>OLQO01000854.1_pt1 | contig 22624 bp, 15 predicted proteins | sample 1672281 | NCBI WGS metagenome assembly OLQO01 (sample SAMEA3136667, study PRJEB25190) | human gut metagenome | biome: human gut; feature: human-associated habitat; material: faeces | place: Austria | collected 2013
CGCTGGAGACCAGCATCTGCAGCGGCTCGTCGGGCTCGCCCTCCGGCGGCTGCACGTACTTGAGGATGGTGTCGAACAGGGGCTTGAGGTCGGTGCCGGAGGAAGGATCGGTCCAGTCATAGCTGGCGGTGCCGTTACGGCCGGAGCAGAAGACCATCGGGCTGTCCAGCTGCTCGTCGGTAGCGCCCAGATCCATCAGCAGCTCAAGGATCTCATCGATGACCTCGGCAATGCGGGCGTCGGGACGGTCGATCTTGTTGACGGCGATGACCAGAGACAGGTTCTGCTGCAAAGCTTTCTGCAGAACAAAACGGGTCTGGGGCATGCAGCCCTCGGCAGCGTCGACCAGCAGCAGAACGCCGTTGACCATCTTCAGCACGCGCTCGACCTCGCCGCCGAAGTCGGCGTGGCCCGGGGTATCGACAATGTTGATCTTGACGCCCTGATACTCGCAGGAGCAGTTCTTGGCCAGGATGGTGATGCCGCGCTCGCGCTCGATATCACCGGAGTCCATGACACGCTCGGCGACCTGCTGGTTGGCGCGGAAAGCACCGGACTGCTTCAGCATCTGGTCGACCAGGGTGGTTTTGCCGTGGTCAACGTGGGCGATGATCGCGACATTGCGTAAATTTTCCTGAATCATATACGTTCCCTCTCTGATTGGTTTGCGATTGAATGCCTATCTATAGGGGGATAAACCCCAATATCCACATACTTATCTATAATACGCTATCATGTAGTATTTGTCAAGAATCGCAAATTATAAAATAGTATGCTATAATATAAAATGTTGGATAGTAATTGAAAGGGATTTTGTACATTCCGTGGGGAAGGACGCAGTTTCCCAAAAAACAAGACAAGAGAGGGAAAGAACACATGGCAACAAAACCGATGCGCCGCATCAACATCATCGGACACCAGAACCCCGATACCGACTCGATCTGCTCGGCCCTTGCCTATGCCTGGCTGAAAAACCGCGGCAGCCTGGAAGGCCTGTACGAAGCCCGCCGCGCCGGGCATATCAACCGCGAGACTCGCTTTGTTTTGCAGCATTTCGGCGTGGAGCCGCCGCGCCTGTGCACTGATGTCAGCCCCCAGATCAAAGACATTGACATCCGCAAACAGGCGGGCATTGACGGCGAAATGAGCGTGCGCGCCGCCTGGAACCTGATGCGCGATGTCGAGATCGACACCCTGTGCATCGTGGATAACGAGGGCGAGCTGCAGGGGCTTATCACCATCAAGGACATTGCCGATGCCAACATGGACCTGTTTGACACTGCCGTACTGGCCGCCGCCAGCACCCGCTACTCCAATCTTTTGGAAACGCTGGAGGCTGAGCTGGTAGTAGGCAACGCCGACACCCGCATCGACAGCGGCAACATCTGCATCGGCACCAGTCCCGAAATCATGGAGGAGCTGGTCAAGCCCGACGATTTAGTCCTGGTCTCCAACCGGTACGAGGCGCAGATGTGCGCCATCGACTGCGGTGCCCGGGCCATCATCGTCTGCTGCGGCTCGGCAGTGCCCCGCACCATCGTGGCCCGCGCCCAGGAGAAGGGCTGCGCCATCCTGGCCACCCCCTACGACACCTACGCTGCCGCGCGGCTCATCTCCACCGCCGCGCCGGTGCGCCACTTTATGCGCACTAAGGAGCTTCTGAAATTCAGCGTAAACACGCCCATTGAGGACGCCCGCAAGGTCATGGCCAGCGTGCGCCACCGCTACTTCCCGATTCTGGACGAGAACGGCAAGTACTGCGGCGTGGTCAGCCGCCGTAACCTGTTGAACCTGCACCGCAAGCAGCTGATTCTGGTGGACCACAACGAACGCCAGCAGGCTGTGGACGGCCTGGAAGAAGCCGATATTCTGGAGATCATTGACCATCACCGCATCGGCAATTTGGAGACTACCGGGCCGGTCTACTTCCGCAATGTGCCGGTGGGCTGCACAGCCACCATTTTGTACCAGATGTTCGGCGAGCAGGGCATGACCCCCTCGAAAGAGATCGCGGGCCTGCTGCTGTCGGCCATTTTGTCCGACACGCTGATGTTCCGCTCCCCCACCTCGACCCCGCAGGATGAGGCCGCTGCCAAGGCGCTGGCCGCGCTGGCGGGCGAGGACATTCCCACCTACGCTGAGCAGATGTTTGAAGCGGGCGCCGACCTGACCGGCCGCGACGCCGAGGATGTGTTCTGCTCCGACTTCAAGGTGTTCAGCCGCGGCGACGCCAAGTTTGGCGTGGGGCAGTCCATCTACATGACGGACAAATCCCGTGCCGCCGCCGAGGCGCTGGTAGGGCCGTTCCTGCCCGAGGCCAGCCGCCGTGAGGGCCTGCCGATGATCTTCTACATGTTCACCGACATGAAGACCCAGAGCACCGATCTGATGTACTGCGGCAACGCTGCCGAACAGATCGTGCGCGAGGCGTTCCATGTAGAGCCGAAGGACGGCAAGGCCTGGCTGCCGGGGGTCGTCAGCCGTAAAAAGCAGTTGATCCCGCCGCTGCTGGCCGCACTGCAGGCGCATCAGGAGTAACACACATTTAAAAGGCTCCCTCTGCGAGACAGACTCCCCCGATACGGGGGAGGTGGCACTTCGTGCCAGAGGGGGAGCGCTGTCAGCGAAGCTGACTGAGGGAGAGACAGTATCTTTAGCTGCTGCCAAATCGCAGGCTCTCTCCCCCACCCGCTTCGCGGGAGCCTCCTCCCAGAGGGGGCCGCACCTAAAAGTAAATGCCCGTTGCACAAACACCGTGCAACGGGCATTCTTTATTGGTAATTTACAGCTTTTCCAGCGCGGCCTTTACGCGGACGATGGTTTCTTCCTTGCCCATCATAGCGGCCAGGTCGGTGCCGCCGCCGGGGGTACGGGCTTTGCCGGACAGGGCAATGCCCAGCGGGAAGAGCAGCCAGCCGTTCTTTTTCTCCATCTGCTCGGCCAGGGTCTTGCAGGCCTCAAAGATGGCGTCGCGGTTCCAATCGGCCTGGGCTTCCAGCACCGGCAGCAGGGCGGCCAGAGCCTCCTTGGCGGATTCCGGCGTGGTCTTCTGCTTTTTGTTGCGGTACATCTCGGCGTCGATGGGCAGCACGGCGTCGAAGAAATCCAGCTGCGGCGGGATGTCCTCCAGCACTTCACAGCGGGGCTGCAGGTTGGCGCACAGCAGGTCACGGTCAATGTCGCGGTGCACAGCACGGTCGATGAACGGATCGGCCAGGCGGCGGAACTCCTCGGCCGGCAGGGCGCGGATGTAGGCGGCGTTGATGGCACGCAGCTTAAGCGGGTCAAAGATGGCGGGGGACTTGGAAATGCGGGCAGGGTCCCAAATCTTGATCATTTCCTCAAGAGAGAAAATTTCCTGCTCGCCCTCGGGGGCCCAGCCCAGCAGCAGCAGATAGTTCAGCACAGCGGCAGGCAGGTAGCCTTTGGCCACCAGGTCCTGATAGCTGGCGTCGCCGTTGCGCTTGGACAGCTTATTCTGGGCGTCCTTCATAACCGGCGGGCAGTGGACGTAGATGGGCTTTTCCCAGCCGAAAGCCTCGTACAGCAGGTTGTACTTGGGGGTAGAGGACAGATACTCGCTGCCGCGGATGACGTGGGTAATGCCCATCAGGTGGTCATCCACCACGTTGGCGAAGTTGTAGGTGGGCATGCCGTCGGTCTTAATCAAAATCTGGTCGTCCAGTTCCTTGACGTCGACCTCGATATGGCCGTAGACCACATCGTCGAAACCGGCCACGCCGGATTCAGGGATCTTCTGGCGGATGACGTAAGGCTCACCGGCGGCCAGCTTGGCGTCGATCTCCTCCTGAGTCAGGTGGCGGCAGTGGCCGTCGTAGTGGGTCATCTCACCGGCGGCGCGCTGGGCCTCGTGCATCTCGTTCAGGCGATCCTCGGTGCAGAAGCAGTAGTAAGCCTTGCCCTCCTTGACGAGCTGCTCGGCATACTGTTTGAACATGCCCATGCGCTGGCTCTGCACGTAGGGGCCGACGGGGCCGCCGATGTCGGGGCCTTCGTCCCAGGTCAGGCCGGTGGCGCGCAGCGTGCCGTAGATGATGTCGGTAGCACCCTCGACCAGGCGGCCCTGGTCGGTATCCTCGATACGCAGAATGAACGTACCATCGTTATGGCGTGCCTGCAGGTAAGTGTACAGTGCGGTGCGCAGGTTGCCGACGTGCATATAGCCCGTGGGCGACGGCGCAAACCGGGTACGAACGTTAGACATGGTGAAAACCCCTTTATTTTAAATTAGTATCCCGTAAATTGCAGGGGCCGGTGCTTGCATCGACCCTACAAACATGTTCTTGTTCTCAAACGACTTCATTATAAAGCGAAGACAAATCGCTGTCAACCTTACACAAGATACGGCTCAAACCGATGCAGATCGTCGATCTTGACGGTGGCGCGGTAGTAGACGCCGTCCTCTCGGTATTCTTCCTCGGCCACGCTGCCGCGGCTGCGCAGGATGTCGGCCAGCGCCAGTTTATCGTAGGGCAGCAGCACCTCGATGCCCCGCACACGGTGGGCCAGCACATCATCGATCTTGGCCAGCAGGGCGGGCAGGCCCACGCCCGTTTTGGCGCTGGTCAGCAGGATGTCCGGGTCAAAGGACAGCAGGTTCGCTGTATCGCACTTATTGTACACCACCAGCTGGGGGATGCCCTCGCAATCCAGGCTGCTCAGTACCTCATCGGTGACGGCCAGCTGCTCGGCAGCCTGGTCGTCACCGGCGTCGGCCACCTTTACGATAACGTCCGCATAGGCGGCTTCTTCCAGCGTGCTCTTGAACGCTTCCACCAGGTGGTGGGGCAGGCGGCTGACGAAGCCGACCGTATCCACCAGAATAATTTGCAGGCCGCTGGGCAGGGTCAGCTTGCGGGCGGTGGGGTCCAGCGTGGCGAACAGCATGTCCGCCTCAAAGATCTGCTCGCCGCACAGGGCGTTCAGCAGGCTGGACTTGCCCACGTTGGTGTAGCCCACCAGTGCCACCACGGGCACATTGTTTTTCTGGCGGGCGCGGCGGGTCTCACCCCGGCGCTTCTCCATCTCTTTTAGACGGCCTTCGAGATGTTCAATGCGGTGGTGCAGGTGGCGGCGGTCCAGCTCCAGCTTGGTTTCACCGGCACCGCGGCGGGCACCACCGCCGCCCCCGCCGCCGCCGCCCTGGCGGCTGAGGGATTCACCCAGGCCCTGCAAACGGGGCAGCTGGTAGCGCAGGGTGGCCAGTTCGGTCTGCAGCTTGCCCTCATTGGTGGTAGCGCGGGCACGGAAAATTTCCAAAATCAGCATCGTGCGGTCCAGCACTTCCACCTGCAAAGCGGCGGACAGGTTGCGGATCTGGCTGCCGGTGAGTTCGCCGTCAAAAATAGCTGCCGCAGCGTTCAAATTTTGGCAGACAAGCCGCGCTTCGGCCACCTTGCCCTCCCCCAGCAGGGTGGCGGCTTCGGGGGTGGCGCGTTTCTGCGTAACCTCGGCCACGGCCTCCATGCCGTTGGCGTCAGCCAGCGCCCGCAGCTCGTCCAGGCTGCGGGCCATATCGTACTTGCCCTGGTCCAGCGCCAGCAGCACGACGGGCAGTTTCTCGCCGTCCTGCTGTTTCTGGGCCGTGGTGCCAAAGTCCAAATCGATCGTATTCTCGCTCATAGATCCTCTTTTACCAGGTGGTAGGCGCGGCAGGGCACCGCCGTGCCGTCAAATTTGTGGTCGATCACATCGTGGTCGTAAACGAAACCGGCTTTTTGCAGCACGGCGCTGCTGGCCACATTCTCGTTGGCATGGATGGCCACCAGCCAGGGGGCATCCACCGTGTTGAACCAGTAGTCCCGCACGGCGCAGAGGGCCTCGGTCATATAGCCGTTGTTCCACCACTTGCGGCCCAGTGCATAGCCCGCCTCCCAGGCAGAGCCCAGAATCTCGGTATTCAGGTGCCAGCCGGTCTTCAGCTCCGGCGCGGGGAACAGGCTGATGGTGCCCATCAGCACGCCGCTGCGCTTATTTTCTACGCCCCACTGGTAAAAGGTGGGGTCGCCGTAGTGCTTTTCCCACTCGTTCAGCATCTCGGCGGTCTCGGCCCAGCTGCGGTGGGCGTTCCAGCGCAGATACCTGGTCACCTCGGGGTCGCTGGCCCAGTTGTTGAACATCATCTCGCTGTCATCCACGGTCAGCCGCCGCAGCAGCAGCCGCCCGGTCTCCAATTCCTGTGTGCCGCAATGTTTCATGGTTTTTCCTCACTTCTTTAACAGGCCGCGCAGGATGCCCAGCCCCATATTCCACAGTTTGAGCAGTTGGGCGCGGTAGAGGGTGCAGTAGATGAACAGCACCGCGCCGGTGAGCACGAATTTCAGGACAAAATGCTGCCACAGCAGCGTGCCGGCCGCCGTGACGGCGAACGCCAGCAGAAAGCCGGAGATGGTCTTGGCAAAGCTGGGGATGGTGCGGTAGTACATTTGCCCGGTAACGCTGCGGTACAAAAATGCCAGACCGTTGCTGGCGGCCAGCGCAAAGGCCGCGCCGGTCATGCCGAAGCGGGGCACGAAGGCCGCGCACAGCCCCAAATTAGACAGCGCCCCGATGCCAATGCCAATGGTATCATGCCAGGGTTTGCGGGCGATGGAGTTGCCGTAGACGGTGCCCTCGCACAAAATGTTGAACACCACCGCCAGCATCAGCAGCGGGAAGATGGTCAGGCACTCTTTTTTGTTGGGGAAGATGAGGAATACGATGTCCTCAAACATCACCAGCACGCAGAAAAAGCCGAAGATCAGCAGGTTCAGCACGTCGTGCACGCGGCCGATGCGCTCCTGTTCCTCGCGGTAGTGGGCGTACACATAGGGGCCCCAGTAGGTGGAGAAGCCCGCCTGGATAGCGGTGACCAGCTGCGCCAGGCTGTAGCCGAAGGCAAAGAGTCCCTGGGCGCTTTCGCCGCACTTGTTGCCCACAAAGGACAGGCAGATGCCGCTGGACAGGCTGAACAGAATCTGCGCCGGGGCCAGCGCGATGCCATAAGGCACAGCCACCTTGGCGATACCGCCGAATTTTTCGGCAGGCAGCGGACTGAAGAAGGCGCCGCGGTACTTATACCCAAACGCAATGACCACCACGCCGAAGCTGATGATGGCCGCCATGGCCAGCAGGTAGACGTTGGAGGTGAAGAAGCCGGGCAGCAGGTAGATGAGGTTGAAGCACCCCTGCATCCACAGCGTCTCGGCGGTGTAGGCTTTCAGGTCGTTTTCCAGCCGCAGCAGCACGTTCAGGTAGCGCACCAGCATGTACAGCGCGGCGTTCACGAACAGCAGCGGCACCAGCCCCTGGCCGTCAGCGCCAAAGCCGAAGGCCACCGCCATGGGCCGGGCGGCGAACAGGCTGCACACAGCCCCCAGCACCAGCATGAACACCACCGACATCCGGGTGCAGGCGGCAAACAGCTGGCGGGGTTCGGCTCCGGCGGGCGGCTCATGGTAAAAGCGCAGCAGGGTCTGGTCCAGGCCCAGGATGCCAAGGTTCATGACGGTGGCGGTGTAGGTCATAAAGGTGACCGGCGCGCCCAGCACCTCGGCAGGCAGCAGGCCCTTGACGATGAGCGCCAGGCCGGTGATGGCAAACCCCAGGTAGGTGGCCACCGAGTATTTCATTACGTTGCCGGCAAAGGATTCCCCGGCGGATTTTTTCTCTGGCATGATTCGAGGTCCTTTCCCGCCTTCTTTGAAAAGAAGGAAGCGAAGAAACTTTTATACTTATGGCAACACCGCACAATTCCCGCCTAACGGCTTAAGCACCGCTCCGGCGGCTGCGGCACGGCATCTGCGTTGCCAAAATGCTCGATAATACACAAAGTATTATCTGCGCTTTTGGCTTAGCAGTTGCCGCACCTCGCTCGCCGTATCGGCACTTAGAATTATGCGGTATTGCCTTATTTCACGTAGGGCCGGATGCGGGCCGTCATAGCTTCCACCTGCTCGGGCGTCACATGGGCTTTATCCACATAACCGTAGATGCGCTGGGCGAAATTGGCCAGCGGCGGGCAGAAGGCGAACACCTTTTTCGGCTCCCAGCCGCGGCGGTACAAAAAGTGTACGCCCGCCAGTGCACAGAATTTCAGCAGGTTAAAGTGGGGGGTAAAGCCCTCGCCCATCGGCTCGTCCCGGGGGGGATTTTTGTAGACATCCTCCAGCAGATCGGCCATGCGGATGTAGGCTGGCGTCTCGCTGGGGTCGAAGTAGCCCTCAATGACTTCGCGCGCAATGGGGAACGGCGGGTCGTCCTGCTGCATGGCGGCGGCAAAGTCCGCGTAAGTGGTGATATAGCGGGCGTTCTTGTAGATGACCGGGTCATACTCGTGCTCAATGGGCACAGGGCGCAGGATGTGGCAGCTTTTGCCCGCCATGTACACCTCGGCGATAGCGGTGCTCATCCAGATGGAGATGGAGTCCGCTGCCACGATCCACTGCTTGACCGAATCGGCAAAGATCACGTGGAAGTTGGGGCATTTCCTGGCCAGTTCTTCCAGTGCGGGGCTGTTCCACTCGCTGGGGTGGCGGCGGTAGACAAGCTCTACCTCCGGGTGGGCGGTGAGGTACTGTTCAAACCAGCTCAGCGTCTCTTTCATCGATACACGGTTTGTTTTGGCAAAGCCGGTAAAGTCGGTGCCCGCCATTCTGGAAAGCTCGGCCACCTCGTCGTCGTTCATGCTGGCGTAGCCGAAGCTGGAAATATACAGGTGCAGCTTTTTGTTGGGGTCGAGGCCGAACTCCCGGCAGAGGGTGGCTTTATCCTTAAAATACCCGTTAAATTCAGGCCGCAAAAAATCCATCATGACGGCGCCGGTCACGGGGGTGTTTTTGGCGTCCACGCCGTGGGCCTGCAGGCGGGCGGCGGTGCGCTTGCCCCAGCAGGTCTGCACGCAGCGCTTGGCGTTGCCGTTCATGTTGAACCAGTCACCCTCCTCCTGCGTATCGGAAAGCATCTGCTCCCAATGCAGGTTGACGATCTTGTTGCATTTGCCGATGTTGTTGTAGACGTGGCTGTTGATGGCCTCGTTATCATACATGCAGCTGGCGACCAGCACTTCCGGCTTATCTTTGCCGAAAAGCCGCAGGTGCTTGGGGTCCAGCAGCTGGCGGATCTCGGCGGTATAGCCGCGGCGCTCCAACTCCAGCTTGAGCAGCAGGTCGCTCTCATATTCGCGCACAGTGTGCTCGTACAAAATCAGGAAGTCTAAAGCCATGGTTTGCCTCGTTGTAGATTTAATTGCCAATTTACTTCGCCCCCTCTGGGAGGTAGCTCCCGCATAGGCGGGTGGGGGAGAGAGCCTGATCGCCAATGCTTCGGATACCGGTAATGCTCTCTCCCTCCGCCCCTTCGGGGCACCTCCCTCCCAAAGGGAGGCTCTTTAACAGTCTACTTATTTACCCTATATCCGTAAAAAGTTCTTCTGTCCAGTCCGGCAGGCCGTACTTTTCATCCAGGTGGAAGCCATCAAAGAACTGCGTATCATCGTCGGTAATGCAGCTGCCGTTCCACTCGTAATCCAGCAGGGTGCAGCCGGTCTCGGCGGCGATGGCGTGCAGTTCGGGCAAGACCTCCTCCTGCATGGCCTCGGTAATGCCGAACGGATCGCATACCTCGGTGCGCACATTCTCGGCCATGGGCGGCAGCACGATGGTCAGGGCGATGCCTTCGTTCTGGCAGCGGGCAGCCAGCTCGGCCAGGCGGGTCAGCTGGGCTTCGTTCAGCGTCCAGCTGCGGCACTTGGGGGTGATGATGGCCGGGTAATCGTACAGTTTGCGGTGCAGCGGCAGGGTAGTGCCGTCGTCCGCCAGATAATCTGCGGCGGTCCAATCGCCAGATTCAATGGTATCCGGCGTGCCCTTCAGGGTGTCCATCGCCACGGTCAGGGCGTTGACGTTGTATTCGAGATTCAGGCAGTAGGCCAGAGGGTTGTTCAGCGTTTCCTCCAGCGCCTGGAAGCGGTCGGTGTTGTACCCGGCGTTGAGGGTGTAGAACGAGACTTCCACCAGCAGGCTATCCACCCGGTTGCCGGAATCCAGCACGTAATCGGCCAGGTCCAGCGTTTCTTTCAGCGATGCACCACCGAAAGCCAGATTTTGCCACGCCTTGCCGCTGACCTGCTCGACCCGGGCCATATCAAAGTGGGCCAGGCGGCTGTCGCCCAGGATCAGGTTGGTGCCCGGCTCCTGCTGGTAGGCCCGCACCCGGGCCACCGGCTGGCTGGAAGTAGCGGAGGCTTTCAGCCCAAAGTAGTTGTTCGGCTCAAACGCCGCAAAAAACACGAACCACACCACAACCGGGATGCAGAGCAGCGCCAGTTTTTTCAGGATATTTTCCATTGGGCGAAAACCTCCTTTCTTTTTAAACCGTCAGCATCGGCGGACATGCGCTGCCGATGCTGACACCTCTTGAGCAAAAAAGTGCATTTTTGTGTCGTCAGGCGTGAAAATGTGCTTTTTGCGACGGGGTGAATCCAAAGGAGGGGTGCAGGAGCGTGGCGCAGCCACAAGCGATGAACCCCTTCTTTGCGCGCGAAGCGCGTTAAAAGTTTGCATACATGCCAAACCCGGATGCCCCGCCAAAGCCGCCGTTTTGCATGATATAACCTACCAGCAAACAAATTACTAATACGTAGTAAATCCCCCAGCGGTGCTTTTCGTTGGCCAGGCAAATTTCGGACGGCTTATTTTTATAGGTAAAGGCGCGGCGGGCGTCAAGGGCAAAGCCCAGGGCCAGCGTAACCACCACAAAGGTGTAGTAGGCCGCCACCATGATGGTGTTGGCGTAGAACCCGTTGTAGGCCGCGCCGTACAGCTCGGCCCCAAAGCGGGCCGGGGACCAGCCGGTGAACCAGCCGCCCAAATAGGCGAAGGCATCCCCCGCCGTTAAGCCCGCACCGGACATGCCCACGCAGAAGAACACCATGCTGATGGTCCACAGCACAAACACGCCCGCACGCTTGGCCCACAGGGTTTTAGCCGGGGCTTTCTTTTTGGGCTTGCCGAAGCGGCGGTGCATCAGTTCCTCACCCAGGCGGTAGCAGGCCTGCAGCAGGCCCCAAATAACAAAGGGCAGCGTGTTGCCATGCCAGAAGCCGGAGACAAAAAACACCGTGAACACGCAGAATTCTGCAGGAAGACGCCGGATCCTTCCGCCCGTCAGGCCCGAGACATCGGCCCAGGCCAGCGGCATAAACAGGTAGTCCTGCAGCCAGGAGGAAAAGCTGATGTGCCAGCGGCTCCAGAAACCGGAAAAGTTGGTGGCAAAAAACGGGGTCTTGAAGTTTTCGGGCAGATTCAGCCCCAGCAGCAGGCCCACAGCCCGCGCCACTTCAGAGTAACCGGAGAAGTTAAAATACAGCTGGAACGTGTAAAAAATTGCTGCCAGGATCAGCATCGGTCCGCCGTAGCTGCGGTAGTTGGGGAACACCTCATCCACCACCAGGCCCAGCACATCGCTGATGGCCACCATTTTAAACAGGCCCAGCGCCAGGAGCCGCAGGCCGCGCACCGTGCGGGCGGCGTCAAATCGATGCTCCTGCTTGAGCTGCGGCAGCAGGTCCCCGGCGCGGCAGATGGGGCCTTGGGTGATGGTGGCGAAAAAGTTGAGGTAAAGCACACAATCGATGAAGTTGGTCTCGACCTCGCAATCGCCGCGGGCAGCGTCGATCAGGTAGCTGATGGCCGCGAAGCTGTAAAAGCTGATGCCCAGCGGCATGGCCACAGCCTGCCAACCGCCATCGGCGGCAAAAGCGCCGTTATATTTAAAGAAAGCCAAAATTACCAACAGGCCGATCACGCCCACCCGCAGCGCCGCTGTTTTGTGCCGCTGCATCGCCCGGCCGCAGGCGTAGGTACACGCGGCAATGGCGATAGTGACAGGCAGCATGGCGGGCATGGCCTTGGCGTAAAAGTACCAGCTGGCCACCAGCAGAAACGGATTCTGCCAGCGCTGCGGCAGGTGCAGGTACACCGCAGCCACGATCAGCAAAAAGCCGAAAAAGCCAATGCTTTGCAGGCTCATACGGCACACCTCCCCAGAATAGTGATTGTAACATCTTATTATACACAATTCAGGGGCAGGGTGCAAGCCTTGCTAAGCGTGTTATACTATAATTATAGGCAGGGACACGCCGTGTGCGCCTGCGGGCCGATGCAAGCGGCCCTTACAACCTCTGGCAAAGGAGCTATGCTATGACCTGGTCCGATGGAAAATGCAGGTGCCGTTGGGCGAACCCGGGCAACCCGCGGTATATCCGCTACCACGACGAAGAATGGGGCGTGCCGGTGCACGACGACCGCAGGCTGTTTGAAATGCTCATTTTAGAGGGCTTCCAGGCCGGGCTTTCGTGGGAGTGCGTGCTGAACAAGCAGGAGGCTTTCCGCCGGGCGTTCGACGATTTCGATTGGGACAAAGTCGCCGCCTACGATGAGGCCAGGCAGGCCGCGCTGTACGCCGACCCCGGCATCATCCGCAACCGGCGCAAAATTGCGGCGGCCGTGGGCAACGCCGCTGTGTTTGCTGCCATCCGGCAGGAGTTTGGCAGCTTTGATAGCTACCTTTGGCAGTGGACCGGCGGCAAAACGCTGGTGGAGCGCGGGCCGACCACCTCTCCCCTGTCCGACGCCATCTCGAAAGATTTGAAAAAGCGCGGCATGAAGTTTGTCGGCTCCACGATCATTTACGCCTATTTGCAGGCCGTGGGCGTGCTGTATGCCCACGAGCCGGGCTGCTTTTTGGAGAAAAAATGCCCCTAGTGGCCCCTAAATGTTGGCAAGTTTTGCACCTTTCCCCCATAGATTTTCTGTGCTACAATAAGAGCAAAGATAGAGGCGTATGCACCGAATTTTGCATCATGGAAAGGGACCCCGCATGTTTGAATCGCACGTTTTTGCACGCAGTACCGCGCATTCTGCCGTGCTGTACTGGGATAAGCCCGCAGCCGCCAAGGCCGGGGCGCAATATACCGTCTATCTGGGCGGCCAGCCCGTGGCCACCTGCGGCCGCACCCACTTTACCCTGACCGACCTGCGCAGCCAGAGCGACTACCAGGCCGACGTGTTTTTCGGCCATCAGTGCGTGGGCAGCTGCGTATTCCGCACCACACCGGTCAAGAACCGCCTCGATGTGACCGAGGCACCGTTCTGGGCCAAGGGCGACGGCAAAACCAAAAACACCGCCGCTTTGCAGCGTGCCATCGACGCCTGCGGCGGCGGGGATGCCGTATACATTCCCGCCGGCATCTACCTGACCGGCGCGCTGCGGCTGCACAGCAACATGGAGCTGTACCTGGACGAGGGCGCCATCTTGCAGGGCGCCATCTTGCAGGGCACCGCCGAGATCGTTGACTACCAGCCCCGCATCCCCAGCCGGTTTGAGGGCACCGAGATGCGCTGCTACTCAAGCCTTTTGAACCTGGGCACGCTGGACCACGCCGCCGGGCCGAACTGCGAAAACGTGGTCATCCGCGGCAAGGGCACCATTGCCAGCGGCGGCCGCGAATTGGCTGAGAAGATCATCGCCGACGAGCAGGAGCACCTGAAGGACTACCTGGCCGAGCATGCCGCCCTGGTGGCCGAGTGCGAGAACGAGCGGACCATCCCCGGCCGGGTGCGGCCGCGGCTGATCAACATGAGCAACTGCCGCAATGCGTGGGTACACGGCCTGACGCTGAAAAACGGCGCCAGCTGGAACCAGCACATGATCTACAGCGACAACATCACTACCGACCACTGCCGCTTTGTATCCGAGGGCGTGTGGAACGGCGACGGCTGGGACCCGGACTCCAGCACCAACTGCACGCTGTTTGCCTGCGAGTTTGCCACCGGCGGCGACGCTGTGGCCATCAAGTCCGGCAAAAATCCCGAGGGCAACAAAATCGGCCGCCCCAGCGCTCATATTTATGTGTTCGATTGCCGCAGCACCGCCGGGCACGGCATCTGCCTGGGCAGCGAGATGAGCGGCGGCATCGAGGATGTGCAAATTTGGGATTGCGACCTGACCAACAGCTGGTCGGGCATTGAGATCAAGGCCACGCCCAAGCGCGGCGGCTATGTGCGCGGCGTGTCGGTGCGGGACTGCACCGCCTCCCGCCTGCTGGTACACGCCGTGCCCTACAACGACGACGGTGAAGCGGCCCCCCGCCAGCCGATATTCAGCCATTTGAGCTTTGAGCGGTTGACCCTGACCGGCCGCGGCCTGCGGGACGGCAGCTTTGAGAACGTGGAGCCGATTGAGCTGGCAGGCTTTGACGCCCCCGGCCACGAGCTGCGGGACGTGGTGCTGGACGGCATCACCGTGGAGAACGGGACCGGCACCATGACCCTGCCGGTGCAGTACTGCCGCGGGCTGACCATCCGGGATTTGACCTGCACAGCCCGCAAATAACCTTAGCAAAACGGTGGAAGTGTTTTCGTGTTCTCGTTTCCGCCTACAAAATAAAACGTATCAAGGAGGTTTATTATGGAACTTTCTGAACTGACTGCCCAGGCCCGCAAGGCCACCGAAGAATTACTGGAAGCTGCCCATCTGGAGACCGGCGATGTTTTCGTCGTCGGCTGCTCCAGCAGCGAGATTCGCGGCGGGCGCATCGGCCATGATTCCAGCATGGAGGTTGCCGCCGCCGTGCTGGCCGGGGTGCTGCCCCCGCTGCAGGAGCAGGGCGTCTACCTGGCCGCCCAGTGCTGCGAGCATCTGAACCGCTCGATCGTCATTGAACGCGAAGCCGCCAAAAAGTACGGCTATCAGATCGTGGCTGCCGTGCCGCAGCCCCACGCGGGCGGCAGCTGGGCCACCAACTGCTGGCGCACCTTTAAGGACCCTGTGCTGGTGGAGGAAGTGAAAGCCGCCGCCGGTATGGACATCGGCGGTACGCTGATCGGCATGCACCTGCGCCGGGTAGCCGTGCCGGTGCGCTTGTCGATGGATCACATCGGTGAAGCAATTTTGCTGTGCGCCCGCACCCGCCCGCCGTTTATTGGCGGCAGCCGCGCGGTGTACAGCGACACGGAGGTGCGTTGATGGACGAAGCACAGAAGCAGGCAATGGCCGAGGCCGTTGCCAGGATCCGCGAGAACATGACCACCGCCGCCAAGGCCGCAGGCCGCGATCCCGGCGAGGTGCTGCTGTGCGCCGCCTGCAAGACCCGCACAGTGGAAGAAGTGCGCTACAGCGCTGATTTGCCCATTGACCTGTTTGGCGAAAACCACGTGCAGGAACTTGTGGAAAAGACCGACGCCGGAGCTTACAACGGCAAGCCGGGGCATTTCATCGGCCACCTGCAGACCAACAAGGTCAACAAGGTGGTGGGCCGCGCCGCGCTGATCCAGAGCGTGGACAGCACGCGGCTGCTGGATAAGATCGAGGCCGCCGCCGAGCGGCTGGGCATCACCCAGGAGATCCTGATGGAGATCAACATCGGCGCCGAGGAAAGCAAGAGCGGCGTTGGCCCGGACGACCTGTGGCCGCTGCTGGATGCTGCCGCCGCCAAGACCCACATCAAGGTGCGCGGGTTGATGGCCATTCCGCCCGCCGATGCCGATGACACCGCTACCCGCCGCTTTTTTGCCGAGATGCGGGAATTGCTGGCAAAGGCCGCTGCCCGCGGGTACGAAAATGCCCGGATGAATATTTTGTCCATGGGCATGAGCCACGATTATGCCGCCGCCATTGCCGAAGGTGCGACGATTGTGCGCGTAGGTACGGCAATTTATGGGGCACGGGATTATAGTAAAAAAGCACTGATTAAAGGTTCCCTCTGGGAGACAGACTCCCCCGATACGCGGGAGCCCTCTCCCAGAGGGGCCTTTCCACCGTTCATCCCAACACAAAAGAGCGATGCAGTTTCCCACTGCATCGCTCTTTGTTTTAGGAAATATTAAAAGTTTCTTTGCCTACTTTCTTTTCCAAAGAAAGTAGGTTAGTCCTCGTCGGCGAAGTTGCCGAGGGCTTTGGCCTGCTCGATGACCTTGGCCTCCAGCATCTGGGGCAGAGTCTCGTAGCGGACGAAATCGAAGGTGTACCAGCCGCGGCCCTGGGTCAGCTGACGCAGGAAGGTGGTGAAATCCTGCATCTCGGCGATGGGCACCTCGGCCTCCACGACCTGCAGGCCGTCCTCATCCGGGTTCATGCCCAGCACGCGGCCGCGGCGCTTGGTGACCTCGCCCATGATGTCGCCGGTGTTGTCTGCCGGGACATGGGCCTGCAGGGACCCGATGGGCTCCAGCAGAACAGGGCCAGCTTCAGGAACAGCGGCCTTGTAGGCCAGCTTGGCGGCCATAATGAACGCCATTTCACTAGAATCCACGGGGTGATAGCTGCCGTCCAGCAGGGTGGCTTTCAGGCCGACCATCGGGTAACCGGCCAGCACACCGTGCTCGGCCGCCTGGCGGACGCCCTTTTCAACAGCGGGGAAGAAGTTCTTCGGTACGCTGCCGCCGAACACGTTCTCGGCAAACTCGATGTCCTCGCCCTCGATAGGCTCAAACTGGATCCAGACATCACCGAACTGGCCGTGGCCGCCGGTCTGCTTCTTGTGGCGGCCCTGGGCCTTGCAACTCTTGCGGATGGATTCGCGGTAGGGCACGCGCGGGGTTTCCAGCGTGATCTCGACACCGAACTTATTCTTCAGCTTGGCAAGGGCGACTTCCAAATGCTGGGTGCCCAGGCCGCTGATGATCTGCTGCTTGGTCTCGGGATCGACCACGAAGGTGATGGCGGGATCTTCCTCAATCAGGCGGGCCAGCGCGCCGCTGACCTTGCCCTCGTCGCCCTTCTTGGCGACCTTGACGGCCATGCGGTAGCAGCCGGTGGGGTAGGCGGGTGCGGGCAGCGCCACCACGCGGACGGGGTCGCACAGGGTATCACCGGTCTTGGCGGTGGCCAGCTTGGAGACAACGCCGATGTCGCCGGTGGTGATGGCGGCGGTGTCGGTCTGCTTTTTGCCGCAAACGATGAGGGTCTTGCCCATGCGCTCCGGCTGGCCGGTGCGGGCGTTGACAGTGTTGCTGGCGGCAGTCAGCTTGCCGGACAGCACCTTGATAAAGCTCATCTTGCCCACGAACGGGTCGGCCACGGTCTTAAAGACGTAGGCGCACAGCGGGGCTGCGGGGTCGGCAGTGATGTCGACAGGGCTGCCGTCCTTATCCTCGCCCACGGCAGCGGCAGTGTCAGCGCCGGGCAGCAGGACGTTCATGTTGTACAGCAGCATATCCAACGCCTGGTTGTTGACGGCGCTGCCGCAGAACACGGGGGTGATCTGGCCGCTGCGGACGCCCGCGGCCATGCCCTGGACGATCTCCTCGGTGGTGAAAGACTCACCCTCAAAGAACTTTTCCATCAAGGCTTCGTCGGTCTCGGCGATGGCCTCGCTCATGGCCTGGATCAGGCCCTCGAAGCGGTGGCCGATGTCGGGCAGGTCGATCTGGACCTGCTTGCCGCCCTCGTACTTAAAGGCTTTCTGGCTGAACAGATTGATGTAGGCGACGGTGCCGTCGTCCAGGCGGACCGGCACGACACAGGGGCAGACGCTGGGGCCGAACTTGATCTTCATCTCCTCCAGGATCTTGAAGTAGTCGGCGTTTTCCAGGTCGGCTTTGGTGACAAAGACCATCCGCGCCTTGTTGTGTTTAAGGGCCAGCTGGTAGGCTTTCTCGGCGCCGACGGTGACGCCGGAACGGCCGGACACGCAGATCAGCACGCTTTCGGCGGCCATGATACCCTCGGCTGCGCCGGTCTCGAAATCGAACAGGCCGGGCACGTCGATGAGGTTATATTTGATGCCCTCGTACTCAACGGGGACAATGCTGGAGTTCAGCGATGCCTTGCGGCGGACCTCTTCGGGGTCGAAGTCGCTGGCGGTGGTGCCGTCCTCAACACGGCCCATGCGCTCGGTCGCGCCGCTCATGTACAGCAGGGCTTCGGTCAGCGTGGTTTTGCCGCAGCCAGCGTGGCCGGCGACCAGAATGTTGCGGATGTCTTTGCTTGCATAGTCCATGGAACAATCAAACCTCTTTTCGCGCCGGGGGCCCGCCATGCGCTGCGTGCCCGCTGCGGCGTTTTAAATTTTACAGAGAGCAGGCTCTCTAAGTGGTGAATTTGAACACATCTCACCGATTGATACTACTTTACCACAGATTTGCAGAATTTTAAACAGTTTTTTTGAAATTTCTGAAAATATTTTGTGAAAACAGATATTGAATGTATTTTTGTGGGGGGTGCGCGCGGATGCCGGCCCCGCCTACCTTGCGGCAGGGCCGGGCTGCTGCCTGTTCACCCGGCTTTGCCAAGCGCAAACACCGCTACGGTGATGTCATCCTGTTTTTCCCCGGCCCGTCGGGCGGCGGCATCGGCTATGGTTTCGGCGGCCTGCTGCGGGGTGTGGCCCAGGCGGGCGCAGAGCTGCAATTGCTGCGTCAGCCATTCGGTACCATCGGTCAGCGCACCGTCGCTGACCAGCACCACCCAGTCCCCGCTGTCCAGCGCAAAGGTGGTGCTGCGGCCCACGAGACTTTCCAACACGCCCATGGGCAGGCTGGCGCCCTCCAGCATGCGGGGCAGGCCGCCCCGCACCAAAAAGCTGGGCGCGGCCCCAGCCTTGAACAACCCCGCCCGGCCTGTGTAAAGATCCACCGTCAGCAGGTCCAGCGTGGCGCCGGATTCCTGCTCGGCGCTCTTTAGGCCCAGCGCCACGTTGACCAGCCGCGCAGCGCTCTCGGCGGCAAAGCCTGCCCGCAACAGCTGGCCCGTCAGGCGGGCGGCCATCTGGCCGTCCACGGCGGCGGCGCGGCCGGTGCCCATGCCGTCGCACAGCAGCAGTTGGGCGCGGCCGCTGGTATCGCAAAAGCAATCCAGCGCGTCACCGCTGACGTTCTGCCCCTTAGCCGGGCGTCCTGCGGTGCCAAATGTCGCCGTAAACAACGGCCGTTCGCCAAAGGTCAGCATTGTGACCGTGCGGCAGTGGGTAACTTCCGGCAGGTCCATGTCCCGGCGGCAGATGCGGCTCACCTCGGCGGTCAGGGCCTTGATCTCCTCCTCGGTAAACCGGGTGCGGGCGATGGTCACGGCGGCAGTCAGACGGCCTGCCAGGTCGGAGGTAACGCTGCATTCCAGCGCGTCCAGCCCCAGCCCCGCAAAAAGCTGGGCGACTTTTTCCTCCCGCCGGGGATCGGGCAGGCCAGCCTGGCCCAGTTTGCCCGCCAGCTGCGCCAGCGCCCCCGCCATGGCGCTGTACTGCTCAGTCAGGGCGGTGCGCAGCATGGAGGCCCGCGCCCGCGTCTGGCGGCGGCTGCGCCACAGCCGATACCCATGATTGGCCGCCGTACACAGGTCCGCCGGGTGGATGCACACCGACAGCTGCCCGGGCAGGTCCTCCACCTCCACGCGGCCCCGGCTCTCCAGCGTGGGCTTGAGTTGGTACAGCCCGTCCATGGCTGTGGCATAGCCCCGCACCCAGCACCGGCTGCGGCGGGTGCAGGTCTGGCAGGTGGTGCGGGCGATGTGCTCCACCACGAAGTCGAAGTTTTCCCCTTTGGGCGGCATCTGGCGGGTGCAGACGGCGTTGACCGTGTCAGCGATGTCGCTTAAGGTATCCGCCACACCGGCCAGGCGGCGGGCGGCACCGCTTAACCCCTGGGTCTGCACCGGCGGGGCGGGCGGCGGAAACACCACCCGCAGCCACGCCCCCGGCACAGCCAGCGCCGCGCCAAGGCCCACAGCCCCGGCCACAAACAGCGGCAGCACACCGGCGGCATCGGGGGCGGCCAAGGCTCCCAGCACGCAGCCCGCCGCAAAAACGCCAGCACAGCGCAGGCGCTCGCCGGGGTAAAGACAGGCTGCCGCCAGGCTTCCCAGTGCCACCGCCAGCGCCGCGTAGCAAAGGTTCGGGCTGGCCGCCGTGATGGCCGCCGCCAGCGTGATGCTGACCACAGCGGTCTCCTCCAACGTGCCGGCAAAGGCGGCGCACAGCCCGGCTGCTGCGGCCACCGCCAGGCCCGGAGCCAACGGCCCGCGGGCACACCGCTGCAGGCAGGCGGCCGCGATGGCCAGCCACAGGCACAGCCCCCGCGGCTCCCGGTAAGGGAAACGGCGCATCAGCCAGGCAGACCCCGCCGCCAGCAGCGCCGTGGTGCCGGTGGCCGCCGCCTGGGACAGGTCGACGTAGCCGCCCGCGAAAAAAAGTACGGCCGCCTGGACCAACGCCAGCGCCAGACACCCGGCCCAGATGCCCGCGTTTTTCGTGTTGGGCTTGTCCTGCAGCAGCCGCCGCACCGCCACAGTGGCCGTGAGCGCCGCAATGACCTTGACCCCCAGCACCGCAGGCTGAAACGCCAAACTGCTGATGAGCACGCCACCTGCCGCGGCAAACAGGTAGAGCGGCGGACAGACCATCGTGAAGGCCAGCCCAAAGGGTGCAGCCCCGCCGTAGACCTGCCCGGCCCCCAGCACCAGCCCCGTAGCGGCCGCCGCCCCCTGCCACAGCAGCGCCGCCCCGCGGGCACCGGGCAAGATAGCAGGCAGTTGTACGTTTGTATGCAGTTTTTCTCCTAAATAAGTAGCCATAGCAGCATGTCCCCCTTTATCTATATGCCGATCGGTGCCATTACCATACCACGCCCGGACGTTTGTTTTTGCCGCAGAGCGGGGAAACCCGATAAAGCTTTGCAAACAGCAATAATTACCGCCGCTGGGACACGCCGCGCCGAAAAAGCGCCGCGAAGCCTTTTTTTCGGCGCACAGCTATGCTACAATGTTTATAATTGAGGGAAAGGAAGCGTTTTATGGAGATCCATCATTGCGAGAACCCGGTCTGCCGGTTTGTGACCCGCCATGCGGTCCCCGACATGTGCCCGCTGTGCGGCGGGGCGTTCTTTCTGCCCAGCGATGGCAGCGACTTAGTCGCCGCCGATTGGGTGGCGCTGGGCATCGAGTCCAAAACCGACGGCCGTTTTGATGACGCCTTTTCTGACTTTGAAAAAGCCGCCGCCGAGGGTGACGCTGCCGGGCAGTGCATGCTGGGCCTGGCCTACGAGACCGGCGAGGGCGTGGCCCAAAGCTGGCCGGATGCCGTGCTGCTCTACCGCGCCGCCGCGGGCCAGGGCCACGCCCAGGCCCAGTGCAATTTAGGCTGGTGTTATGAGTTCGGCAAGGGCGTGCCCCAGGACGCCAAGGCTGCGGCCCGCTGGTACGGCGAAGCCGCCCTGCAGCACGACCCCCGGGCCGAGTGCTGCCTGGCCATCTGCTACACCAACGGCACCGGCGTGGCAGCGGACCCCGTGCGCGCCGTGCAGCTGTATACCCTATCCGCCCAGGCGGGGTTTGTGCCTGCCATGCGCAACCTTGCACAGATGATCCATTTAGGACGCGGCACCGCCAAAAACGACGAAGCTGCCCTGGCCTGGTACCAAAAGGCCGCTGCCCAGGACGACGCCCGTGCCCTGTTTATGTGCGGCCAGTTTTATGAGAAAGGCTTTGGCGTGGAGTGCAACGCACCGCTGGCTGCCGACTTTTACCTGCGCGCCGCCAGGCAGGGCTATGCCCCGGCCCAGGCCTGCTATGCCATCTGCCTGGAGTACGGCCGCGGCGTACCCGCCAACCCCACCGAGGCCGTGGAGTGGTACACCCGCGCCGCCAGGCAGGGGGACACCCAGGCGCAGTTTGCCCTGGCCGTCTGCTGCGAGCAGGGCACCGGCACGCCCCAAAGCTGGGGGGATGCCATCCGCTGGTACAGCATGGCCGCCGCACAGGAGCTGCCCCAGGCATTGTTGAATCTGGGCCTCTGTTACGAGCGGGGCGCCGGCGTGCGCCGCAACCCCGAGGAAGCCCTGCACCTGTACCGCCGCGCAGCCCGGCTTGGCCTGCCCGCCGCCGAGAACCGCATCGGTGCCCTGTATGAGCGGGGCGACGGCGTGGAGCAGAGCTGGCCCACCGCCACGGCCCATTACCGCCGCGCCGCCGAGGCCAACTACGCCCCCGCCCAGTGCAACCTTGGCTGGTGTTACGAGTACGGCCAGGGCGTGCCGGAGGATCTGACCCTGGCTGCCGCATGGTACGGCAAGTCCGCCGCCCAGGGCTTCGCTCGGGCGCAGTGCTGCCTGGGCTGGTGCTATGAGTTCGGCAAAGGCGTGGAGTTGGACGAGGCCCGGGCGGTAGAGCTGTATCGCGCCGCCGCCGAGCAGGGCCTGCCCCGCGCCCAGTGCTGCCTGGGCTACTGCACCGAGAAAGGCATCGGCACCGAGGCCGACCCCGCAGCCGCCGCCGAGTGGTACCGCCGCTCCGCCGAGGGTGGGTATTCCCGGGGAATGTACAACTACGCCTGCTGTTTTGAGAACGGCACCGGCGTGAAAAAAGACCTGCCTCTGGCCCAGCAATGGTACGAGCGCGCCGCCAAAGAGGGCCTGCCCGACGCCATGTACGAGCTGGGCGTCTGGTACGAGGACGGCCGCTGCGGCCCCAAAGATGCCGCCCAGGCCCTGGCCTGGTACAAAAAAGCCGCCGAGGCCGGGCATGACCGGGCCAGGAAAGCGGTGGAGCGGATGGAAAAGCTGGTGTGATAAATCGGGATTCGTGGAGAATACTGACTTATGAAAATACATATTATTGGTTGCAGTGGTTCTGGAAA
>OLQO01000859.1_pt1 | contig 22563 bp, 18 predicted proteins | sample 1672281 | NCBI WGS metagenome assembly OLQO01 (sample SAMEA3136667, study PRJEB25190) | human gut metagenome | biome: human gut; feature: human-associated habitat; material: faeces | place: Austria | collected 2013
TTACCGTGTGACACCGGACTATTCCATTTCAATGCTGCACGAATGGAGAAAAGACGGCACAAACATCCGTTACCTCGCGGAAGCCACAGAAAATATAAAACTATTCTATCTGATACCATTATCTCTATCGCTATTGTTCAGCTTACGGCTGCCTGTATGGTATCTGCGGCCATGGCTGAAGTTGAAGCTGGCAGTAAAGACAAGCATGTTGCCCTGGTCAGCAAGGCGTACCTTGATCTTCTGCTGCACATACTTGTTGAAAAGTTCATCCTTATACACGCAGCCATGAGGATAGAATACGAATAATCCGAGAACGCCAAACTGCCAGTTCTTATAACTGTAGGTTACGGCAAGATTGGAGGTTGGCTCTCCGCCGTTTGTATTTTCTCCCCAAAAACTCTTTTCCACCTTATAGGCACCATAGCCAATGTTCCAATTGCCCGTCATGTACCGAATTTCTGCTCCATATCTGAAGTAATTGAACTCGTGGGAATAATCCAAACCCTTTGTCTTGACATTCTGATACTCGCACATAAGGTTCAAATCCAGATGATCCTTGATGAGGTGAACTTCAGGAGTCAACAGCAGGTGCTTGTAATCATGATTCTTCTGATTCTCCGGTTTGCTCACAAAGAGATAAGAGCCATCCTCCCGCTTTTCGGGCAAGATAGAAGTAGCTATAGGCTTGTCATAATACGTCCAGTTTCCCTCCAGGTACACAGACATCAGCGGAATGTTCCAGGAAGCCGACAAGGTATTGTTGTAGCCGGTAAATGGCTTCAGACCGCTATTGCCGTCACGCGCCTCAAAGCTGTTGGAATATTGGCGCAACTCGCTCAAGTCGGAAAGGCTTGGGATGTCTGACGTGATTTTGCTGCTCCATTTAAAACTCAGACGGTCGCTAGCCTTTGCCTGTAAAGTTACCTGTGGTCGAAACAGCCATTTGCTGTATCCGTTCTCCCCCTGATGGATGGAAGACCTGGTTGCACCAACTCCCACCTGATAACTGAACCACTTCTGCTGTCCCTGTAGCTGGGTGAAAAGATAGAGATTGCTGTACTTCAATTCCGTATCAGCATTACTGCTTCCCACATAGATGTTATCTGTGTGGCTGATATTATATTGTCCACCTACCGATAAAGCCATCTGTTTCCAGTTCTTGCTGTATGTTCCTTCACCAATAAGAGAGCGCTTTCTACCAGTTGCATCATAACTGTAATCGGTCAGCGGAGCGTTCTTTACAGATTCCTCCGGCGATTTGTTAAACGTATATTCCCTCATACGATACTGGTAATCTGTGCCGATGTAAGTACCCACCAGGTTCAGAGCCAGGTTCTGGTCATGGGGCATGTTGAGCGAATAATAAATATCCAGGGATGGAATCTGCTCCAGCATTTTTCTGTTGTTCAGCAGATACTGGTCCGCCTTGCCGCTTTCCTGATAAAGCTGGTTCATGCCTCTCACAGGACTGTTGTAATTGAAGAAATTCAACCGTACATTCAATGTATATTTGTCTGGCTCACTAAGATTATAACCCAACTGTACATTATTGATGGTGTATAGGAACGGAGAATCATAACCTAAATAATTGCGATGTAGAGTTTCTCCTGTGGGCAGATGATAAGTACCGAGACTCTCATTGCTTCGTTCCTCTACCGAGCGATAGGAGAAACTGTAGTTGATGCTGAATTCCGATTTCTTCACATTGTATTTGAAATAACCGTCGCTATTATTGAAACCTGTCTTGGTGCCTTGCATCGTAGAAACTCCACTCACATAACCGGCATAGCGTCGGCGGACCTGGTAGTTGATGACTGCATCCAGATTGCTGTCTCCATATTTGAGTCCTGGAACATTAATGAATTCCACCTTTGTAACTTCATCCGGCTGCAAAGCCAATACATCTTGCATGCTAGCCTTGACATCGTTGATGCGTATTTGCACATCTCCGCCCTTTAATGACTGAACTTTGCGTTCTGCTCGATTTACGATAATGGTAGGCAAAGACAAGTTGTCCAACAGATCATAACCATTGGAAGCCGTTTTCACCTGCTCTTTTGTAGGGAAGATGATTTGTCTATCTACTTTTTCTACAACCCTTGCGGCTTCAACGGTCACACCTTTCAACAGGTATGAATTCGCCTGCATCCTCACATTTCCGATGCGGGCAATAGGTACCAGCTTGCAAATCGTCTTGTAGCCAACGAACGAAACCTTCATGAGGACCTGCTTCTGCTGGCAGGGGATGACGAAATCGCCATTGGCGTTGCTCACGCCTCCACAGAGAAAGGAGGAATCCTTCGGGTTGAGCAGCTGGATATTGGCAAATTCTACAGGAAGATTGTGATTGTCTATCAGTCTGCCTATCAGCTTGCGCTCGCTCTTGCGCATGCATTCTACCGTGATGAGGCTGTCGCCCACGGTCATCTGCATCGGATAGAAGCCGATTACCTTGCGGATGGCATCGGGAATATTGGCTGTCTTCACGTTCTGGGTAACTGTGAAGTCCTCCAGTTCGTTATAGATGAAACTGATTTTGTAGCGTTTGGAAGCCTTGTCAAGGTCGATGAGGACGTCCGACATGCTGCGGTCGTGATAGTTGCGCTGGATGTGCTGTGCGCTCATCGCCAGGGCGAACGTGCACAGCAGGAATATGATGGCTGAAAATCTTCTCATAATGATACTTTTTAACTTTGAACTTTGAGCTTTGAACATTGAACTTTATGATTACTTTGAGAGTCGATAATATTATGCTTACTTTTGATAAGCTTGTTATTTTACAATCAGCTCGTTTTGTTGCAATTCGATGTTTACATTCTCGAATTGGTTCAGTTCTTTTACGATGTTCTCGATGCTCGAATGACTGTTCCATTCGTAATAGAGGCGGAGGGTCTTGTCCTCGTTATTCTCAAACTTCACTTGTAAATCATAATAAGAAGCAATCTCTGAAATCATCTGCTCGAAAGCCACATTCTCGAAAGTCTTGTGAATGGCTGGCTTTTCTGGTTTCGGATGAGTCAGGGAATCCTTTGCTGCTACCAGCTTTGCGGAATCTGATTTTATGACTTCCGGATGAGTATCTGCGATTACCTGGATTGGTTCCTGGCTGCGCTTGATGTAAGTATGGATTGCAGCAAAGGCAATACCCGAAATCAAGACAAAGCCGGCGATGGATGCTGCCAGTTTGCGCCAGGAAGTTATAGGATGAGTTGCTTCTTCCTGAAGTTGATGCTCCTGGCTGAATTTCTCCCATTCCTCATCTATATTAGGAGAAGAGTTACCCAGAGAAGAGTTAGAAGAAAGAGCATCATCAGACGAATGAGAAATAGAAGCCTGAGTGTTTAAATTCTGCTGAAGGAGGGCAGAATCCACTTCCACCATCGTCTGATAGAGTTTTCGGCATTCCTCATCCTGCAATATTTCACGAATCTCCTCATCAGAATACTTCTCCTGATGGTCGATGATATCCAGTATTTTTTCAAACTTGTCCATAATAAATCTGCTAAGGGTTAAACTTTTGCTTTAATTTTCTGATGCCTTGCGCCAGATGCTTATAAACTGCCACTTCGCTGATGCCCAATTCCGTAGCAATCTCCCGATATTTCAGTTTCTGCCGAAAGCGGAAATCGAGTACCTTGCGGGTTTGTGGCGTGAGTTCAGCATCCATATAAGCCAGAATTGCCTCGTACTTTTCGGTCTCCCTGTCTATTTCGGCAATCGTCGCTTCCAGGGGAGCTATCGAAGGCGAAGTATCGGCTTTCAGAAGATGATGAACCCGGTCTTTCATCTTCTGTCGGCTCAACTGGTTGAGGCATTTATGACGCACACACACCAGAAGGTAGCTCCCGGCGTTGGCGGAAGGCAGGGACGGTTCGCTGGCTATTGTCTTGTCGTTAGCCGTCTCGTTATCAAGTCCCAGTTGGGCCTTTCCGTCAAGCACATCGGCAAAGACTTCGCTTACCACATCCTTGCTGGCTGCATCATCCTTCAGAAGTACCCTGGCCAATTGGTACATCCTCAGATAATGTTGCCGGAAGAGCTGTTCTATCGTTTCTTTGTTTATTTGCATTACTTTATTTCTTTTGCCTATATTACAATCGAATTTTCATTTTCCTAACCCTTAGCAGAATATTTTTTAATGCAAATCAGAGACTCACGCCACATCTCGCTATCATTTCCATTACGCCACTCAGCATCGAAATTTGAACTTTGAGTTTTGACCATTGAACTTTATGATTAGTTTTTGTTATCCTAGAAATATAAAAAAGGAGGATGCACTCTTTATTTGAGCGCATCTCCAATCTTTTGTTTGATTTCTGCCATTTTGTTACGGCGTTCGATGGAGAACGTATCTCCGTGGGTTTCCACATAATCGAAGAGCATGAAAGCCTTGTTCAGGAGTTCATCTCTTGTAGGCTGCCCCACCATATCAGCCTCGTGATAGTAGAGTTCGGCAAGCATGTCCATCTTGGAGAGCCGCTTCTCCTCATCGGCAATTCCTGCCATCGCTTTCATCACATCCTCGATGGTGGCTATGCTGTAGAAGGCATAAGGGCCCACGTATTGATTGTAGAGTTCCCTGATCTTCTCACGTCTCTCCTCCACCTCTTTCTTTTCGAGCATTCTTTCGAGTGCCGCCATAAACTCGCGAATCAGTCGCTGTATGTAGTCTCGTTGTAGCATATTTTTTTATTTTGTTGTTATTGTTGCGTTATCTAATAGACTCATTGGTATTGCCATAACTAAGGCAAAGTTCAGGGAGTATTGTGAGAAGAGTTCCTAGAAACTCTCCTCTACCCCGTACAATGGAACATTCTTCATCCACTCTTGCTCCTTGTATGGCGACATGGAGAAGCGGATGGCTCGCAAGTCGGGATGGGCGTCAAAGAAGGCGCGAAGTGACTTGGAACGCAGGTTCTCTTCCGCTTTTACCTCTATCGGAGTTATCACCCCTTGGTGCTGGGCAAGGAAGTCTATCTCCAAGCGAGCGTCTTCCCTACTATAATAATAGGTGTAAATGTCCTGTTGACATAATAGCTGGGTAAGGACGTAGTTTTCCGTGAACGCCCCCTTGCTCTCCGTCATGGCTTTGTTGGAGATGAGCATTTGGGCAGGTTCCATCTCGCTTAGCGCACCCAGGAGGCCGACATCCAGGAGAAACAGCTTGAAGGCATTGAGGTCTTCGTAAAACTTCAAAGGCATTCCAACTTCTCTTACTCGGGAAATGCGATAGGTGAGACCTGCATCCACCAGCCATTGTATTGCCATCTCAAAATCCTTGGCTCGTGCTCCGCTTCTCACCGCTCCATAGATGAACTTCTTGTTTTCCTTAGCAAGCTGAGAAGGGATGGATTGCCAAACCATGCTGATGCGAGTGGCTTCATTTGGGCTGACATGCTTCGACATGTCACTACGATAAATGGTGAGAATGTTGTTCTGAACCTGTCTGACGAGATTTGCATCGTTAGTTGCAAGATAAGTTTTCACAGCCTCAGGCATTCCTCCTACAAAATAATATTCTCTTAATATCTTGATGAGTTTATCATGAAGTAATGTGATGGTCTTCCAGTCTTTACTTTTCAATATGTTCAGCAACTGTTCTTCGTCTTTTGCCATTAGAAACTCTTCGAAAGACATAGGGTAGAGTCGAATGATATCAACCTTTCCCACTGGAGCGGATTCTCCTTGGTGCATGGCAACGCCTAAAAGTGAACCTGCTACAGCCACATGGTATTCTGGTGCATTTTCACAGAAATACTTCAGCGAGGAAAGTCCCTTGTGAAGTTCTTGTATTTCATCCAGAATAATAAGCGTTTTGCCAGGGATTATAGGCTGTTTGCTAATGGCTCCGATAACCATTAGGACTCGCTTCATATCATAATCTTCTGCAAATATGTTGGCAATCTCAGAGTTTCCATCACAGTTGATGTAGGCAACGTGGTCATATTCCTGTTTCCCAAACTCCTGGAGGATATAAGTCTTGCCTACTTGTCTTGCTCCTGATAAGATTAAGGGCTTTCTGTAAAGGCTCTCTTTCCATGCTTTTAATTGTTCTATGATCGTTCTTTTCATCCTTACATACATTTTGAAGTTGTTAATGATGTTAATAACCTGCTGTTATGATGTTTAAACAGCTCTGTCGGTTGCAAAGATACACTTTTTTACACGATCTTCCAAATGTTTTCAACACTTTTCTACACGAACTTTCCTTGCATACATACACTTTTTTACACGAACTTCGTCCTTATTCATCATTATTGAGCCCTTCCACATACTCCCACAGTTTCTTGTAGAAAGGATGCTTCGTCATCGTGTCCTTGTTGCCCAGGATGATGAGCTTCATTCGGGCTCTCGTCATCGCCACGTTCATGCGGCGGAGGTCTTTCAGGAATCCGATCTGTCCCTCGTCGTTGGAACGTACCAGCGAGATGAGAATCACGTCTCTTTCCTGTCCCTGGAAACCATCCACCGTGTTTACGCTGATCAGGCGGCGGTAAGGCTTGAAGAACTCATACTTCTTGATGAGCTTCTTCAGATACTGCACCTGGGCACGATAAGGCGAAATAATGCCTACATCGATGCTCTCGCTCAATACCCGCTGCTTGCCTATCTTGGTGAAGTATTCCGCCAGGGTGAGGAGAGTAAGCTCCGCCTCTGCCTTGTTGATACGGCCGAAGCTCTCGCCCACAAACTGCTCTTTGAAGTTCATGTCTACATTCTGCTGGGAAACTGATGCTGAAACTGTATTATGATCCGTCGACGAAGAACTGGATGCAGAATCCTCGGAAGCCTCTTCCCCCTCGATGGTTATCTGATTCTCCGTGTCTCCTGTGTCGATCCATGTGATGGCGTGGTCGTAGTCCAGGATGCTCCGGTATTTTATCTGTGGCGCACTCTGCACCTTGCCGTGGTAGAACCAGTCGCTCGAGAATCGCATGATCTCCTCGTTCATGCGGTATTGTATCTTCAGCAGCGTCACCACCTCGGGTTTGTTCTCGGCGATGCGCTCCATCAGCGTCTTGCCCAGTCCTGCTCTCATGGCGGCGATGCTCTTCACCGTAGGCGGCAGCTGACAGTGGTCGCCCGCCAGCACTACTCTGCCGGCTCTTCTCATCGGAATCCAGCAGGCTGCCTCTAAGGCTTGAGCTGCCTCGTCGATGAAGAGTGTGCCAAACTTCATTCCCTCCAAGAGTCTGTGGGACGAGCCTACCAGCGTGCAGGCAATGACTCTTGCCTCGCCCATCAGCTCGGCGTTGATTCTTATCTCTATCTCGGCGGCACGGCTCTTCAGCCTGTCCATCTTCTGGTGGAAGTTCTCGCTTCCCTTCTTGCGGTTCTTGCGCAGTTCGCGGATGGCCTTGCGGATGGCCCACAGCTGCGGATAGTCGGGATGGCTCTCGAAGCGTCGCTCGTAGGTGAAACCGAGCATCTTGTCGTTGACTCGTGTCGGGTTGCCGATGCGCAGCACGTTGATGCCTCTGTCCACGAGTTTCTCTGAGATCCAGTCCACCGCCATGTTGCTCTGGGCGCACACCAGCACCTGGCTCTCCCGCATCAGCGTCTCGTTGATGGCTTCCACCAGTGTTGTTGTCTTTCCTGTTCCCGGAGGACCGTGCACGATGGCTACGTCCTTCGCCCACAGCACCTCGTTCACGGCCTGTTCCTGGGTGGGGTTGAGCCAGGGAAATCTCATGGGCTCAAAGCTGTATCGTTCTGCTTTTCGGTGCGAGTAGAAGAGGTCTCGCAGATAAGCCAGGCGGTTGTTCTTGGCTTTCATCGTGCGGTCGAGGGCGTCGAACATCATCTTGTAGCTCGTCTCGTCGAACGACAGCTGAACGCCCACTGGCACGTCAGCCTGCTGCAGTTCGAGCAGCGGTGCCGAGTCGGGTACGGTAATCACCATTCTATCGCCGTCCACATAGCTCACGGTGCCTGTGAAGGAGAAGTATTTCAACATCTTCTTTTCTGTCTTCCCGTCTGTCTGCGCGGATTTGTTTTCCCCTGCCTTAAAGAACATGACGGGTCTTCCGAACTCAAAGTTGTGTTCGATGTCCTGGTCTTCGGTACGGAACACCTCTATGGCGTTTTGGTTGAGCGAGTTGTAGAAGCTTTTTCCTATGCGTAGCGGAAACCAGGCATCGCCTCTTTTCACCTTTCGCTGCATTCCCATCTGTTCGGTCTGTTTGCGAAAGGCTTCTTTCTCGGTGTAATACTCTATTTGCAGTAGAGTACGTTGCTGAAGCAGTGCTTGTATTGGTGATGTTTGTTCCATATCGAGTGCAAAAGTACTGCTTTTTTTTGTGAAAGATAAGTATTATCAAGAAAAATCACTTATCTTTGCATCATGAAATCATCTGTTCTTCTCAGCGAACTCAGCATCGGCTACCGCCTTCGGGGCGAAACCAAGGTCGTAGCCCGTCATCTCACAGGCTGCCTCTGTGCCGGTGAGCTGACCTGCCTCATTGGTCCCAACGGCGTAGGCAAGTCTACCCTGTTGCGCACTCTTTCGGGCTTTCTCCGCCCCCTGCAGGGCGAGGTGCTGCTCGGTACTGGCAGCCGTCCCGTACCCCTTTCCAGCCTCACCCGTGGCGAGCTTTCGCGCCAGATGAGCATCGTGCTCACCGCCAAGCCCGAGACCTCGGGGCTCACCGTAGCCGACCTTGTCGGCATGGGGCGTTCCCCTTATACCGGGTTCTGGGGCCGTCTGAGTCAGGCAGACCGTTCCCTTGTCGCCGAAGCCATGCGTCAGGTCGGCATCAGTCATCTCAGCGACCGCAGGATAAGCACGTTGAGCGATGGCGAGCGACAGAAGGCGATGATCGCCAAGGCAGTGGCGCAGTCCACACCCATCCTCTTCCTCGACGAGCCTACGGCGTTCTTAGACTATCCCAGCAAGGCAGAGATGCTGCAGCTGCTGCGCAGCCTGGCTCACGATCTTGGCAAGACCATCTTCCTCTCCACCCACGATATAGAAATGGCGCTTCAGCTTTCCGACCGCCTCTGGCTGATGCAGTCTGGTCGTTTCGAGACCGGCACACCGCACGAGCTGGCAGCCCGAGGCTCGCTCTCGCTGTTCATCGAGCATAACGGCATACACCTTGACAAGGATTCGCTGGCAATAAGGATTGAGGAAGAGTGAGGGGGCTTTATTTTGATAACTGACTTTCAGAGCGTGCTGCTTCTGGAGCTTTTGGGCCTTCAGCCCGTACTTAAACCACTTGCGAAACTTCAGTACAGAGTCCACTTGAAAAAGCCAATTTTACGAAAACCTACTTTTGATTATCAATAAGTTGCAAAGACAAAACATACGATTTTCGACTTTTTCAAGTGGACTCAGTACAAAAAATAATTGGAGAGAAAGGAAAATCTTTCCTTTTAAAAGGAAATAATTACCGATTTCTTTCCTTTTAAGAAGGAAAAAATGTATCTTTGCAACCGCAAAGTCCCTTGAAAAAGTGGCAGAGCAGAACAAAAAGTCCCTTGAAAAACGTGCATGGATTCAAGAAAAGTCCCTTGAAAAACGTGCACAGCATCGAGAACAATACATCATAAATCATTAGAAAACAGATGTTTAAACGAAAAATCGAGAAATATCTCAAAGAATGGAAGAGTGATGAGCACAAAATGCCTCTCATCATCAAAGGATGTCGCCAATGCGGAAAGACATTCTCGGTACTCGATTTTGCCCATAAAAATTATGAGCATGTTGTGTATATAGACTTTTTCCAGCACCCAGAATACAAGTCGGTATTTGATGATGGCCTGAACATCGATCTCCTCTGCATGACACTTTCTACCTTAATACCTGATGCCAATTTCGTATCGGGCAAGACCTGTATCATCTTTGACGAGATACAGGAATGCCCACGGGCCCGCACAGCCTTGAAATTCTTCAAGACTGATGGCAGATACGATGTCATCGGTACGGGTTCCCTGCTGGGAGTCAGCGGTTACCATACCAATGCTTCGTCAGAGGCTCCAATTCCTGTAGGTTACGAGACTATCATAGACATGTATCCAATGGATTTTGAGGAATGGCTCTGGGCAAATGGCATTAAGAAAATGACCATCGACTACCTGCATCGCTGTCTGGAAGAAAAGACTCCAGTACAAGAAGCCATCCACGAAAGAATGCGCCAACTGCTGCTGCAATATTGCATTGTTGGCGGAATGCCAAGAGCCGTGAGCGTATTTATGGAAACTCATAATATGCAAAACGTGCTACGGATGCAGCAAGCCATCATCGAAGAATATAAAGTAGATATGCTGAAATATGCTCCACAAGCTGACAAGTCGAGAATCAGAGAATGCTTCGAGTCAATTCCACGTCAACTGAGTAAGGAAAACAAGAAATTCGCATACGCCACAGTACGCCCCAACGGCAGAGGACGTGAATATCAGGGCAGTTTGCAATGGATAGAAGATGCAGGCATTATCCGCCGTTGCTACAATCTGTCTGCGCCCGAACTCCCGCTTGATGGCAACGCCATCCCCGACCAGTTTAAGGTTTACATGGCAGATACGGGGCTTTTCATCAGTATGCTCGAACAAGGAACGGCTGCTGATATTCTACAAGGCAATCTCTATGGATACAAGGGAGCCATCTTTGAAAATCTGGTGGCCGACATTTTTGGTAAGATGAATCGTAAGCTCTATTATTTCCGCAAGGATTCGGGGTTGGAAATTGACTTTGTTACAAGATACGAAGGCGAATGCACATTGGTAGAAGTAAAGGCGAGCAACGGAAACATCAAAAGTGCCAAGACCATCCTTTCGAACCCAGAAAAGTATCACGTAGTTCAAGCCATCAAACTGGGAGATGTAAATGTGGGTACAGCCCCACAAACTCTCATTCTTCCCCTCTACATGGCTTTTCTGCTGAAAACAGATAATCTTCGTTAAAATATCGAAATTCAAAGAATAACCACAGCTAAAATGAAGAACTTTGCATTATCTTTGCAAACAGAAAATACAAAAGACTGTAGATAATTTGCATAAACAAATGCTGTTAAATGCAGAGGATAACGCATAAGAGAATCAGGATTTCCTGGCTGCTGCTATTGGTTTACCTGCCGATGCTGCTGGCCGTTACGTTTCACCATCATGGTGAAGCGCAGGGAACTCAGGCCGATTTCTTTTGTGCCGATTGCGCCCATCATGTTCATCACGACGGGCATCTGATAGCTCTGCAGAATACCATGCACGAATGTGTGCTCTGCCAATTGCAAAGCACTCCTTATCTGGCTCCATCCCTCTTGGTTTGGGTTGCCTTCGCCGTGCTACATCTCTCCTCTCGCCGTGCCTTCTGCTCTCCTTGCCTGTGCAGGGCGAAGGGGGTAAAATCTACCCGTGCTCCACCTTATTCTCTGTTATTATATAAATAACTGAATATTAACAGAATAAGGTAACAAACAACATAATGAGAACTATATTGAAATCAATAATACTGATGAGCCTGTGCTCGTCGGCTACAGCCCCTGCTATGGCTATAAACGAAGCAAATCATGATAAGGAGGAGGCAAACATTCATGAAGAGGAAGCAAGCGATTCTACCAAGCACCAGCCGCTGACGGAATCGAGCATCAAGCTGAACGAAGTGGTGGTAACAGGTTTGACGGGCAGCCAGAAGCTGAAGCAATCGCCGGCACCTATCTCCTTTGTTTCTGCCCGCCAGCTCGAAATGCAACCTTCTACCAACATCATCGACGCCATCGCCCACCAGCCAGGCGTTTCGCAGATTACCACGGGAAGCGGCATTTCAAAACCCGTTATCCGTGGCCTGGGCTATAACCGCGTGGTTGTGGTGAACGATGGAATCAGACAGGAAGGTCAGCAATGGGGCGATGAACACGGAATAGAAATCGACCCAGCTTCGGTTCATTCCGTAGAGATTCTGAAAGGTCCGGCAAGCCTCATGTATGGCTCGGATGCGATGGCAGGCGTCCTGATCTTCCACTCTGCTCCTACACTTGCCAAGGGCGACATGAGAGCGAATTTCTCTACGGGCTATCAAACCAACAACGGACTTTTTGACTATTCGCTCAACTTTGCCGGCAACCAGGGCGGATTCGTCTGGAACACCCGCTACAGCGGCAAGATGGCGCATGCCTACAAGAACAAATACGATGGTTACGTATTCGGCTCTTCGCTCAGAGAGCAGGCGTTCTCGCAGCTTCTCGGCTGGAACTACCGAATGGGGCATTCGCACCTCACACTCGATTATTATCATCTCACTCCGGGCATCGTGGAGGGAGAAAGAGATGAGAAAACGGGAGAGCTGGAAGTGCCCGACGGCTACGATGTGAAGAGCTATGGCAAACCGATGCCTTATCAGCAGATTCATCATTACAAGGCTGTACTGGATAATTCCTGGTTTCTGGGCGACGGCAACCTGAAACTCCTTCTGGGTTATCAGCAGAACCGACGTCAGGAGTTTGAGGAGGAAGAGAATCCGAAAGAATGTGGACTCGACTTCATGCTCCATACCATGAATTACGACCTGCATTACCTTTCGCAGGAAATGAATGGATGGAAGTTCTCTACGGGCATCAACGGCATGTGGCAGCAGTCGATAAACAAAGGCTCTGAATTCCTGATTCCAGCCTATCATCTCTTCGATTATGGTGTATTTGCCACGGTGAGCAAGGAGATAGGCAAACTGAACCTGAGCGGAGGAATCAGATACGATCATCGCCACCTGCACAGCGAGGCTTTGAGAGAAGAAGAGTCTTCGGAAAACAATGGAGGATTGGCTGGTCCCGATTCGGATCATGACGCTTTCCGCTTCCAGGCTTTCAAGCGCAGCTTTGAGGGAGTAACCGGCAGCATCGGATTGGCTTACGAAATCCTGCCCGATTTCAATATCAAGCTGAACGTAGCAAGAGGATTCCGTGCTCCAAACATCAGCGAATTAGCATCTAACGGTGTGCACGAGGGAACCCAGCGATACGAATTGGGAAATACCAGTTTGAAGCCGGAAAACAGTTGGCAATTCGACCTTGGTTTAGATTATTCTTCGCCTATCATTTCGGCTTCCCTTTCTCTGTTTGCCAATCGCATCAACCATTACATCTACAGCGAGAAGTTGGCTGATGAGAATAATCAGCCTGTCCTCATCGACGACACGCCTGCCTATCAGTTTACATCAGGCGACGCCCGCATCTTAGGTGGTGAGGCAAGCATCGACATCCATCCTGTAGAGCGTCTGCATTTCGGCAACACCTTCTCGTATGTCAACTCCGTGCAGTTGCATCAGCCTGCCGAATCAAAGTATCTGCCATTCACCCCAGCCCCTCGTTGGGTTTCGGATGTAAGGTATGAGTTTGTCTGCGACGGCAAGACTTTCGACCATCTCTTCGTTAAGCTGCAGATGGACTGCAATCTTCGCCAGAACCATTATTTTGCAGCCAACGAGACGGAGACCGCCACGCCATCCTACACCTTATTGAATATTTACGCAGGAACCGACGTGAAGCTCCACGGCAAGCGCCTTCTCTCGCTCTATCTTTCTGGCGAGAACCTTACCAACCGTGCTTACCAGAACCACCTGAGCCGTCTGAAGTATCTTGACGTAAACCAGGTGACGGGCAGAAGAGGCATTTACAATATGGGCCGTAACTTCAGCATAAAAGTTGTGGTTCCGATAGAGCTGTAACTCCCCTTTTTTAGGATAAGCAATTCTGCATCAGAAATCTGAATTCTGAATAAACAAGTGCCGATAAGGGTGCCAAAAGTTGCAGAAAAAATAACTTTTGACACTACTATCGGCATTTTTCGTCTAATGATTAGACCATCATGGCCGCCTTTCTATGATATTTTATATCTTCGCAGCCGAAAGTCCCTTGGAAAACGTGCGCAGCTTTAAGAGAGAATGATAAAAAAACAAACCATGATTAAGAAATAAGGAACAATATTGATTGTTGATGACAACCGCAACATTTTTACTGGAAAAGTTTGGTGCTTATCCATAAAAAACGTATCTTTGTCCCCACAAATACAGAAGATTATGGCATTCGAAAAGGAGATCAAGGAATACGAGGATTTGAGACGCAAATATCAAACCCTTATCATCAATAAAATGGATAGAGAAGAGTACATCAAATATAATGAAGTACTCTTCTCTACCCATTCGTGCGCCATTGAAGGCAATTCATTCTCCGTAGATGATACCCGGGAACTGAAGGAGAAAGGTCTGGGGATGATTCCTGCCGGAAAGACACTCTTCGAGGCTTTCGAAATGCTTGACCACTTCGAAGCCTTCGAGTACATGATGCAAAACACGCAGCATCCACTCGACGAGAATCTTCTGAAAGAAATCAACAGGCGGGTTACCAGCCACACGCTTTCCTACCGTTCTCCTGAAGCCATTCCGGGCGAATACACAACCACAGACATGGCTGCTGGCGACACGGTATTTGGCGACCACGAAGAACTCATCGCCAGAGTTCCCAAGCTGTTGGAATCTACCGAAAAAGCCATCGTTTCGGCAGCCGTTCATCCCGTGATTCTTGCAGCCCGCTTCCATGGCTTCTACGAATATCTTCATCCGTTCCGTGATGGGAATGGAAGAACAGGACGACTCGTCAGCAACTACATTCTCTTAAGATTGAATCATCCTCTCCTCATCATCCCATCCGAAGCCCGCCAGGAATACATTTCTGCCCTCCGTATGATTCGTACGGAAGCAACTGACGAGCACCTCATCCGCTTCTTCTTCAAGATGGCAATACAGAGGATGGAAGAAGAGCTGAAGCAAAAAGAGGCTAACACCAAGCGATTTATGACATTCCTCTTCTAATACAGTCAAACATTTTACGGATTTCGGCATATTCGCACCAAAACATTTTACGGATTTCGGCAAAATAAGGTTAAAACGCCCGCGCATGATAAGGACAAGAGCCGTACAAAAACAGCATTTCTACTGATAATCAAGCCATTATACAAAAAACCTTATTTAACAAACTGTCCAACAATTAGACACCACCGTCTAATTGTTGGACAGAAACCTCAAATGAAAGCTGATCATTCTAAACAGCAGCTAACACTCCTGCCATTTCAAGGAATGACTATATAAAACTTTTCCATATTCTCCAAAAGAAGAAGAATGCTTCTAAACACTTCAGAAACGATAGACAGCAAAGCTGTGTGGTTTCAATGTGGCATGAAGCAGGATCTCTCCTTTCTTATTTCTTCACAGGCACAAGGACAAAGCTGAAGCTCTTGTTGCCGGCATGTACGCGATAAGGAGCCAAAGGCCATGCGCCCCAGGAGTTCTCGCCTCCCACTCCATAATGTTCGCCATCGAGGAAGAGGTTGGTGAATCTTGACTTCTGCAGATTAAAGCTGTGGCGCTGTTCCTTCTCGTCGCCATCGTCCAACTCGTCGGTATCGAAGTGAAGGGCTGAGGCATAGAAAGGCTGACAGCTCTTTACCGTCAGTCCGAAGCCATTGCTGTCGGTCTGCTTCCACCAGCGCATATCGCTCTTGGTTCCGCTTTCCTGTGGACGGATGTAGGGGAAATATTGATTGTCGGCCTGGTCGCGATAGATGCCTATGCGCATGCATTCCTTTCGGTCGGAATAGTTCTCTATAGGTCCTCGGCCATAGTACTCGCTCTCCGACATATCGTAAGGCAACTGCATGAGCATGCCGAAGCGGAAGAGGTCGTCCGCCTTCTCGCCTTCTGCCATCTGAAGGGTTTCGGTGACTTTCACCATGCCTGTATTCGCCATGACGAGATAGGTCACCGACAGGTCGGCTTTCAGTTGTGGCAGGGTGTAGGTGGCACAGATGCTGAAGGTGTTCGCCTTCTTGTCCTTTGCTGTCGTGAGGGTTTTCAGAGTCAGCTCAGGCTGCTTCCACAACTTGAACTTCTTCTGCAGGCCAGCGCCCATGTCGTTGTCGGTGGGAGCTCGCCAGAAGTTGGGTTTCAAGGTTCCGCCCTCGCCCAGGAGCGACTTGCCCTGACAGGTAAAGGCAGAGATGAGTCCCGTGGCGCGGCTTATCTTCAGGGTGAGGTCGGGAGTGACGACAGCCAGGTCGGCTTCGCCCTTCCGGTCGATGAGTTTTGCCTTCACGTTCTTGCCGGCTGGGGTGCTTGCCTGTTTTGACGTACAATGTCCGCAGCATGATTTCTCCTTCACCGCCAACTGACTGTAGGCTATGATCTGTCCTGCCTCCATGAGCGGCTCTGCCTTCTTCAGTCGGAAGTCAATATCGAGGAACACCTCCTTGCCCTTCACCTTCGACAGGTCGTAAGGAATGGTGAAAGTCTTGGTCTGCTGTGGAGCCACGTCGATGTCGGCAAGGGTTCCGTTCTGAGTCTCCACGCCATCTTCTATCAGGCTCCACGCCAGGGCGCAGTTGCTCAGGTCGGCGAAGAAATTCTCATTATATACATTCACCTCTCCCTTCTGAGCGTCCTTCATCGTGGTCCAGATGTTCTGATACTGATAAGCCAACTCGTAGGCATGAGGATTGAGCTGACGGTCGGGACCTACGATTCCATTGCAGTTGAAATTGTTGTCGCTGGGGTCGTATTTGTTATAGTCGCCACCGTAGGTGTATTCTATTTGCCGCAGCTGCTCGTTGCTCATGTCATCGGCCTTGATGCTCATAGGCTTCTGTGGATGGCGATGCAGTGCCTGGTCGACGAAGTCCCAGTCGAAACCGCCCTGGAAGATGGGATACTTACGCACAAGCGCCCAATAGTCGCTCAGATTGCCACCCGAGTTGCCCATGGTGTGGTTGTACTCACACTGTATAAGAGGCTTGTTGCTCGCAGGATTCTTGCTGTATGCCTCGCAGTCTTTCACCGAGTAATACATCGGACAGTAAATATCGGTTCCATCACCATGGCCTGCCTGCTCATACTGCACAGGACGGCTCTGGTCCTGACTCTTGATCCACTTGTAAGCCTGCATGAAGTTGTCGCTCATCACGGTCTCATTGCCCAGGCTCCAGGTTACGATCGAGGGATGGTTGTAGAAGTTGCACACGTTGTGCTGGTTGCGCTCCATAATCTGTCGGGCAAACATAGGCTTTCCTGCTGCGGCATCCTTGCCATACTGGAAACCGTGACTCTCCTGGTTGGCTTCTGCCACCACATAGATGCCATACTCGTCGCAGAGGTCGTACCAACGTGGATCGTCGGGATAGTGACAGGTTCGCACGGCGTTGATGTTCAGTCGTTTCATCAGGCGTATGTCCTGCAGCATGCGCTCCATGCTTACCACGTATCCACCATCAGGATCCATCTCATGACGGTTGGCTCCCTTGATGAGTACAGGCTGACCGTTGACCAAGAACTGGCGGTTCTTTATTTCCACCTTGCGGAAACCCACCTTGACGGGTGTCACACTGGCCTGGCGCATGTCGGCTCTTTTGCCAACTCCCGACAGCGAAACCTGCAGGGTGTAGAGATAAGGTGTTTCGGCTGTCCACTTATGAGGATTGTCTACCTTCATAGACAGCTGAGCCAGACCATTCTTGGCAACCCCGACAGCTGTTGCCACCTGCTTGCCGTCCTTGTCGAAGAGGATGAGGTTGAGGGTTCCGTGGCCCTTCACCTTGGCTGCCACCTGCAGCACGCCGTCCTTGTAATTGTTCACCAAATCGGGAGTGATGCGAATGTCCTCAAGCTGCAGATGGGCGTCACGGGCATAGAGATAGTTCTCGCGAGCCACACCACTCAGACGCCAGAAGTCCTGATCCTCGCACCAGGAACCGTCGCACCAACGGAATGTCTGGAAGGCTATGAGGTTCTTGCCCTTCTTTAGGAAGGGAGTGATGTCGAACTCGGCTGCCACCTTGCCGTCTTCTGCATAGCCGGCAAACTGTCCGTTCACATATAGATAAATATTGGAAGTTACGCTTCCGAAGTGGGCTATCACCTGCTTGCCGTCCCAGTTGGCAGGAATGTCTATCTGTCGACGGTAAGAGCCCACATGATTGTCCTTGACTGGCACGGCAGGCGGCTGCTCATCGAAATGTCCGCGCCAGGCAAAGCCTATGTTCACATACTCCGGCTGACCATAGCCGTTGAGTTCCCAGATGCCAGGAACAGGAATCGTGCCCCAATGAGAGTCATCGAGATTGGTAAGATAGAAATCTGTTGGGCGCTGGTCGGCATTCTCCACCCACTTGAACTTCCATATTCCGTCAAGAGAAAGGAAATTCTGACTCATCGTCTTGTCTACACTGGAAAGATTGCGGCTCTTTACCACTCCGCCTTCCTCATACACCATGTCGTCAAAGGGATAGGTGAAGAAGGATGTGTGAAGAGGCAAACGGTTGATTTCGTTCACCTGCAGGTCGTGCCACTCGGTGAAAGTGGGTTGCTGAACGGTTGTCTTGTTCATTTTCCGGGCTGTTGTCTTAGGCTTCTTGGCTCCGTAAGAGTACATGGTCAAAGCTGCCAAACCCAAAGTAAGGAATAGTTTTCGTTTCATTGTTGTTGAATGATATTAAGGGATTTGTTTGGTTTATCCAGTTCATCAGAGTCCCCTTGCCGCAAGCGTCAGGAACTCTATTTTTGCAAAATTGTTGTTGTCTTGCTGCAAAAATAAGTGTTTTTTCTGACTTGGCAATCATTCTTTATGTTAAAAATGTTATCCATACACTTATTCTCTTAAAAAGGATGACTTTGTATCGACATACAGACAAACATCTACGCCCGCCATTCTCACTTTTCAAACTGGTAAAATGAATCTGCCCAACTGGATAACTCAACTCCCGTAAAAACTCCTGAAAGAACTCCCAGATCAGCAAAACACAAGAATAATTAAAACTTTTCAATATTCATCGAAATAAAATGAGAAAAAACTTTGCTCTTTTGTAAAAAAAACAGTATCTTTGTCACCAGAAACGAACAACATAACAACATTAGAAACATGATGACTATCGAAGAATACAGAGCTGCCATACTGAAGGCTTTGCTCGATGCGAAAAACGAGGACGGCACTCCTGCCATCACAGCCAAGGAAGCAGAGGAAGCCCTTCGTGGCTTTACGGATGACGAACTGAACGACGGCATTCTGTGGAACACACCAGAAGACGTTGCTGCCATCATCCTCGAAGGTGTATAGACCTTCAGGATAGCAGTTACGAGTTTTTTATTCTCTGCTCTCGGTACTATTCTCGAAAGAGTGTAGACCTCTGGGGGAGATTGCCCTTAAAATTTATCGTGATTTATTTTGCATTGTCCTTTATTTGCAGTAACTTTGCACCGCAAAACACATTCCTGCCAAAGAAGGAGAATGTTTCTTGCATAATTATTGAATAATTACCGGTAAAATTAGTATAAATGAAGATAGAAAACGAAATCATCAGCTCGGTCATCGCTGCGGTGAAAGAGCTTTACGGACAGGACGTGCCTGAGAAAATGGTGGCCCTGCAGAAAACCAAGAGTAATTTCGAAGGAAACCTTACCCTCGTCGTGTTCCCATTCCTCAAAATGTCAAAGAAGAAACCTGAGGATACTGCACAGGAAATTGGCGAATACCTGAAGAAGAACTGCTGCAATGTGATTGCCGACTTTAATGTGGTTAAAGGTTTCCTGAATCTTTCTATCGCTCCTGCCGCATGGGTAGGACTCTTGAATACCATCAACGCTGACCCTAAGTTCGGTGAGAAGCCTGTTACAGAGAATAGCCCACTCGTCATGATTGAGTACTCTTCTCCTAACACCAACAAGCCTCTCCACCTCGGTCATGTGCGCAACAACCTCCTGGGCTGGTCATTGGCTCAGATTATGGAGGCCAACGGCAACAAGGTGATCAAGACAAACATCGTGAACGACCGTGGTATTCACATCTGCAAGTCTATGCTCGCCTGGCTCAAGTGGGGCAATGGCGAAACTCCTGAGACTTCGGGCAAGAAGGGCGACCACCTCATCGGCGACTACTATGTAGCCTTCGACAAGCACTATCGTGAGGAAATCGCCGAGCTCAAGGCTCAGTACATGAAGGAGGGCATGGAGGAAGAAGCTGCCACAGAGAAGGCTAAGGCAGAGGCTCCGCTCATCAAGGAAGCTCACGAAATGCTCGTGAAGTGGGAGAACAACGACCCTGAGGTTCGCACCCTGTGGGAGAAGATGAACAACTGGGTTTACGCAGGCTTCGACGAGACTTACAAGATGATGGGCGTAAGCTTCGACAAGATATATTATGAGTCAAACACTTACCTCGAGGGAAAGAAGAAGGTAGAGGAAGGATTGGAGAAGGGACTCTTCTTCCGCAAGGACGACAACTCGGTTTGGGCTGACCTTACCGATGAGGGACTCGACCAGAAGCTCCTGCTCCGTTCCGACGGCACTTCGGTCTATATGACTCAGGACATCGGTACTGCCGACCTCCGCTTCAAGGACTTCCCTATCGACAAGATGATCTACGTGGTGGGCAATGAGCAGAACTATCACTTCCAGGTGCTCTCTATCCTGCTCGACCGTCTCGGATTCAAGTGGGGCAAGGACCTGGTTCACTTCTCTTACGGAATGGTAGAGTTGCCTAACGGTAAGATGAAGAGCCGCGAGGGAACCGTAGTAGACGCCGACGACTTGATGGCAGAGATGATCAAGGACGCTCGCCAGACCAGCGATGAGCTGGGCAAGTTCAAGGACATGAGCGAGGAAGAGCGCCAGGAGATTTCACGCATCGTGGGTCTTGGAGCCTTGAAATATTTCATCCTCAAGGTGGACGCACGCAAGAATATGCTCTTCAACCCAGAAGAGAGCATCGACTTCAACGGCAACACTGGTCCTTTCATCCAGTACACCTATGCCCGTATACGCAGCATCATGCGTAAGGCTGCTGCCGAGGGCATTGAGATTCCTGCCACATTGAGCGTAGATGCTCCTATCAATGAGAAGGAGATTGACCTCATACAGAAGATGAACGACTTCGCCACAGCCGTGGCTGATGCGGGCAACAACTACAACCCTGCCGGCATAGCCAACTACTGCTACGAGCTGACCAAGGAGTTCAACCAGTTCTATCACGACTACAGCATCCTGAATGCTGAGAGCGAGGCTGAGAAGACTACACGCTTAGTACTGGCTGCCAACATCGCCAAGATTCTGAAGAACGGTATGGCGCTGCTCGGCATCGAGGTTCCAGAAAGAATGTAATGAATAACCTACAATTTAAAATAAAGAATATTGACTATTGACAAATAATGAGCAACCCCAGAGCCAAGAGCTCTGGGGAATGCTCATTTCGTTTTTTTACCCACTACAGCTCTTTTCTATCATCAATGAACAAATTGCCAGCCAATCCTCCTTCATGGAGAAACGACACCGTGCTGCCCTTGCCCATGGAAGTGAATGCCAATGCATGGGCTGTTGACGCAGCCTGCTCGGGAAACCCCGGACCGATGGAATACCAATGCATCGACCTGCAGACAGGAGCACAGGTATTTCACTATGGACCGCTGCACGGCACCAACAACATTGGCGAATTTCTTGCCATCGTGCACGCCTTGGCTCTCATGGAGCAAAAGGGCATTACCGACAAAGTGATCTATAGCGACAGCGTGAACGCACAACTGTGGGTACAGAAGAAACAATGCAAGACCAAGCTGGAACGCAACGCGCAGACTGAACAACTGTATCAAATCATAGCCCGAGGCGAGAATTGGCTCCGTACGCACAACATCACAACCCCCATACTGAAATGGGAAACTAAGAAATGGGGTGAGATTCCTGCCGACTTCGGAAGAAAGGGATAGCAAACAAAGAATACGAGTTGGACATTAGAAGCCATCCTCGCCCGACAAGCGCTCGTGGAATGCAGCGGAAAAGAGACCAACAGCCTGGGAGAGGAAAGCTGACTGAGGGCTGAAAATTTGTTTCAGTTTCAGTTGTTTCAATTATTTTTTTGAGGGTTCCAACTTTCGTTTTTGTTCTTTTTTCTTTACTATATTATATTATATTATTATATAACTATTTAATATATATATAGTTATAATATATATATAATAATAATATATAATAAAAAATTGACAAAATGAAAAAACCTCAACCCTCAAAAAATTAATTGAAACAACTGAAACTGAAACAGCAGGCAACTTAGTTTCTTCTCTAAAAGGCTAATAATCAGCCATTTATCAAGAAATGAAAAGGTTAATATGAAGAATGACATCTCAAAAAAGACCGCTACAAAGGTGCTAAAACTGGGAAATATGAACGAAAATAGTGCCATTTTTACACTCACAGGCATCAAAATCCATGCACGAACCTATCGTTCCGATGAATTTCCTTGTTCTCGGAGTGCACGTAAGTGGAGCCAAATTCATGTATCCTGACCTCATTTGGAAGGAATTATGCGGCAAGAAGGGCAATCTCACAGCAGAATCTGGCTGTAATAATGAGCATTTACGAATATAACTGAAGCAATCCACCATCGCACACTTGCCTATTTGAGATGTCGTAACGATGCATTGCGACTCAAAAAGACGTCAAAAATCACTAGAACTGTACGGTTGGAACAGACTGAAATCCCAAAAGTTCATAGCCCAGGGCAATGGATACAAGCAGCACGCCCTGAAGGGGCAGAAGCTCTTAGCCCA
>OLQO01000861.1_pt1 | contig 22524 bp, 32 predicted proteins | sample 1672281 | NCBI WGS metagenome assembly OLQO01 (sample SAMEA3136667, study PRJEB25190) | human gut metagenome | biome: human gut; feature: human-associated habitat; material: faeces | place: Austria | collected 2013
CTCGGACTGCGCCAGTTTTCGGCTCAAGTCCATTATCATCTCATTGGTGTCCATTCTGATTGTCCTCCGTTTCCGCCTTCTGAGCTTCCAGACGCTCATATTCCGCCTCTGTGATTTCGCGGTATGATTCCGGATCGGCGTCCGCGGCAAGATAGATTTCCCTGCCATACAGTTCGCCGTCCGTCAATACCATTCCATCCGCCGCCGTCAGCTTGATTCTTGTGATTGTTTCTTTGGTCATTGTTGTACCTCCTAAGATAATGATATTGTCCAGTTTGATTTTGCCGCGATAAGGTTCTGCCATTCCGCAGACGCGGAGCCGTCCTTTGCCCCCGCCGCGGTTTCAAACGCCGCATTTACAGCGGTGCGGGACAGGGTGACGGACTTGCCTGATACGGATGCGTCCAAAGCGTTGATAACCGATGCAATACTTGCCTTTGACAGTTTGGATGAGTAGCTCAGATTCAAGCCGGAGGTCTTCACCAGTCCGGTCAAGGCAAGGTTTTCTAAGGCGGCGCAGTTATAGAACACATCGTAAGTGCTCGTACATTTCGAAATGTCCAGTGCCGGAACCGAGGCAAGCGAAGTGCAGTTATAGAACATACTGCTGAAGCTCGTACCTTTTGATGTGTCCAGCGGCGGAGCCGCGGCAAGCTTTGTGCAGCCAGAGAACATACTGTTAAAGTTCGTCCCCTGTGCCGTGTCGATTGCCGGAACCGAGGCAAGCGAAGTACAGCCATAGAACATACTGCTGAAGATCGTACCCCGTGCCGTGTTGATTGCCGGGACTGCGGCAAGCAATCTGCAGCCATAGAACATATAGCTAAAGTTCGTCCCCTGTGCCGTGTTGATTGCCGGAACCGAGGCAAGCGCAGCACAATTCTGGCACATATTGTTAAAGCTCGTCCCCCGTGCCGTGTCGATTGCCGGAACCGAGGCAAGCGAAGTACAGCCATAGAACATATTGCTAAAGCTCGTACCCTGTGCCGTGTCGATTTCCGGAACCGCGGCAAGCGAATTGCAACCATAGAACATATTGCTAAAGTTCGTACCCTGTGCCGTGTCTGTATATTTCAGTTTGGAAACCAAATCGTTTCGGTTGTTACTATAACTAAAGTATCGCCAATCCGTCCACGCTGGATTTATGTCGCTGATCTCCCCGATTTTGTCCGCATAGGACGCAAACGTATCGTTATCCGATACAGTTACCCCCTTGCCGGTCAGCGCGGCTTTTATGGCGTTTTTTGTGGCTGTGAGCTTGCTGAGCTTATCTGCTATCGTACCCATCAGACCACCTCCCCGTTAATACTGTCAAGAATTGTGCCAATATTGCCAACCGTGTCATCCACATACTTCTTGGTTGCCGGGTCGTAGTTGCCCGTGGGCGTGTATGCTACATAATTCCTTGACGTGAGAAACATTCTCGACACCCATGCCCCCCAGCCCTCTGCCCCATAATTGCCGGTTGTCAGTCTTTCGAATCTGTGCTGTCCACTATCCGCATAACAGCAAATTGTATGACAATAACTCGAATCGCTTACATCGCCGCTATAACTTGAAACGGTCAGTATCCAGGTATACGGCCCTTGTGTCAGCTGAATCGGCATTCCGTCATTGGCCGCAGTTTGAGCCTCATAGCTTTTTACAACATATATACCCTCACGGTCATACACAAGTTCTTTGAGTTTGGGCGAAGAGAAAACACTGGTATCCGTATTGCCGGTTAAGTCAATCACTTTCAGACCGCCGGCTCCAGCAACCGCGTCATCCACATACTTTTTCGTGGCTGGTATCTGCTCCTCCCATTCATACCACACAAGTGTTCCGCTGTCGTCATCTCCATGTCTGATATAACTCACCGGATCGCTGTTGCCATTACCCGATGTTCCAAAAGGGATATCTAACTGTTGGACGTATCCGCCTGCTCCAGGACCTGGGATGTAGTAGTGCATGCTGTACAACTTACACGTCAGATACTCGTTGTAAGACATGCGGTTATCAGTATATCTCACATAATACTCCCGCATTTCGCCGCGCGGCGCCACATATTGATCCAGTACATTGCCGGTTAAAATCTGCTCAATGCCTCCTGCGTCAATATACTCCGGTTCAGATCCAGCAACCGCATCATCCACATACTTTTTTGTGGCTGGATGATAGTCACCGGTGGGCGTGTATGGGGCGTTGTTGGACCGGGTCAGGACATCCCCGCTGGCAAGGGCGCGGGCCTCCGGAAAATTGACGGTCTGTACAATGCCGAATGCCTCTGGTGTTCCGTCCAGAAGCAGTTCTTCCCACGTCATTATGTATGGGCTTCCATCCTCCGGGCTGAGAAATACCGTTCCAAATCCGCCCAGCACCGCAAATCCATCCGGCAGATCGCCGGGTTTCAGGTAAACATCCCCTGTACTGCCCTTGGAAACCGTGGCGGCAATCTGGAAAAAATCTGTTTCCGGGCTGTATGCCAGATACAGGTTGGGGTTGTTGTCCTGTGAGAGCCGGATCCCGTCAAACCAGTCGGTCAGCGCGGGGACCTGCCGGCGGACTCCGTTTATCAATACAGCAAAGGACGGGGTTGTGATGCCGACGCCGTCGTCTGCCGTGAACTGATAGCTTGCCGGATCCATGACAATCCGCCGGTTTTCGGCGTCGGTATAGGCCTGACTGCCGGGCATCAGCCCGGCCGCCAGAATGGTTTGGACCTTTGACAGCGCTTCGGCCGTTCCGTCCACATAGTTCTTGGTTGCCGGGTGATAGGGCGCGCTGGGGGTATATGCCTTTGTATTGGTTTTGGTCAATACATTCTGCTCCATCCGTGCGGATGGTATATTTCCATTCGCGTCCATCATCTGATAATCATAGACGCCTAAAGTGAGCGGTGTACTGTTTGTACCTCTTCCAAGCTGGATCGCGTCAATGCCGTTATTGTTCGCGTCAACAGCTTTCGCGTTAATTCCGCCCGCAAATCCTTTGCCCGTTTTCGCGTTTTCTCCTGCCGCGCCGCCGCTGCTGGAAACAGCGTTCCGTCCAATAGCTCCTCCGGTTGTTGTTAATGCACCTTTCGCCCCCGAAAAACCATCAAGGCTGTTTTTGATTCTGGTCGTGTTATTTGCGATATTGTCTACTTTTGACGCAAGAGCCGCCGCGCGCTCCAACATATCCTTTTGATACTGACTGCCGCTGTCCTCAGCTGGTATCGCCACAGTGACAATTTCCGTCTCGCTTTCCGACGGCACAAATGCCGGATCAACCCGTAATTCGTTTTCTTTGACTTCGCACCAGCACCCCGCCCCATTTTCGCGGTGCATCCAGCCCCTGGCTGTTATCTTTGTATAATCTACTTCGTTTAGGACCGTAAATTCGCGCGGGTTTTTATACAGCGGTTCTCCGAAACTATCATTGATCGTGAGCCATGTACCAATAACTCCCGGCACAGTCCCAGGAATCCGTATTTGCAGGGTTGTCACGCCCAGCAGACCGTTCGCGGCATAAACCGCATCACCGTCCGCCTTTTTGTCCAGCGCGCCGGGCAGTGACGCGAACAACAGCTGTACCTTCCTGACCCATTTGTTCAGCTCGTCGCTGATGTTGTTTTTTCTCTTTGAAAGATTCCCCTTCATGTCGTCACTCCTTAATTTAGAATCGCCCGTATCACCAGGCGGCAGGCCCCGCCCAGATTTTCCGCCTTAATGGCCGCAACCGTCTTGTTCACCTCGTCGCAGGGTTCAATTTCCTGCCACAGCGTATCCGGCCGCTCCGGATCCCGGCATATGGTGCCATAGAGCTGAACCTCCCCGTCTGACTGCCAGCCAATGTCATTGACGCCCCGCTTGTTGGGCGATACCACCGGCATTTTGATGATTACAGTCTCGTGATCCTCCAGCTCACGGTCATAGACATAGCAGAAAGCGTTTGTCGTGTTTGTAAAGGTTTCCATCCACAGCGCTCCTTTCCATAAAATTTTGTAATGCATAAAAAATGAATGCAGTTTTTACCCTGCATCCATTGTAAGACGGTTCACCGGTCAGTTATCGGACAATTTCCCGGTCTGAAACATTACTTTTTTATTTTTTTATCAAACGACATGAAACAGCATTGGCAAATCATTCTATAAATAGGAATACAATAATATTTGAATGCGATGAAAACAAAACGGCCTCAGACACAATAATAACTCAAAAGTACTTGACATTTTAGTAACTTTATTCCCGCAGGACCGTACTCCGAACACTATGCATATGAGCGCCGCTGGCCGTCCATTTCACCGCTCCTCCGTCCGCCGTTTGCAGCCAGGTTCCGTCCGGGATCCCGTGGTTGTGACTTTCTGACTGGCTGGTCTCCAGCCCTTGTGCGGCGGCCAGACTAAAATCCACTCCATTTCTCGTAAACCATATCTGATACAGCTTCTGGCTTTTTTCCGGGCGGTAAAAGATGGTCGCACCGTTTTCCAGCTTCTGAATCACAAGCTGATCTGTGCTTTGACCAAGAACATCCTGAGGCTCGGCTCCCGCGCCAAGAATAATCTGCGGAAATTCACCGTTTAACTGTTCATACGCGCTGTCATGGTTGACAATGAACCCAACCTGTACCTTCGGCTGGTCTGTGGAGTCTCCATACATACGAATATAGCTGTCAGAAACAGTCATCCTCTTTCCTTCCTGCGTAATCGTCTCCAGATCCCCTTTCATTTTGAACCCCGCCGCTGTCTGTGTAAACGCACTGTAAAGATTCATGCTGGACGACTTTGCCCATTTCTCTGTAACCGTATTCCAAAACCAGTATGTGCCGTCCGCTTTGCGGTAATAGAGCTTATCCTTCTCCATTCCGTCAAGGTACTCCTGCATATCAGCGGACGCCGCCGCGTCAACGGAGACCGCCTCATTAAAGTCCGCACTGACTTTGGTTGCGATTTTTTGCGCGTTCACCTCAATAGAGCTCATATTTCCCATTCCATCCGGGTATACCTCTTTTATGGTGGATTCAATGGGTTTCCTGGTGGACTTCGGTTCAAAATTGTCAAAATCCAGATTGTACAGCAAATCCTCATAGGTTCGTTTCATACGCTCCAGCGTACCTTCCAGATTCTCAATCCTCTCATAAAGATATTTCAGATTCACAATCTGTCCCGACCCCGGAACTTGATATATGTTGTCAGACATACAGCTCGCCTCCTCCTGTCAAATCCAATTCCATCTCATAAAGCCGTACATATCCAAACCCCTCAAACCGGAGCTTAAATCCGTATGACGCAGACTTTCTCACTAGAACGCGGACCGGGCACATGCCATGCCTTCCGGCGCTGTCATAAACCAGCTGTGAGCCGCCCGGATGAAACTGCTCGTCTCCGTAAAGGATGTACGTCTTCATCCAGCTTCCCTGCGGGATCTCCGCGTAAAGCTGGAGCTTTTGCACCCGCTTGATATCCATGCTCCCCGCGGTCATAAAATCAGTCTCAAAGGCCCAGCTGTGGTCATACTCTCCCGTGTCCAGCCGGTAGATATACCCGTCCGCTCCAAGGGCGAACATACCGTTTTGATTGTGGGCAAATGAGACGATCTCGCCGTCGATTCCTTCCTCCGCCCATTGTCCCGCCACCGTGTCAAACACAAACATATGCTTTTCTCCGCCGGATTCACAGTACAGATAATACCGCCGCCCGTCAGATCCGCCCACCGCCTTGTCAAACCGGTCAATGCCAAGTTCGCGGCCAACATCCTCCGGCTTTTTCCCGGTGTAGTTCTTCACGCCGTCCCGTGACACAAAAAACAGCCTGCTGTTCACGTCCTGAATGCTGCGGTTGTCAATGCACCCGTCCGCGTATATATCCTGCACACGGAACGGGTTTTTGTTGTTGTATATCTCATGCATAAAGTCCCGCTTGAAGCAGATCACATGGTTTTGAAACGCTGTGATTCCAACAAAATCCCCCTCCGCCTTTGCGTTCGCCTGGGTCTCAGAGCACCATGCGTTTGCCTCGTTGTATTCGTCCGCTGTGTCCAGGGTCCAGTCCGCGTAATTGTTGAAATGGCTTGCATAAATCCGCCCTTTGCCAACGCCGAAAACACGGGAAAGATGTACCGTTGCATAGGACAGGTCCGGTATGGCGGCAAGGTTCTCCTGCCCATTGTCCGTTTTCTTCGGCTCCAGCGGAACAAGATCAAGCCCGTCCTTCTGTATAGCCGCAAGATCAGCGTTCATGCTGTACTTGTCCGGCAGAATCAGGAATTTTTCATCGAACGTCCCCCCCGCCGCGTCCACATTAGAATCATAGACATTAAACTTAACAATGCACCGCTGGGGTTCAGCTTTCGCGTCCGTCTCTGTGACGCCGTTTTTAAGCACACCGGTATACAGATACGGCCCGCTTTCCGTGTCGGCAATATAGTCCAGCTTGATTTTCCCGTTTGTGCTGGTTTTGGTATCCTGCTGCCAATAAACCGCAATCAGCGCGGGACCAAAGCCATACATATACAGCGGAATCCTCCTGAAGTCCTGCGTCCCGCAAAAGTTGTCATTTTCCTTGTACTTCCGCTTCTGGGACGGGATCAGGTACGGGGGATCCGCCGTGGAAATATTCTGCTCCATTGACAAAACACCCGTATCCGTCACCCGCCGCCGGTTCAGCCCGCACCAGCTGAGCCGTGTCATCCTCTGTCGCTTCTGCCCGCTGGTCAGCGGCATCTGCAAATAGGACAGCTCTTTTTCTTCGCTTTTCTTTTTCGCCATAACAATACCCTCCTACATTCCGAACTGCGCCTTACGCCGGACAAGCCAGTTCTGGAAGGTCTGCAAAAGCACGTTATAGTCATTGATCCACTTTGCCGCCAGATTGTCCTCGTTGGCAAACTTATACGCCTCTCCGCGAAGTCTGGCCCGCACCAGATCCAGAAATTCATAGGGTACCCAAACCGGATCATCAGAGAGATTTTCTCCCATTCCTTCCTTGATTCTGGGCCGTACAAAATATACAACCTCCAGCTTTTCCGGAGCTTCTGCAGGGTTATATCCCATATGCCTTTCATCCAGCTTGTACCATGTGTTTGTAAAAACAATTCCGCTGGTGAGCGTGGACTGAATCAGCTGAAGTCCGTCCGCGAACACCGTATAAATATCCTCGTACCGCACCGGCGCTTCCATTTCACCGGTTTTAATATTTGACAAAAGTACCTCATACATCTCTTCTTTGTGCGGCGGATCCTCCGGAATCCATACGGGCGGTATAGGTGTCAGATGCGCGCGCCGCTGTTCCTGTATGAACTCACTGTATAAAAGCTGTTCCAGCCCGGTCAGCCATTCCAGATACACGCTTCCCGGCACCGGTACAGCGATATCAACCTCATTTTTCAGATCGTCAATAAGCCTGCTTGCCGAAATTCCGCTGTCAAACATCATTCATCACCACCTGTTTCGTTTTACAATCCTGCCTTTTCCCAGCCGGCTCCATTCCGTCTTGTGGGCCAGATCAGCCTTGCGGATATACTCCCCTTTGTCCGTGTCAGTCCCGCCGTTTGCGAAATTGATATTGTCAGCAATCGCTCCAATGTACAGATCAAGGCCTTCAATCCTGTCATCCAGCCGCCCGCAGAGGCCCGGCTCGGTCTTGCCGTTAACCTTGATAACCAGATCGTGATACGTTGTCCGGAGCTCATCCAGCGTATCATTGAGCGCGTTAAAAAAACGCCTTTGCTCTATGGGACGCACCAGGTTTACTTTTTCAAACAGATCAATCGCTCGTATCATATACTCACTTCCTAAAATTAAAACCGCGCGGAGTTTATCCGCCCCGCGCAGTCTGTATTTCATATATGCCTACGTCAGGCGGCGCAGTTGGTCAGCCGGACACAGCCGCCCGGATTGGTGCAGATCAGGTCGCCGTAATTGGCAAGCAAGGCCCGGTAGACACTCTGCCCCTCCATCAGGTTGAAAATTCCGCCGCCCTGAAGCTCTGCGAAATTCCATTCCTGGCTGTGAAGCTCCAGACATTTGGAATCCACGCCCCACATCTCCTTATCCGGAATGAAACTCTCGTTGAGAATGTCCACCTCATTGTTGCCAAAGATGAACTTAATGGCCTTGAAACCGCCCTGAATGGTGTGGGACTGATCCTCCACGCGGATGTTGTTTACCCGCAGATAGTTCACATAGTTGTCATAGGCCGCGTCGCCGCAGAGAATGGTATCAATATTGCTGTTTTTGTTGTTTCTGGCGTCTCTCAGCGCGCCGGTGATGATACCGTCGTCAATGTCGCCCCCGGCGTCAACCGTCACAGGCTTCAGGAACAGGTTGTCCGTCTTGGAAAGCCCGTAGACAGATGCCACCGTGTCGTCAAAAATTGTTCCCAGCCCGGTGATCTCCCGGTTATAGGAATTCTGGACCGTGATGAATCCCGCCTCAAAGGTCTGCTTGTCACCGCTGAGCAGAACCTTCTTAGCCGCCCGGTCCACAGCGATGATCCTGCGGCCCGCGCCGCCGGTCAGAGGTTCGGCCTCGCCGGTCTTGTACAGGTCTACAATCAGACCCTCCTTCAGATACTTGGTATCAGCCACCGTAATGGTGTTCCCAGCTGTGGTCAGTGCGCTGAAGGTGGCCAGGACGCCGGTTCCGTTGCCGAACAAGGCGCGGCCCACATTCCACTTGGCCGTATGATACGCACCTTTTACTTCCGTATCAAGGGCATTTGCCATTGCGCCAGCAGACCCGGTCAGACGCACCGCCTTTGCGGATATCACCACATTGACGTACATATCCTTGGCGTTGCTCTCGAACCGCTCAAACCGGACACCGCCAGCCGCCGGGGTGGCCTTGCCCTCTTCTCCGAACCCAAAGCCGCCGGACAGTCCAATGGGGGCGGAGGCCACAATCTTGCTGCTCACCAGCGGAACCTTCTTGATCTTGCCCAGCAGGGGTGAAGGTTCGATTCCAAGCTGGTTCTGCCACACCGGCAGATAGTTTTCTTTCAGCGCCTTTTCAAAGGTCTTTAAGTTTTGCATAATATCCTCTCCTTATAGTGATATATGTGTGTTATTTTTTTGCGTATTAAAGGCCAAACATTTTCCGGGTCCGCTCTCCGGCCTCGTCAAATGTCTTTGGCTTTTCCGCGATATTGAGCGCCGCGTTCACGCCGCCTGACGACGCGGACAGAGGCGGAATCTGGGGCTTGTCCCTGACCTGCTCCAGCCGCTTCTTTTCCAAAAGCTCCTGAAACTCCGGATTGCTTTCATAGAACTGCATCAACTCTTCCGCCGTGGGATCGGTTTTGGGATGATTCATGCTGTCAATCCCCTTCGCAATGGCGTAGGCGGTCACATACCGCTCATCCATTGGAATTCCGTCGCCGGACAGCAGGCTGTTGTTCTGGATGATGTTCTCAATCTGCGGAAGCATATCCCGGAACCCGGCAAGCTCGGGTACTTGTTCCAGGGCGGCGATTGCCTCCGCCCGTTCCCGCTGGGTTTTTCCCTGTTCCGCCTGCTTTATCAGCGGTTCCATAGAACGGTTCATCTTCTGCATGACGTAATTTGCCATCTGCTCCGCGTATTCCGACTGCTTCCTCGCAATGGCGTCATCATCCTCATAGGCCAGACGGCTCAAATCCAGAACCGGCGGAGACAGCGCTTCATCCAGAACCGCCTCCTGCTGGACACTGCTCATTTGGGAAATGGCCTCCATCAGCTGTGCGTTCTGCTCCTTCATGGCCTGAAGCTCCTGCATGGCCTGCTGAAGCTGAGCGTCCTTCTCCTGTGCAAGCCCGGCCGCCTGTTCCGCCGTCTGTACGGCCTGTTCCGCCATTGCCGTTTCCGGGTCTGCCGCGGCCTCTCCTTCCTGCTCCTGCCCGGCCTCCGGTGCGGTTTCCGGTCCGGTCTCTTCCGGCTGAGCTTCCTCTTCGGGTCTGTCCTCCTCCGGAGCCGCTTCCTCCGCCGGGCCGTCCTCAAAGAGCACCCTGGTGGCGTCCTCTGCCTCGTCAAAGTTCCCCATCCGCTCTCTCTTTTCTTCTTCCTGATTCATCTGTAAGCCTCCTCACATTTCATTGATTTCCTGCCATCTGCATCTGCATCTGCTGTATCTGGGCCATCTCCTGCGCCTGTTCCTGCGCCTGTGCCATTTTATGCTGGTTTAAGTGCTGAATCATGGCGTCCGCATAGGCAGGTTTTTTCATTTTCAGCACCTGATATTTCACCTGAAGCATATACCGCATATGTTCCTCTATATGGATCTGGTGATCGTCAATCTCCGTCACCTCCGGAAATACGCCGGATTCAAAAAATACGTTTTCCCGCTGGGCCGCCTGAATCTGAAGCTGGTTCAGGTTCATTAACTCCGTATAGTTTCCAACCTTCATACACTCCAAAGCCCGGTACTTCACGCGCTCCGGCATCCTGCCGTTCTCATCCGCGAACAAGCCCATATTGTACGCCTCTAAAAACCGCTGTTTCTGCATATCCTCGCTGAGCACAAGCTCATTTTCCGTGGTGTATTCCACGTCATAGCTGTTGATGTCCTCATTACTCCAGATCATCGCCAGCGCCATGTCGTTGGAACCCACATACTTCACCGCGCGTTTTGTGTCCGCATACTGCTTGTATATCTCAAGCCAGAGCTGAGCCAGATTCTTGACGCAGTTCCGTATATGGTCGCCGGTGAGGGACAGCCGGGTGTCGTCCGTCGCCTTGATGGCCTCCAGCGCCACGCCGGAAGTCACACCGCTTGGGGCCGCCCCGGAGGTGGTCAGCTGGCTCACGCCCGCCACATACTCCATGTCGCGCACCAGATTGTACCGCTCCGTCATGATCTCGCTGGGAAGCACACCGTTTGGGATCGGGGTGGGCGGCGCAAACCCTTTTTTATAAGGGATCACCGCACCTGGCGCCTGGCCGCTTTCTTCAAAATTGTCAAGATCAATGGAATCCTGCTCTACAAGATACCCGTTTATGGTAATCCGCTTAATGTATTCGTGGATCCGGTTCATGCACCCGTTGTACGCTCTCTGGCGCGGGATCAGATCCTCAATCACAGACTTGCCGAAAAACTGTCCCGGCACCTCCCGGCAGATGCACTGAACAACCGGAATCCTGCCATAGGGCAGAGGTCCGTAGTATAAAAGCTCCTCGTCCCCTGCAATCAGAATCATCCTGCCCTCCGGCTTGTGGGCAGAGGGCCGCTCCAGATAGGTCAGAAGCTTCACCGCATTTTCTACCGTTCTGTGTCCTATGGTCATGACCGTGCTCTCATAGCCCCATCCGCCGCCTGACGGCAGAGGCGTCAGCTCAAAGGTCTCCACACTGGTTCCCTTGACCTCAACTCCATACAGGTCCATCACATCCTCAACCGTCTTGACCTGCTCTAAAATGACGGACCGCTGTGCTCCTATGGTCTGTTTAAAGATGGATTCCGGATAGAGCTCGTAGGGCGTAATCAGGCCATAGTCCAGATCGCCCTCATAATACGCCCGCTCTGACCGGCGCTCCGCTCCGTCCTCCCCCAGCTCCGTCACCGTCTCAGCGGCGTATTTTTCTCCTTTGTCGGCGTCCCACCAGGTCAGAAAGAAACAGTTCCCGCACAGCTCGTTCCAGGCAATCATGGTGTTCTTTTTTGTGTCAAAATCACTGACAGACTGGGTGTGCTGTAAAATGGCGCTGGAGACCTCCGCCTTTGCATAGTCGTCAAGCTCGTTTGTCCTGGGTTTCACCTTCATCTGGTATGTAATTTTTTTCAGATTTGCGATCCGCGTCTCAATCAACGGTGCGATCTGATTAAACGTCTCACGCTCCAGCCAGTCATAAACCGGTTCAATTTGTTCGATGGTCCCCTTATAGGTGTTGATGTCACAATACTGGTTTCCCACCAGGAAGTTGGCGTTCAGCGTCCACTGCTTTTCCAGGGGAGCACGTTCGTTTTTGCGTTTTTCCAGCTCATCCAGGACGAACTGGATCACATCCTCCTTGTACAGCACTTCCCCGTCCCGGTCCATGTCGATCCGCTCCCGGTCTCCCTGTCCATGCTTTCCGAGACGGCCAAACAGCGATCCAATCCCGGCCACCACACCAGACAGCGGCGGACTGTATCTCATGGCCATGCACTACACATCCTTTCCGCGCCATTTCTCCAGCGCGCGCTCATGGGCGGTACGAACCTGCGCGTCGGGAGGCTTGCCCCTCTGATATTCCGCAAAGTCCCTGCACATAATGCGGTTGTACAAATCCTTCCGCTCAAAGTGCTGGAAACCAATCAACGCCAGAACTACAATCAGCATTGCACCGCCAAACATATATTCAAATATCATACTCGTGCCTCCCTACTGGACTGGTTCGTATTTTTATCCTGTTCTTCCAGTTTCTTCAGAAGATCCTCGTATTTCGCTTTGAAGTCAAGCAGGGCTTGAAGCTCTGTACCCAGACTTACCATTCTGGACGTGCTGTTCATTTCGTTCAGCATTCTTTCCTTGTTCAACTTCGGTCACCACCATTCCGCCTGCTCCTGCTCACGCGGGGCTTTGCTTTTTCCGTTTCCGCATTGCTTTCCGGCGGACTATCGCCGCTTTGAATACTCGTTTCTTTTTCTTCGGGTTCCGGCTCATTTTCAGTCGGTCTCTGCGCATGCGTTTCCAGCTCTTTGACCGCTTTCAGGCCCTGTTCAAGGCACTCCCGGCAGATGATGACGCTGTAACCCATTTCTCTGGTTCTGGAAATCACATAGGAGCCCGTATTCCCGCACCCGCGCACACTGCATTTTCTCCTTAACCGTTTCACGTTCATTTTAAACATTACCTCCCATTTAATAGTAACCTCTGCGATTCCGTCCCCGGCCGTTCAGCACCCTGTCGCGGTATTTCTCCAGCTCTGTTTTTTTGGCTTTTTCCGCCTTAGACGGGCTCGTATACTGCAAGCATAAATACCGGAGCGCGTCCGGCAGATGGGTGATCTCATGGGGCTCCGTCATGCAGTCCGTGGGGCGCTTTGCGTCACGCTGAAGCGCGGGCAGGCACTCAATCAGCCCTGTGCAGGTGGAGAATATCCGCATCCGGCTGTGTCTGCCTTGACCGGCCTCCCGCACCCGAAGCAGGTCCTTGACGGCAAGCCACCCAGCCTCGCGGTTGTTGCTCCCCTTGATCAGGACAAGACCGGCCTCCCGGAACAAATCCGCCTTTGCTTTGGCGCTCTCCTGAGACCTGGCCCACAAATCCGTAGGAGCCGCAGTATACCGGATTTTCTCGCCCTCGGACAAGGCCGTGATCTCACGGGCCGCGTCCGAAATGATCTTATTTGCCTCTGCATACTCCCGATACACCACATACCCGCCGCTGTCGTCAATAGCCACCCATACGCATGCCGCGCAGTCCAGTCCGTAGTCAATCCCACGATACCGCGCCCAATGTTCCGGTATGGGAAAGGGCTCAACCACATGCACAGCGCGGTCAAACTCGTCAAAATACCGTCCGGCAAGCATATCCCAGTTGCCGTCTCGCCACGCCTGCCGCAGTCCGTCCGACAGATTGTTAAGCATATCAACGTATCCGGCGTCATGCTCCATCAGGACTTTGTTGTCAAATACCGTCGCCGCTATAAATTCATAATCATCCGGATTCTCCGTCGGCTTATATTTTTTTGTAATAAACAGCCGTTTTACCCACTCATGCCCTACACCGCCCGGGTTACAGGTCAGATACATCCGTTTTGGAAAGTCGTTCGCCCCTCTCAGGCAGGCGGTCAGCGTCTCGAACTGAAATTCCGTAAACTGAGTCGCCTCGTCAATGAAAATAACGTCATATTCCTGACCCTGGTACTGGAGCACGTCGCCCTCCGACGCACAGTATCCAAGCTCCAAAATGCTTCCGTTGGGGAAATAAAAACATTTTTCCTGCTTTCTGTATTTTGCAAGCCCTTTAAGCAGCTGCAGAAGTGCCCTGACGTGATTTCGTTCTAGATCTTTGTATGTCCGCCTGAGCAATAGCATTTTGATACCGGGATATTTACACGCAAGCAACGGCGCTTTCCTGTCAACAGACCACGATTTCCCGCCGCCTCTCGCGCCGCCGTAGCCTACAAACCGCTTGCGTGAAAGAAAAAACCGCTCCTGTTTTGGGTTGATGGTGGAAAGATCAATAGAAAATACACTATCCGGCATATCCATCCGCCGCCTCCGGAAGCTTGATTTCAACCACTGTGTTATCCGTGCTCTCCCCCAGAGCCAGCGCCCGCTTGTCATACAGGGTGCCTATGGCGGTGGTAAGCTGATTGACAGGTATTCTGTTCTCCCGGTCCTCCAGCTCATCCCTGAGCCGCAGAAGCGCAAGGTCAATCAATTCCTCCGCCTTTTCAGCAAAATCAGCCTTTTGCTTTTGCATCAGGGACGCAAATTCCGGCTTGTCCCGGTTATCCTTTACGAGTTTTCTTACTGTTGACTCCCCGATCCCATTAAACTGCCGGGAAGTCTCCGCATAGCTGCCTGTCATCGCAAAACTGGCCATAATTTGATAGATTGTCTCCGGGCCTATTGGTTTACCCCTCGGCACAACGCTCACCTCCTGAGAGCAAAATACCACACCTGACCGGTCAGTTATCGGCAAATTTGCATTTTACACAACAAAAAAAGACCCGCAGCAGCAGGTCCTATGAAAAAAAATATCTACAATTATTCGGCGGTATGGTCTTTGCGCTTGCTTCGGGTGTTTATAAGTCCAAGCTTGCTTTTATTATTTGCAACGGTTGATTGAGCCACACCCAGTTCATCCGCCAGCTCTTTTACGGTCTTGTCCATATAATGTGCTTTAAGGTATTCGGTCTTTTCGTCCGTCCATTTCTTGCCATACTTTGCTCCACACAGACCGAGCTCCCTTTTCTTATTGGTAATTGTTAACGGATTTACACCCAGTTCATCCGCCAATTCCCGAAGCGTCTTATCCATATAATGTGCTTTGAGATATTCGGTCTTTTCCTCCGTCCATTTTACCGTATGACAACCGCGCTTTAGCCCACGCAGCTGCAGGAGTTTCATTTCCGCCCTTATCGTTTCCATACTTATCCCTAAATGATTTGATAATTCTCCGATCGTTTCGTCTCCGCAATGCTCTTTGAGGTATTTAATCCTGCCAGGCGTCCATACCGAGAAACGCTTTGCTTTAAGACGAGTTATACCCAACTCTTTTATCTTATAATGTATTGTGGCTTCACTGACGCCAAGTACGTCCGCCGTCTCTTTAAGTGTCTGACAAGCATAATGCGTTTTGAGATATCTAATTTTATCATCCGTCCAGTTGATAGCAGTCCCTCTTTGTGGCTTATGCCCTTGTAGGTTAAGCTCTTTTTTCCTAAAGTAGATTGTGGCAATGCTAACCTCCAGGTCATCCGCCAGCTCTTTTACGGTCTTATCCATATAGTGCGCCTTGAGGTATTCTGTCTTTTCTTCCGTCCATTTTGTTTCTGGCTTTGACACACGCAGTCCGAGTTCCTTTTTTTTGTTTATGACTGTGGGGCGAGACACACCCAGGTCATCCGCTAACTCATCCAAGGTCTTGTCCATATAATGTGCTTTGAGGTATTCGGCCTTTTCATCCGTCCATTTGTTAGGCATTGCCAAACTCTCCTATCCATTACAACTCATATCTTAATTTATTATATCACAGGCCCAGTGTAAACGCAACACCACCATTTTGGTGGTATTGCATAAATATTTCCTCCGATGTTTGGTCATAATTTCGGCTTTTTTGCCTTGACATACCACCATTTTGGTGGTACAATAGGGCCATAAGATAAATCAAGAGCCGGAAGGCAAGGAGGAAAATAAAATGACAAAAGTATATTTATTTGGTTTGGAGCACGAGGGAGAAGTGGAGTTTGACGAAACAAATGGTTATCACTGGGACGAGGCGGAGGACTATGAAGAGGTGTTTGAGACAACAGACGGAAGAATCATTGCCTTCGAGGATCCGATTGGGTCTTATGTGCAGATATGGCATGTGTAGGAGGATAACAAAATGCTAAGATACAATCATCATACATTTTATGTGCTATACGGGGCTGCAAAAGCGGCCACGGACATGGAAACATATATAGCAGAGTGGTCAAGCTCATCAGAGCTCTATCCGGACGATAATTACACAGAGGATGATATGCTGGAGGCGGCAGAACTGCTTACCCAAATATACGAGGTGGCACATATGAACTGCGCAGAACTGCGGCGCAGAACCACGAGAACGCCGCAGCGGAAGTTTGCAGAACGGATATGTACGCCGACCAGAACCGTGGAGAACTGGGAAAAGCAAACAAACCCAACCCCAATGCCGGACAATGTAAAAGTATTGCTTGCGGAATTATACGGGTTGCTGCCGCCGCTTAAAGAGTGAGGTGTCAGACCATGACAAAGAGAATAGACTTAACGGGCAAAACATACGGCCGCCTGACCGTGCTGGAATACATCGGGAATGCAAAATATAAGTGCAAATGTGAATGCGGAAAAATCACCATTGCAAATACGGAAAACCTCAAACGCGGTCATACAAAATCCTGCGGGTGCCTAAAAATAAATGATCTGACTGGGCAAAGGTTTGGGAAATTAGTGGTTTTAGAGCCTGACAGCGCACCTAAAACAAGATCGGCGCGGCGGTATCTCTGCCAGTGTGACTGCGGGAACCTTACAAAAGTATATGGTGACGCTTTGCAATCAGGTGGCACAAAATCCTGCGGATGCTTGGCGCAGGCCAAAACCCAACCGCCAAAAATGAGGGAAACCTATATAGCGGGTACGCAGATCTGCAAGCTTGACGGCAGGAAAACCAAAGCGAACAAGAGCGGCGCAGTCGGCGTGTGCTGGGATAAATCGCGGGATATGTGGTACGCTAACATCCGGTTCCGCGGCAAGCAATATAACCTTGGCCGGTTCAAAGATTTTGACGATGCAGTAAAGGCGCGGGAAACAGCAGAACAGAAAGTCCGCAAGCAAATAGCCAAAGAGATTGAAGCGGAAGGGAAAAAGACAAAGGGGTAAGCGCAAGCCTACCCCTTTGCCATATCACAATACCTGGTATCCGCTTTTATCCGCATAATTCCGCAAACTTTTAAGGATTCCCCAGCCGATCCCATTTCTCGTAGAACTCTTTTCGATATGTGTACAGCTTCTTTTCCGGAACAATATACTCCATACTTACCGAAAGTACACTTTTTCTGTCATTTGTAAGAAGTTCAAACAGCGCGCGGCCATCTTCCCCGGCAATCTGATCACAAAGCGCCATGATTCTATCCTGGATATCACGTGGCTGCTTATGTATATTCATACAGGTAAAATAAATCAGTCCCTGCCGGTTGTAGTTCAGCTTTATCCCGCGCTTTTTTTTGAACATTCCATTCCCACCCTTCTTTTTATCTCTCATGTCTGGGCTTGTACAGCGTACACCTTTTATATCCGCAAATCAGCGGCGTCCCGGCATTAAGGATACTGCACCGCTTCCCGCCGTCATAGAACGCACAGCTGTCCTTTTGTTCGTTTCCCTTTTGCAATTTACTCTCACGCCTCCGCATTGCTTACCTCCTGTCCCAGCCACCATACCACGTCACTGCCATGCGGACACACACCGTCTGCAAAATCGCATTCGTGCAGTTCCAGTTCGATTGCGTATCCTTCCGGGGTGCATTTTACAGCTGGACAGTTATCGCAAAATGCACGGCAGAACGGATCAGACCAGGGCGTATGTCTTGCGTATGCGATATCCGCCAGGAAGTCCGCCAGTTCCTCAGTGGTCATGGATTGGATATGCTCTTGATTTGTCATAACTCCTCCTTATACATCTCGCACAGAAACGCCGCATTACAGGCAAGGTGCCACAGGTGAGGCAAACCGCTTTCCTCGTCCGCACCTGTTGGATTTTCTGCAAATGCCAGCATATGCCGATATACCGCGTCAATGTACCGGATTGGGTCTACCTGCCGCCAGCTCTCGCTGTCTCCGTACTTTGCATTTCCGTATTCCCGCACCCGCGCAATGCACCGGATGATCTCAGGCGGTACAAGATGCAGCTGTGGCTTGCCCGCGTCTGCCTTAACCGTCTGATCCGTCACGCCGTCACGTCTCGCTTTTCTGTCCATAGTGACACCTCCCGTCCCGCCATGCGCCGCACTGATCTTGTTTGCACTTGACAAAATCGGCGGTGTTATGCTCGACCGCCTGTTGACCAGTCATCCGCCCGTCATCATCATAATCAAATGCTGTCTGATTTACCAGATGCCTGTTTACCGCATATGGACAATATTTAATCATTTCCGCACCTCCACCAATTCTGCCCGCAGTTCCCCGACCAATATCCGCCGCATTTGCTCCTGTATCTCATCCGCGTGGGCCTCTGCCTCTTCTCGGGTACGACACAGGCAACCCAAGGCAAACCGCGACAAATCACCATAACAACACGACATAAAACAAGTATCGCCGACTGACCCATCAGCGTGTACGGCCCACACATTTTCTCCATCCTTCGGCACCCACGGCTTTTTAACGATTTCATAATTTCCATTAAGCAACTCATTAAGCATTCCAGGACTGCGAAATTCCTCACGGTTAAATAACCCGGTATTGCAAAGTTTGAACGGATTGTCGCTTTCCGCTCCTTTTATCTCAAATTCCTCGCCCAGCTCCACGCCCAGCATCTGGGCTACTTCTTTCATGTGATTCATTCTGTTTCCTCCTCTTTCAAGTCCATTATAGCCCCGCAATTCGGGCAGTAATGCCAATTTGGGAAGCCTTTTTTGCCACAGATCGAACACTTTTCAAGGACTTTACCTTCCAACCACTCCCCGCGCGGTCTAAGACTTTCCGGGTCTATGGTTGGTGCATTTTCAATTTCCCTCACGCTAATGGCCTCTATTGGCTGTACATGACCGTTTTTTATTGGGATTTCCCCCGTTACCCTGATAGGTATATTTAATAATTCATCCGCATCAATTAGTCTCATCATTTCTCATCCTTTCGCTTTTTAACATCCTTTTCAAGATCCGTATATCCCGCCGCCGCTCTGACAAAGCCCGTATCATATGCCGCCTGTCAAGCAACAGCCACAGGATCACCGCCGCCTCTATAACTGCCGCAATCATACCAATCATCACACACCATCCATACGCTTTGCTATCGCATAGATCACGTTAACGGTCACACTGTTGCCCGCCTGTTTGTATAGCTGACTATCGCTGTTTACTTCTGCCGCCCGGTCAAAATACTCATCCAGGAATCCATGCAGCCTAAAACATTCGCGAGGCGTTAATTTTCGGATCCTCGCACCGTCGTATATGCCGCTGTTTTCTCCGCTCCGATTCGAGCACCCCTTATGGTATCTGGCTTGTAATGCCCTTGCCGTTTCCGTCCTTTTACCTTTTGCGTCCAGATCAATAAATACCGGCGTCTGCACCGGCAGGACTACTCCCGCATCCGAACATTTAGCTTTCAGGCACCGGCTTATGCCGGGCAATGGTCCGCGCTTAAACTTATCTGACTGACTGGTATATATCCCAGCCGGTTCAACGATATGCGGTTGGCGTCCACCGCCTTCCGCGCAGCTAAGCGCCGGGCCAATACCGGATACATCATACACCCGTCCCTGATTTGGATTTTTGCGGTTTTTGGTTGGCATTACATTTCCGATCTGCCTAATAACATTGCTGTTTTTTTCGGTGACAGGAAATATTTGCTGTCCACCTGATCCTCTAAGATGTCCAACAATGAACACTCGTTCCCGGTTTTGCGGAACTCCGAAATCCTTAGAGTTGCACACCTGCCATTCCGCATCATACCCAGATTCCCATAGAGTTTCGAGGATTGTTCCAAAAGTTTTTCCTCTATCGTGGGAAAGAAGCCCCTTGACGTTTTCAAGGAAAAGATATTTAGGCTTGCGTATTCTGGCAAGCCGCATAATTTCAAAGAATAAAGTCCCTCTTGTATCTTCGAAGCCTCCCCGCTTTCCAGCAACACTGAAAGCCTGGCAAGGAAATCCTCCACAGTAGCAGTCTGCCTCTGGCAGATCCCAAGGCTCAACTGCTCGTATATCTCCTGCATACCATTCATCCTCCTTTGGTCTGTGCATTGCTATATAGCTTCGGTTTGCAAAACTGTCTATCTCGCAATGCCCCGCGCATTCGTGGCCGGCCATTTCCATTCCCAGCCGGAATCCTCCAATCCCCGAAAATAAATCTATAAATCTCATGTTCCACCTCAAAAATATGTAAAACCGGGACGGGTTGCACCGTTGTTAGAAGGAAATCACAATTCTGAAATTTGGAAAAAGGAGGTTTTCACCTACCTTTCTCATTTTAATTTTTTAATATTTCCGTCCCGGTTATTACCTTAGTTAGTAATTCTCATCTGTTAATAATCATCTCTTACACCATCATTATCTGCATCTTTCTTTTTAAGTTTTGGCATCCCCTTTTGCGGAGCGCTGAATTCCTCCCATGACATGAATGACGTCACACTTTTGTCCCATCCAAGCTCCAAGGTTCCGGTTTCTCCGTCTCGGTTCTTGGCTATAATGAGTTCCGCTTTTCCGTGATTCTCTTCTGTTGGTTTGTAGTACTCCTCCCGGTGTATCAGCATTACAACGTCCGCATCCTGCTCAATATCACCAGATTCCCGTACATCACTCAACTGCGGCCGGTTAGACTTTCTTTCATTTCCTGCCCGCGAAAGCTGAGACAAAAGCACAACCGGACATTTGATTTTATCTGCCAGAATCTTTGCGGCCCGTGTCATTTCTCCTATCTGCAATCTCCGCTCCCGTGTTGCTGTCGCAGGAGATAAAAGGTGTAGGTGGTCAATCATGACGCATCCGATATGTGTTCTTTGGTCGGCAAGTTTTGTATTCATCCCGTAACATATATTTGCTATTGTCTGCATTGTTTGGAAGCCACTATCGTCAATGTACATGCTGTCCGGAAAAAACTTCCCAACCTCATCTGCGATCCTGATATATTCATCGTCAGATACATTTGCGGTTTTTAAGCGCTGTGATTTGATCCGCGTTTTTGCGGAAACAATTCTTTTCATAATTTCGTAGTTGCGCATCTCCAAGGAAAACAGCATAACTGTTTTACCGGATATTGCAATATTTGATGCTATGTTAAGTCCAAGCGCCGTCTTTCCCATGCTGGGCCTGCCGCCCAGAACATACAGCTTTCCGGGCTCCAATCCACCGGTCATTAAATCTAAGTCATCAAATCCGGTGGATATTCCGGGCAGCTTATCGCCCGATCTCTGTCTGCGCTCCAGTTCTTCCAGAAACGCACCGCCGGATTCCGCGATACTGTGAACATGGTTAATCTGCGTTTGATCTGCCAATATTTCTGACAACACATAGTCCGACACTTGCCGTACCTTTCGGCTCATATCGTACAGCCCATCCTTCGCCTTCTCGTATCCGTCAATCATTTTTCTGCGCGTTGCACAGTCGCGTACAACCCACGCATATTTGGCAAGCCGCTCTGAATCAGAGCTTGGCACAAAGTCCACTACTTCCGTCATGTGCTATGTAGGCCCTAATATCCAGTTCATTGCTCTTGCCCATCTGTACTAGTTTTTTCTTGATCATAACGAGGTCAATGCTCTGATTCTCTGCCATGCAAAGTCCGTATGCAATATACAAATCCCGATGATCGGAAAAATAGAAATCGTCCGGTTTTAGATATCGTTGTACCTTGAACAAGCACTGCTGGTTGAGAAACAGCGCACCCAAGACTGCCATTTCCGCCTCTTTGCTGTACGGAAGCTCTTTATTTTTTCCCACTACATATCACCTCTCATCTGGGCAAGCATCCGTTTTGTCTCGTCCGCGTCAGGTGTTGCGCTTACGCGCACTTCCGTATTACTCCCCTTGTTTTCGTCATCGTCCAAGTACCCCAAAAAATACGCCTTTTGTCCGACAAAATTTGTAGATCGCACTATGTATTGCTTATCTGTTCCCACTGCCTCAATCTCCGCAATGTATCTGTCAAGGGCTCGCAGTACCGCGTCAGCACCATGCGCCTTGGCGGCCTTGACAAAATTCTTTTCGGTTTGAGGACGGTTAAACCGGTTGGGATATTTGCTCCAAAATTCTTCAAACGCGCGTATATATATATTATTTATATTATTATTTACCTTTTTCTTTTTGTTGGCTTTACCGTTGGAGTTGTGCTGGCTGTCACGCTGTCTCAAATTATCGTTTTCCTCTGATAATACGTGCGTTTCCGCTGTCTGTTCCGCTGGCGTTGCGTTGGTTGTCTCGCTGGCGCGTTGCGGTCTTTCTGAAACTGGTTGATACAGTCCAAAATTAGTAACGGTTACAACACTATGATGGTTGTTGGATGCGACACTGATAAGGCCATAAGCAACCAATTTTTCGATACTGCATCTGACCTGTGACGGCGTGATCCGCAATTCCGCCGCAAGCTCATGTCTGCTTAGCACACATTGGCCAATGCCAAGAGCAACTGACCGACCATTAAAATATACAGTCTCCGGCTGGAATCGCGCGTTGTACAAAATACGCAGAAAGCATTGCAAGGATGATCCGTTGTG
>OLQO01000864.1_pt1 | contig 22494 bp, 16 predicted proteins | sample 1672281 | NCBI WGS metagenome assembly OLQO01 (sample SAMEA3136667, study PRJEB25190) | human gut metagenome | biome: human gut; feature: human-associated habitat; material: faeces | place: Austria | collected 2013
GTGCCGCAGCGGTTGTAGTCGACGAGCGACTCAGCCGCGGCGGTAATGCGGCCCTCGGCACCGCCCACGTGCACCATCTTGGCGGCGTCCTCCTCCATGTGGATGCGCAGGATGCGGATGGGCACCGTGTAGGAACCGTCCTCGCGACGCTCGGGCATCTGCAGGTTGGACGCATCGTAGCTGGCCAGGTGACCGGCGCGCTGGTTGCCCTCGCGCATGGTCGACGTCATGGACGTGGACAGGCCCTCGGCGTTGGCCGAGGCGCTCGCCAGGCTCTGGGCCTCGGCCTCGCCAAACGCGCAGTCGGGACGCTCGGCGGCACCGCGACCGGTCACGTCCAGATCCAGGTGACCGTACATGGCAAAGGCGACCGGACCCTGCGTGGTCTGGAAGTTCTTGGCCATATCGGGATAAAAGTAGTGCTTGCGATAGAACATCGAGTGGCGCTGGATCTCGCAGTTGGTGGCGAGACCGGCCTTGACGATGCTCTCGATTGCCTTCTTGTTAGGCACCGGCAGGGCGCCGGGCAGGCCCAGACACACCGGGCACACGTTGGCGTTGGGCTCGTCATCGTGGCTGAGCTTGCAGTTGCAGAACATCTTGGTATCGAGTGCGGTGAGCTCGGTATGGATCTCCAGGCCGATCACGGCCTCCCAATCCTGCAGGACCTCGGAAAGCTCCTTCATTACAGCTCGCCTCCCTTCCCGGCAAAATCGGGCGCGACGAAAAGCGCGGGCGCACCCGTGGCGGCATCGGCAAAGCCGCGCTCCAGGGCGCGGGCAAACGTGAGCAGCTGACGGTCCTTAAAGGCCGGACCAACCAGCTGGGCAGAAACGGGCAGCTTGCTGTCCTCGCCCAGGCCCAGCGGCACCGAGATGCCACCGTTGCCGCAGATGTTGAGCGAGATGGTATACAGGTCGGAGAGGTACATCTGCGTGGGGTCGCTGATCTCGCCAAACTTAAAGGCCGTGCGCGGCGAGGCGGGCATGAGGATGGTGTCCACCTTGGCATACGCGGCGTCGTAGTCCTGCGTGATGAGCGTGCGGGCCTTTTGCGCGGCGTAGTAGTACTTGTCGTACACGCCCGAGCTCAGCAGGTAGGCGCCGAGCATCTGACGGCGCTTGGCCTCGGCGCCAAAGCCGTGGGCGCGCGACAGCGAGCTCTGGTCGGACAGGTTGGCGCAGCCCTCCTCCTGGTAGCCGTAGCGAATGCCGTCGAAACGTGCCAGGTTGGAGAACGCCTCGGCCGGGCCGATGACGTAGTAGGCGGCGATGGCGGCGTCCAGGTGCGGCAGGTCGACCTCGACCAGCTCGGCACCCTGGTTCTGCAGCTCCTGGGCGGCGCGCTGAACAGCAGTCTTGACCTCGGGCGTCAGGCCCTCGGCCTCCATAAACGCAGGGATAATGCCCACGCGCTTGCCCTCGATGCTGTCGTTAAGATGCTCGGTAAAGTCGACGGCGCAATCCTGGCTGGTGCAATCGTACGGATCGTGACCCGCGCCGGTAAGCGCGTTCATGGCCAGCGCGACATCCTCGACCGTGCGGCCAAAGGGCCCCACCTGGTCGAGCGACGAGCCAAAGGCAACCACGCCGTAACGGCTCACGGCGCCATACGTGGGCTTAAAGCCCACCACACCGCACAGCGACGCCGGCTGGCGAATGGAGCCGCCGGTATCCGAGCCCAGCGAGAGCGCGACCTCGCCCGCGGCGACGGCGGCAGCAGAGCCGCCCGAGGAGCCGCCGGGCACGCGCTCGGTATCCCAGGGGTTGTTGGTGCGGTGGAACGCCGAGCTCTCGGTGGAGCTACCAAAGGCAAACTCGTCCATGTTGGCCTTGCCCATGGGCAGGCAGCCGGCATCGAGCATGCGCTGGACGCAGGTGGCGGTGTAGACGCTCTGGTAGTCCTCGAGCATGCGGGAAGCACAGGTGGTGCGCGTGCCCACGAGGTTCATGTTGTCCTTGATGGCCAGCGGCACGCCCGCGAGCGGGGGCAGCGGCTTGCCTGCGGCACGGTCGGCATCCACGCGCGCAGCGGCCTCGAGCGCGAGCTCGGGCGCCACCTGCAGGAATGCCTGGACCCCGCCCTCGCGCGCCTCGATGGCGGCAAGGGAGGCCTGGGCCACCTCGGTAGCGGTAAAGTCGCCGGCGGCAACGCCCGCGGCGATCTGGGCGGCGGTAAGGGAATCGAAGCTCTGAGCCATTACTCGCTCTCCCCCTCTCCCAAAATGGACGGCACGCGGAAGTAGCGGTCGCGCGCGCTGCCGGCGTTTTCGAGCGCAACGTCGAGCGGCAGGTCGCGCTCGGGCTCGCGCAGGTCATCGCCCATCACGTTGGACAGGCTTCCGATGGGATGGAACGTGGGCTCCACGTCGGGCAAGTCATATTGCAAGACGGGCTCGAGCATCTGGACGGCGTCGTTCAGGTAGGACGTCATCTGGGTGAGCTCGTCATCGGTCAGTGCGATCTTTGCGTACTCGGCGATGCCGCGCACGTCTTTCTCGCTGAGTGCCATAGGCGCTCCCTTCCGCATAACAGTTAAACCGCTCTAGTATACAGGGCAACGCCGGCTTGGAGCAGGCGCTTTACCCAAATGCAGCGAAAACGTAACGAGGGCGGCGGTTGGCAGGCGGCGGGCTGGCGGTTCTGCAACGAAACCGCACCGTCCATAGCGAAAAGCATCTCGCCCGCAACGAAAGCCGTCCCGCCCGCAACGAAAACCATCACAACATTCGACGCTTTTCTTCAAAATCGAGATTTTCATCGAATGTTGTGATGGTTTGGAAGCCCCCGGCCACCACAAAGGTGCCTGTCCCCTTTGCGGTGGTTCTGGAGAATGTCTTATGCCGAGGCCTTGGCCTTGCGGCGCTTGCGAACCGCGTGGATCACGATGTCCAACAGCAACAGCACAATGGCTACAACCACGATAAGCACGGCAAACTCGCGCTTGCCCCAGTGGCGGCCGGCCAGCGACTTTTGCTTGTCGACGTCCTTCTTGTTGTACTTGGTGCGCACGCAATGCACCAGCAGGCGATGGTCGTTCACGCCGTAGGGCGTGCAGGTGACGAGCGTCACCTTGTCGGCGCCGGGCTCGATGGTCAGCGACTCCATTTCCTCGGGCAGCACGACCTCGGAGTCCACCATCTTGTAGGCGAGCGTCTTGTTCATGGTGTGCAGCAACACCAGGTCGCCGGGCTCCAGCGAATGGATGTCGTCGAACATGCTCAGGTTGCGCATGCCCGAGTGCGCGGTGAGCACGCAATGCGTCGAGGTGCCGCCCACCGGCAGGCTCGTGCCCTCCAGGTGGCCGACGCCCGCCATGAGGACTTCCTCGCTCGTGCCGTGGTAGATGGGCATACTTACGTCGATGGAGGGGATCTCGACCCAGCTCATCATGGGGTCGCGGTCAAAGATAAGTTGCTGAGCGTAGGGCTCGATCTGGTCGGCGGGAAGCTCGGTGACCTCGCCCGCCAGTTGCTCGTTAAAGGAGCGCGCCTGGAGCAGGATGCGCTCGCGCTCCTCGGCAGACAGCGCGTCCACGGTGCTGGACACGGTGCTGATCTGGTTGAACACGCCCGAGGCCTCGAGCCGGTCCAAGATCCACGGCCAGGTCATAAGGCCCACGCCAATAAGGATGATGACGATGGTGATGAGCCGGTCAGCCCAGCGCGGCAGTCGCTTGCGACGACGCTTGGGCTTTTGTTGAGATTTGGGCTGAGGGCTTGAGCCGCCGTTGGCCGCGGCGTTATTGCTCTTCATATGTTTGGCGCCCTGCACCATCGCCAGTCACTCCTCTACAACTCAAGTTGTCTAAACAAATAATAGCCGATTAGCGAGCTCATGCGCCGGACAACGCAGCTAGACTGCACCGTCCGGGCCACGTAACCCCACTCAACCAATCAAGCCATATGTTGCTTTCATCGTCTCGAGCAACTGCGCCATCGTTACGCCCGCAACCCCAATCTGTTTCAGATTGACGTCGCCCACCTCACAATCTTTGACAAACGCAAGCATATCGTCCTTCAGTTCTCCGCGCAGATCGACACCTTCCGACTCGCCAAGCAGCTGAGCAAGTCTCAGCGCATCGCGTTTATGCTTTTTTACCTTCCTCGAATCAACGTTCTCCCCCGCTTCCCTTCTAGCTTTTAGGTCGAGATACGCCTTCGCTTTGAACGGGACAATGTATTCCGTCCCCAGGACCGAAACGCCGCCTACGGTTCGAATTCCCTGAAGGAACAAGCTGTAGTAAGCATCGTCCAACAAAATTGCCGAAAGACTGCTTATGTTTTCATCAACGTGAATTGGCGCCACATCAATCCCCTCACGACCCTTTAGAAAGTCGGGGCACTTCGCGAAGAGTTCAATCATATGGGGGTAACCCGGCATCTTAGGCTCTGTGAACCGATAAAAACATGAGCCTTTGCCTTCGCCCCAGCCGCAGCGGTAACCGCCATCACGCACCAAAGTCCATATAGCTTCTGCCGTCTGAGGCAACCGGTCATCGGCGACAATTACCACATCAAAATCGTGAGTCGCCCTAAACGGAAGTCCCGCCTCCGCGAGCAAAATGTCGCATGCCGTGCCGCCGATAAGGGCATACGATCCTGCGGCTTCTTGCATATGCTGCTGAAATTCTTGGAGACCTTCTACAGCGCTTCTTGCCATGGATATTCCTTTCCAAACATGCGATCGACTTCGAGCTGAATTCGCTCATCGTCGATTGCCGCCAAAGATAGCGCAAGCGAAATGTTGTCGACACGGGAGAAGTCGGCAAACACAGGCGCATAGCGCCACACTTGGATCATCGCCGTTTCGTTATCCGGCAACTCCCCGTCTGCGACTTCGAGGTCGCTCAGTTGACGCCATGCACTTCTTAAGACGGCCTTTTGTTCCATACCCGGCGCAGCGAGCATCGAACGCGCAGCGAGCGCCGTCTCCCCGGCGTCAACAAGACAGTCAACCTGCGGTGTCTTCCTTGCAAAAAAGACCTTCGAGACAGGCGAGGAGAGCTCTGTCATGTGCTCGCTAAGCAGAAGATCAACGGCAACAGGGAGCACGACGACACGTCGCTCGTAACGCTCGCGCCTCGCGAGCCCCCTGTCAACAAGCTCGGTTATGGCCTCACTCGCGCGGCTTGCCGAAATCCCAAGCGCGCGACAAAGGTCATAGGGGCGATATGGCTCCTGGGCTGCTCCCCAGATTGCGGCAGCCTGCGCGTTGGGCGACATCTTGGTCGCATGATTGTGAGACCGGGTACCGCCCCTCTCCGTGCAGGCTGTGCCCATAAATGGAAGAAAAGCCTGTCTACCTGGGCAGACAAAGGGAATCCCTTGCGCGACCAATGCTTTGCGTTGACGTGCATCGGCATCAGGAAACGAAACGACAACAGGAGTCTCCGCGCGCAAGGCTAGCTGACTATAGACTCTCTTGGCCTCGGGAAGCCCGACGCCAGTAGGCAAACTTGCAAGCAAAAACGAAAAACCGTTTGCGTCAACAGCGCGGACCTCAATCGCCCGCAGATGCAGCGGCAAGCGTGCGGATCCAGGCCAATTTTTGGTCTTGGCAGAGAGGCCTAGTGCTTCTTGTAAGTAGATTAGCGCTTCGTTCATTTCCATAGTTTTCGTTTGATTCCATTTTTAATTGGAATTATACATTATTTTCGGAATTAACGAGATTCCTTTCGTGCATAAGCCCGCATTTGCGTTTTCAAAATGTCCCGGATCGGTGGGGCGATTCGGGATACAATGTCAATAGAAAACGACGCACCCCGCGTAAATGTTTGGGAGCGCGGGCGACCAGTTTCCGACGTTGTTAAATGCCCGGGATCCGACCCCCGGGCATTCTTATTTGCGCTTGTTGCGGCGCAAATGCCTTCTACCGTCCGCACCGCGCGTGCGCCTACGGACCTTAAACCGAACCTCATACGAGTCAAGAAACGCGATGACGAACGCTCGCATCGGACGATGGAGGCTGGCCGCGTTATCCCCAAAAAACGGGGCAGGCTCCAGTGCGGAGTCTGCCCCGAAAAGAGAATGGCAAAGCAAGAACGTGGATGGACGAGAAAAGTGTCCGCAAGTCTCATGGCCATCACATCCCACCTGCCAAAGGGATGGGTGAGTGAGCGTTACTCCTGCTCGGACTCCTCAGCCTGCTTACGGCTGCGGATGAGGTGCGCCACGCCGATGCACAGCACCGCGCCACCAGCGATCCAAGTGAAGGTCACACCGTTAAGACCGGTGAGCGGGAGGCCAGAGCCCTTCTGGTCGACAATGGTGAAGCTGAGCTTGCCGACCTCAGCCTTTGCAGAGTCAGCCTGAACAACATCTTGACCTGCCACGATGGCACTCGTAGCATCAGGCGTTACATCCGTACCGGTCTGATTGAGCGTGCGGATGATAGTGAAGGTAATACCACTTGCTGCGGAATTGTTGTACCCAGGGGCAGGCTTAACCTCCTTGAGGACATAGGTGCCCTCATCGAGACCGACAACATTAATTTTACCGTTGTTATCCGTGGTAAGCTTTACCACTTCGCCCTCGTTATGTTTTATGCCTTTAGCGTCGATGTACTTGTTTTCGGTACCATTGCCTTTCTTCTCCTGCAGAGTGAATTCAACTCCCGAAAGAGTCGGGTTTTTGCCATCTACAGCGTCACTACCGACCTTGGTGACATTGATGCCGTAGGTGTAGTCATAAGCAAGGTTCTCAACCGTGGTGCCGATGCCATTGCCGTGCGGATTGTTGGAATAAGTCAGCGTAACCTTATTTCCCTGGGCTTTACCAACCAAACCGTAGAATTCATCTTTGATCTTACCGTCTTGAAAGATCTTGGTAGAGTCGAGCTTTGCCTTGTACTCGACGGTCACCTTAGAGTCAGCGTTGACGGTAATGGGCTTATTCTCAACATTAACGCAATCCTTAAGATTTTTGAATTTAACGATAAGCTCGTTGGCATCCGAGAACTCTTTAGTGTAGCCATGCTCGGCATCAGTCTTAACGATCTGGTTGTCGATCGTAACCGTGACATCCGGAACATTATTCTCACTGTCATCAACGAACTTGGGCGTCATAGAATCAGGCAGTTTGTCCGTGAAGACGTAGTTATAGCCGCTATAGGTGTCGATATTACTCGCAACCGTACCGACGAGTTTATAATCGACCCAATCGTCCATAGCTGAGTCTGCGGCCTTATTGGGGTCGCCGTTGGTCCCTGTTTCCCAAGATTGATCCTTGTCATCCATGACGGCCTTGCTGACTGTAGGAATACTGGTCTTCTCTGCAACGATAACGGGGTCGCCACCGACAATAGCGAAAATTGGCGAAGTGCCGGTATTTGCCTTCTTGCTTGCATCAGTTGCTGCGCTAATGCTGTTGCTGTCAGTCATAAAGAGATAGTAGCCCGATTCACTGAAGGAAACCTGGGTGTTCGCATCGAACGCAGCATTGATAGCGTCCTTTGGATTGACGGGATCGGTAACCTCGACCAAACTGGCAATCTTATTGAGCAGGGCATCGTTATCCACAGCCCCCGCGTTCTGGATATTCGCAGCCAGCCAGTCAGCTACGTTCTGTGCAGTCGCTCCCGTTGTGGGAAGTTGCTTGCTTGTTGCGGCATAGCCATCGCTCTCCTCGATTGCGCTAATTATGTTCGCCTGAACCGCCTCGGGCACGGCCCAGTCAACATTGGAAACAACCTTTTTGTTGTCCTCGTTTATAACATCCGCCTTGAAAATCTGGTAGGCCTTGTACTTCACATCACCATTTTTTTCGTTCTTATTGATGGTGATGCTATTGGTCGAAGTAGTCGCACCATCAGCAAACGCCATGGTCACCGGGGCCATCACGCCGCCGAAGCTCAGCGCTGCTGTGAGGCCGGCGGTTACTGCCAGGCGTGCGATGTTCTTGCTCATGCTCATCTTCTTTTCCTCTGCTTTCTGCTCGAATTCCATTTGATCTAAATCTGTCTGTCTGTGTCTTAGCATCTGCTTCGCTACGTCTCGCCCCGCTCTCTGTGGGGCTGCCAGCTACTCTTTATGGCTGCCACCTCCCCGCTTGACCAGGAGCGCGACCACGATGAGCGCGGCTCCGGCGACCGCTGCGGCGGCCGCGGCGTACATTGCCATATCGCCAGTCGAGGGCATAAAGCCTCCGGTGGTAATGCTAGGGGGTGTGCCGGTGGGTGTGTTGATGAGCGACGCCTCCAGGTTGCCCGTCGACCCGTCCGCGCTGTCGGCGCGCAGGGGCGACTCAGCCGTGATGGTGAGCTTGGGCTTGGCGGCGGCCACCTGGTCGACGTCCAGGCCCTCGGCCTTGACCGTCACGGAGCGCGTGCCCTCAAAGGCGGTGTAGCCCTTGGGCGCCTTGAGCTCGCGGACCTCCAGCTTGCCCGAGTCCACGCCCGAGACGGTCACGCGGCCGTCCTCGCCCGTGGTGACGGTGGCCTTGCCCTCCGCATCCCACGTAACGTCGGCCGTCAGCGTGCGACCGCGGTCGTCGGCGATGCTCAGGACCGCCCCGGCAAGCGGCTTGTCGCCGTCGCTGCCGCGCTTGGTGAGCGCGAGATCCCAGGTGTAGGCGCACGCATCGTCGCTCGGCGTGCGGGTAAAGCCGGCGTCGCCGGACTGGTCGGCAAAGGGAGAGCGCGGGTAGCGCAGGTAGACCTCGTTGGGGTTGCCCTTCGCGATGCCGTGGTTGCATGCGCTGTTGAGCGGCGCATTGTACACGGCGACCACGCGGGCGCCCGCGGTGAAGGCGTCGACCCCGCCGAGCGCGGCGATCAGGTCGCCGGTGCGCGCGATGAAGGTCTTATCGTCGACCGAGACCCTGCACTGGGCCGTGATGTCGGTCCAGCCCTTCGCGGGCTCGGTGCCGACGCGCCCGTCCTTGCCGGTCGAGACGGCGTCAAAGCCGCCGTCCGCGCCCGCCGCCACGTACACGCGCATGCTCGCGGCCACCTTGGAGGGGTCGAGCCCCGCGCTCATGGTGTCAACGAACCGCACCGTATAGGCGTCGTAGGCCGTGAGGCCCGCCGGGACCGTGGCAGAGAGGCGCCAGTACAGGTCGTCGGCGACCGTGGCGTCGGCGGCCTTCTGCCATGCGGCGGTGCTGTCCTCCAGCACGTGCTTGACGACCTTGGGGTTCGCCGCCTTGGGCTTGACGGTGACGGCGCTGCCGCCGACCAGCGCCATGATCGGCGCGGTGCCGGCCTCGTCCTGGGAAATGGTGGCGTCGTCCGCGACGATGAGCCAGTAGCCACAGGACAGCTCGGCCGTCGTGCCCGCGTTAAGGGCCACGGACTCGGCGTCAGAGCTCTGGAGGGAACGAGCGAGCTGTGCGCTCAGCGCGCTCGTAAGGTGGGAATCGGCGTTGAGCCACTCGGAAGCTTCCTGCGCGGTGGTCTGGGATTTGGGCATGCCAGCGCTGTGCAGCACGGGCAGCGCGGCGTCGCGCACGGCGTCGCTTGCCCAGGCGAGATCGGTGGCGGTCTTGGCGTCGCTGTCGCCGTCGACGACGTTGGCGCTAAAGATCTGGTAGGCGTCGTAGCTGCGCGCCACGGTGCCGCTCACCGTGATGGAACCGGTCGAGGTCGGCGCGGCCTGCGCGGAAGCGGGGAACACAACCGCGCAGGTGCCGATCAGGAGGGTAAGCAGCGCAAACAAGATCGGGAAGGAGCAAACTTTCTTATTCACGACGCTTACCTCCCTTCGCATTCGCCTTGCGACGAATGTGCATCCAGGCCGCAGCAGCGCAAAGCACCGCCGCGCCGGCAAGGTACGTCAGAGTGACGCCCGACATACCAGAAAGGGGCAAAGAGGTGGAGTAGGTGTTGGTGAAGGTGGGGATGGAGGTGTCGGTGGAGTTGGGGGTGGAGGTGTCGATGAACGTCCGTTCTTTGGCATTGGAGTCTGCTGTCCAATCGCCCTTGGAGTCAACGGATCCCTTCATGTAGGTCACCCTACAGTTGATCTCTCCTTTTTCGGTGTCATACGTTGGCACAACCGTGAACTTATAGACCGACTGGTCGTACGTGTAGTGCGAGAACTGCGAACCGTCGGTTTTCTCGCGCACATAGTACGTAAAGGTCTTGAAAGAGCCACCCGTGGAGCCGCCCGGGTCGTCGGAATTATTCCTGATATCAGAGAGCGAGTACTTGAACTCAATCGTTTTATCTTTATCAGTGGCGTCCTTGAACGAAAGCGTCTGCTTCGTATCTTTACCAGAGGTGGTCTCGGCAGTACCGATGATGTCTGTGTCTCTAAAGCGGCTGTCTGTCGCGAGCTGAAGTGTAAACTTCTTCATCTCGCCACCCTCAACGATCTTAGTCGCCATAGGAGTCCAGGAAACACTAGGGGTGTACTTGTTGGTGAAGGTCTTTCCCCCGTCGGGGCCGTCAATCGAATAATAACCCTCAGTAGCATCTGGTTTCACAGAAACGTTCTGGGAGTCAGTTTCGCCCTTGGGATGCTCGACCGCGCTCACGTCTTTGATCTTGTAGTTATGGATTTTGAGCTCTATGGTCTTGTTCGGATCGTCCCGAGTCGGAACAGTCATGAGCACAGTCGGGTGGTCTTCGACCGTCACCTTAATCTCGTACACGGCGGGGTCGTATGTGATGCCGGAAACCTTTCCGGCATTTTCGACTAGGTAGTATGTAATCGTGCCAGCCGTACCGTTCGCCGCAGACTGCTCACCAAGGTTAAACGTGATGTTGCCTCCATCAACATTACTTGCAGTTCCAACCGGGGTGCAAACGTCATGATTGAATACCCCGCTAGCGAAAGGATCAACCGAATCCTTGCGGTAGACCGTAAAGGAGAACTCCCCGTTATTGATCTTGCGGCCGGACAGCGCCTTGGTCGCCTTCAGCTTAAGGCTCGGATAGACATACGTGTCTGCTGGCTGACCCAAGTACAGGTCACCATTCGACATGATGCCGCCACCATGGTTCCAAGAATAGTTGCCCGTGATGAAGGTTGTCGCATTTTTCTGTACTGCTTCAGTCGCCGTTTTATCCGTGGCACTAACACCCGAAGTCAGACCGATGCTATTTTTTACCTGAGCAACACCGTTGGCGGGGATGGTGATGCGATCCGTTAGCTCAATGCTTCCCGAATACTTGGCGTCTATATCGCCAAGCATCTTGCCGGTTACTACTGCGACCGGCGTTATGTGACCTTCCGCTGCGAGGAAGAAATCGGCATGACCACTGTCACGAAAAACATGTTCGCCGTTTTTATCGACCGAGTTATAGGCGTACTTGTCTTGAGTCTTCTTGTGGCCGCCACCAGAAAGATGAGGGTTACCATTATTGTCATTGTCATTTTCATCGTAAGAATCAGCGTTTTGAGCGTCAGTGTTGCCAAAGATTGCCGTGCCTTCAGTGTTCGTTACCAACGTCTTGCCCGTCGGGCAGACTGCAACGCCACCACCATAGCCACCAGCGGTATTGCTGCTTATATACGAGCTGTATACAAAGAGCCTGCCAGCATTAGATGCGTCGTTATCCGAATCGCCCTGAACGAAGACGCCGCCTCCGCCCCAGTCAAAGCGAGACATGCAGTGGTTATTAGTGATGTAGACTGGGCTATCTTTTGACGCTCCACTTATCATCGCGTCAACCTTCTGGCCCACTCGAATGCCAGCACCCTCAGATTTGTAGCTCACGTTAGAGGCAATATTTCCTCCCGTAATGTCGAGCCATGCCATACCTGAATGAAAAATATTGGTAACGTAAACGCCGCCGCCAGCTTCCTCGGAATAGTTGCCAGTAATCTGGCCACCGGAAATGGCGACATGGGCGCCGTTATTGGCAGCAAGCCCAGCGCCGCCATGGTCACCCTGGCCATCGTTGCCGCAATACTTGGCGTATTTATTGTTAGTGATGTAGCCACCAGAAACGGTCACACTACCGCCCGAAGCCAAGATGCCGCCACCGAGACCATCCGCCTCGCCGTACGTAGCGTTGCCAGAGATGATTCCACCCGTAAGCTTCAAGGTGGCTCCGTTGTCAGCATAGACGCCGCCGCCAGAAGCTGCCTTGTTTCCCGCGACCACGCCGTCTGTCATTTCGAGGCTGGCATTCGCGCCCGTTATGCACAGACCACCGCCCCAGCCACCGCCGTTGCCGTTGGTGACGTAACCGCCAGAAATATTGACAGCGCCCTGAGAGAGAATAACGTGACCGTCGCTGCCCAGGGTACGAGGCGTTGTGATCATGCCACCCTTAAGGTTGAGCGTGCCCCCTTCCTCAACGGAAATGACTCGATTTACATAGCCTTTTTTGCATGCAACGATAGCGCCGAAATCGGTAACAGTGTGCAGGTAGGTCTTTTCGCTAGTACCAAGACCGTTAGGCGTGCTTTCAGTTACGTAGTATGTGAGTTGTTGTGGAACACTTTCATCATCGAACTGCATCGTTGCTAGCCGACCAGGATCACCACTGGCAACTTCAGTCCACGAGTCATTCGCCTTACCTTCGACAGTTAGCGTTTTGCCCTTTGAAATTGTGATAAATGTACGACCAGCGTCGCCTATGTCATTGTTACCGCTGCTGTAATAAAGCTTGTGATGCGCAAGGTCGATCGTAGTGTCTTTGTTGATCGTAGTGTTTTCGTTGATGGGGATCGGCTCGCTCGAACTAATATCAGCAGCCAGACGCAGCTTTGCGGGCTTGTTCGCCGCGGGAAGGGCAAGGTACGTAGACAGGTCATTGTCACTCTTCAGCAGCGCGTACCCCTCCGAATCTATTTCAAGTTCCCGAGCCTCACCTTCATTTGCAACAGTAGCGGCCTTATCGACAGACTGCCCATCATCCGCGGGCTGCGCAGCGCTCTCGGCTCCCGTGTCATCGGCAGCCGGATCCGCCGCAGCAGTGTCTTCTCCCTCGCCACCCTCAGCGTCGTCACTAATCCGGTTTTCGGCGTCTTTGCCCGTAGAATTGTCTGCACCGGCCTCCTCGCCCAAAGTGTTCTCGTCTGCAACGGCTTCCTCGGTAAAAGCTGCCTGGTCATCGTTGGCAATGGCCTGCGAGATCGGAGGCATGACGAGCGACAGTACCAGGCTCAAAACGGAGGCTCCGCACAAAACGCCTGCCAGTACATGGCGCGTCGCCTTATTACTCTGCTTAGATTTGTCTGAATTTGCTTTCATCGATGTCTCCTCCCCAAGAGACCGCGATCTTGCTCTTTCACTATCAAACGTATCTGCGCAACCTGAAATTGCGCACGCTTAGAAATGAATATTATAACGATTGTTTGAACATCTTGGCAAATAAACCGATAGTTTTGTAGCGAATTGTCAATTCTCTTGACAATTGCTCAGATTTACCTTCGTTTATTCGCTATCTATTTTTTGTTTCTACTGGTAATTTAGTTGCCCATCATTTTTTAATGGCATTAGATTTACTTGCACAACATTTTGCTCAAGAGTAAACATCCTGTAAACAGTCGAAAATTGACCATGAGCTGTAGGTCATTTACCGGGAGAAATACCCTACCAAACTGATGAGAATATCTTTAACTCATCGGTGGTTAGAAGCGTAATGTTCAGACAACGTTATTTTGATTCTCGCGCAGATTTTAGGCATCAACTCGCCCAAATCGCCTGAGGCCACCGCAAAGGCGCCTATCCCCATTGCGGCGGTTCTCCCCCGGCGCTACAGCAGATGTTCCTCGATAAAGATCGCGATGCCGTCTTTGTCGTTGCTCTCGGTTACAAAGTCGGCGGCGGCACGGGTGGCGTCGCTACCGTTTGCCATGGCCACACCCACGCCGGCGTCGGTCACCATGCAGGTGTCGTTATCGGCATCGCCAAACACGCAGATGTTCTGGAGCTCCATGCCGTTGAGCTCCGCCACGCGCACAAGGCCGCGCGTCTTGGACACGCGCGGATCCATGAATTCGTAGAGTCGCTGCGTGGTCTGAAGAGCCGCCGCCTTAACGGTGTCGTCGGCGAGCGACGACGCCCGCTCGATGACCTGCGGCATCGCCTCGGGCGCCATGGTAAACATCACCTTGGTCTGCGGCTCGCGCAAAAACTCGGCAAAGTCGACCACCTTGTAGGGCACGCCGTCGACACGCGACAGGTGCTCGACGCATGCATTGCTCTCGGGCACATAGAGCACGCCGTCCCGAGGGCAAACGGGCGTTGCCGGCAGGTCTGCCATGTGCTCGCAGATGCGCGCGATGGTCTTGCCCGGCAGCGGATAGCTCAGCTCGTTGATGTCGTGCGCGCGGTCGATGACCTCGGCGCCACCGCAGCCAACCAGCACGTCCACCAGGCCTTCGATGCCCCAGAGCTCGTACATGGCCTCGGTCGCGTGGGCGTCGCGCCCGGTGCATAGGCCAAAGAGCACGCCGCGCTCGCGCAGGGCGCGGATCGCCGCCACGGTGCGCGGGGACACCGTGTGCTGGCTCGTGAGCAGCGTGCCGTCGATATCGCAGAACACGGCTTTGATGTGGCTGAAGGTGATGTCCATGGGGGCCTTTCTGGGTTGTGCGGCGGTGTGGGGTGTATTCGTGAACGGCGTACATGGTATACCAAGGCGCAGGCCGTTGGGACCCGATCGCCACAAAGGCGTCTGGCCCCTTTGTGGTGGCCGGACCCGAAGGATGGCCTGACCCGCAGGATGGCCTGACCCGCAGCGCAAACCATCACAACATTCGACGTTTTTCGGCAAAATCGCGATTTTCGCTGAATGTTGTGATGGTTTTACTGCCTTGCGGCACGATCAAAATGCCGGCGTCCAAACAGCAGCAACGCCGCGGGAACCGCCGTCACGACCATGCCCGCCCCTACGAGCGTCCGCTGCACACCAAACGTCGCCGCCAGCCACGGAGCAATCGCCAGCGGGGCCACGCCGGCGAACATGTTGCCAAAACCCATGACCGAGTTGACGCGACCGAGCTGCTCAAGCGGGGCCGTCGTTTGCACGATGGTGTTGTGGAGCGGGTTGACGATGCCCCAAGCTATGCCCAGTGCAATCTGGCCGACGAGGGCCACACCCACGTACGGCGTTCCCACGTAGAGCAGGCTTCCCAGGCCCACGGACATGAGCGCCACGAGCAGCGTTTTAAGGTTGACCAGGTGCGGCGGCAAGCGGAGCGCGACCACGGCGCCTAGCACCGCGCCCACACCGCTGGCCGACGAGAGCCAGCCCATCCACTCAACACCGACATGCAGGACATCGCGGTAGAAGAACGACTCCAGCGGATCGAAGGCACCGTAGCCAAAGTTCGAGAGGAAGATGATGCAGAACAGCAAGGCGAGGATACTGTTGGTGAAGACTGTCTTGATGCTTGTCGCGAAGGTGACGCGGGAAGATGTGTTGGAGTCGGGGCTTTGGCTGGCCTTATCCGATGTGATGTCGCCGATCGCGGGCTTGCCTTCGTGTGTGGCGACCTGACCTGCACTTGGCCTAAAGCCCCAACCGGCAATGAGCGCCAACGCGCTAAAGACCATCATGAGCACGAACACCGCGCGTGACGATGCAGCCGCCGCGACAAAGCCGCCCAGCGTGGGGCCAACGATGATACTCACGTTTGAAAACATGGCGATGGCGGAGTTGATGTCTTTGAGCTCGACAGGGTCGTCGGTGAGGTAGGCTGGATAGGATGTGGCGATGGGCTGGGTGAACCCCATCGCAAAGCCCAGGAGCGCCGCACCGAGCAGGACGATGCCGGTCGCGCTGCCAAAAACGAGGATCGCCGCGCCGGTTGCCAGCGTACCCACGATGCTCAGCAAGAAATGGTGGCGCGGGCCCCAGGCGTCGAGCGCAGCGCCGCCTGCAAAGGATCCCAGGATCACGAATACGTTCACAAACAGAACGGCCAGCGATGTCGCCACGACCGAGGCATCGTCTGCATAGGTGAGCGTTCCGATGACGCCGATAAAGTAGCTGGTCTGAAAACCGGTGTAGGTGAGAAAGCGCATCGCCACCAGGCGCTTGGCCTGCACGGAAAGCGATGATTGAGGCTTTGAGAAAAGAGGGGCGAGCATGGAGACTCCTTGTTTCATACGAATGAGGACGGCGGGCATTCGCCACCGTCTGTCAAATCAATCTATCCGCATGAAACATTAAGGACGCATCAAGCCCCTTCTCTCCGTTTTTCGCCCGTCATGAACTACTTGGTAGATTGTAAGGCATGTCTCACACATCTACCAAAGCAAAAACCACCACAAAGGTGCTTGGTCCCTTTGTGGTGGAAATGACGTTTGCCCAGATAAAACCTGCCGAAATAAACCTGTCCCTTTTTGGCAGGTTTTAGGCCAGATGGTCCTGAATCAGATCGCAGATGGCTCGGGCGTCATTGATGTTGATGGCTCGGGTCGCGAAGCCGGCGTCGAAGGCCTGACGCGCCAAGGCCTCATTGCAGGCAAGGGCCAGCGTGTGGCCATCGACCAGGTCGAGCGAGCTCTTGCCGCGCAGACGGTCGACACCGGAGCGCGCGACCACGATATTGTCGAAGCCCTCGGTCTTGTAGCCCTCGATGATCACCACGTCGACATCGTTGTAACGCGACAGCAACTCGCGAGCGGGCATCTCGTCCTCCTCGCGCGTGTCGGCGTACTCCGCCCAGCGCGTGGCGCAGATGAGTCCCACGTGCTTGGATCCGGCTTGGTGATGGCGCCAGGTATCCTTAGCGGGTACATCGATATCAAAGCCGTGATGCCCATGATGCTTGAGCGAACCCACGCGCAGGCCGCGGCGGGTGAGCTCGGCGATAACCTTCTCGACGAGTGTGGTCTTGCCCGAGTTTTGGTAGCCGATAAACGCGATCGCGGGGACGGCCGGGGTCGGAGCTGCGGGTGCAACGGCGACGGGTGCGCTTGCGTGTGCGTCGCCGTCAGCGGCCACGGCCTCAACAGCAGCGGCCTGACGCTCCGCACGATCCCACACGCCCGAGCGGCCGCCCTCCTTGTGCAGCAGGCGCACGTCAACGATCTCCATGCCGCGATCGACGGCCTTGCACATGTCATAGATCGTTAGGCACGCGGCACTCGCTCCAGTCAGAGCCTCCATCTCAATACCCGTCTTGCCCGTCACGCCGGCCGTAACCAGTACGTGAAAGCCAACCTGCCCGTCCGCGCGCGCCGGCGCCCAGCCCTCGGGTACGTCCCCGGCCGGCGTCCCCGCCGGAGCGATGGGCGCAATGTCGCACTTACTCTTGGTAATAAGCAAAGGATGGCACATGGGGATGATGTCGCTGGTGCGCTTGATGGCCATAATGCCCGCCACGCGCGCGCAGGCAAGCACGTCGCCCTTTTTGGCGCGGTCCTGCAGCACCATGGCCTGCGTCTCGGGGTGCATGAGGATGGTGCCCTCGGCGATGGCGATGCGATGGGTCTCGGCCTTGTCGGACACGTCGACCATGCGTACCTCGCCCTTGGCGTCCACGTGCGTCAGCTCGTCGCGACGGGCGTCGCGGACGGGCTCAGCGACAGCGCTGGCAGACGGCTGTGCGGACGCGTCGGCGTTACCAGCATTCGCCGCGGCCGTGGCTTTGTGGGCAGACATCGCGGCCCTGCGAGCGGCCTTGGTGGCATCGGCGTACCTGCTCTTGGCCATATGATCATCCTCCGATTTGGGACATAAATCGTTGCGTGCCCTCAATTATCGCGTGTTCCTGCGGTTTGTGGGACACGGCATCGCGCCAAATCGAAAGTACCTGCATATCATCACCACGGCGCAGCGCCTCACGCACCGAATACTCGGCATCGCTAAACAGGCACGGACGCACGTTGCCATCGGCCGTCAGGCGCAGACGGTTGCAGTTCGCGCAAAAATGATTGGACATGGCGCTAATAAAGCCGACCGTTCCCGCCGCACCCGGAAAGTGCCAATAGCGCGCAGGGCCCGCGCCGGCAGGAGCGTCGTTGATGTCGAGCGGCTCGAGCTCGCCCAGCCCCGCTGCGGCGGCCCCGGCATTGATGCGCGCCCGCAACTCGTCGCTCGGCACGGTATCGCTCGCGTCCCACAGCTCGGGATTGAGCGCGGGCGCATGCGGGTCCACAGCGCAATGCGAGCTCGTGCGCTCGTCGCCGATGGGCATGTATTCGATAAATCGCAGGTGGATGGGGCGGTCGAGCGTGAGCCGCGCGAGGGCCGCCACATCCTGGTTGAGCCGGCGCACAACAACGCAGTTGACCTTAACGGGCTCAAAGCCCCAAGCCAGCGCCGCGTCGACGCCGGCCATGGTCTGCTCGAGTCGACCCAGGCGCGTGATCTTTCCAAACAGCGTAGGGTCGAGTGTGTCGAGCGAAATGTTGACGCGGTTAAGCCCGGCATCTTTGAGCTGCGGCGCCAGCTTGGGCAGCAGGGCGCCGTTGGTGGTGAGCGAGATGTCCTCGATCTGCGGAATCGCGCGGATGTCGCGAATAAGCGGAATGATACGGCGGCTGACCAGCGGCTCGCCGCCCGTCAGGCGCACGCGGCGAATGCCCTCCCCCGCCACCAAGCACACAAAGCGGGCGATTTCCTCGGCGCTGAGCAGCTCGTCGTGCGCGCGGGGCGCCACGCCATCGGCCGGCATGCAGTAAATGCAGCGGAAATTGCACTTGTCGGTAACGGCAATGCGCAGGTAGTTGATATCGCGGCCAAAGCCGTCATGTTGCACGTGCCCGTCCACGCAGCCCTCCCCTCACGCGGCGTTTTATTCTTCGGAAAACATAATACCCCACGAGAGAATCATGCCGACACCCGTACGACAGGACAGGTCGTTTCAAGCGAAACGGGCTTTCCAAACCCATCCTCAGCACAGACCATCACAACATTCGTCACTTTTCCCGTTTTTGGCAAAAAACGTCGAATGTTGTGATGGTTTACCTGCCCACGGCACCCCGCAGAAGGGCCAAAGCGCCCCTAAAGGCTGCCGTCCCAATGCCGAATCACGAATTCTCGCAGGTCGTTCTGCCGTTTCTGGAACACCTCGCTTCGGTCGCACTTGAGGCCCATAGCGAGCGCGATGGCGTTCATCGCCCGATGCAATTGCAGCTGATGGGCAAACTGAGTCCCGGTGAGGACGATCATCTTAAAGCCCAGCGTGCTCAGCACGGTCATACGCTCCGCATCCGACGCGCTGCGCTGTTTATCAAGATGGTCCGAGCCGTTGTATTCAATCCCCGTACCGCTCGCAGGCGCATATACGTCGATCTCGAAATACCCGGCCTTTGCGAGATACTTGAACTCGTTGGGAACATCGACCCGATGGTTGAGCTCGATCTTGGCGTATCCCAGCCCGCCCTGGGAACGTTTTGCTACGACCATGATTGCGGTGGCCGTCTCCATGGGCGACCGCGCGCCATCGTGCACGCGCTTGAGCGCGGCGGCCGCGCGTATAGCCCCCTGACGAGATCGGTTCTCATTGCAATAGGCAATCAAGTCGGCAACGGTATACCTCTGCCCCATCTCGATATAGTCGCCTGTCGACAGATGATTCAAATGGTATCGGGCGCAGATTTCGTAGCCATATTCCAGCTGCTCGGGCTCGCTCATCCACGAACCCGCCTGGACAAAGCACATGGCTTCATCAACCACCAGAAGGCCCTCTGCCACCTCGATAAGATGACCTGGAGGTACCGGCGCTCCAAACACGTGGCACCTAAATCCAGCCGGCGTCGAGCGCTCAAAATCGAAGTTGACGAGCGTGTCGATATGATCGAGCTCTTCTCGTGGAATACCGAGCGAAACCAGATAGTCGGTAACGATTCCAACTGCCGTTGAAGCCCTCAGCCCCTTGGCATCGAGTCCCAATTTGGGCAGGCCCGCGGTCGGCTCCGCCTCGTTAGCAAGCGAGTCCTCATCGTATAGGCTGCTTGCTCGCGAGAGCGGCTCGGACGGGCGCGCCACGTTGTGGTACAGCCAGGCAGTCTTATGGGACAGGACGATCGGCAGGTCCATGAGCCCTCCAATGGAGTCGGATAACCAACCTTATTCCCCTGCCCACGGGTCCGCACACCTTCGTGCGCAAGAAAGCGATTCCACCCGGTCGAGTGGCAGAAAAACCATCACAACATTCGATGCTTTTCCCGATTTTGGCGAAAAACGTCGAATGTTGTGATGGTTTGAGGCGAGGTGAAGGGCACGGAGGGATCAAAGCATCGTGCTCGAACGGGTTAATCCAGCTCTTTTAAGCCATGCGCCAGCTGCCAGTACTCGCCGTGCTGGGCGAGCAGCTCTTCATGCGTGCCGCGCTCGATGATGCGGCCGTGTTCGAGGACCATGATGGCGTCGGCGTCGCGGACAGTGGACAGGCGGTGCGCGATCATAAACGTGGTGCGACCGCGCATGATGCGGTCCATACCGCGCTCGATGAGCTTTTCGGTACGCGTGTCAATGGAGCTCGTGGCCTCGTCCAGGATGAGCACCGGTGGGTCGGCGACGGCCACGCGCGCGATGGCGAGCAGCTGACGCTGGCCTTGCGACAGGTTGGCGCCATCGGCGGTCACGAGTGTGTCATAGCCCTGAGGCAGGCGGCGGATAAACGAATCAGCGCAGGCTGCCTCGGCAGCGGCGCGCACCTCCTCGTCGGTCGCGTCGAGCTTGCCAAAGCGGATGTTCTGCGCAATGGTGCCGCTAAACAGGTGCGTATCCTGCAGCACAATGCCGAGCGACCCGCGCAGGCTGGCCTTGGCAATGTGCTTGACGTCGATGCCGTCGTACGTGATCTCGCCGTCATCGACCTCGTAGAAGCGGTTGATGAGGTTGGTGATGGTCGTCTTTCCGGCGCCCGTCGAGCCCACAAACGCGATTTTTTGCCCCGGCTTGGCAAACAGGTTGAGATCCGTGAGCACACGGGTACCCGACACGTAGGAAAAGTCCGCGGCATGGAAGCGCACGTCGCCGGCAAGCGGGACCAAGCCGCACGTGAGCTCGGTGCCGTCGGCAGCCACCGCGCGGCCCGACTCATCAACGGCTGCCACGTCATGCAGGTGCCCGTAGACGCCCACGCCCTGGCCCTCGGGAATTTTCCACGCCCACGCGGCATCGCCCGTCTGCACCAGCTCCACGCAGCCCTCGTCCACCTCGGGCTCAAGGTCCATAGCCGCAAACAGGCGCTCGGCACCGGCCAACGCGTTGAGCAAGAAGTTGCCGAGCTGCGTAAACTGGTTGATGGGCATGGCGGCCTGGCGCACAAAGACCAGGTAGCTTGCAAGTGCGCCCACATCGGCGAGCCCCTTGATGCAGAGCATGCCGCCCGCCACGGCGACGATGGCATAGTTGACGTAGCCAATCACGACGGTCATGGGCACCATGGAGTTGGCATAGCTCACGGCGGCGGTACCGGTGCGGCGAAGCTCGTCGTTGCGGCAGGTGAAGCCGGCGACATTCGCTGCCTCACGGTTAAAGACCTTGATGACCTTTTGGCCCGAGACCATTTCTTCGATATATCCGTCCAGGTCGCCAAGCGATGCCTGCTGGGCAGCAAAGAAACGCTTAGAGCGCGCGCCCGAGTAGCGCGCATACAGCACAATGGCCGCATCGCACACGAGTGTGATAATCGTGAGCTGCCAGTTAAGGATGATGAGCATAGCCGTGGTGCCCACAACCTGAATGGCGGCCTGAATCACGTTGGCAAAGCTGTTGTTGAGCGCCTCGGAGACGGTGTCGACGTCATTGGTGAAAAAGCTCATGATGTCGCCCGAGCGCGTGCTGTCAAAATAACTGAGCGGCAGCGTCTGGATGTGCGCGAACAGGTCGCGGCGAATATCGGACACCACGCGTTGGGCCGCGCGCACCATGATCTGCGAGTAGCCCAGGGCCGAAAGCACGCCCGCGGCGTAGATGATCGCCGTCAGGATGACCTGCTTGGCGAGCAGTTCCTCCCCGCCCGTAGCCAAACCGTTAACGATGGGGCGCACCATGTAGGTGCCGGCGAGGCTCGCGATGGCGGCGACGGAGGCGAGCACGCCCACCGCGAGCAACGAGAACTTGGCATGCCCCATGTAGGAGAGCAGGCGGCGCACAGTGCGTTTGAGGTCGGCCGGGCGTGCTTGGGCTGCGGTCTTAGGCATGGCGCTCACCCCCTTCCAAGGGTGATCCGCATGCGACGGAGGAAAACGGATCATTCGCGCAGCCACCGTCGTTGCCATCGCCGGCGTCCGCGTTCCCCGCAAACTCCATCTGCGAGGCGTAAATCTCCTGGTATATGTTGTCGCCCGCCAGCAGTTCCTCGTGCGTGCCCACGCCGTGGACACGACCGTCGTCCAGCACCACAATGCGATCGGCATCCATGACACTCGCGATGCGCTGGGCGATGATCGTGCAGATCGTGGCGGCGCGGTGACCCATCAGGGCGGCCAGCCCCGCGAGCGCCGAACCTTCCATCTCGAAGTTGGTGATGCGGCGCCCGCGGTAGTCGAACGACTCGATCTTCTCGTTCAGGTGCACGTCCTGCGGCTCGAGGCGCACCCAGCGGCCCTGCGGGGCGTAGAACCCCGGTGCGGCGATGGTGATGCCCTCGCGCGTGCAGTCGCGGAAGAGCTCGAAGAGCGTCGGGTCG
>OLQO01000876.1_pt1 | contig 22316 bp, 22 predicted proteins | sample 1672281 | NCBI WGS metagenome assembly OLQO01 (sample SAMEA3136667, study PRJEB25190) | human gut metagenome | biome: human gut; feature: human-associated habitat; material: faeces | place: Austria | collected 2013
GCGTTTGTAATTGTATACTCGTCACCAGATTTTGTCATTGTGCTGTGAGCGTTCAGGCACTCAAATCCGCCGTTTCCATCGTCCTTAAACGTGGTGTTAGAGCCATCGGGGAGTACTACCTGATAGTAACCCTGTGCAGGAATCACGATTTTGCTTACGTCAATATTGAAGTCCCAGCCAATACCGAAGCTGCCTTCTTCATCACTCATTGAGTTGTATGTACGCACAAAATCAGATTTAACGCCCGGTGATGCGATACTCAGATCGGTAAAGGATTTTGTGTAGTTACCGGTGGCAATATGTACGCCGTCGCCGATTTCCCAACCCTTGCGGTAGAGGGTATAATCCGGTTCGTCATAGGGTCTGAACCACGGACGGAACCAGTATAAATCTGATGAATATCCATATGGAAAAATTAATCCTATGCAATAGCCATCTTCATCTACATAATCAAAATTGAAACGACGCTGTGTATTTAAACTGCCATCTTCGTTATTGATGTAAGTTTCACAGTTATCCCATAAAATTGTTTGTTTGCCATACGGATAAAAGAACAAAATCTGATGTGTACCTGACGAATAAATTGACTTGTCGCCGGAGGCCTCATTTACTTCCCAGACAGGTCCTAAGAAAGCAATCAGACCAGCCGTCCATTTACCTTCCATATCGGTCAGCGTGATATACGTCCAGTTTCCGCCAACATACAAAAAGTCTGCCGGATTAGTCATTAAGATTGTATCATAACAGTTCGCCTGACCGAAATCGAAGCAGTTGCCGATGTAAACCTCGCCGCCGTTTAAGTTCATCAGCTGTCCTGTGCTGCCGCCCCAGCCATCGGGTGAAGCTGTTCTGAACACAAGATTATTCTGAATCAGCAGCTTACCACCGTTAACGTCCAGAGTTGCTCCGTTGCCCGACCAGAACTGAGGCATATCGGTTGTGAACGACATACAGTCCGCAACGCTGATTACACAGCCGTTAAGGTCAAGATTTGTATCGTGAAGATTGAAGCTGTAGGGGAATGCTCCGCTTGCCAGAACCTTCAGATTTCTCTTGAACGCATGATCCCAGTCAAGATCTCCGGAAGCTGAATATGCTGCGGAAAACCATGCGATATCGGCATTTTCAATTGTGCCGTTATCGTCTTTGTCCATGTATTCAAAATAATTTTCAGAACGTCCTCTTTTCTGAGCGTCTGCATTTATTTTTGCAAGACCCTGTTCGTAATCTTCCTTATTTACGATTACGTCTCCTGTCATTTCATGGTTGTATATGTAAACCCATGTATCCGGCTGACGAACTCCATTAAGCTCGCTTTGAAACGCTGCTAATTCTTCCTCGCTTGCGCCTGAAGCTTCTAAAAGCTCGTAGTCAGTATCGTTGATAACTCCGTCGAGATTAATGTCAAGATCCTGAACACTCTGCGGAAGCTCGTAATATTCATCGTCGTCAAGGCTATCATAAAAATCACAGAAAGCATTAAGGTCAGCCTGACTTATGACATTATCGCCGTCGGCGTCCATACTCGGATTGAAATCGCTGTCGCCGCGGGTCGCTCCAAGACAACTCTGAACATATGCTGAATCGGCAGAATTGATCACATCGTCGCTCCACTGATTTGCGTTATCCTTATTCCATGTAGTGTCGCCGGGAACGAGAGTAACGGTGTCCAGTGAATCGTCTGAACCCACCTGAAATTTTCCTGTGCCGAAATCTTTGAGATAAAATGGCAGATATCCGTCGCACTCGAACTTTACATGATATACGTCGGAGCCGCTTGCTGAAACCGTATAGTAATTGCCGTCAGCAACTTCTACACTGTTGATCTCCTCCCAGTTTCCATTGAAAATACGCACAAAAATAGGCGTGTCATCTGCTGTTTTCTGACCGCCTTTTTCTACCTTTCCTGATATTGTCAGTCCATTTGCTTTTACCGCTTTGCTGTCGGCAGTTTCGTTCATCATCATGATGCCGGATTCCGGCGAAGCAAAGTAGTCGATTTCCCCCAGACCGTCAACAGCATTTTCAAATTCTTTCTGAAGCTCGTCAGCATTCTCGGAAAGCTGCAGAGATTCTTTGATCGCTCCGATGGTTTCCGCATGAGCTATGCCCTGAGAATTGCCATCGCCGTAGACCATGACTTGTCCTACGAACATCACCGACAACACGCCGGAGATTATCCTACTGATTTTTTGTTCATCAATTTCCTCCTCTTCTGACTGGCAAATCTAAAGAATGCCGCATAAAACGCCGCTCAAAATAGTATTTTCTCCCACAGCATTCTCATCGATCTGCCTATCTTAATTTTTGTCTTTACGACTTGCGAAGCTTTCTTACTACTTCGGGTTCTTTCGGCTGATGACAGCCGCCCCATGATGTCGAACCTGCTGCCTTTACGGCTGCAAACTTACTTGCTGATGCAAGCTTCTTAAGTATCGATTTTTTCATCTTCTCCATCTTTTTCACTTCCTTTCTCATGATGAGTTATTACAATTAACACGGCTATTGACAACTGTGTAAATGCCATTAGAATAGACGTTTGAACAGAAATCGGATAAATGGCGCAGCTTACAACAGACACCGCTGCGGTTAATGCAATACCAATATGCCGGTTTTTCTTTTTCTGTTCTTGATCCAACGGTTTATTTTCATTTTCGACTGGTATATAATGCCAAACAATCATAAATGATAAAACCCAAAATAAAATATGATACAGCATCATATACATTTTTGTATATACTGCTATTTTAGTAAAACTGAAGACAAGCATTGTTATGACACTAAATGTCAGATTACACTTGAAATATGATTTTGCATGATATCCTCCTGTGAATTGACGTATTGTTACGAACATGATATAATACATAATTGAAAGAAGAAACATTTGAAAAATTATTCCGATAATAAATCCAAGAAGCGTTGAACAAAGCGTTTCAAATCCATACTTATATATTTCAATGTCGTTGTAATCTATTATGCTTTTACGACATAAAAACCTGCTAATAAAAATCAATAGACAAAATGCACAAAAATGAAAAAAAGCCGAGAATGAAAAATCCATTCCTGGCTTTTTTTAAATTTACTAAAATTATATATATATCAAAGAAAATTGCATAACAATAAGGCCGAAAAAAGTGAAAAAATTTTTTCAGCCTAAAAATAAGCAGTACAAACTGTTATCCTTGACAGTTTCTAAAAAAGCGGTATTTTATTTATGCCGATGGTGAGAAACTCAAAAATATGCCGATTCTTCTCACATTGCCTAAGAACATTTTACCGCTTTTTTATCAACAGTAAAGGGCAAGCCACCGTTGACGGTGACAGTATTCGCCTCCGGTTCAAAATCTAAAAATATTCTTTTATTATATACATTTTTTACTCTTGCGTAATAAATACGCAAAAATTTATTAAGAGCCGCTATTTTTGCGACTTTCTTTGCTTTGCCTTCTTCTTCCTTTTTGAGCATATAAAGATAAACTGCATTATCTTCTTTTGGCTTTACGCTTTTTAAACACTTCATAACTTCGTATCCGATCTTACGCAACAGCGCTGATCCTCTTTTGGATATTTTTCTGTTAGTTCCCGAAAATTACCCTATTGATATGGCGGTGCGTCTATTCCCGCATAAGCTATCAATGCGCTTGCGTTATGAAACCGTCTGACATCTCCTATTTCAGCAATCAGTTTACACGCAAGTATATTGCCGACACCCGGCATATTTCTTACGGTTTCATATTCCGGTAATTCCTTGGTTTGTCGTAATACCGGATTTCGCCATAGCATAAATATCCTTTGCTTTGGTTTCATTGGCATGGTATCCTTTCTTTTTAGTCCATTTACTGTAATCTTCACAAAACTTTTTTTCTGACATTTTGACAATATTATTATAATGCCAATATTTTTCCACAAAATCACCAAGCTTGTCTTTTGTCGGTTCTTCCGAACGTTTACTGGAAATAAGTTTCTCAATTCCGGGCATTATTTGATCCAGCAATACAGTAAGATTTTGTTTACTTTCAATTTTCATTTTAATGTAGTGAGAGTACTGCCTGCCAAGTATTTTAAGTTCTTCGTATATTCCATCGGACGGTTTAAATTCCTGAAGCTTAAACCAATTGTCTATTCCGTAATTGGCTATGCGAACTGAATCCATCTTATCCGTTTTACCCCATCTTACCGCAGCGCAGGCATATTTTTTCATCACATACGGATTAATAACTGTCACAAACAATCCGGCTTCCAGAAATTTTTCTACAAGCGGAAAATGATATGCTCCGGTTGCTTCCATGACTATGCGTGTTTCTCCGTCGAGCTTTTTTATGAATTTTATCAGATCGTTTATGCTTTCTTCCGTATGTACTATTTCAGTCGGAGTCATAATCATTTCTCCATACGGTCTGAGAATACATACTGTGCTTTTTTCCCTTTATACGTCGATTCCTACGCTGTTCATTTTGAACCTCCTGATTTTTACTCTGTAATCGTATCCATCTACACTTATTGCAATTCATTTTGGTTAGTTACACGAAAGCCTTACCTGGTTTCAACCTGCTTAATCGAATGCTTACAATAAAAGACGGTCGGCAGTTTTTGTAACGGATGCGTTAATCCAAAAAGCGGTTCGCCAAACCGATTACTCTTTTATTGTAAATAAATAAGTGTAAATGTTCAATAACCTTTTCAGGCTCGATCACTTACACTTTTATTGTACCAAAAAGATCGCTTTGTTTAACATCACTTAAAATTGTGATATTAGACAAAACGGCTTTTAAAACTTTGGGTACTATTTCATATATCAGAAAAGGCATATCTGAGATTATTTTTCTCAAATATGCTTCTGAATTCTGAAATATTAAAAAATCGAGGGTTCGAATCTTTCTTATTTGGTTCATTCATCCATGGTTTTTAACCTTGATTTTTCGCAGTTAGAGCAGCAAAAAAGCCCGTAGCTACGGGCTTTAAATGGTGTACAGCTATTTAGTATCACCAATATGTCTTGTGACTATAAAATAGATGAATGAAAAAAGTGTCTGATTTATAATTAAAATACAAGACGCTTGTACGATTTGAGCAAAAATATTACCGAAATATCAGGGAAACCACAAAACTGAAATTAGACTAAGGGGTTCAGATTTCAACTTTTCAGTCAGATGGCGTTAGGCATATCAATTTACCGCTAAACACCCATCTTCACTTCTGTAGCCACCGGTTTCCTTTTTCCTTCTTCCGGAACAAAAGATATTTTATTTCCCTTTTGAATCACTTCTATTGCATTCTCCGTCTTGAAGTAAATGTTTTCGGTAATGGAATATTCTTTTCCGTCATTGCCAGCGACATAGGCATAAAAACTTTTTCTTCCCTTTCCAACATATTTAACCGTTCTGTGCAACACGATACGCTTCGTCAAACCACGGGTTTGACTTCTGTAAATCATCATACTCCTGATTCATATTCAGCGGTTCTGTCTCACTGTCGTTTCTAATATTTTCATATTCATGGACTCTTTTTTCTAAATTTGAAATTTTACTTACTTCTGCCATCTTCCAACAGGCAAATTTCCGCTGTAGCTCCGTCTGTTCTTCTGTACTTCGTCTCAGCTTCGTCTGGCACAAAAGAATATTAGTATAAATTTCTTTCCTCTGATTGCTGCATTCTATATCTTCATCACTTAATTTTACGAGCTGAGCTGTAATCTCATTTAATCTACTCCTATATTTCTCTTTCTTTTTCTTTCCTGAAAAGAAATAAAGGCGTTGCCTCTTGTGTACCTGAAGGCACTGGTTCACACTGGTCATGTTTTGTCGAATAGTTTCTGCTCTGTTTTGCGTTTCTTTCAGACAGGATTGTAACTGTGCCAACCGCTGCCTGCATTTCTGTTCAATTTCTGCAAGCTTTTGAAGTTCTGCACATAGTTCATTCTCTTTATTCTCTAATTCTTTTTGATAATTGGCACGAACGTGTTCCAGCTTTTGATTATATTCCCGATATGCCCGAATGTTGTCTGCATATTTCTGTATTTTTGCTTGAATAGCTTTTACTTCCTCATAATGCTTCAGAAATTGTTTATATATATCTTGATCCGGCAAGTATTCATCATCCAGATATTTGTGAATGTGCTTAATATTCGTGAGAATATTAGTCATATTATCCGCTTTTCCACCCTCAAGTGAAAATACTCCCCAAAACTTTTCTTCTCCCGGAACAGATTCTTTTCTCAGTTCCGCTCTTTTATTTCCATTCTCATCTTCAATCCACTCTACCGATATTTTTGCATTCGATATTTCACGAAAGTAGTCCGCCTCTTTGAGTTCCTCAATCAAGGAATTGTCAATTTCCTTAATCAGCGGAAGTTCATTCACAATGTTTTGAACCGCACCGTTATTCGAACTTGCAACTACAATATTATTTTCGGTAATACATTTCGGGAGCTCACCAATTGATGCACTATTATAATAAATCGTTTTCTCTGTTCCTTTGATAAAATAACCCGAAAGCTTCGCAATATCATACGCCTGCTGCACGACTAACTGCGCAAATATATCTTTCAAAAGCGTCGTTTTTCCGGTCCCAGGCGGGCCATTGACACTTCTCATCTGATTGTCATCGAAACCTATGGATAAATTTACCGCAACCTGCTGCATCAAAGAAAGCGCATGCCTCGTATTGCTCGGAAACCTTCCTAGAGGATAATTCTCCGGCTGCAGAATCTGTTCAAACACATGCGAATGAAAATTCATTGAATCTTTTTTGCTGTCAAGGTTTATATGCTCTTTTTTATTTCCATACAAATATGCATCTAGATTGGCCGTTTTGATTCTCTTTGCTTTTTCCAGATCATCGATGAAAAAAGAATGCAGATTTGTCACTTCTGTCTCTATATTTCCTGTAATCTGCATCCGGCAATTTGTCACATCAATCCCATATCGCAGGAGTACTTTTTGCATAGCCGCATTAAATTTCTCCGGTTCACCGACTGTCTCATCAAAATAATGAGAAAACTGATTTTTTAGATTTTCCTCAAATTCCCGAAACTCTTCCTCATGGGGAACCTGTTTGAAATACCTTATATAAGCACTCTCCGTAAAGAATGTCATATCCGTCAGAAAATTAAGATCCCTGTCAAAGTACAGCGCAAAACTGAACTTATTTCCGAAACGAATGTCTTCATCAGTCTTTTCCAAACCGTACTGCACGCGAAGCATGTCCTCAACTTCCTGAAATCTAAAGACATCAAAATAGACAACGACTCCCCCTTTTTTTCGCTGATCCCATTTCTTTTTTTCGATTTCTTGCAAAAACAGAGAATAGAAATCCTGTCCCTGTAAATCATTCAGAGTGAGAATAACCTTATTATTGAGATTGATATCTCCCTCCGATAAATGTTCCACCATTATCCATGATTCTAAAATCTTATTTTTTTCTGTCATTGATGAATAAAACTCCTACTATAAAATCAAAAAAACACATGATGTTAGTGTCCAAAGATCTCCTATGCCAAATAATTTTAATTGTAGTGGCATTACCTACTATTTTTTCTCGAACAAACTATACAAAACATAATAGTTTAATACACAATTGTGACAACTTATCCGCTAATAATCTTTTGCCCCTGTTCATCAACCATATCACACATAATAATCCATCACATAATCTACTTCTAAAGTCATTCTATAAACCCAAATATGCCGTTAGATATATTGTCAAGCCATTAAGTTCACGAAAATTTAGCATTTTTTATTCTATATATCACATCAAAAGCTTTTCATCCACTTATTTTTCCGCTCTTGACATTAACAATATGACTCTATGTGAGTTCAAATTCAAATCATAACCCCATCAAATCATGATTAAGTTATAAGCTTTTCAATTATAATTCCATATACCATCGACATACTTGTTGGAATAAGTATCTTCGCATTTATCTCAACGAATTCACACATTTTATTACTCAACACCGGATAACTACAAATTATCATAATTAAAGTCGAATATAAAACTCTTATTTGGGAGATCAGAAATGGACAAATATAAAATATATCCAAAGCAGTTTAGAAATAAACGAATACCAATTGAAAAAAATACTTGTTTTTTTATTATGCCATTTGCTGAGGAATTTGATATAGTATATGGAACAATAAAAAATGGATTACAAGATAATTATATATGCAAAAGAGTAGACGAGATAAGTGGTTCTATCCCTATAATAAACAAAATACTTGTTGAAATTCTAAAATCACAATTTATCATTGTAGATTTGTCAGAGTCGAATCCAAATGTTTTTTATGAGTTAGGAATAGCCCATACATTTAAAGATGCACAGAATATCTTTCTACTAAAGAATAAAAATTCCAAAGTTCCTTTTGACATAACTCATTTAACATATATTGAATATGATATAAATAACCTTAAATATGTTGTTGCCCAATTAAAAAAAACGATTTCAGATAATAAATCTTTCTCGGATTTAAACGAGGCATTAGATGTTCATGGCATTCTAGATTTTAACCATGAAAATCTAGAATTTTCGTTGGATATTGTTTATGATATATTGGGCGAACACTTAACTCTTGCGGTTGACATTTTAAATTCTAGCCCTGATCTTAATAGTAAAGATATTGCAATTTTTTTAGACTTTTTATATATTAAAATCAGAAGTGCTTTGGCAACTTTAAATCAATGTGATATTAAAATTGTATTAGAATTATTTTTTGAAATATTATTATCAGCTAATAGGTGGTGTAATGTTGAGACATACTTAAATGAAGTTTTTTCTGATTTTTTCATTCACAGCAAATTAAGTAATAATGAGATTGTGGCATTTCAGACCAAATGTGCATTAAAATTTGTAAATAAAAATGCCCAAATTAATATAGTAATGCCCTGGGTGATAAATTATTTCAAAAGATCTAAATTTGCAAATATTGATTTAAATAGATATAGCCTTGAATCTTTTCTTTTAACTAGTAATTTTGGTGATATTAATAAAATGATATGTGATGCTATTTGTGATAAGGATGCACATATTAGGGAACATTTTGCTAATATTATTGGCGAGAAGAAACTGTATAGTGCAAAAGAAATTCTTTCATCACAACTACAGTGTGAAAAGAATTATTATTCTGCGGCTAGTATAATAGAGGCTTTAGGAGAACTTAGAGCTACGGAAAAAGTGGCAAATATCTTATTATGGATTGATAATAATAAGACTGATATTCTTTCAACTAAAAGTTACTTTGTTTTAAAGCACACTTATATAGCACTTACAAAATTAGATGTGCAAATTGCTAGTCAATTTAAAGAGGAATTTTATGACCAAATAATTTCTTGAATTAATATAATAATCCTCTAATTCTATTTATATCAATATAGTCGATTAATTCATTTACATTCATCTTACATATTATTTGAGTGCACAAATGATTAATATATTGTTTTTGCTCAGTTGCGTTTTGCGTTGAGGTTAACATGGCATTTAGCATTGAAGAACAACATTTATCAAAGTAAGAATAATACTGTTTAAAATTAAAAGAAGATGTTTTGCACAAATAGTTCTTTAAATCTACAAAATTATCGATCAAATCATCGATATGTTTATAAGAAAAAGAGTGCATTATAGAAAATTCACGTTGATAATAATGGAGATATGTCTTGGGTACAAGAATAACTTTGTCACATTTGGATTAAGCCTTATAAGAAAAAATGGTGTCTTCATATGTTAAGTTTGAGAATCTAATTGTTTTATCAAAAGATTAATTTCTAAAAACTTTGTTTCCAATTAGCGCGCTTATAGGTGTGTCCTGAGATATTTCTCTTGAAAGTAACGTTATAGCGAAATCACCATCTATGATATTACTTGAATAATCGTACCTTAGAGCAGAACATCTCGAATTTTCATATTCTGTTTTTATGCCAAATATCGCCATGTCGCAATTTCTGTTTTCTTCTAGTGCCCTGACTGCTGTTTCATACGATAGCGTATCTACCCAATCATCACTATCTAAGAAACAAAAATAATCGGTGTCTACTAAATTTAAACCAATATTTCTCGATTCACCTTGCCCTAGATTATAAGGATTTTCAATAATTTTAATATGTTCATAGGACTCAAAATCATGTATGATCAAAGAAGAAAGATCCGTTGAAGCATCATTAATGATTATTATTTTGATGTATTTCAAGGATTGGTTCAGTACAGACTTAATACAACGTTTTATATACTTTTCAGTATTATAAACTGGAATGATTACTGTTAATAAACACTTATTATTCATTGTAAACCTCACTATTTTTTGAAATAACGTTCAATATAGCTAAAATGTTTTAAAGATTTTTCAGAGATACTATCATATGTCATGTTGATTTTTCTATTATAGTTCACAAAATCAAAATCAACATTATTACAATTTTCTATTGACACAGCATGTCCTAAAAACCCTAAATCTGTGAGAAGATTTTGAGTTTTGATATTATATATTATAGGGAAAACAGAAATACCTGCATATAATGCTAATACAATTGAGTGAAACCTCGTCCCAATGATAAATTCACAACTTAATAAATTTTCTAAAAATGAATTTATATCACCATCATACTCAATCATGCTAACTTGATTTTTATCTTCGATGCTATTAAAAATTTTTTTCATAGTTAAGTTATCTTTTTGTGTGTTGCAAAACGAATACAATGTTACTGTGTATTCATTTTCTATGTATTTATTACATAACTGCACTAAAAATTCAATATAATTTTTTTCATTATACTTAGATAAACCTATTCTGCTATTATTACAAATGCAAGATATTCCAATGGTATGTTTACATTTAACCTTTGGTAATGAATAGCTGAATATCATATCTGGAGCATATGAAACATTCTTTAAATCATCAAACAAATGAAATGAATATTTATCTCTAAAAGTAAGATGATCTAATGAAGAAAACCATTCTTTGTGTAATGTATAATGTTTATTATTATCATATGATCCAAAATTTGCTCCTATTATAATGAATGGGATATCATCAAAATATCTATAACTTTTATTAAATAAAAACTTAGCGTATATATCGTTTTCATTTTTAGGTTGCATAAGCAATGAACCACCAACTAATATTTGTAGTTTTATTAAAGAATGATAATCTTTGATTTCTTTCGTGTTATAAACTAATTTTAGATTTACGATATTTTTAAAAGCATGACTGAAATCACATGGACAATACATTAAAAACTGCTTATCTTGATAGTGACTACAAAGATGTATAACAAACAAGTCATCACCTAGGTTCATCGCTGAATAAATTACAATCATAATCATCTTATTTTCTACCCCTATGATAATTTAAAGTTATCCTGTGTTGAAAAGTCATCTTAAAAATTAATTAAATGGAGTGATTAAATGTTAAATAAATTAAATCAGATTCTATTTACTATAATTTCAACTTCATGGACTTTAGTTGTTTATGGCATTCAACAAAAATGGACATTATTTAATTTAAATATTTTTATTTCGAGTATCATACTTATTGTTTCTCCAATTTTTCTAACATTTATTTGGTTACTTACTGCTAATAAATTTTTACCAAATGATAATATCAGTGGTGGATGTAAGGATATAGAAGAGGCAAACAATGATTTTCTTGCGGATTATTTGGGATATTTTTTTATTGGTATTGGCATAGACGAATTTAAAGTACTGATTATGATCTATGCAATAATATTTATTTTTACATATATATCACAAAGCAAATGCTATAATCCTTTACTTTTAATTTTTAAATACAAGTTTTATAATGTAACAACCAATAATGGGACTAAAATATTTTTAATAACAAAAAAAGAATTACGAAATTCTAAAGATGTTTATTTTAAAAAATTAAAAAGAATCAATAATATGTCATATTTTGATATAGGAAAGTGATAAAAATGAATTATTTAATAGCTAAAATAAAAAATGGTACTAAAACTATTACATATAGAAAAATACTTAGTGATAAAATTATTTATAAATTACCGGAAAATCTTGAAAATTCTATAGCATATGATCCATCCACGCTTTTAGATGAAAATTCATGGTATAAAATTTGTGATTTTTCCAAAACACCTTATTGTCAAGAAATGATGAAAAGCGATTTTTCATCGGTTGACTATGATTCTCTTAGCAAAGATGAATTTAAAAAGATTGATTATTTATGCTCCTTTCAGGAAAATACATATTTTTTTCAAAAAGTAAGTAAAACAAATCTAAGTCCTAAAAATTGGCTGCACTTTGGCGACAATTATGAATATATAGAAGACGGAAAAGTAATAAATATTAACCAGGTTGCAGATGCAATATATCAAAAGGAATCAAATACATTATTCTTTGTAAGCTTGTCTAAAATATCTGGTATGTTTAAGGGAATCAGTGAATTATATAGAGAAGCTACATATGAAGAAACCAAAGCTTTTTTAGAAAATAATTTTATATGTTTAACCAATAATTTTAACGCTGATAATGTTAAAACCGCAAATCGCAAACGCATTGCTATGGCAATTGAAACTTTAAGTACTTTTAACGATACTGAAAAAGAAAAAGTCTTTAAATATATACATAGTTATTGTCCAAAATTAAATTCTGCTAATAATGCATTTTCTATTGGTAATGAAGATGAATTAAAGCAGTTACTTTGGGGTATAGAACAAAGATATTATACAACACCTGTCGGCAGTGAAAAAAGAGTTGCTCATTCTGTAATAACTTTAAATATTTAAAAACAGTAAATATGGTATTAAGAAACAATATGTTACTATCATATTATTTAACCTGTTATAAAATATAATATATTTGTATACATGAGATTATTATCAAAATAGATTTCTACTATTGCCATCTCTGAATATGGATTATCAATATTTAGATTCACAGATTCATTTTTTTAATAATCAATAGTTATACTAAAAAATATATGATTAATAATATTTTTTCCGTCATCTAAATATTGTATATCAGCTTTAAACAAAATATCCTTACCATTACTATTGTTAATCCCATATCTTTGGTAACAATCATTAAATTTTACTTTAATTATTCCATCATGGTATTCAACAGTTTTTATAAAAATTCCATTATTATAAAACAAATTCAATTGTGGTAAATAACGAATAAGTTCTCTATAAACATGATACACTTTAGGATTTCTTGTTTTTAACAAATATAATAAAGTTTGCTTTTCTGCAATGCTTCGGCAAACAATTCCCTTTAAAGCATATTTAATTGGCAGACCATTTAAACAAACTATTTCTGCATACCTATGTTTAATTATATCATCTAGTTCATCTAGAGAAAAAGCACTGCATGATATATTTTATCAAAGGGAAGTTCCTTAAAGGCTTCAACACCCGAAAATAGTAGTAAATCGTTCTGACCTGCACAGCTTGTTTCAGAGGGCAATTTGCATTTACATCTTTATTTCTTATATGTTTAGGTTTATATCCTTCATTATGATATTGTGTAGGAGTTCTTGGCCTAAAATATAATCTAGCATATTCTTTTATTTTATTTTGAGATACCGATATTACAGAAGGACTTGCATTTTCAGTCTGCATGAGATTATTTTCTAAAGCTTCATGTCTGCCAAAAATCCAACCTTTTTCAATAATACCTAATGCATTTTCTATATTAGTAAAATGATAAAAGTACAAAGGCCACCATTTTCTGAAGTGAACCCCAAAGTTTAGACAAAAATAAATATTAAATTGTTAGTGAATGAGTTCGGTATTGTACTGGGCTCATTCCTTTTAGTTTTAAAGAAATTCTCTTGTTGTAGTAATGAATGTATTTCTTTAATTCATCAATGAAAGTGTTAACACTTTCAAATTTTTCACCGTAAAACATTTCAAGCTAAATTTCAATATTAGTGAATTTTAATTTTCAATTTATATTTTTTCAATTAATAAAGTTATGATTTCATTAGATATTACCGTAATTTATATTAAAATAACAGAAAATGGTTGAAATATATAATATTATGTAGTATAATAAAAATGTAAAAGTTAAAACACAGGATAACTCTTTATTATAGGTGAATGATGATGATTAATTGGGGTAAAATCGATAGTAAAAAATTTGAAGAATTGGCATATGATATAATTTCCGATATATATCCAACAATCAAATGGACTCCTACCCAAAAGACACGTGATGGAAACAAGGATGGAGAGTGCGATTTTAATGCACCACTGGATGTTACTATTAGGTATTGGTATGAAGCAAAATATTCTACAAATATTTCTTCAAGCATTCCCAAAAGCCACTTGGATTCCACGTTAGTTTCATGTATGCTTGATGGTAAAGTAGTATTTATAGCTTTTATTACTAATGCTTATATTAGTGACGATTATCAAAGGAGAGCGAATACTTTTTCTAAGCAACGAGATAATTTAAAAATCATTTATATTAATGGTGATGAGGTTGAAGATTGGCTGTCTGAACATCCAGATGCAGAATATAAGTATTTTAGCTCCCATTCTGCGGTACATAAGGATTTAGAAAATCAAATTAAGAATTATTGTATACTTCAAAACTATGATGCTCAAGGTGCCCAATTTGCTAAGGTAAATGATTTAGTAATAAACAAAAAATACGTATTATATTTATCATTTTATTCTTCATGTGATCAAATACTATCCATCAGATCAACTAATGAGGCTATCGAATTACTATTAAATGATAATAGAAAGTATGATCAATTCGATAATTTGGTTTCACATAAAGGAATTAATTCGTTTTATATCCCTGTAAATATAACAAGCAATTCAAAACAGCCTTTGTCTTTTGTACTATCATGTAATGATGGAGAGCACCCTTTTTCAATTTGTGATATGCACATCTTAGATATATATAATCCTTATATAATTCACGGGTCACAAATTGAAATACAACAACATTTGTTCTCAATTATTAATAATAGAGATAATTATAATTCAATTATATTTATTCTTGCATCAGCGGGATGTGGGAAATCATATTTATTAGATTCTGTGTATAATAACAGTCTTAATCCATTTTCAACTTATGTAGTTAATTTTACAGGAGATGAACTTGCAGATGCTCTTTTATGTTACAAAATTATAATAACATCTCTTTATGGGGAAATCTGGGATTGCTTAGATAATGCGACAATAAGTATGCATTTCTCGGAAATTGAGAACATTATGATTCAACAAATAAAAAATTCTCAAATTATAATGAGTAGCCGCAAGCAAGTAATTGCATACTATCAGAATAATTCATCCCAAATTGAGTTTTATAATTCGAAAAATCAAATCTTAATTGATGACTTTCATAAATTATCGAAAGCAAATCAAGATTTGATGTTTTCATTTTTCAATTGGTTTATTAATCAAAAAATGAATTGTAAGATATTTGTGTTTTCTCGTCCTGAAATAAAGTTGCCAGATTCAACTACTTATTCTTTTACCATATCAAACATTGAATATGCTGATATTGAAGCAACATTGAAATATAATTTTAAATCTTTGATTCAATTACCTTTATTAATAAGAAAATATCCAATTCCTTTGAATGTCCTACAATTCTCTAACATTCTAAGTCAGATACATGATATAGAAAGTGAGTTAAAGAATAAAAATGAATTTGAAACTGAATTGATGTTAAACCAAATCTATGACAATTCAATTCAAACAGCAAATTTGACACTTGGAAGTAACTTTTTATCAGGGTATAAAAATGATGAACTGGTTTATATTATTTATAAGATAGGTTCTGGTGTATCACATATTGCTCTTTCCGAGTTCTTTGGTAATAATATTTATACTGAACTATATGATTTGATTGAAAAAAGAATCGTAAAAGAATCATCTGAGATTATATTACCGTTTCATGATATTTATATGGCAGCTTTCGATTCGTTTAAATCAGATCATTTTGATGCAAATTTAGAGCTATTTGTTCTATATGCTCAGAAAAAAGGATATATCACAAAATCAAAAATGTTTTCAGTACTAATTGACATAGGAAAAGAATGCCTTTGGAAGTACAGAAAGGAAGCATGTAAATATAGAGATGAATTACATAAAAATGCAGAATACTCCAACGCTTTAGAAATAGCAACGATGATAAAAAAATGTAATAAGAAAAATATTACAGATTATGATATTGAGGATTGTCAGAATCAATTCGTTTTAGCAAATTGTATAAAATATACGTGTTCATATGAAAAAGCCAATGAAGAATTTGATCAATTAAAAACTGTATATGAGGCAACGCATAATAGGGAAATCTTAGGTATTTACCTAGAAAGCCAAACTGAAATAGTCAATAATTATATTTGGATGCTTAATATAAAAAAATCAATTTCCATTTTAAATAAATTAAAATCAACATTCGAAGAATTATATACAAATCAACAAATAGTTGGCCATCATTTAACATATGCATTTTTGAATTATTATAATCGCTGTATGTTTGTCTACTTTATGATTGATAAAGGTTCTGAGTCGGATTTTAAAAAGGCAATAAAATATTCTGAGGAACTTAAGCATCAAGAATATATTGCATTCGCAAAAATGGATTATGCTAAATGTATATACGATCAAAACTTAGAACAATCAAAAAAATTATTAATTGAAGCATACAGCTACTTTGTAAATGCTAATGAAAAGAGAAGGGAACTTGATGCCGAATCTGAAATTTGCTTTATTGATGATCTATTAAGTAAAAATATTTCATATGATCTATATTTTGAAATAAAGAATAAAATGCTAAATAACAGTTACATACAATCATATATAAAAATACAACTAAAATTAATAATACTAAAGTTGTTGTTTAGCAATGAGGATGCTAAAACAATACGGGATGAACTAAATTTTATAGCAATAAACAATTCCTCAATATCTTCTGGTAAAAGACACCAGGCTTTTATAAATCACCTATATGCAGCTACTTATTATAAAGAAAATAATTTTGGCAAATCAAAGGTTTTTTCCCTAAAATGTCTTGAACTTATGCAGGAAATGGGGGAATTATATACTCACGTGCATAAAAATAACGTATGTTTAAGTCAGTATAAGGGATTTTCAGTAGTTAATGATAAACGAAATTATGGTTCAGCTTTTGTACTAGACATACGAGTATGGTAGTTATATTTGTTTCACGTATAAGAGATTAGCAAATGTATCCATGGCGATGTCATTGCACTTTCTGACTTCAAACCATTTAGAATTTCCAAGTAAGTTTGTTATATTCTCGACAAAGAAAATAATAGGAATACCTAATTTATGTATATTATAAGGCAACAGATCTAAAAGGTTTATTTTGTTTGGATTTATCCCATTAATTTCATTAAAACTGCATATTTTTAGTCCAGTTGATTGTATTAGTTCCTTTACATTTCGTGTTTGAGTGATAGCAATAACACTACAAACTTGATCATACATATTATCATCAATTTGAAACTTGTAGTATTCTACTATATCTGGTGTAATTTTATTGCCAAAATGAGACCAAAAGTGTGCTTCCTGCTGATAAAAATCAAAATAATATTGTCCTCGACCAGCACCTTGAGAATGATAAGCTATGGCATCAACAAGACAAATACATTTTCTATCGTTCAATGTTAGCTTATATGATAACTCAAATGATTCTAATTTATTATAGTAAAACTCATCAAAGCGACCATATTTATAGAATGTCTCTTTTTTCATAGCGTATAATGCAGAAGTAAGTGCTTGTCGTGAATTAGGAATTTTAGAAAAATCTATTGTTTCTGGTCTTCTTCCAGCAAATAAATGATTCTTATAATATGGTCCGAAGAAAGATCCAGCACATTGAATTCTCATATTCTGTGGCCATATAAGCAATGGCTGAACACAGTCAGCCTCATTATTTTTTAAACAATTATACATTTTCTCAAAGCAATCTTTTTGTGCAAAAACATCAGTATTTATAAAAAACAGATAGTCATTAGTTGATTTGTCCACTCCAATATTATTAGCTATTCCATATCCTGACTTTGTTTTAAGATTAATAACTGTAATATTATCATTTTTGTTATTGAGCTGATTTAGATGATTTAATATACTAATATTATCAACGCAATCATTCACAACAACCACTTCGCTATCTTTAACAAAGTCATCATTGAGAAATGTTTCGAAAAAATTTGACAACATCTCATAAGAACTATCAACTGAAATAATAAAACTTACGTTATTCATTTTACTTTCTCCTAAATAAAGATAATAAAGAGTTATCCTGTGTTTATATGAAATAGCCAAATTTTCTAATGATAACTTATCACTAGAAAATTTGAATATTAATAGCATTTATATATAAATATACGTTCATTTACTTTATCAGAAAGTTAAATACCCTTTTCTAATGTTATTAAGTTTTGATATTAAAAAAGGTGAAGGAATTAATCCCTCACCCTTTAGCCGTTAAGAATACTATTTTTAAACCTCCACTATAAAACTTTTTTTATTTTTTCTTTCAAATGTTGAATTCTCTTATAAATAGCGTTTTCAGTCAAATCTAATATTTGAGCTATTTCATGTACAGAATACCCTTTAATTTTATAAAAAATGATATCCAATGAAATTTTATCAATTGATAATAATATAAAATATAATTCTTGATTTTCAATATCATTAAGAAAATCTTCTAATGTCTTATATTCCTTTTTATATTCTTGTTGTGAAAAATATTCTATGTAATCAGTTGAAATCACTTTTTCATAATAGCAGCGTTCTGCTTTAAAGGTTGTCCAATCACTCTTTCTAATCTTTTCAATTACATCTTCACTCACTCCAAATTCACGCATCTGTTTTTCTTCGGATTCTTTCCAATTCAACCATTTTCGTTCTTCTTTCGCTTTATTAAAAGCCATATTAACACCTCCAAACTTAATTTAATTTTTTGATTAAGTTTGGAGTGGCGGTGAACGTCCTGAATAAAAAAACAAAAAAAGCTGATGAATCTGTTTTATAACTAACAGAACTTTCATCAGCTTTATATTATTCATATGTGTTTTTTTCGGCAAATTTAATTTATTATTACCTAAGAAAATTTTAGCCTTTAAATTGTTATATCTCAATCATTAATGCCTCCTGTTCAGTCAAAATCAAACAAGAGAATAATAAATTATGATATATAAACCTATAAAAAGAAACAAAAAATGTAGTAAAACAATAATCTTGTTATACTACAAATTATATTGTAATTCAATTTAGAATTTTGTAAAAAACAGTATTCTACTGTATATTTTTATATTTTTCTTATATTTTATATGTTTTATTTTAGAATAACACACAAGTATAAGATAATATTTAGAAATCGACTGTTAAAACATAAAACAATCAGCATATTTTTACATATGTACCTAAAACCTATAGCAAAAAAGACGAACAAGTTTAAAACCTGTTCGCCTAAAATAAATTTATAAATCTTCCCAATATACTCTTACAGAATTTGATTTACCGTTAGAATTTATAGTTGTAATTATAACATAATCCTCATGCCATTCTAAATTATAATTATCTTTATTTGGTCTTGATCCTTTGCTATCAATATCTATATAAAAATAACATGAATAGCTTTTTAATTCTTTATTATATATTCTAACTCGTGCTTTAGTTAAACCAAAAGTAGATACTCCATTTGGAAAATATGCACTAATAGAATATTTTTTATCAGGTGAATCTTCTTTAAACCACTTATCGTCAGATTCAATAAAGTAATTTGAAATTAAACAATAAAATAAAAATACTATCATAACAAACTGAAATATTATAATTACTTTATACTTTCTCGGTAATTTATTTTTCATTATTTATTTGCTCCATTAAATAATCTACAAATGCATCTGTAGCTGCTTTTGATTGTATGTCTGAAAATTTATATTTTACTATAGTATCATCATCTTTATATTGTAAAAAATCTGAGCAGCAAGATATAAAGTAGCATTTTTACTGAGATAATAATTCATGTAATGTATTATGTAGAATTATAATGCTTTTTATAAGATCAGTTTTAAGCAACTTAGAATTATACTTCTCAATAAAATTACATATATCATTGTAATTAGAATCTATTTCATTAATAAGTTGGTTAAAACTCAATTCAGACTTCCATACTATAGAATTATCTTCAACCATTTTCAATTCTACCGATATTTTTTCATCTTTATTATATTTTACACATAATTTCAATAAATTATGGCTAAGTAAGGGTATTTCAATAACATCTTTTTTACATATATTAATTCCACATTCTATAAGTTTTTTTATATAATAAAGTATGTCTGAATTTCCACCTAATGAAACATTATTTTCTGGAATATATCCAATAGAATAATCTCCTATTTTTAATTTTATAAAACCATAAAGACCGTTATATTCCTTGTTAAACTCTTCAACCGTTATATTAGATATATCATCTGTTATTTTCCACGATAAAAACATAGCAACCTCTAATCATTTATTTAATAATTCTAACAATTCTTCATAAGTAAATTTGTAATTTCCATACCCTACAGCCTTGTTAATTAATTCTGAAATAGTATCTATACTGACATTTTTAGCAACAGATATATATTCTTCTGATTATATCATGTGGGTTTTTCATTTAAATAATTACCGCTTTAATATTTAAGTTACTTAATTTATTATCGATAAAGAATTGTTGCGAAATAAGCCAAATGTCGATATTATGAGAATCATTTATTAATGAATATATACTTTTGTCATAATCAACAGATACCTCTTTTCCAATCCCACATACATCTACCATATTCTTATCTTTGAGATATTTAATAATCTCATTAATAAAATTACTATACTCTTTCCCTATCACCTCTTTGTAAGGATTAATCCAACATTCGATAATATATCCTTTTTTATTTTTTTCAACAGAAACTCCTATTTGCTCACATGGAGACCTTTTTTCAATTGTTACTATTTTGGTTTCCATATAATTTTCTGCTTCTTCAATTGAATTTATTTCAATCATATTGTCATAATGCCAATTATCCATTACACTGATAATTTGAACTGTTTCTTCATTTGTCAAATGTCTTTCCAAAAAATCTAACATTTCACAATATAAGCTCTTATTTTTGCAGACAATACCTATTTCTATCAATTCTCCCATATTGTTCCTCCGCTGTTAATTGCGTTTATTACTTTACTTGAATCAGCTCCGGGATATAAGCTTACAAATTCTCCATTCAGTTTGACTCTTAAGAGATTATTATCTTTAATATAGAAATATTCTCCATTTTGATAATCCAAAACAATTTTATCTGGATTTCTAAATACATTTTTAGCAAACTCTTCATATTCTGAATAGTTCGACATTTCGGGGTAATCGACTTTGTGTTTTCCCCATTTCTTCCCTAGTTGCTTTGAATTTATATTAATTTCTATTTGAGGCTTAGTACCATGATTAGCAGCTATATATTCCTCATTAGAAATTGTAACTGAATTCTGTTCAATTGATGCGAGTTTAGATTGATAAAGTCCTAAAATGGTTATATAGATCATATATGCATTAGTAGCTTTATCAATTACTGTGGTATAATAATTTAATAACTCTATTTCTGCTTGACAGTTATATGCCCAACAACCATAATATGCACTGCTACCATATTCGAAATATTTAGGTACAAGTTGATCAGTTTCTTCTTTTGCCGCATGAGCAGCTGCTTCTTCTATAGTACTGTTTTTTCTTCCATGTTTCTGATAACCATCTTCTAGATTGTTTAATTGCGATTTAAGTTCGTCTGTAATAGCAAATCCACCTGTATTGGTAACACCTTCTGCATAAGCAAAAAATATATCATCATCAATTTTTTTTGATTTAACAATACTTAATGTAAAATCGTAATCATTTACGCCAGGTAAAAAACGAGTTATATGATCTAAAAAAGTATCAGATCTTTGTACAGGAATATTTATATATTGTATGGATTGGATATTTGATGGACCCAATGGATCAGGATCATTCCACATGGGATACTCGTCCATATCATCTGATATGCCATCTCCATCTGAATCTTTTTTAGTAGGATCTGATTTTGGAGTAGACATAACATACAACTGTTCCTGTGTCAGGGGATAAAACAAATTTCCGAGATAATTTAATTCAACATTATCATCCAGTCCGTCCCCATCAGTATCTTTTAAATACGGATTAGTATTAATAGGTTTACCATTAGGTAAGAGTCCATAAAGCTCAACAATATCCGGAATACCGTCACCGTCCGAATCTTCACCGATAAATTGCGGTGGTGTATAAATTGTATCTCCTACCTGATAAG
>OLQO01000878.1_pt1 | contig 22299 bp, 20 predicted proteins | sample 1672281 | NCBI WGS metagenome assembly OLQO01 (sample SAMEA3136667, study PRJEB25190) | human gut metagenome | biome: human gut; feature: human-associated habitat; material: faeces | place: Austria | collected 2013
TTAAGACAGCGGCCTCTCACGCCGTTAACGTGGGTTCGATTCCCGCACGGGTCACTTGCTGAAAGCACCAAAATCTGACGATTATTCGTTTGGTTTTGGTGCTTTTCTATTTGTCTGCATTGCGCATACCACACTTTTACCAAACTCGCGTAATTCTGTCGAGAGAGAAGCTCCAATTGAAAAAAGAAATCTCCCCCTGCCCGGATGATGGGCAAGGGGAGATTGTGCGTTATGGGATTGTATGGAGTAGGAGAAAGTCACGCACCAGACGCATTTGCCGCCGTACTTAATCCAACAACTGACACCCATTTGGGCGCGAGAAAGATTCATAAGGATTTCACTATAAATACAATATCATTATTGAAAGTGTAAGACTTGCTTATTTCGACAAAATTCGTTACAATAAAATAAACTGTTTTGTGGATCAGAGGTGACATTTTGAAAAAGGCAGGTAAGAAAAATGCCTATATTCCGCGGGTGCTGATGATGGTGCTGACCACTGTTTTAATCGGCGTGATCGTGGCGATCATGCAGGTGGTGGGGCAGATCCAGGGCACGGCGCGGGTGGTCAACTATGCGGGCCTGGTTCGCGGCGAGACACAGCGCATCATCAAGCTGGAAAACGCCAGCCTGCCGCAGGACGGCATGATCGATGATGTGACCTCGTTTATCGCAGGTCTGCGCTTTGGCAGTAAGGAGCTGCAGTTGGTGCGGCTGAACGACGTTAACTTCCAAAACAAAATGGCCGAGCTTTCCGATGAGTTTGAAACGCTGAAAAAGGAGATCCAGCTCGTGCGCACGGTCGGCTGCTACCAAACCGATATTATCCAGCAGAGTGAGGACTTCTTTGCCATCTGCGATGAGGCAACCGGCCTGGCGGCGGCCTACTCCCAGCGCCGTGCCACAATTTTGAGTTACCTAGAAAATGTAGCCGCAGCGGACATTGTTGCCCTGGTGGCGCTGATTGCCCTGGAGCTTTTCCACGCGCTGCAGTTTGCGGCCCAGAACCGTGTGCTGCAAACCAAGGTTTACAAAGATGAAGCTACCGGCCTGCCCAACAAAAACAAATGTGAGGAACTGCTGAACCGGAAGGAATCGATCCCAGCAGAGGAGCAGGTCGCCGTTTGCGTGTTTGACCTAAATAACCTGCGCACTATCAACAATACAATGGGCCACGAAAAGGGTGACGAGTATATCCGCAATTTTGCCCAGGAATTGCGCACCGCTGCGCCTGAGGACCAGTTTGTGGGCCGCGATGGCGGCGATGAATTCCTGATGATTCTGCGCGGGATGGACCATGCCGCCGTGCGCCATTGCCTGCAGCAAATTCGTCAGCATATTCTGGACTACTCAGCCCACCACCCCGAAATGCCGATGAGCTACGCGGTCGGCTACGGTCTTTCCACCGACCTGGAAGGACCCACCATGCGGGAACTGTTCCGTGAGGCCGACAAAAACATGTACATCGACAAAAACCGCGCCAAGATGGAGGAGGCCGATGTACAGCACCGCACCAATCTGGCCATGCTCAACTTTGTTAAAAAGCAGGGCTACCATTTCTCGTCGTGCATGTACTGCGACGCCCAGCAGGACCGCTACCGTACCCTGCGCGCCGGGGCTGAGACTTTTCTGGCGGCGGATGGAAACTACACCGGCGCTGCCGAGCAGATCGCCTGGCAGCTGTGCGAGGCAGGCCAGCGGCATGCCCTGCGCGACGCGCTGCAGCTGGCCAACTTGCAGCAGGTGTTAAAACCGGACGCGCCGCTGGTACTGGAGTTCCAGCGCAAAGACGAAGATACCATCCACCGCGGCCGTCTGACCGCGCTGTATGGCGATGCGGTCGACGGCAAGCTGCATCACTTTGTCTTGGGCGTAGAATATTTCCGTGACAGCGACGAAAAAATCGTCAACGAGCGCAAACCCTTGACCCAATACTACGAGCAGGTCAAGCAATCCATCCTGGAAAGCGGCGACTACGTGGACGCCTTGATGCAGATGGCCGAGGCCGTCTACACCGTGGACCTGACCCATGACAGCGTGGAGAACATCTTCTGCCGTGAGGGCGCGCGGGAGCGCATCAACGCCAAGGTGGAGGTGCCATGCTCCTACGACGAATACTGCCGCATCCGCAGCGATCTGGTCAGCCCGGACACACGGGAAAACTTCCGCATTATGGACTCCTCAGCCAAGATGCTGGAACGCTACCGCAACGGCGAACGGCAGGTGACCGTCGAATACCAGGAGACTACCGCTGACGGCGGGCATATTTGGCTGCAGAAAACGATGCTGATGTCCGAGGACACCGTCTACGACCGCCAACTGGGCCACGAACGGACGATCCTCTACGGCATCACACTGCTGAAAGACACATCGGCCTTCCACGAAAAAGATGAGCAGGAGAACCGCCGCCTGGAGGCCGCCTATCAGGCGGCTGACTTCGAGAGCAAGGCCAAGACCGAATTCCTGAACCGCATGAGCCATGATGTGCGCACGCCCATCAACGGCATTATGGGCATGCTGGACATCATCCGCAGCCACCGGGACGATGAAGCCCGTGTGGACGATTGCCTGCAAAAAATCCAGCTTTCCGCCAGCCACTTACAAGCGCTGGTCAACGACGTGCTGGACATGAGCAAGCTGAAATCCAAGGAGACTACGCTGGAAAAGGTGCCCTTTGAGCTGACCGCGCTGCTGAAAGAAGCTGCGGACCTTGTGGACGCCCAGCTGATCGAGACCGGCATCACCCACACCCGCCATAAACCGGAGTGCAGTCACACCCATCTGATCGGATGCCCCGTGCAGCTGCGGCAGATCATGGTGAACCTGCTCAGCAATGCCATCAAGTACAACCGCCCCAACGGCCGCATAGACACCTATACCAAAGAACTTTCCTATGAGAACGGCACCGTCTGGTACGAGTTTACCATCTCCGATACCGGCGTGGGCATGAGCGAGGCGTTTGTAAAGAACGAATTGTTCCGCCCCTTTACGCAAGAAAAATCCGATGCCCGCACCCAGTACAAGGGCACCGGCCTGGGAATGTCTATCGTCAAGGAGCTGCTGAACAAACTGGACGGTTCCATCCAGGTAAGCAGCACCCTGGGGCAGGGCACGACCTTTGCGTTCCGCCTGCCCTTTGCGGTGGACACACAGGATGAAGAAACGCAGGCGCTTATCAGCACGGACAAATCCTGCAAGCTGGCCGGTGTGCAGGTGCTTCTGGTCGAGGACAATGAGATCAATATGGAGATCGCTGAATTTTATCTGACCGAGCGCGGTGCGGCCGTGGCCAAGGCCTGGAACGGCCGGGAAGCTGTAGAAAAAGTCAAAGCCGAACCCAGGCGCTTTGACGTTGTGCTGATGGATGTGATGATGCCGGTGCTGGACGGCCTGGCAGCTACGCGGGAGATCCGCGCCCTGCCGTACCCGGCAGCTGGGGTGCCCATCCTGGCCATGACGGCCCAGGATACCAGGGAGGCTGAGCAGGAGTGCAAAGACGCTGGTATGAACGACTACCTGGCCAAGCCCGTGGACCCGGACCGCATGGCGGAGAAAATACTGCACTGGACCCGTCAGCAGGCGGAAACTTCCAGCCCGGCACAACCTGCCGCTACTTGACAAAAATGCGTGGTTATGTTACACTAACCATGCTTCACAGCTAACCAGATTCCCTACACCTTGCGTGCGGGGAATTTTTATGTGCCAAAGGTTAGCTAATTCTAACTTTTTATAGAGAGGGTACTTATGCAATCCAACAACAAACTTACCATCCCGGATCTGATCTCCATCGGCGTGTTTACGGCTATCTACTTTATGCTGGTCACCATCGCCACCTTTGCCAGCGCGTTGCTGCTGCCTGGTGTGTCCAACATCTTTTTGCCTGCCATCGCGGCGCTGATCTCTGGCAGCGTCTACATGCTGCTGGTGGCCAAACTGCAAAAGTTCGGCGGCATCACCATCATGGGTCTGGTCATGGGGCTGTTTTTCTTCGTCTCCGGCCACTTTGTGTTGTCCTTTGCTGCCAACATCCTGTTCGGCGTCCTGGCCGATTGGGTGGCCTCGCTGGGCAAGTATTATGACCGCAAGCTGCTGTTCGTCAGCTACATCCTGTTCTCCTACGGCCTTACCGGTCCCATCCTGCCGCTGTGGTTCATGAAGGATGCCTACGTGGCCGCCCTGCAGGCCCGCGGCAAGGACGCCGCCTATATCGACGCCCTGTTTGCGCCCATCAATACGGGAACTTTCATCGTCTGCCTTATGTCTATTCTGGTATGCGCGGTCATTGGCGGGCTGTTTGGTCAAAAGATGATCAAAAAACACTTCGCCAAAGCAGGTATCGTCTGATGCGGTTCCGTATGGACCCGCGTGCCAAGCTGTATTTGCTGCTGCTGGCGAACCTGATGCTCTTTTTCCACGTCAGCCTGGCGGCGGAGGCTATCATGGCGGCGCTGTTTCTGCTGTTGTTTTTCCTCTCCGGGTGCTATGCGGCTGGGCTGCGGCTGACAGCCATCTACGGTGTGCTGCTGGCGCTGGACCTATGGGCCGTGCCCCGGGCCGAGAACAGCCCGTTTCTCAATGTGTTGGCCCTCTTCTCGGTAGGCATCCGCATGATGCTGCCCTGCATCATCACCGGTGCGTATGCGTTTTCCACTACCACGGCGGGGGAACTGGTCTGCGCGCTGCGCAGCATGCACGTGCCGGAAAGCGTCATCATCCCCTGCGCGGTGGTCATCCGCTTTTTCCCCACGGTGGGCGAGGACTACCGCCAGATCCGCGCGGCTATGGCGCTGCGCGGCATCGCTGAGGGCAAAGCGGCGCTGCTGCTCCACCCGGCACAATCGCTGGAGTACATCCTGATGCCGCTGCTGATGAACGGTAACAACGTGGCGCAGGACCTCTCGGTCGCGGCGCTGACGAAGGGAATCGGCCTGCCGGGGCGGCACACCAGCATGATCGAACTGTGCCCCAAGGCGGCGGACATTCTCTACTCGCTGCTCTGCACGCTGCCGATGCTGCTTTTCTGGGGAGGTGTGCTGTGATGGCAGATAATAATACCAACGCCCCGCTGATTGAGACCAGTGCCGTCGGCTTTACCTACCAGGGAAGCGAGACCCCAGCTCTGCAGGACGTGACCCTGTCCATCGGGGCAGGGGAGTGCGTGCTGCTGTGCGGCAAAAGCGGCTGCGGAAAAACCACCTTCACCCGTCTGCTCAATGGCTTGGCTCCAGCGTTTTTCCCCGGCCGGATGCTGGGCAACTGCCGCGTAGGCGACCTGCTGGCAGGCACCGCCGCCATCGAGGAATACGTGCCGCTGGTGGGCAGCGTGTTCCAAAACCCCAAGACCCAATATTTTAATGTGGACACCACCGCCGAGTTGGCCTTCCCCTGCGAGAATGTGGGGATGCCCTCGGCCGAGATCCGCAGCCGCGTGCAGGATTGCGCCCGGCGGTTCGGCCTGACTGGGCTGATGGATCGCAGTATCTTCCGCCTGTCTGGCGGCGAGAAGCAGCGCATCGCCTTTGCCGCCGCCAGCATGCTGGGCCCGCGCCTGTTGGTGCTGGACGAACCCACCAGCAACCTGGACGCCGGAGCCATCGTACAGCTGCACGATATGATCGCCGCAATGAAAGAGGCGGGCGTCACCATCGTACTGGCAGAGCACCGCCTGGCCTGGATCACCGACCTGGCGGACCGCTATTTCTTCTTTGAGGAGGGCCGCTTGGCTGCCCAGTGGACGGCTGCCGCGTTTGCCGCCCTCACGGCGAAGGCCCTTACCGCCCGCGGTCTGCGTGCCCGGGAACTGGCAACCTGCCGCGCCCGCTTGAGGGAAAAGTCGGCGGCCTCCAATGGGCCAGCCCCGGCGCAGGCGGCCATTCAAAGCAAAGGGTTGACCTTGGGCTACAGCAAGCGCAGCCCCATCCGCACACTGCCTGACTTCTCGCTGGCCTATGGTGAGATCGTGGGCCTGATGGGCCACAACGGCATTGGCAAAAGTACGCTGGCACGCACCCTTTGCGGGCTGCTCAAACCTCTGGGCGGGCAGATCCTCTGGGACGGCGCACCGGCCAAGCCCCGCAGCTGCACCCGCCGCAGCTTTTTGGTTATGCAGGATGTCAACTATCAGCTGTTCAGTGACAGCGTGCGGGAGGAAGTGCTGCTGGGCGCTGCCCAACCGGAACGCTGTGACGAGATATTGGCCGCCCTGGGCCTGACCACGCTGGCCGACCGCCACCCCATGAGCCTGAGCGGCGGGCAGAAGCAGCGCGTTGTGGTGGCCGCGGCCATGCTCTCCGGCAAGGATCTGATCGTGCTGGATGAGCCCACCAGCGGCCTGGACCATGCCCACATGCAGCAGGTCGGCCAGCTGTTGCAGCAGTTAAAACAGGCAGGCAAAATCGTGCTGGTCATCACCCACGATGAAGAACTGGCCGCCGATTGGTGCGACCGCGTGATCCAGTGGAACGACAAGGAGGAAAGAGGACGATGAACTACCAACAAAAAGATTGGCTGGGCAGATGGCAGAATTTTGAGAGTTATCTGGTCAGCACCGCCCCCGCCATGCAGGCATGTTGGACGCAGGCCGAAGAAGCCGCCAAAGCCCTGCCGATGTTTCAGGCGGGCGTAAAAACGTTCTGGCAGCGGGCGTGCGGCACGGCACTGGCAGGCCCCGTACTGGGTGGCTGGCAGATCGAAGCTGCCAACGCCCAGGACCTGCGCATCACCTGGCTGGATGCTGCCGGTCAGCCGCTGGACAGCGCCGTTTACCACTTTACCGGCGCACTGGAAAAAGGGCTGGAGGGAAAAGTCTGTGCCAAGTTTGAGACCGCCGGTGCCCTGCAGCACCCGCAGTTCCGCTGCCTGCTGGCCATGCCGCCGATGCCGGAGCGCACCGCCCGTGCCCATGGCGGCTTGCTGAGCCACCTGCATTTCCAGTATGCAGCCGGCTGGACCGCCCTTGTTGGTACAGACGGCAAGCTCAGCCATCCCATGTGGTACCCCACCATGTGCGATGGTGCAGGCACCCTGCTGGAGCAGTGCAACATTGTGCGAGCCATGCACCATCTGACCTGCTGGACCGAGCTGCCTGTGTGAATCCTGTCGAATCGCTGAAAAGTCCCCCTTCTTTTTTGGCGCAAAAGTCAATTGTATGTGCCGCAGTCCTGTGCTATCATACAATTAAGAATGGTTTGTTTAATTGCAACCAAGTGCAGGAGGAGTCAATATGAAAACCAAACAGGAACTGGCCGGTATCTACGTAGCCAGCATTACTGCGTATGACCAGGCGGGCAATGTGGACGCTGCCGCGCTGCAAAAACTGATGCAGCGCAACATCAACGAGGGCGCTGCAGGCTTCTTTGTGGGCGGCAGCAGCGGCGAGTGCTTTATGCTGACCGAAGCCGAGCGCGTGCAGGTGTTTGAAGCTGCCGCAGCCTACGCCGGTAAAACTAATCTGATCGCCCACGTGGGTGCCATCGGCACCGCCGAGGCCGTCCGCTACGCCAAGGCCGCTATGGGCATGGGCTACGATGTGGTTGCCGCCACCGCCCCGTTCTACTACGGCTTCTCTCCCAAAGAGGTCTGCCGCTACTACTACGACATTGCTGAAGCTTCCGGAAGCCCGGTGCTGATCTACAACTTCCCCGGCAATACCCACCGCGAATTTGACGTTGCCAACCCGGATTACATCCAGCTGTTCAAGAGCGGTGCTATCCTGGGCGTCAAGCAGACCAACTACAACCTGTTCCAGATGGAGCGCATCCTCAACCTGAATCCAGACCTCATCGCCTTTGACGGTTACGATGAAACGATGGTTGCTGGCCAGGCCCTGGGCAGCAGCGGTTCCATCGGCAGCACCTTCAACATGATGCTGCCCCACTACAAGAAGATCTTCGACCTGTTCGACGCAGGCAAACGGGAGGAAGCCCTTGCCCTGCAGCACAAAGCCAACAACTGCATGGAGGCTATGTGCCGTGTGGGCCTGATCCCCGCCATCAAGTACGAGCTGGCCCGTCAGGGTTACCCCGTCGGCGAGGCACGCCGTCCCTTCAGCCCCCTGACCGATGAGCAGAAAGCTTATGTGGACGGCGTGCTGGATGAGTACCTCGTTAAATAACTCCAATACACAATAAAAAATCCGCTGGGCGTTGCAGCCCAGCGGATTTTTGTATATTACAGGAAATTACAGCTTGCGCACCTTAAAGCGGATGCGCACGTAGTCTACGTACCACACGCCGTCGTGCAGCAGCACGGGGCGCAGATCCTCTACGGTCTCGTCGATGATCTGTGCCGCCAGTGCGGGATCGACCCCGGAAAAGGGAGCCGTATCAAACATACGGATCCAATCGGCCAGTCCGTCCGGGCCGTTTTGCTTGGTGGGGCGGTCAAACAGCGTGGCAAACTCCACACGAAAACCGGCCTTCTCCAGCAGCGGCGCGTACTCGCCTACGGTAGGAAAGTAGAAGGTGCGGAGGTAATGCAGCCCGTGGGCGGCAAACCGCTTTTCCAGTGCAGCATGCACCGTCTCGGCGCAGCCCTTGCCGCCAAACTCGCAGACCAGCAGGCCGCCAGATTTGATCTGGCTGGCAATGTGGTCCAGCATGGCCTGCTGCTTGTCGGCATCGATCCAGTGCAGCACGGCATTGGAAAACACCGCGTCCACCGGCTCGTCCAGCGTAAAGTCCAGCGCGTTGCCGGGCAGGAACTTCAGGTCCGGGTGACCCTCGCGAGCCAGCTCCAGCATCTCTGCCGAGGCATCCACGCCGGTTACATCATAGCCGCAGGCAGCCAGCTGCTCTGTCAGTGCCCCGTTGCCGCAGCCCAGGTCTACCACGCGGGATCCGGGGGCGGCATCCAGCAGATCCATCACGGCTTCGCCGTACTGCGGCACGAACGAAAAATCTTTTTTGTACTTTTCAGCATCCCAGAAAATGTTCATGGGGCAAATCCGCACCTTTCTGTAAGCATTATTCCGGCAAAGCCTCGGGGGCTGCGTCCGTATCAACAGCCTCCGGCAGGCGGGGCGTGCGGCCGGGTTTTTCCATCATTTCCTCATACAGGCCGCTGGCGGCTTCGGGCGAGTAGCCGTACACCAAAAAAGCGTCCATTACGTAGGGGGAGTAGGGAATACCTGTCAGGGTCTTGGCAAAGGACATAGCCGCAATCTCGCCCAGCACCGACACGCCGGAACGGTTATGCAGCGGCTTGGGTGCCCACAGCTCGATTTTGTAGGTGCGGGTCCAGATCTCCTTCTTATACTTCTCCTCCACAAAGTGGAAAAGTTCATGCCCCAGCAGCAGCTTGGCAATATCCAGCTGGCCGGTCAGCGCATGGGAGACACCCGGCTCGCTTAACAAAGCGCGGCCTTTGCGGACGCCGTCCATATAGATGTGGATGTTGTTCGGCTCACGGAACTCCGCGAACAGGACACGCTCCGCATTCTGCGGCATATCAGGATAATCCACATTCAAGCCCAGCTGCTTGGCCAGCTTTTCAGGGTCACGCATACCATACTGCTTCGCCAGCTTCTCAGCGTACTCACGCCCGCAGGCAATGGCCTGACGGGTAAGGTCAAGGCGCTGTTCATCATTGAACTTACCATTCAGCGGCTCGCGAGAGAAAGCATATTTGGCCCACTCGTCCTCGGGGATGCGGCAGAGATCTTCTACGATCATGCCTACTGGGCGTACCGTGTAATGGGGCATCTCGCCATAACGGGTGCGCTGCTTGCCAAACAGGCCGTCAGCAATGGGTTTGAGTAATTCCTGAAACCGTTCCTTTGTCATGTTCGTTCACTTTCCAAAAACGGCTCCGCAGAGCGCGGAGCCGTTTTTTGTGTTATTTGGGTTGAATCAGCGGACGTCGTTCACGGAAGCAACAACGATGATATCCTCATCGGGCTCACGATCCATGATGTCCAGATCCATCAGCAGCATGACCTGATCCAGGTCAACAGCAGAGTAGTCGCAGACACGGGGGCCAACGCAGACGAAGTAGTCGGGACGCAGGACCGTATCAGTCTTGAACACGGCCATATCCTTCCACAGCTCTTCAACCTTCTCCTTGTACTCGCCAGCCTTGACCTTAGCGGCAATGCCGTCAGAGCACTGAACCTTGATGAAGCCCTTCTTATCGACGATGCGGATGGGATGACGATCGCCCATGTCGCCGGTGTAGACGTAGAACTTATCGGTCTTCTCAGCCAGATGGATGTTGGAGACCTTGGCACCAAAGTCTTCCTTAGCCAGCTGCTCAGCCTCAGCCTCGTCGCACTCCTTCAGCAGGTCAGTGGTCTTGACCTCGGTAGAACCGGTGGCGATAGCGGTGACCTTACCGGTCTGGCTGTCGATCTCGATATGAACTTCAACTGTGTCGGGAGAAGCACCGGAACCGATGGCGGCGTCGGTAGCTTCCTTCTTCAGCTCCTTGATGTCTTCCTGGGTCGGGTTCGGGATAACACGTTCGACAACGTCACGAACCATGGACAGGGCAACACCGATGGAGGAGATGACCTCGGCGTTCTCGGGGATGGAGTATTGCAGGCCCATCTTCTTGGCGCAGTAGGGGACCAGAGAGGCAGCACCGCCGCCGCAGCCAACCAGCTTCATGGCGTCATGGTCCAGCTGATACTTGTCGGCCAGGGCGTTGATGCAGGCGTTGACCTTCTCGAAGTCCTTGTCCAGGATCTGGGTAGCCAGCTCCTCAACGGTGATGCCCAGCTTGTCAGCAACGGGCTGCATGCACTTGCGGGCAGCGCTGGCGTTGCCGTGTGCGAAGTACTTCTCGTCGATCAGGCCCAGCACGTTGGCAGCATCGGTGTTGGTGAAGCAGATACGCTTGCCGCTTGCCAGTTTGACGGCAACGTAGTCAGAGGGGTCACCCGGCTTCGGGCTCAGCATCTCGATGGTCAGCGGGCCGGCGTCGATCTCCTCCTCAGGAGTGAAGCAGGCGTACTCGCAGCCAGCGATGTGGGCGGAACGGGGGCCGACGTCCTCAACGCCATGGTCGTTGATACGGACCATGGAACCACCGGCGCAGCCCAGGATGCGGACATCCAGAGAGTTGATGTAGGTATCGTGGCCGCCGATCTGGGCGTAGTCAACGCCGGGACGGCCGTTCTTGATAACACCGATGTTGGTGGTGGTGCCGCCGACCTCAAAGTAGATGGCGTTGGAAGCACGCAGATACATCAGGGAGCCCATGACGGAAGCAGCAGGGCCGGACAGAGCAGTCAGGATGGGACGCTTACGCATCTCGCTGATCTCCATAACGCCGCCGTCGCCGCGCATGATCATCAGGGGAACGGTAACGCCAGCGTTGCGGACAGAGCTCTCGGTGGCGTTTGCGGTAGCCATCATCTTGGGCAGAATGGAAGCGTTGATGGCGGCAGTGCGGGTACGGCGGGTTAGGCCGTACAGCTTGGTGATGTCAGAAGCCATGGAAACCGGCAGGCCCTGGGCCTCGGCCAGGTCATGGATCTTGACCTCTTCGTCCATGTTGTCAACGCCGAAAGCCATGGAGGCAACGATAACCTGGCTGCCTTCACCGCACAGCTCTTTGATGGCGGCATTGATCTTCTCGTCGGTCATTTCCTTCTTCTTCAGGAACCTGTTATGCACGGGGATCTTACGGCCGACCTTCTCGTCCAGGACGATGTCCTTCAGGTTCAGCTGGCGCTTTGCCAGGAAGCCTTCCAGGCCGCCGCCTGCAACACCGATGACACCGACAGAAGCAACGTCGCCCTCGATGAAGGCGTTGGTTGCCTGGGTGGTGGAGTGCGCAACGAAGACGACGTCCTCAGGGGCAATGTCGTTCTCGGCCATGCAGTTTTTGAAGGACTGCACAACGCCGGCGGCAACGCCGTCCTTGTCGTCGTGGGTGGTCTTAACTTCGTTCTTGCCAATGATCTCATGGGTCAGGTTGTCCATGGCGACACACTTGGTGTAAGTACCGCCGACGTCAATGCCCATGCGAACAGCGCGATGTTCTGCCATTCAGTTTTCCTCCTAAATGTTTCTCAGTAGGGTAGGGGAGTGTTTCTTCTCCTTAAAAAGTAAGGTGCCGCCGCCTTCGAGGCGGCGGCACCCTAATTTACGGTTTAACTTACAGGTTCAAAGTGGATCAGACAAACCACTCGGCGCCCAGACCGCTCATGGTGACGAAGGTCAGGATGTACAGCAGGATGCCGCCGATGTAAGTCATGGGGATGGAGAGCTTCAGGTAATCCTTAGACTCAACCTTGGTGTAGGCAAGGCCCCAAGCAACCCAGGACTGGGTGATGCAGGAACCGATGTTGACGGTGATGGTGGGGATTGCGAAGACGCAATACAGGAACGGGACGCTGAAGGAAGCGACACCGCGCAGAACGCCCAGAGTAGCAGCACCGCAGCCAACCAGGGTCATAGGACCACGGAAGAGGCCCAGAGCCAGCAGGACGGCGAACAGGATGCAGACGACCAGCTCGCTCTTCGGCATGACGGGGCCCAGAACGGCCTTGAAGAACGGGGAAGCGTAAGAAGCAACACTGTTGAACATGGGCAGGGTCAGCAGGAAGCCAACCAGGGGAGCGGTATCAACAACGCCGTCATAGTACAGCTTGTTGACCAGCTGGCAGTTCTCCTTGAAGGAGCCCTTCATCTTGCCGCAGAGGAACAGAGCAGCAAAACCAGCGATGACGAAACCGCCGATAACGGAGAAGTCGAGCCAGATCTTCAGCACAACGGGAACGATGGGCAGGATCAAGGTATACAGAGGAGCATCCTTCTGCTCGGAAGCGCCACGGGTCTGAGCGGCCCAAGCATGGCTGGTCTTGCTCTTCTTCAGGAAGAAGCCGGCCAGGATGGTGGTGACGACAACAGAGATGATCAGAGCGGCATAGCCCCACTTGCCAGCGTACCAGCCCAGGGTGAAGTTGGGCATCTCATCGACGTCGATGAAGAAAGCACGATACTGAGCGAAGTTGACGGGGTTCAGATAGATACCAGCGGCAACAGACTCCATGAAGCTGAACATGGCGATTGCCTTGGGAACACCCAGGGACATCATGATGGGCAGGACGATAACGCCGATGGCGATAACGGGGCCGGCACCGGTCATGGCGGTGAAGATGATAGCGGTAACGATGTTCAGCAGGGCGATGGTGACCATGGGCTTATCGCCGCCCAGCTCAACAGTCTTACGGATCAGGGTGGAAGCAATGCCGGTCTCCATCAGGACGCGGCCGAACCAGGCGCCCCAGCAGACGTTGACCAGCGTGGTGCCCCAGCCTTCGGGGGCGGACTGGTAGATCTTGTTCAGGATGGCAATGGCCTTAACAGGCTCGCCATTCGAATAGAAAGCAGTGGTGGACAGGAACTCGGGAGATGCAAAAGCAGCGCCCAGGAAGGACAGAGCAGTCCACAGAATAGTAATGATAAGGAAGCCGATCATCAGGTTGTGGCCCTTAATGCAGTAATAAGCCAGGCCGAAGAACGTGAGGAGCAGCAAAATACCGACTACGAACTCCAAGGTAAATACCCCTTTCTTTAATTACAATGATTCTCTCCTGGCTGCTTGACGCAGCCATTTGCCGGGAATATGCTTTCCTCCTTTCATACAGTATAAATTAGTACCTTATTCATATTACCAAAGCGGATACGGACCGTTTTGGTATTTAAGGCGTCCTTCCAAACGGTAGGGAAGCCTTAAGGCAAATTAAAAGTTGAGATCCTCAGATTTCTCGTTCTCGTAGAAGTACTGCGGGTATAACCGCCGCAGGTGGTCTGCGTCACGGGTGATGAATCCCAGATGCTGGTGGCACATTACGGCAATGGCCTCGGCATCACGCCTGCGTAAGCAGTCCAGCATCATGCGGTGCTCAGTCAAAGTGTTCTCCCAACTGGCAACGGCAACCATGTGTACCTTGTAACTGTAGGTCATGATCTGCAGCTGACGGATGCGCATCATGTCGCAGTTGATGAGGGAGATACTGTCCCACGCGTGTTCCCGCCCGCAGTATTCGTAAAACAGGTGGTGCATGCGAGTGTCTTCATCCAGCAGATCGGAGGAGGCCTGGTCGTCGTAATACCGGCGCTGCTTGCGCAGGCTTTCTTCCAGAGCCTCAAACTGTTCCGGGGTGATGCCGGTGCTGCAAAGCTGGCGCAGGACACTTTCTTCCAGCACCGTCCGCAGAAAGACAGCGTGGTGCAGGCGGTTGATCGAGATCCGGCTGACCTGGGTGCCGCGCTGGGGAAAAACTTCTACGCAGCCTTCCTCAGCCAGGCGGGCAATCGCCTCGCGCACGGTAGCGCGGCTGGTACCCATCTGGGATGCCAGGGCGTTTTCGCTCAGGAACTCTCCGGGCAGGAGGGTGAAGTCAATGATGCGGTGCCGAAGCTGGCTGTAAGCATCATCAGGCCCTGTGATCGCTGGTGGTGTAGTAAGCTGTGGCATGTACTGTACCTCGCTTCCCTGGGTGAACATTGCTGCATACTAGATGTAGTGGAACGGACCGGGGAAACCGCGGCCGGTCGCTGTGCATACAAGCAACTGCACACCAGTACCATCGGGTCTGACAATAAAATAGCACGCTTTCTTGGGATTTGCAAGCCTTTTTTGACACTTTTTCTTTTTTTTTGCGAGAAAGTTTGAATGTTTCGTCAAAATGAACAACAAGTTTTCAACAATTTTGGCATACAAGTCAGTCTTGCAATTTGTCGAGTGTTGCGTTATACTATAGGTGAACCTGGGGGACAGCGCACGAAAATTGCTCTGCCCACACCAGCGGTACACTACAATACTGATACCACAGGATGTGGATACGCTGATTATTTACCCCACTAAGCCGGAAAGGAGCTGATAAATATGCAGACGGATGTACGCAGTGTACGTGCCCCCGAAGAATCCGCCCGTGCGTTTGTTTATCGCGTCCTTTCTACTTATATAAAGGAAATGTTCCTGCATCCCGGCGAGAAACTGGCTGAGACCGATGTAGCCGCTGAGCTGCAGGTCAGCCGCACGCCGGTGCATGATACTTTCTCCCGTTTAGAGCGCGAGAAGATGCTGCGCCCGGTGCCCCGCGGGGCCGTGGTGCCGCCGCTGAACACCGACATGATCCGCCAGACGGTGTGGATGCACCGCACGGTCAGCCAGGCGGTTTTGGGCGAATTGTACAATCACCGCCCGACTACGCTGGAGCCGCTGGAGCATTGTGTGGCGGCCGAGTTGGAAGCCTTGCAGGGCGGCGCCATCATCAAAATGGCACGCCTGCATTTGGAGTTCCACCGCACCTTGTACTCTATGGCAGGGCGTGAGCCTGTCATGGATGTACTGGAGCGCAACAGCGGCGATTTGTACCGGCTGCTCCGCATGATGGAAAGCGCCGACCTCTGGCGCTATGTGGCCGAGCAGCACTCCACCGTCGTGCAGGGCCTGGCCATGCGTGACTACGAGATGGCTGCCCACGCGCTGGAAGCTGAGTTTGACCTGGTAAAGCCGCTTTTGGAAGAATGCCGCTACCAGCGGCCCTACTTCTTTGAATGATTTCATTTGAACCATTCCGGGACAGCCCTGCGGGCGCTGCCTGGCAGACAGACCCCGGTGGGAAATATATTATATATTACTATAAAGTAAACGGATTCGGAAGGAGCAACTACCTATGAAAATCGCAGTTCTTGGTTCCGGCGCCATGGGCGGGCTGTACAGCTCGTACCTGAGCCGCCACAACGAAGTGACCGTGATCGATGTAAACGCCGCACTGGTGGAAAAGGTGAACGCCGAAGGCCTGGAAGTTCAGGAACCGGACGGCACCTCCAACGTCTTCCATCCCCACGCGGTTCTTTCTACCGAGGGCATGGAGCCTGTTGACCTGATCATCGTCTTCGTCAAGGCCATGTTCAGCGAAGGCGCCCTGAACAACAACAAGGGCATCATCGGACCCGACACCTACATCATGACCCTGCAGAACGGCAGCGGCCATGAGGATCTGCTGGGCAAGTTCGTCCCGCAGGATCATATCATCATCGGTACCACCCAGCACAACGCCAGCGTAGCCGGTTTGGGCGTCACCAAGCACGGCGGCAGTGGCATGACCCACATGGGCTGCGTTGTCGGCGAAGCTGCCCGGCTGCAGAAGTTTGCTGATACCTTCACTGAGTGCGGCCTCGAGGCTGACGTTTCCGACGGCGTCCAGAAGATGATCTGGAACAAGCTGTTCACCAACGTTTCCGCCAGTGCCCTGACCGGTGCCCTGCAGGTGCCCCTGGGCTACATCTCTTCCAACGAGCACGCCTGGAAGCTCTGCTGCCAGCTGATCCGCGAGGCTGTGGATGCTGCCGCAGGCCTGGGCATGGACTTCGACTATGACGAAAAGGTCGCCGAGGTCAAGGCAGTCTGCGATAAGTCTCCCAACGGCCTGACCAGCATCTACGCTGACCTGCGCGACGGCCGCCGCAGCGAGGTCGATACCATCAGCGGCAGTGTTGTCCGCGCCGGCAAGAAGTCTGGCGTTGCTACCCCGAGCCATGAGTTCCTGGTCGAGCTGATCCACGCCATGGAGGGCCGCCCGAAGGCCTGATTTGGCACAAATCTATTGTACTTCGGGGCGTCCGGAACCCGGATACCCTTGAAGATAAATGCACATTTTTAAAGGAGGATTTTCCCTATGTCTGAACAGCCTTTGACTTATGATTGGGTTGCTGGCAAACCGAAAGCCGTCCCCGCTGACAAGCTGCCCCCGAAAGAATACATGAAGGGCAACCTGCACATCGTCGACCTGAGCAAGTGCGTTGACCCGTACACCGAGAGCCGCCGCTGCAACCTGTGGCGCTTCAACACCGGTGGTGACGTGCCTGACTTCCACACCAACGTGGACATCGGCAGCCATCTGGGTACCCACTGCGAGTGCCCCTACCATCACGACTCCAACTGGCCCAGCGTTGCTGAGCTGCCCCTGGATCAGTTCATGGGCCGCGGCATCTACTGCGTGCTGGATCTGCCCGAGGATCATCAGATCACCGCTGCTGACCTGGAAGCCGCTATCGGCGACCGCGTCCAGCCCGGCGATACCGTCATCCTGGATAGCCCCCACAAGATTCCTCCCTTCACCAGCCTGACCGGCGGCCCCACTGACCACCGTCTGCAGGTCGGCGCTGAGATGGCTCAGTGGCTGGCTGACCGCAAGGTCCAGTGCGTCGGTTTCGGTGATGGCGTTGCCATCGAGGGTGACGTCCGCAACGTTAAGCCCTTCCACGACATCCTGATGGCTCAGAACTGCACCTTCCTGGAAGTTCTGTGCAACCTGGAGCTGCTCAAGACCGATACTTTCTTCATCAGCTATGCTCCGATGAACATCATCGGCCTGGACTCCTGCCCGACACGCGTTTACGCAATCGAGGGTCTGCCCGGCTTCACCCGCTAAGTTATAGCAATTCAAAGGCTTCCCCTCTGCGGGGGAAGCCTTTTTCTGAAAAAGGAGAAGAAAACCATGGAAGGTCCGATGAAAAATCTGTTCGACCCGGCCGGTAAGGTAGCACTGGTCACTGGCGGCACCAGCGGCCTGGGCCATGCCATTGCCGAGGCGTTTTTGCAGAACGGTGTGGACGTTGCTGTCTGCAGCCGGCACCCCGAAAGCGCCCCCGAACTGGCCGAGTTGGCCGCCGCCGAAGGCCGCCGCTACCTGCCCGTTTACTGCGACATCACCAAAGAGGAAGACGTCGAGAAGATGGGCGACATCATCGAAAAAGAGCTGGGCCCCGTCACGATGCTGGTCAACAGCGCCGGCATGAACATCCTGAAGCATGCCGAGGATTACGACGCCGAGTCCTTCAATAAGGTCATGTCGCTGAACGTCCTGGGCACCCACAATGTCAGTAAAATGTGCGGCAAGCGCTGGATGATCCCCGCCCACAAGGGCCGCATTGTCAACCTGTCCTCTGCTAAGGCGTTCCTGGGTACCGACCGCGACTACACCGCCTACTGCGCCAGTAAGGGTGCCATCAACATGTACACCGCCCAGCTGGCCTGTGAGTGGGCCAAGTTCGGCATCTCGGTCAACGCCATTGCGCCGACCTTCGTCGTGACCCCCATCAACGCCGACCGCCTGTCCGACCCCGTATTCTACAACTCGCTGGTCAAGCGCATCCCTTACGGACGTCTGGGCACCGGCAAAGATATGGCCGCCGCAGTCCTCTTCCTCTGCAGCGAGGGCTCCGAGTTTATCACTGGTGTTACCCTTAAAGTGGATGGCGGCGTGACCTCTATGCAGTAATTTCCGCATAAGGAGAGCAAAATTATGATTTCTGGCAATATCCATGAAAAAAGCAACCTGGCCGTCCTGCCCGAGCCACTGCAGCGTGCTGTGCAGTTCCTGAAGGACAACGACCTGGCTGCCCATGAACCCGGCAAGTTTGAGCTGGACGGCGACAAGATGATCCTGCAGGTCATCGACCAGTCCACCGGCCCCCGCGAGAACCTGCGCCCCGAATGTCACCGCAAGTATATCGACGTGCAGTTCCTGGCCGCCGGCGGCCCCGAGCGCATCGGCTGGTATCCTGACCTGGGCGATAACGAGGTGGACGAGAACCTGCTGGACACCCCGCGGGACATCTGCTTCTACAAGAATAACCCGAACGCCCGCGAAGGTGTCATCGAGATGCAGCCCGGCAGCTATGCCATGTTCTTCCCTTGGGATGTACACATCCCGGCCATCCAGGTAGGGGAGCCTGCCAAGATCCGCAAAATCGTCATCAAGGTCGCACTGGACACCTGCCTGTGACCTGAAGAAAGGAACCGCTGTGGAAATCGAAAAACATCTGGCCGAACTGGCCCAGGCTGACCCCCAGACCCGCCGCACCGCTTTAGAAAACGCGCTGACCGCTGAGGGTCTGACCCCGGAGATCCAGGAATGTGAAGCAGACGAGCGCCGCAAGGCCGCCCGCAACTATCTGCTGTATACGGCCGACAAGGACGCCAAAGGACCGCTGTTTTGCGCCCATTACGACGCACACCCCGGCAGTACCGGCGCCAACGATAACGCTGCCGCCGTCTGTATCCTGATCGCCCTGGCCAAAGAGTTACAGCAGCGCAAGATACCGGCCACGATCGCCTTTTTCGATGGCGAGGAATCCGGCCACAGCGGTGCCAAATTGTTTGAGGATGGCCGCAAGCGTGAGGTGAGCTGCGTGGTCAACCTGGATATGTGCGGTTACGGCGATACCATCGCTGTCTACGCCCGCGGCAGCGAGAACCGCGCCGGTGCGCGGACCTTCTGCGCCAAGGAGCGGCTGGGCGCCCACCACGGCGAACTGGTCAAGTATATGCCGGAGGGTGACAACGTTTGTTTCACCACCCGCCGCCAGCCGGTGGTCAGCATTGCCGTTATGCCCAGGTGGGACACCAAGTACCTGACGGCCATGGCCGCCCAGGGCATGGGCCTGCTGGGCCGCAGTCCCGAGTTCAAGATGATGCTGGGGGAGATGGAAGTCGCCTCCACCATGCACGGCGGCTTCCGCGATGCCATCAAGTGGGTCCAGCGCGAGGCCATGCAGATGCTGTATGACTACCTGCTGGACGCCATGACCACCCCGCCCCCGGCCAAAAAGCTGTTCGGCATTCTCTGAACAACTTTACCCGCAGTTCCGCGCAGCAGCAGGGGGGCAGCCTCCTGACAGCACAGCTGCCTGTTCAGATAAATAAAGACTGCCGCACGGCTTTGGCAACAAAGCTGCGCGGCAGTTTTTGTGTTTTTGTTATACACTTACGTTGTCGATGGTAAAATAGCCCGGGTAGCGCTCGATCTTGTCCATCAGGTTGCCCCTGAAGCTGGTCAGATGCTCGCTGATCTTCACCTCGGGCTGCACGTTGTCCGGCAGGCCCATCAGCAGATAATCGCAAAATTCCCGGTGCTGGCGGGTCACACGGTCGTAATCGCAATCGCCATCCAGCGCATCGAGATAGCGCAGCCGGTCGTAGTGGGAGACCAGCCCGCGGATAGCCAGCCAGGTGTGGCTGCGCCCGCCGAAGTAGTACATCAGACGGTGGAACTCGTCGTCCAGATGGATGAACTCATCCACGGCGTCGGGCATGCGGGGCCGCAGGCTTTCCTGGCGGCACATGCAATCCCAAAGTTCCTGCACCTGGCTGCGGCCGATCTTACCAGCCACATCCTTTAATAATGCACTTTCCAGCAGCAGACGGGTGGAGTAGCCCTCCTTGACCAGCGCTGGGTCGATGCGGCTGACCTGGGTGCCCCGCTGGGGGAAGATCTCGATCAGCCAATCGTTGTGCAGTGTGGTGATGGCTTCATGCACCGGGGTACGGCTCATCTGGAACAGCTTGGCAATCTCGATCTCGCTCAGCGGTTCGCCGGGCTTTAAGCGGAATGTCATGATATTCATGCGCAGCACGCGGCAGGCGTACTCGCGGTTGCTCTCTTTGGGGCGTGGCTGGGGAACCAGCAGATCCATCGCAGACCCTCCTTTGTTGGACGCATACGATATATAGTCTTTCCACTAATATATCAGCTAAAAATCCAACATGCAACCCATTTGGCAAAACTTTGTGCAAAAGCATGATTTTTACAGAGAAAATCTGGTAAAATCAACAGTTGCAATTCGGTTTAAGCTGTGTTATGCTGATAATATCAACGGATAAGCTGATATATCAGCGAACATCCGGCGAAGCAAGAAAAAAGCAGACACAACAAGACCACCGCGCTGATCAAAAAGGAGAGAATGAATATGAGTATTCGCGTACCTTATGAGACTGTCAAATCTACCGTTACGCAGGCGTTCCTGAATCTGGGCCTGAGCCAGGAGAAGGCTGAAAAGTGCGCTGAGATCCACACCGAGAGCAGTCTGGAAGGCATCGAGAGCCACGGCCTGAACCGTGTGCCCCGCTTTGCCGAGTATGTCCAGAAGGGCTGGGTCGACATCAATGCTGAGCCCGAGCTGGTCGGTGCAAAGGGTGCTGTTGAGAACTATGACGGCCACCTGGGCATTGGCACTCTGAACGCCACCTTCTGCATGGATCGCGCTGTGGCCCTGGCCAAAGAGCACGGCATTGGCTGTGTTGCCCTGAAGAACACCACCCACTGGATGCGCGGCGGTTCTTACGCCTGGCAGGCTGCCCAGGCCGGTTTCATCGGTATCAGCTGGACCAACACCGAGAGCTGCATGCCCATGTGGGGCTCCAAAGTCCCCGGCGTCGGCAACAACCCGTTCTGCATCGCCATCCCGCGTAAGAGCGGCCCCATCGTCCTGGATATGGCCATGAGCCAGTACGCTTACGGCAAGCTGGGCGTCTATCGTCTGGCCGGCAAGCAGCTGCCTTTCCCAGGCGGCTTCGATAAGGACGGCAACCTGACCAGCGATCCCGGTGCCATCGAGGCTTCCGGCCGCATCCTGCCCACCGGTTACTGGAAGGGCTCCGGCATGGCCATCGCCCTGGACCTGGCTGCCGCTGCTATGGCTAACGGCAAGACCGGCGCTGATCTGGACCGTGAGGGCCAGGGCAGCTGCACCGGCTGCTGCCAGATCTTCATCGCCTACGATCCGTACCTGTTCGGCGAGGAAGAGGAGATCCAGGCCAAGTTTGATGACCGCGTAGCCGCTGCTGATGCTACCACCCCGGAGAAAGAGGGCGGCCATGTCACCTGCCCGGGCGAGCGCACCGCTGCTACCCGTGCCCGCAACCTGGCTGAGGGTGTTGTTGTGGATGAGCAGGTCTGGCAGCAGTGCCTGGATCTGGCTGCCGGCAAGATGGACACCAAGGACATCGCCAGCACCTGCATCCTGGACAACATGAAGGAAGACGAGAAGAAGTAATTCTTCCCTCTGCTGAAACACAAGTCCCTACCTTATTATAATAGACGATATAGAACTTATTACTTTAGAGCAAGTAAAGGAGCGTTCATTATGTATTTTGCACCGATTTCTCAGGCTACCAAGTACAACTATCTCGATGACAAATTCCAGGCTGCTTACAAGTGGCTGGCCGAGACCGACCTGGACAACACCCCCGCTGGCAGCTATCCCATCTGCGAGGGCGTGACCGCTAACGTGCAGGAGTACACCACCTTCCCCGCAAGCGAAGGCTCCTTCGAGACTCACGATAAGTTCTTCGACATCCAGTATGTCATCTCCGGCAAAGAGCAGTTCGGCGTCTGCAAGCGCGAGGGCTTGGTCCTGAAAGAGGATCACCCCGAGAACGACCTGAAGTTCTACGAGGAGCCCGCTATGAGCGGCACCGTCCTGCTGTTGCCCGGCGATATGATCGTCGTTGCCCCCAGCACCTTTACAACTGAATACACAGCATAACAGGTACTTT
>OLQO01000886.1_pt1 | contig 22236 bp, 21 predicted proteins | sample 1672281 | NCBI WGS metagenome assembly OLQO01 (sample SAMEA3136667, study PRJEB25190) | human gut metagenome | biome: human gut; feature: human-associated habitat; material: faeces | place: Austria | collected 2013
GCTGGTGGTTTAAAAATAATTGGTACAGAAAGACATGAATCAAGAAGAATTGATAACCAATTAAGAGGTCGTAGTGGACGTCAAGGGGATGTTGGTGAATCTAGATTCTATATTGCATTAGATGATGACCTAATGAAAATATTTGGTGGAGATAGAATAACAAATCTATACAACAGACTAGGAGCTAGCGAAGACTTACCAATTGAAGTTAAAATGGTGTCAAAAGGTGTAGAAAGAGCTCAAAAGAAAGTTGAAGGTAGAAACTTCAGTATAAGAAAAAATGTATTAAAATATGACGATGTAATGAATGCACAAAGAGAAGTAATCTACAAACAAAGAAGACAAGTTTTAGATGGGGAAAACCTAAAACAAAGTATATTAAATATGTTCAATTCTGTAATTGAAGCTGTAGTATTAACACATACACAACTTGCAGAAGGAGAAAAGCTAAACACAGAAGGACTATTACAAGATATTCAAACAACATTTGGAATTACAGATATAGAAAATGTAAAAGAAAATGAAGTTGATAGCGATAAATTAATAGAAGAATTAAAAGAAAAAGTTCTAAAAAATTATGAAGCTAAAGAAGCAGAATTTGGAGAAAAAGAACTTAGAGAACTTGAAAGAGTTGTTGTTTTAAAAGTTGTAGATCAAAAATGGATGGATCATATAGACAACATGGATGAATTAAAAAACGGTATAGGCTTACGTGCATATGCACAAAAAGATCCAGTTGTTCAATACAGAATAGAAGGAACAGAAATGTTTGAAGAAATGAATGAAGACATAAAATTAGATGTTGTTAAAATTCTTTCAAACGTACAAAGAGCAGGAGATATGAAAAGAACAGAAGCAGCAAAAATAACAGCAACAGGATTACAAGATACAGCAATAAACTTAGTAGATGGAAAATATTCAGAAAAAGAAGGCGGAATGAACAAAACAGTAGTAAACGAAGGACCAAAAGTAGGAAGAAACGACCCATGTCCATGTGGGTCTGGTAAGAAATATAAAAATTGTTGTGGAAAATAAAAAGATATGGTGAATTAGAAAAATTCTAATTCACCATAATAATATATAAAATTATTTGAGCATTGAGGAGAAAAATATGGAGGAAATTAAAGTTATAGCAGTAATGAATGAAGCTATGATAGAATTACTAAAAGAAAAAGGTAAAGATTATTCAGGTAATAAGAAAATACAAGAATATTTAAAAGATCAGGCTTTTTTCTTCAGAATTGAAAAAGAAACAGCATATAAAATTTTATATGCTGTAGGAGTTAATAAAAAACAAATTGAAAAAACCTATAAAAAATTAATAGGACCAACTGAATATTATAATTTATTAAATACAGGAAAAATAAAAGATAATGATGAACAAATAATTATAAAATATGATAAATATAAACATAATGAACTATTTAAAAATAAAAGAAATAGTTAAGAAAGGAAAAAATATGAAGGACGAATATATAAAAAAATTTTATGAAGAAGTTAAGCAAAGCCTAGATGGAGATTATAAAATAATTTTAGAACCTGGTAGAAAATTAAAGGAAGATTGGATTGAATATGACCAGGTAAAATGGGAAATGGATAAGGAAATTACGAAACTGGTTAATGAATTATTGAAAAATAAAGGTTTGAGTTTTGAAGAAAAAATTTTAAAAGTTTATGAATTTATATGTCTAAATTATGTATATGATGACAATGTATTATACTTTTTTAGAAAAGATACAAGCGATATTAATAATATAAAATATATTGCAGTGGATTGGTATGGTAGAATAGTTGGAGAAAAATGGATAGAAAATCGAAAAAAACATAATAGAAGAATATGCTATGAGTTTGCAAGATTCTATGCTAAAGCAATAAATACGTTACTTGATGGAAATGATGCATTAGAAGCTTTTATGGTAGGAGATAAAGAAAATCTACATTATGTTGTAGGCCTAACAGGTGAAGAATACAGTGTGATTTTAGACTTAGATGATTTTAATAGCATAAAAGACTTAACTAGAGTAAAATTAGGATTAACTATAAAAGGAATAAGAATACTAAGAGATAAGAATGGAAAGATGCAAAATGCTATTGATAAATTTAATACTGACAAAAAAGATGAATTAATAGAAATTGAAAAATTACAAAAAAATTTAAAGAATGAAGATACTATTAAATACTTTAGTGGAGTAGTAGATATTTTAAGAAATTATAATATAGATTCTCAAGGAATATGTGAATATACTAGAGCACTTATAGAAAATGAAGGAATAGAAATAGAAAAAATATGGAAAGAAGTAAAAGATGCAGAAGAAAAAAGATATGCAAGATGTATAATTTTCGAAAATAAAGGAAAAACATATTTAGTAGATAGTGTAGAAAAAAAATTAAAGAAAATTAATAAAGAAGAACTAGACAAAGAACTTTTTGTCTTTAATCCAGAGGAAAATGAGTATCCTTATTATGGAGGATAAATTAATTACAATATAAGGAGCAATAAAATGAGTATAAATATTGAAAAACTTCGTAGATTAAATGAATTAGTAGGTTTGGCATTTAAAAGAAAGCACATAATTGTATTAGATCCAGCACAAAATAAAAATTCAAAAGATAATATAGAAGAAGATATCGTATATGACAAAGCTGATTGGAAAATGACAGATGAACTTAATAAATATGTTAAAGACTTATCGAATGAAAGCAATTTAAGTATAGAAGATAAAATATTAAGTATATATGAAAAAATATGCAAAGATTATGTATATGATGATAATTTAATTTCATATATACAAAAAATCGATGATGATGTTTTTGATTTGCCAGATTGGTATGGTAGAGATATTGATCAAGAATGGGAAAATAATAGAGAACAACATAATAGAAGAATATGTTTTGAGTTATCTAGATATCTTGCTAAAGCTTTAAGTGATCTAGTAAAAAATAATGATGATTATGATACTTGTATATTATGGAATAAGAATTTAACTCATTATTTTGTAGGTTTAACTTGTGAAAATTATAGTGTAGCTTTAGATTTAGATGATTTCTTTAATATAAAAGATCTTACAAGATTAAAAACTGATTTAACAGCAGAAGGTATTTTTATTTTAGAAGACAAAGATGATAAATTTAAAAATTCACTTGATAAGTTTAATTCTGGAAGAAGTAAGCATGCTATTAGCAAAATAAGTAATGAAATAAATAAAATCAATTCAATGTCAAATCAGAACAAAACTGAAATGGAAGAAAATGAAGATCTCAATTTCTTTGAAAAAGTATTAAAAGTGTTAAGTGAAAATTATGATATAGATTCACAAGGAATATATGAGTATATGAAAGAAATTGTGGATATTAGATTAGGTTCAGAAAGTAGAGAAAAAATTTGGAAAAAAATAAATGGAGAAACATTGGAATCAACAAGATATATAAGATGTTTATTGCTGGATATAAATGAGAAAAAATATTTGGTTGATGTTGAAAAAAGAGAAATACGTTTATTTGATGAAAAAGAATTAAAAGAGAAAAGAACAAAATATGTTCCGTATAAAGAATTATCTCGTGGCGGATATGACTATTATGATGGAAAATAGGAGAGTTACATAATACTTGAAAAAGTGTGCGTAATATGTTATACTATAAATATTATTGTACATAATAGGAGGTAGATACCATGAGAATTGAAATTGCAACAAATTCTATTGAAAAAATTAATGGAATAAAGTTAGCGTTTTCTCGGTATTTTAACATTGAAGAGTCTAGTATAGAAGTTTCTAATAAAAAAGTTGATTCAGGAGTTCCAGAACAACCATTTAATGATGAAACTTATATAGGCGCTTTAAATAGGGTTAATACCTTAATTGAAAACTCCGAGAAAGTAGATTATTATATTAGTTGTGAAGCAGGCATAGAAGAATTTTTAGAGAAATATTTAAATATACAGGTTGTATGTATTTACGATGTAAATGAGAACGAATATTTCTTTGGTAAAAGTTCAGGATGGCAAATTCCAAGTAAAGATATTGTGATGATAAAAAATAGTAATCTCGATAATTATCTTAAAAATAAAGGAATTACATCTATTGAACAACTTTTAGGATCTAATTTTTCTAGAGAAAAAGCTATAGCAGAAGCAACAGAATTAGCACTAGCAAGCAAGAAACTAATATAAGAATCATAAAAAGAACTTTCAAAATGAAAGTTCTTTTTTATATTATAAAAAACTATTTATTATTTATCTTTCATCAAATTTATTATCATTTCTTATTGAGTTTAAACGTGGATTTGGATATGAATTATATACTTCTGTATATCTAAAATTAGCTATATCTTCAATATCGTATGCATATGATGGATTATAACAACTAATTTCTTCATAGTTGCCTTTATGTGTTTCGTAAGGTATAAGAGTTTTTTCCGCCAATATAGAAGAAATTACTCTATGATGACCATCTAAAACATAATCATATCCTTCAAAATTTGTACTATATATAAGTGAATTTGTATCATAATTATTGTCTTTAATAGAATTTAAAATTTCGTCTATCTTTTTTGATGAACAATCTCTAAAGTTTTGCGTAGGTAAAAAATATTTTGGATTTTTCCACTTTTTTTCAAAATGTTTATCTTCCATTTTTAAGTGAGCACATCTATATATAGTTTCAACAATGTCTTTAATATCAGCATGCGAAGTATCTATTACTAAATCATAATTATTTTTATCTTCTAGATCAACATTATATAGTTTTAAATATCTTTGACGTTCACTTTCCTTTCTTGTAACAGTTGCTTGAATTGCCTCTTCAAGAGTAGAATAAGTGTCTTCAATATCTCTCGTAGAATCTTCAAAAATTCTTTTTCCTGATATGTTTTTATCTATAGTTAATCGTACTTTCAAAGAATCAGGTATAAATTTCCAAGCCATTCTAGAATCAATAATAAATATTTTATTAGGTTGATAATTTTCTTTTAAACGAATATTAATTTTTTTCACTTCATCATCAATTAGTTTATCAATTTCTGGATGAGACTCAACATATTTATTAAAATCAGAAATATCTGTTCCAGGATTTTTTTCAATCCATTTTTGTGCATATTTTCTAAAAATAGCACCAGTTGAATATTTAATAACATCATATCCTTCTGATTCAAAACATTTCTTTAATTGAGCATATGTAGTGCTTTTTCCGCTCCCGGGATCCCCAGTTAGAGTTATTATAAAATTCTTATTTTTCTCCATTTATTTTTCCTCCATTAATAAACTTAAACTATAAACCTATAATCTCATATCAAACCAATTATTTAAATTATATCACAAAAGATTTACATAATCAAGAAAAAGACTTTGGTAATACAAAAGTTATGTAGATAAAAGCAATTTTTTTGTCTACATATTTTATATGAAATATAATATAGAATTGGGAACATATAGGTCAACTAGAAAAAGTATTGTAAAAAATATTTTTTTATGGTATAACATTATGGAAAAAATATTAAAAAAATTATGGAATTTATACTTATTAGCAGTGGCAGATTCTTATTTGCCACTGTGTGTTTTTATAAAAGGAGTTGGTAAAATGTTAGAATTAGAAGATAATTTGAAAGAATTACAAAGTTTAAAATCTAAAATAGAAAGTTTAGGTGAATCTCTTTGACATTACTAATGTTTCAAAAGAATTAGAAAAATTAGAAAGTAAAACATTAGAACCAAATTTTTGGGAAGATAGCAAATTAAATACACCAATTTTGCAACAAATAAAAATTTTGAAGGATAAAAAAGAAAGCTATTTTAAGGTTTTTAATGAAGTAAATAATTTAATAGAAATGAATGAATTGCTAGAGATAGAATTTGACAATGATTTAATGAATGAACTATTACAAAACACAAAAGAATTAACTAAAAATACTGAAAAGTTAGAAATTGCAACACTTCTTTCAGGAAAATATGACTCAAATAATGCAATAATAACACTTCACCCAGGAGCAGGAGGAACAGAGTCACAAGACTGGGCTGAAATGTTATATAGAATGTATTCAAGATGGGCTAATAAAAATGGATTCACAGTAAAAGAATTAGATTATTTAGATGGGGAAGAGGCTGGTTTAAAAAGTGTAACAGCCCTAGTAGAAGGCCCCTATGCATATGGCTATTTAAAAGGAGAAATGGGAGTACATAGATTAGTTAGAATATCCCCTTTTGATAGTGGCGGAAGACGTCATACATCATTTGCCTCTTTAGAGGTATTACCAGAAATTACAGAAGATATAGAATTAGATATAAAACAAGAAGATTTAAGAATAGATACATATAGGGCTTCAGGAGCAGGAGGACAGCATATAAACAAAACTGATTCTGCAATAAGAATTACACATATACCAACCAATATTGTCGTTACATGCCAATCTGAACGTTCTCAGACTATGAACAAAGAAACAGCAATGAAAATGCTTAAATCAAAATTGTTAGATTTAAAAGAAAAAGAACACAAAGATAAAATAGAAGATTTAAAAGGAGCACAACAAGAAATAGCATGGGGAAGTCAAATTCGTTCATATGTATTTTGCCCATACACTATGGTAAAAGACCATAGAACAAATTATGAAACAGGAAATGTTCAAGCTGTTATGGATGGAGAAATAAATGACTTTATTGAAAGTTATTTGAAAATGAATATAAGATAACACAAAATATATTATCTGCATATAATGTATTAGGCTTTTAATGTAATAAATATTATATTCTTTAAGCCTATTTATAATTAAATAAAGAAGGTGCCTACTATGGACACAATAGTATTAAAATTTGGAGGAAGCTCAGTTGCAGATAATATAAAATTGAACATAGTTGCAGAAAAAATTATAAACTTCTATAATAAAGGAAATAAAATAATTGTTGTTGTTTCTGCTCAAGGAAAAACAACAGATAGATTAGTAAAAGAAGCACTTGAATTAAATAAGGTACCTAATGACAGAGAAATGGATGTTTTATTGAGTTCAGGAGAACAAGTTTCTATTTCAAAATTAAGTATTTTATTAAATAAATTAGGATACAAAGCAATTTCACTAACAGGATGGCAGGCAGGTATTTTAACAAATAATACAAATCAAAATGCTATTATAGATTACATTGACACTTCTCGTATCAAAAAAGAGTTAAACGATAATAAAATAGTTATTGTTGCAGGATTTCAAGGAGTTAATGAAAATGAAGACATAACAACATTGGGAAGAGGAGGCTCAGATACAACAGCTGTTGCTATTGCGGCAGCTATAAAAGCAAAACATTGCTATATTTTTTCAGATGTAGATGGAGTATATACTTCTGACCCAAATAAAATTGTAGATAGTAAAAAACTTGAAACACTTTCATACGAAGAAATGCTTGATATCTCAAGTGAAGGAGCAAAAGTTCTTCATAATAGATGCGTTGAGATTGGAAAAAAATTTAATATACCTATAATAACTAAATCAACTTTTAATAATAAACAAGGAACAGATATAAATGAAAAAATAGAAGATAGCGGAGTGAAAAGTATAGTTAAAAACGATAAAATTATATATATACATGCAAAATCGGAAGCATATTCTATAGAGCTATTTAACAATATATATAACACATTAATAAATGAAGGAATATATATAAACAATTTAATAAATAACAGTATATATAATTTAGATATAAAATTCACAATAAAAACAGAATTTTTCAATAAATTTAATGAATTGTTAGATGAAAAATTAGATATGCTAGACTGCACATATTTTAATGTATCTAAAATATCTATAATAGGATATGGAATAATGAAAAATGATGAAATACTAAAGAAAACAATGAAAATAATAGAGGAAAATAAAGTACCAATTTTAAGAGTAGATTTGAGTGATTCAAAAGTGGCAATTATGTTTAAAGGTAAAGTAGCTGATAGTTTAGTAGAAGAATTGCATAAAAAATTAATAAAATAAGCGGATAACAATCCGCTTATTCTATTACTCAACAATAACATTTTCTAACACAATAGTTGGAATTTTTTTAATTTTTTTGTTTTTAGCAAACATTAAAACTAAATAACCATCAAGCAGAACATTGTTTGAAGAAACAACAATTGGTCTAGGCAGATGATGATACTTTTTATAAAAGCTCTTTATTTTTGAATAACGTTTTCCTTTATAAGATGTATCTAAATCAATATCTGCATAAATTCTCGAACGATGATTAAGGCTAATCCAACAAGCAGGAATGCATGTTCCTCTTTTTTCCAATTCAATTTCATTTAAGTTTTTATATTCTGAAATTAACTTGCTTCTTTGTGCATCTGAATTCAGTTCTCTTAAAGCCTCATATTGAGAAACTTTTAAACTATCTTTTTCACCGTTGCACTTTTTGCAGGATACCTCTAAATTAATTGGCAATGTTATGCCTCCTAAAACACGAGGGATTCGATGGTCTAAAGTTCTATTTTTTGAATTTAACTTTTTACCACAGTAATAACACCGTTTTTTGTTCTTTAATGAAAAAGACAAATTATACATTAATTGTTCATATGGCAGTTTTCCTTTAATGTATAATACGCCTTCTTTTTCATAAGCGTAACTGCGTGAATCTTTTTTGTTAGAAAATGTGTAACCGTCAGGAATTTCTAAAATCATAGAAAAACCTCCTTTCAAAGATGCAAAAACATTAACATTTTTATTATATAATGCTTATTTGTTAAAAGTCAACATAATTTACAAAAAATGGTTCTAAAATTTAAATCACGAACATATATTAAATGTAGGAGATAACTTAAATAGGGAGGAGAGGCATTATGACTCTTGAAGAAAGAAAAAGTGTGAATTCTGGATTAATCCAAAATTTAATTTTAGAAAATAGAGAAAAATTAAGTGTTTCAGGTGTTTTAGATGTGTTGAGTTTTGACGATCAAGTTGTAATTATGGATACAGAACTTGGAATGCTTACGATTAAAGGCGATAATTTACGCATAAATAAATTAAGTATAGATACATCTGAGGTTATAGTTGAAGGAAATATCTATAATATGGCATATAGTGAAGAACATGGAGACAATAAAGGTGGATTTTTAAGTAAAATATTTAAATAAATTGGAGGAACAAAATGCAAGATTACACATTGAACCAAGCATATATTTTTCTTATTTTTATATTAAATCGGATTATTTATTGGGTGCATGTTTGATTTTTTTAGAGTTTTAAGAAAAAGATTCAAGACCACGGATATTGTTACATATATGCAAGACATATTATTCTGGATTTTAACTGGAATTTCAATGTTATATTGCATTTACACATTTAATAGTGGAGAAATAAGACTATATGAATTTATAGGAATTTTAATAGGAACAACAATATATTTTTTAACTATAAGCAAATATTTTATAAAAATAAATAGTATGGTTCTGAATATTTTAACAAAAATATTTTACGTATTACTAATTGTGCCATTAAAAACAATTAACAAAACTATTAAAAAACCAATTGTAACGTTTTTTGACAAAATAATACATAAAAATTCATTTAAATCTATAAATTTTTTAAAAAGATTTAATAAAAATGTTGCATTTAAGAAGGATTTTAAGATATAATGTAGAAAATTATTAAAAGATAAAACTTTTTGAAAAGGAAAGATGTAATTACCTATGAAGAAAATTAGCAAAAGAAAAATTCTAAAAATATGTTTAATAGCATTTTTCATATTGTATGTTTCAGTTATATTTATAAAACAACAGCACACATTAAATTCATACAGTAATGAAAAAGAATATATATCAAAGCAAATAAATGAACAAAAAGAATACAAAAATGAGCTTGTTGCGAAAAAAGAAAATGTAAACTCTAAAGAGTATATAGAACAAATTGCAAGAGAAAAGCTAAATATGTATCTACCAAATGAAAGAGTATATCTAGATGTGGGAAATTAATATCCCTAAAATATCTTGTTTTAGGGATTCTTATTTTTATATTCAAGGAGATTTCTCCTAAAATTCAATTATTATTGATTCTAAATAAATCCAACAATAAAAAATTTAATATATGAAATGGAGGCTTATATATGGACTTAAAAAAATTTACATTAGCTGAACTACGAGAATTAGCTAAAAATAAAGGAATAAAAAATTGCACAAAATATAAAAAGGAGGAGTTAATTATTTTATTAAATGATGGAAAACTTGAAAATACGGAAGAAAATATTAAAGAAGAAAAAAATAACAATAATACTACTTATAAAATAACAAATGAAGATGATAAAATTGTAGAGGGAATATTAGAAGTATTACCTGATGGATATGGATTTTTAAGAGGCGAAAATTATTTATCTACGCCAGATGATGTATATATTTCACCTGTTCAAATAAGGAGATTTAAACTAGACACAGGAGATAAAATAAAAGGTATATCTAGAATGGCAAAAGAAGGAGAAAAATTTCCATCATTAATTTTTGTTGGAGAAGTTAATGGAGAAGCTCCAGAAGTTGCATATAGAAGGACAAAATTTGACGATTTAACGCCAATTTATCCTACTGAAAGAATGCATTTAGAAACAAAATCAAATGAATATGCAATGCGTATAATAGATTTAATGAGTCCAATTGGAAAAGGACAAAGAGGTATGATTGTTGCACCACCAAAAGTTGGTAAAACAACACTTATAAAAAAAGTTGCTAATAGTATAACTCAGAATAATCCTGAAGTAGAACTAATTGTACTACTAATAGATGAAAGACCTGAAGAAGTTACAGATATGAGACGTTCTATAAACGGAGATGTTATAGCTTCTACATTTGATGAAATGCCTGAACATCATGTTAAAGTTGCAGAAATGGTTTTAGAAAGATCAAAAAGATTAGTAGAACAAGGAAAAGATGTTGTAATTTTATTAGATAGTATTACAAGACTTGCAAGAGCATACAACCTTGTTGTTCCTTCATCTGGAAGAACATTATCAGGTGGTTTTGATCCAGGAGCATTACATAAACCTAAAAAATTCTTTGGAGCTGCAAGAAATATTGAATTTGGTGGTAGTTTAACAATTCTTGCTTCTGCTTTAGTTGAAACAGGAAGCAGAATGGACGATGTTATATTTGAAGAGTTTAAAGGAACAGGAAATATGGAAGTACACTTAGATAGAAAACTATCAGAAAAGCGTATTTTCCCTGCAATAGATATAAATAAATCTGGAACGAGAAGAGATGACTTATTATTATCTGCAAAAGAAAAAGAAACAGTAGATGCTTTAAGAAAAGCATTAAATAGTTTACCTGTTGCAGATGTAACAGAACAATTAATTAGTCACATGGTTCAAACTAAAAATAATGAAGAATTTTTAGAGAAAATGGATCAGTTTTTGAAAAATTATAAATAAATTTTATTTTTAAGCAAAAAATTACGTTTTTACGATATGATTTTTTGCTTTTTTTATGGAAACTATTTACTTTATTTAACATAATTGATAAAATATATACATGAAACTTTTTGTTAAAATATTTTAAAAGGAGGATTTATATCTAAAGATTTTAAAGTTTAAAGAACTTGTAGTTATGCAACACAAGGAAGGAGACAGATTATGGAAGGAGTTCGCTTAAATAATTATGTTGATATTATGTCATATCACAAGAAAGTCACTGGTTCATGCAATCTTATGGTTATTAAGTTTAATGACGGTTTAACCATTAAAGGAATTGTAGACTGTGGTTTGTTTCAAGAACGGGAATATTTAGACTTAAATAAAAAGCTTCCGTTTAATGCCAAAGGACTTGATTTTGTTTTAGTTACACATAATCATGTAGACCATACAGGTAGATTACCTTTGCTAATAAAAAAAGGTTATACCAAAAATATATACATGACATATGTAACTGAAAATCTTATCCCACTTGCTATGGAAGACAGTTTGAAAGTATTAACAAATTTAGCAAAAAGAAACAATGAGGAACCATTATATTCTATTCAAGACAAGGATACTATGCTGAGCAAAATAATTGGATGCAAATTCAATCGTGAAGTTTGGGTTAATCCGTATGTGAAAGTAACATTCCTCAGTAATGGCCATTTACCAGGTGCAGCTTTAATTCTTGTTCAGATTGTAAGATCAGGATATGAAGATATTAATATTCTTTTTACAGGTGATTATAATTCAAAGAATATGTTTTTTAACGTTGAACCTATTCCGGATTATGTGAAAAATTTACCGCTTACTGTTGTTCAAGAATCAACTTATGGAAATATGGACTCAGGGCAAATAGAAAAATGCTTTAAAAATAACATTTTAGAAGCATTGTCTCAAGGAAAAAATGTCATTGTTCCGGTTTTTTCTCTTGGCAGAGCACAAGAAATTATGTATGTTTTAAGAGTAATGCAAAAGAGGAATCAACTTTCGGCAAAGACTCCAATATATTTGGATGGCAAATTAGCTATAAAATATACAGATTTGTATTCAAGAGGTTGCATACAGATTAAAGAAGGAATGAGAAATAATTTTATTCCAGAAAAACTTTCTTATGTAGATAGCAAAGAAATGAGAATGAGTTTGTTAGAAAAACGTAAAAAGAAGAAAATTATATTAACTACTTCTGGTATGGGAACGTATGGGCCAGCTCAAACTTATTTGCCAACATATTTAGGTAGGGAAGATTGCTTAATCCAGTTTACAGGTTATACTGCGGAGGGAACACTAGGAAACCGTATTAAGAGCGCTAAAGTTGGAGATATTGTTAATGTCGCAGGAGTTTTAGTTGAAAAGAAAGCTAGAGTTGAATATACAACCGAGTTTTCTGCTCATGCTAAAGCAGATGAAATGATTGAGTTTTTAAATCAATTTACCAATTTAAGATTAGTACTTATAAATCACGGTGAAACTCAAGTAAAAAATGAGTTTGCAAAAAGAATTATGAAAAGTGTTAACACAAAGGCAACAGGAATTCTTGGAGAGCAGTTCTTTAGAATTGATCCATATGGATTTGTAAAATCAATGAATACAAAATTTAACTAAAATATTTTAAAAGGAGGGTTCATTATGACGAAAAAAGATTTTAATACTTTGGTGAAAATTTCAATTCCGAAACCAGAAGGAGATTACACTGTTTTTTTTATTACATTAGGGCAGCTACATGATGCAATAGTAACACATCCGTCAGGAAACATTACTTTTAGAATTGGAGATGAATTGTTGTCAGTTGAAAGAAGCAAGATTATTGAATATTACAATTCAGCTAAGCAACAGATAATCAGTGCTAAAAGTACAATTCCGGCACAGTTAAAAGATTATTTGATTGATTTGTCATCAAGTAAAAAAAGTGTACAAGAAGAAAAGATTTCTTCGAGAGATGAGGAAATTGAAAAGTTGTGGTCATGTATGTTGTTAAAACAGAAAAGCAATGCAATTCTTGTTGGTGAACATGGTGTTGGAAAAACAACAATGTTTCTTGAAGTTGTTCGGCAGTTAAAAACAGGTGAAGCGCCAAGCCAAATTGCAAATTGCAAAGTTATTAAGCTGAATACTTCAAAATTGCTGAAAATTAGGTATGACTTTAGTATGAAACATGTAATATCAGCAATTATAAAGTATTTAAAGGAAAACAAAAATAATATCATTTTCTATGTTGATGATTTACTTACAATGAAGTATGATATTTATTTGACACAGTTGCTTATCATTATTTTAAAGAAACTTAATGTGAAATTTGTTGCTTCTATTACTTATGAAAACTATGAAGATTACTTTGAAGAGGATGATATTATTTGTAAATACTTAAATCCTATTTATTTGGATGAGCCAGACGTCGAAGATATTTATGATATTATTTTAAGTAAAGTCTTAAAGCTTCAGAAGAGCTATGGTATTACAATTTCAGAAGAAATGATCAATTTTGCAATTTTTACTGGATATCATCTTTCAAGTTCAAATTCAGCAAATCCTGAAAGCACAATAGATGTAATTAATTTTGCATTTGCAGATGCAAAAAGGAATAACTGTAAAGAAGTTAGCAAAAAGAATATTTTAGGATATTATTTTATTAACTTCAAGCTTGAGAAAAAAGCTGAAAATACAGAAAAGATAATAACTGCATACCATGAAGTAGGTCATTATCTTGTTACAAGGTATTCTAAAAATATTCGCTCTTATAAGAATGCATTTGTTTCGATACTTCCTTTTGAAGATGCATTAGGATTAACAGCATCATATGAGGATGTTGGTAAGCAATTAACATTTGATAAGGAATACTTTATTGATGAGATCGCAAGTTTACTCGGAGGTAGAGTTGGGGAAGAAATGTATACAAACAAATATAGTTCAGGTGCTGTTAGTGACTTAGACATGGCAAGTACAATGGCAGAACAAGTTATAATGAGCTATGGATTATCAGACAGGAAAAACGAAAAAAACAAAAGTTATACCATTGCTGAAACATATGTCAAAGATTTTCTTCTCACTGATGAGATTAAAAAGGAAATTAATGATGAAATAACAGAATTAATTAAAAAAGGTTATGACAGAGCAACAAAGATAATTCATAATCATAAGGAATTACATGAAAAAATTGTCTCAAAACTTCTTGAGGAAGGAATTCTTATTGGAACAGAACTCGATAAAATTTGCAAAGAATTTGAAGAAAATCAAAAAATTAAACATGCAAAAAGGAGGAAAAAACAGAAATAAAATCTATTTCATCATGATGAAATAAGTATTCTTCTATAAAAGAATACTTAAAACTTCTAAACCAAAGGTGCAATTAATTTTGCACCTTTTTATAATGAAAATCTAAAAATATCAACAAGGATATACAATATTTAACTAAATAGGAGGAAAGTATGGAATATAATGAAAAAATTTCAATTATAAGTAGGGAATTGGATTCTATCTATTTTTAATTTTAAATACACATCATTGCGCAAAATCAAAGTTTTGTGCAAAAAGAAGTAGAAGAAAAATAAAATATCCATAACTTATTTGCATAGATATTATTTTGCTTCCTACTTCTTTTTTATAGATATATATTAATGCATATTAACTCTTATAACATATAGTATTAAATAAGTCAATACAATTTTAATATGAATATTTATAATACTTTGAAAATCAATATTAAGTTATATAGTATTGTATATTTTTTCTATTAAAAGTTCTTAAACATTAGAATTATCAATGCTTAGCCAAATATTAAACAACAAGTTATATGTCTTAAAAATAAAAATGCCTTAAAATCGATTCTCATGCGTCGCTTTTTTGAACATTTTTTAGCATTTTTAATAAATGCTTATAAATCAGTATTTCCACTTAAATTTATATATTTTTATATTATAATACTAGTTTTTTAAATTAGATATAACAATTGTAAATATATAACTTGTTTAATTAAATATGGAAATGTATTAAAATCGAATTTAACGTGTCATATATATATAATTATATTATAGATTTGTAATCTAAAATTATATAATAGTTATACATGTTAATGTCAATACAAAAATTTTATTAAATTATAATGAAAAATTTATTTACAAACATTTTAACAAATGTTCGTTTTTCAAAATTGTATTAAAATTAACTTTACACAAAATTTAAAAATTTTATTTCAAATTTTATTATTTATTTTTTAAATTTTATTTTATATATTTTAAAACAGCATAAAATTTTTTTGTTTTAAAATTTATTTTTAGATTTATTTTTAATTTTTATTTTCTAATTTCTTTAAAATAGACTATTCCCCCTATTCCCTACTTATTTGGCTGCATATGTAAAGATTTTATACTAATACAATAAAAAAGGATTTGAACCTAATTACATTCATACAACAGCATCAAATCTTTTTATAGTATATTATTGACAATCATGTGAAATTATATTATTATATTTACATAAATAATATTTTATCTTCATTTTGTAGATGCCAGACTACAAATTAATATATAGTAGCTTATATGTTCTTTTTATTAAAAGGAGGAAAAATATGTTAACAATTATAATTGGTATTATTTTATCCATTATCTTAACTGCTATTTTATGGGAAGTTTCAAATAGCATGTCATTTTTGTTGGGTGTTTTTGGAATCCTTATATCAATATGTTTTGGATTATTCTTTCCATTTAGTGGATATAAAGACTGGAAATTGATTAAAGAAACTAAACTAGTAAGTCTATCAAATTCAACTATTTCAGGTGGTACTGGTTTGGTTTATGTTTCACTTTCAGCAGATAACTCTTATACCTATCGGTTTGAAGTTGATTCAACGTTTGGTAATAAATCATCCAAAAAATATAAAACAGCAACTATTGTCAATGACAATAATATAACAGAAATAGAAGATTCTAAGTGCCAAGAACCTACACTTATGGAGTATAAAAGAACTGCGAAAAAATCAATATGGACTTTTGGACTTCTTACTAATGAGACTTCATATGTTTTTAATGTACCGGAGGGGACCATTAGTAAAGATATAAAATTAAGATAATAAATTTTATTAGACATATCTGGCAAAACAACAAAAGAGTTAGTTTACACTAACTCTTTTGTTGTTTTTTCTGTCACTTCAATATCATTGCATATTCAATATGCTACATCATAATTTTTTATAATAGGTATTCAAAAAGCATTCTTCATCATGCGAATATATAACTCCTATTGCTTGTAAATATGAATATATAATTGTTGAACCAACAAATTTCATTCCTCTACTTTTTAAATCCTTTGAAATTGAATCTGACAATGGAGAGGTTGTTTTATTTATTTCATAAACTATAGTATCGTTTGTAAATGTTTTTAAATAATTATAGAATGAACCATATTCATTTTGTATTTCCTTAAAGATTTTTGAATTATTTATGCTTGCATTTATTTTAAGCTTATTTCTTATTAATTTTTCATTTAATAATAATTCTTTAATTTTTTTATCATCGTATTTACATATTTTATCTATATTAAAGTTATCATATGCTTCTTCAAAATCTTTACGTTTATTTAAAACACATTCCCAAGATAGTCCTGCTTGGAAAGATTCTAATATTAGCATTTCAAACAAATATTTTTCATCAAAATTAGGCTTTCCCCACTCTTCATCATGATACTTAACATACACTGGATTCTTCAAATTACACCATTTACATCTTTTTACATTCTCCATATATTTGTAACCTTCTTTCATCAATACGATTAGCAATATCTATTAATTTTACAGTAAGAACAAATGTTTTTCTATGCATTTTTTAATATTTCTAGTTCTATTATTTCTTCAATAGGAATTTCAATGCCAGTTTCTAATTTTATTATTTTTGAATATTCATTTATTTTTGTGACTATTCCTACTTCTGTTTGATATTTTCCTCCGCTCTTTAATTGGTCTGGTATGAAATATGTTACTTTTATTTGTACATGTTTGTTTAAATTATTTTTTATTTGTTGTATTGTTTTATTTATAATTTCTTTAATTCCATCATCGATAAATATTTTTGAATCTGTTATTCTAGCAGTTTCTTTAACAGCATCATCATAGCCTACTAAGGCTGCAAATGGAGCAAATTGTGCAGATCTATTTTCTAAACTCATTTGTTTATGTTTTTTTGATATATGATGTTCTAAATTAATAATGTCATCGTATTTATGTTCGTTATTCATAATATCCTCCTATTCTTTATGTCCTCCTATTTGTCTGTTTCTTTCTATTGTTGTTCCACCTTCTTCTAAATTCATTGCTTTAATTATTGAGTTTTTACCATATTTATGTTTTAATTCTATAATTGTTTTTTGTATTTCTTTTTCTTTTTGCAATTTTTCATTTTCCTTTTTAGTTTCCTCATAATTTGTAAATAAATTTACTTGTTCATAGCAATTTTTTTGAGAATTCTCACCTTCATTATATAAATTTCCGACTGTTAAATTTATTTTTCTTATAAGCATATTTTTATCTATTATACTATCGTAAAGTTTTTGAAATCCATCACTTATAATTCGTGTAGAAGATGTTTTATTTTCTAGCCTAAATGTTCCGTGTGCAGGTTTAGGAACACTTCTTCCATATCTATCTATTTTAATTTCGCCCTTATAGTTTTCTTTTAAATTTGGATTATTTAAATTTTCAATATCATATTCTATATGGAGTACAAGCATATCTGTTACATATTGTTTTTCTACCATTTCTAACACTAGTAAATCCACCATTTCTTTTATTATTAATTTCGTTTTTTCGTAATTATATGGACAGTGCATAACTTGGCCAGATGTAATACTTTTAGTTGCTGGCTTACATTCTTTTATGCTTTTAATTGTTGCATTTTCCCATCCCCAACTATGGTCAATGAGTAATTCTGCATTTACTCCAAATAACTTATATAATAATTCTTCATTATTTATCGAACACCTTGCCACATCTCCCATTGTATACATTCTATGCTCTTCTAGTCTTTTTGCATAGCCTTTTCCAACTCTCCAAAAATCTGTAATAGGTTTATGATTCCACAACTTTCTTCTGAAAGACATTTCATCTAATTGTGCAATTCGTACACCATATTTATCTGGATTGGTATGTTTTGCTTCAATATCCATTGCTATTTTGCTTAAAAAAAGATTTGTACCAATTCCGGCAGTAGCAGTTATGCCAGTAGTTTTATATACATCTCTAATCATTGTAGTTACTAATTCTTTGGCTGTCATTTTATATGTGTTTAAGTAATTTGTTAAATCGCAAAATACTTCATCTATTGAATATGGAAATATATCTTCTGGAGAAATATATTTTAGATAAATATTATATATTTGAGTACTATATTTCATATAATGTCCCATTCTAGGAGGAGCAATTATATAATCTAATTCTAAGTTTTTATTTCGTTTTAATTCTATATCGTTAAAGGACTTTCCAGTAAAGCAATGATTAGTAGATTTTAATTTTCTACCATTATTTACAACATTTACTCTTTGTATAACCTCGAATAATCTTGCTCTGCCAGGAATGCCATATGCTTTTAAACTAGGAGAAACTGCAAGACATATTGTTTTTTCTGTACGAGAATTATCTGCTACAACAAGGTTTGTGGTTAATGGATCTAATCCTCTTTCTCTACATTCAACCGAAGCATAAAAAGATTTTAAATCTATTGCAGCATATATTTTATTCATATGCACACCTCCTGCATATTTAATATACCACACTTTTGTTCTATTGTAAACAGTTGTTTGACGTAAAATAGAAGGTTTTATTATAAAAATCTTGACAATTTTTCTTTTTTTGAGTACTCTATATGTATAAGTACGTAAGAGGAGGTCCTAATTATGGAAGGATATAATAAATTAAATTTTATAGATAAAATAAGATTTAGATGGAGAGTAAGAAAACAAGAAAAAATTGAAGATCAAAGGCAGAGCATTGAACACGATGATCGTATACCAGTTGACAAACAAAAAATAATTAATGAATTATTGGCTGAAAGAGAAAATAAAAAAAATAAAGCTAAATCACTTCCTGCACCTAAAAAAGAAAAAGAAATAGTTAAACCAGAGAAAAAATTAGAACAATACAAAGTTCCTGCTAGTACAATAAAATCTCCTATAGAAATGGAAATGGAACGTGAAGAAAAAAGATTAGAGCAATTATTAAATAAAGAATTAAAAAGTGAAAAAGATGTATATGAAAATATAGTAGATTTGCAAACATTTTTGTCTTACCCTCATGACTATTTGCCTAATGCCCAATCTGAAATAAATGAAAAATTAGCGGCTATTCATAATACATTAGGAGCAGATATTTTAAATAAAGGAATGCAAATATATGAAAATGATAAATCATTAAAAGAAATATATAGTAATATTTCTATAGAAGATAGAATTAAACTAGAACAAGAAATTATGAAAGACCCAAGCTTTTCTGAAAATTTAACTTATTTAAGATATAATCCTGAGGAAGCACAAAAACAAACTGGTAAAGTTGTTAAATACCAAGCAGTTTATTCAAAAATGATAGAAAAAGCAAAAGAAAATGAATTTGAATCTGATAAATTAAAAGAGACTCCTAATGAATTGGAATCAAGATAATAAAAATATAGACGACTTATTGATAGCCGTCTATATTTTTTATATGTTAATCTATTAATTTTTCGATGTTATTTCCATCATTTTCATAAATATAATCTAGCCCCATAACTGTAAATAAATTTGTTTTAGCTGTTCCATTACCTTCTCTTAATTCTTGTAGATTTTTGTATAATCCTCCATGGTTTTCTGCTATTGATTGTTGATTATCATTTACAACTATAATAAAATTAGAATTTAATTCAGATCCAGCAAAATCTAATCCTTCTAGTGCTTCTCCACCACTTAAAGAACCATCTCCTATTACTGCCACTATATTTTCTTTATCATTTTTTAAATCTCTTGCTTTTGCCAAACCGCAGGCTAAAGAAATTGAAGTAGATGTATGTCCAACTTAATTTTATTTAAAACTTTTAACATATATTCATTCCTCCTATCTGTTTATTATATATCACTTAAAGTTAACTCCAAGTCAAAAGATTTTATAATTTTTTATTATAATTTTACCATAAAAAATTCAAGCGGGTCGTCGGGACGCCGACCCCTACAACGTTTGACGCTAACATTTGTATAAATTACAATTCTTTTTCGCGGGCGTACAGAGGCGTCCGCCCCTACATTGACCTTAATGTTTTTTTTAACGTAATTATAATAAATTTATGAAATGACGAATGCAAGTGGAGTGTTATTAGAAATTGTTTAATTGTATCAAATGAGGAAGCGATGGCTTGCGCAGCAAGAGCAGCGAGAGGCTCGTTTGTTACAATTTTACAATTTCTTTTAATACGTAATGCCGCCGAAGAATTGAATAAATTTCATTATAATTATGTGTATTTTTATTTTAGATTAATTCTCTTTTAAATGTTATCATTTCTAATTGTTTCAATTATGTTTTGTTTATTTATTTTGCTCATAGAATATTTCATTATAATTCCTATTATAATTGAAACAAATATAATTGATATTATAATTGCTTTTAATGGTAAGTTATAGCTCATTTGCATATTATTTTTAAATACATTATACATTCCGTATGAAAGCAATATTCCTATTGGTATTCCTATTATTAAAGATTTAACTCCATAGAAAATACTTTCTAATCTTATCATTCTATTAAATTCTTTTTTAGTCATTCCTATTGATTTTAACATTGCAAATTCTTTTTTTCTTAAATTCATATTTGTAGTTATAGTATTAAATATGTTAGTAATTCCTATTAAAGTAATTACACCTATAAATCCATATAAGAATATTGATATAACAAGTACTACTGCATTTTGTGCTCTTGCATTTTCTTGAATATTAAAAATTCTAATTTCACTATCTTCTATATTTTTTTCTTGTTTGTATTGTTCTATTTCTTCATCTAATTTATCAGCATCTTTTGTTTTTGCATACATTGAAATTGTTTCATAATCTCCAATATTTTTTTCTAACCATTCATCACTTACAATTAATGTGGCTTCTGTATTATACAAATTATTTATACCTTTTACTATTTCTTCTGTTTTATCTATTATTTTAATACTGTAATCTTTATTATTTATTTTTCCCTGTAGTGTGTCTCCTTTTTTCCAGTTATACATATTCCCTTGTGCTTTTTTTCCATCTTCAACAGTATTTATATTATTATCTACTAATATTGCTCCATCTTTGTAGCTATCATAATTTCCGCCTATCTTTTTTAAGTATCTGTTATACTCATCTTTGCTAAGTGATACAACATTCACAGTGTCAATTTCTACATTAGCTAAATAATGTTCTTTTATATATTTTCCATATTCAGTTAATTCTGCTTTGTGTTTGTCATCCATAGGCATTTCTAAAGAAATATATTTATTTATTGAATATTCATCAATATCTGCTAAATTAGATATGTCTGCTAATATTTTCGTATTTTTTTCTTTTTCTTTTAAATATTCTTCTTTATCTTCTGAAGATACATTATTGTTGCAATAAACAACATAGTCATAGTCAATTTCTGTATAATATGCACTTGACATTTTAAATCCATATTCTATAAAGCTTGATATTGAAATAAATATTACAACACTTACAATTATTGAAATGACTGTTGTTCTGTACTTTTTCTTACTTCTTTTTAAGTTTTTATATGCAATTTCTCCTCCTGTTTTAAATATTTTTGTTATTATTTTAGGACATTTTATTTTTTTAGCTTTTAGTTTTACATCTTCTGAACTTCTTAT
>OLQO01000895.1_pt1 | contig 22078 bp, 19 predicted proteins | sample 1672281 | NCBI WGS metagenome assembly OLQO01 (sample SAMEA3136667, study PRJEB25190) | human gut metagenome | biome: human gut; feature: human-associated habitat; material: faeces | place: Austria | collected 2013
AAAATAATTATTGATAAAATTAAAGATATTATTTCTATAATTAATTTATTATTTTTATTATTTGTTTCTTTAATTGTTTTTTTACTTATTTTTTCCTTTTCATTTTTTAAATTATCAATTTCTTTTTCATAATTTAAAATATTTTCTGAAATTAAATTTATTTTTTCTTTTTCAATTTTATTTTTTTCAATTATTTCTTTTATATTTTTTATAATTTCTATTTTATTTTTCGAATTATTTATTTCTGTTTTTATTTTATTATTTTCTATTTCAAAATTTTCTTTTTTTGTAATTATGTTTTTTAAATTATTCTTTTTTATTTTTAATTCATTTAATTCTTTTTCTATTTTATTTATTGGTCTATCATTACTACGTGATGTTCCAATTTCATTTAATTGTTTTTTATTTAATTTATTTATTGCATTTTTATATGATGTATTATCTTCTCCTGTTGATGCTATATTTGTTATTTTTTGAATTATTAAATTTTCATTATTTTTTTCTAATTTTATTTCTTCTTGTGCTACTGCAGTAGTTGAAATAAATAAATCTTCATCTATTCCTGTTTGCTCATAAAAATAATTTATTCCTTTTGTTTTATCGTTATTAAATTGTTTAGAAATATCTTCTGAATTTTCATTATAAATAATTGGATTTTTACTTTTAAATTTTCTAATTATTTCATATTTTTTATTATTATCTAATTCATATTTTATTTTTCCGGAAAATTCCTCTGTATTCCAAGGTTTATATTTTTCAAAATTAGAAATATTTTTTCCTTTTTTTAATTTACTGCATCCATATAACATAGAAACCATAAAATTAAATATTGTTGATTTTCCACTTTCATTTTTTCCATATATAATATTTATTTTATTTTCTAAATTAATTTCTTTATTTTCTATTTTTCCAAATCCATTAATTTTTAAATTATTTATTTTCATAAATATACCTATCCTTCTAATGCTTCTAATCCATATTCTATAGCATTTTCTATAATTTCTTTATTTTCTGTATTTTGCATTTCTTCTAAGCATTTTTTTACAAATATGCCTTTTAAAGATTGTTGCTTAGAAATTTCTTCTAAATTATATTTTATTTTTGTAAAGTCTTTTATTTTTAATATATTTTTTTTATTAATTAATTTTATTATTTTTTGACTATCTATAATAAAATTTCTTTTACCAATTAAAATAATTTTATATAAATTATTTTCTATTAAATTTAATTCATTTATTTTTTCTATTAATTCTTCCTCAGAATTTATCTCTGTGATATCTAATTCTCTTTCACAAAATTCTATATTATTTAATGGAATAAATTCCGTTTCTATTTTATTTTCAAAAATTTCTCCAACTATCATTCCATGTTTTCCTAGTTCATCAAAACCTAATCCTATTGTTGAACCAGGATATATTATTTTATTATTTTTTTCATAATTATTTTTATGTATATGTCCTAATGCCACATAATTAAATCCTATTTTTTCTAATTTATTTTTTGTAATTGGATTGTATTGCATATCTTCTGTTTTGCTTGCATCAAGACTTGCATGTGTTATTAAGATATTTATTTTATTTTTTTCATCTAAATTTATTTCTTCTATTCCTGAATTTTTGCAATAATAATCTTCAAAACCATATCCATAAATATTTATATTATTTAATTCAATTTTTTCTATTTTTGAATTAAATATTTTTACGTTTTCATTCCAATTAAATTTTTGATAATAAGAATTTTTTATATTTGGATCATGGTTTCCTGGAGCTATAAATATTTTTGTTTCTGGAATTTCTTTAAATAAATTATTTATATATTCTATTGTTGTTTCTCTAATATATTTTTGTTCATATAAATCTCCAGCAATAAATAATAGTTCTATTTTATTTTCTTTTATATAATTTATTATTTTTCTAAATATTTCTCTTTGTTCTAATCTTATTTTTTCTGTTAGACCTTCTATTTCTGATAGACTTGATAAACTGCTATCAAAATGCATATCTGCAATGTGTACAAATTTCATTTTTTACCTCCAAAAAAATTGACTAGAAAAATCTTATCACATTAAGATTTTCTAGTCAATATTTTGCAAACATTTTTTTGCACTTATTCTTTATCTATTGGTCCAAATAATTCATCAAATTTTGCTTCTAATTCTTTTTGGATATCTACATCTATTTCGTTTTCTTCTTGAGGAGCTGGTTGTGGTGTGTTTGGTAGAATTGGTGGTAATTCTGTTTCTGATGTTTTCTTTTCTTCTTGTATTGGTTCATCTTCAAATAAATCATCTAAAGATTCTACTTTTAAATCTTTTACTTGTTTTCCACCTTTGTTTTCATTACTATCTACATATGGATTGTATGGATTATATTTTCTCCATTCTCCTCTTTCTATTTCTCCTATATCGTTATGGCTTATTTCTAAAGCTTCCATTTTTCTTGCCATTGGCTTTTTAAAGTAATAGAATTTGTCTGCTTTTATTGGCCTTACACCTTTTACAAATATTATACATTTATCATTATCAAATCTTCTAAGTTCATCTGGTGTAAGTAATGCTCTTGCCATAATTTGGTCTGATACACTCGTAGATTTACTATGTGTTTTCTTATCTTTACTCTTTGATTTACTTTCATGTGTAATTGTTTTTTCTCCAAGTGCTTTAGAGAAATATTCAACTGTTTTTTGTGAGTTACTTCCTAAGAATACGTGTGTATCGCAGTTTCCTATAATTGTTTCATATGATTTTTCGTATATTGCTTCTAATTGGTCAAGGTTTTGTAAAATAACACTGAATGAAATTTTCCTACTTCTACTTGTTGAAATCTTTTTATCAAAATCTGGTATTTTTCCTATATTTGCGAACTCGTCTAATATAAAGAAAGTTTGCATTGGTAATTTTCCGCCATTATTATCCGCAAAATCGTATAATTGTTGTATCATTTGTGAGAAGAATATTGTTAATAAAAAGTCGTATGCTGTATGTGTATCTGATGATATAACATATACCGCTGTTTTCTTTTTACCTATATCTTCAAAACTTATTGTATCTGTTGATGTTAGTTCTGCAATCTCTTTAGAATCAAATTTTCCTAATTTAGATTGCAATGAACTAAGTATTGAACCATATGTTTTTTCTGGTGCAATTTCAATAGATTTATAATACATTCTTGCTGGGTGGTCATATGGTAATTGTGAAATTAATTCTGTAAGTAAATTGCTTCCCTTATTATTGTTTGCAGCTCTTACAAGTTCTGCACAACTTGCTAAGTTTTGTTCTTCTTCTGGTCTTGTTGCTATTAAATAATAAATTAATGCTTTTAATAGCATTTCCGCCATATCGTCCCAATAAGGGTCCGAACCACTATCTGTTTTTTGTCCCTTTACTATTGTGTTTGCTATAACGTCTACATCTAATTCACTTGAAATATGCATTAATGGGTTATAACCATCGCTATATTGTGGATGAACTAAATTTAATACTTTTATTTCATAGCCTTTTGATTTTAAATAACCTGCTGTTCTATCATATAATTCACCTTTTGGATCTGTAAAAATATATGATCCTAAACATTGGTAAGCATTTGGTATTGAGTATGCAGAAGATTTACCAGACCCAGATCCGTCCAACAATTAAAACATTAACATTTCCTCTTTTATCTAAAGGTAAATAATTATCTTCTGCAAGTATTATTCCTTCTTTTTCACTTAATACTTTATATTGCTCTCCATGTTCTGCCCAATCACTTGAACCGTGTTCAATATCTTCATATTCACTTTTTGGTTTTAATTTACGTATTCCTATAATCATTAATATGAAAAATACTATTGTAAATAATAATAAATTTTTCATAAATTTAGCAAAATATAATTTGTTAAACATTTTTCCTAAATTCGTTCCAACTGCAGTTATATTTCCTGAAATATGTAAAATAAATTCGTTTAAGTCAAATCCATTTATTGTTGTTGAATCCACAATTGTTATAGTTACGGGAAGCACAAATACTATGGCTAAAACAAGCCATAGTATTGCAAATTTTCCAAAATATTTTTTACTTTTTTTTATCGCTTTTTCTATCTTATAATTCATATGTATTCACCCTTTTCATATGTAGATTATCTGCCTTCATTTTCATGTAATTTATTCTGATCAGCTTTTCTTTTTATTTTATTATATCTTTCTTCTGTTAGTTGATCAAGAACTGTACCATTTTTATCAATTCTTACGATCTTTCCATTTTCTTCTTTTATTTGGTGATACCCAGCTGTTATAACAATTTCATCTATAATTTCATTTGTTTTTTCAGCTGTTAATACATTAATAATTTTTCCTCTTTCATTAGTGTTTAAAGATATAGACACTATTTTAAACGAATCACCATTTGATTGATTCTTTGACATAATTCAACTTCCTCCCTTATTTGTCATCTCTTATTTCAAACGCGAAATAAGACTTATATGGTTTTAATTTACATTTTCCTTTTACTTCGTTTGTTTTTTCATCAAAATATATCATTGGTTTAACTTCTTCTGCTGTATCTGGATCTATAATTGATATTGGTCTTTTGAAATTTGGTGTATAATTAAATTCTTTATAAATGCTTTCTTCTTCTGAATATAAAGTGTCAAACTTCATAGGAATAGGACTTTTTGAAATTCTAATTTTGTCGTTTTCAACAGTTCCCATATTTATTACAACTTTTTCTCCTGAAAAAGACAATATAACAAGGTTATCTCCTGTTTCTGAAGGATTATCTATAAAAAATGTTTTCTTTTTATTGTTTCCATTTAATTCTTCAGTATAATCTAGTCTTTCAACTGTATATTTTGGATTTTTATCTAAAAATTCTTTTTCAGTTTTATTTACCTGATAAATTACAGTATTAACCCCTTGTGGATCTGTTATACTAAAATGTTTTCCTATAAGGTTTTCCATTTTATTACACCTCATCTCTATATTCCATATATTTTCTTCTGTTTATTACAATCACTGGCATCTATTATACTTTGTTTGCTTTAATTTGTCAATCGATTTATGTTAATTTTATATTCCTCTTGGGTTGTAAGTTGATATTTCTGATAGTTTTGTGTATAGTTTTTTCTCCTCGTTTGATAATTCTTTTGGTACTACTATCATTACTTCTGCAATTAAGTCTCCTCTTCCGCCTTTTCCATCTTTGTAGCCTTTTCCTTGTATACGTACTTTTTCTCCACTTTCTATTCCTTGTGGTATATAAATTGATGTTGCATCATCTATTGTGCTTAGTGTTGCTTTTGTTCCAAGAGCTGCTTCCCATGGTGTTATTTTTAATTCTGTATATATATCAATTCCTTGCAATCTATATTTTTTATTATTTTCAATGTTTACTCCAATTAATAAGTCTCCATTTTTTCCACCATTTATTCCTTTTTTTCCTTGACCTATTAATCTTATTTTCTCATTATTACGGATACCTGCTGGTACTTTAACATTAAATGTTTTCATTTTTCCATTTGTTGCTTTTAAAGAAATTTTCTTTTCACATCCATAAAAAGTTTCTTCTATTGATAAGTCTATTTTTGTTTCTACATTTTCTCCTTTTACGGGTATTTTCTTGGATTCTTTTTTTACTTTTTTTCCTTCTTTAGTTGCACCAAAAAACATAATCCAAAAATCACTAAATTTTATATCTACTTTATTTTTTTCATTTTCTTCTTTTTTCTTTTTTCTTCCAACACTACTATTCCACATTCTATCATATTTTTTCTTAGTAGCAGCATTTGAAAGTATTTTATATGCTTCATTTATATCTTTTATTTTTTCTTCCGCAATTCTATCTCCAACATTTAAATCTGGATGATATTTTTTTGCTGCATCCCTATATGCAACCTTTATTTCATGGTTTGTTACCTTACTTGTTTCTAATCCTAATATTTTGTAATAATCTTTAAATTTCATTATTTAACATCCTCCAACAATTGGTGTGGTTATTATATCATACATTATTTTATTTTTGAATATTTATTTCAATTTTTCTATAATTTCAAAAAATTTCATTCCATTAGATGCTTTAAATAACGCAACATCTCCCTGTTTTAATTCTTTGTTTAAAAAAACTTCTGCTTTTTTATTATTTTCGAAATGATAATTTTCCTTTGTATTTACTACATTATTTATATTTTTAGAAAGTTCTCCAACTGTTACTAATACATCAATATTATTTTTATTAAATTCTTTTCCAACTTTTCTATGCAAATCTTCTGCATAACTTCCAAGTTCAAGCATATCACCTAAAACAGCTATCTTTCTTTCTCCTTCAATATCTTTTAAATATTTAAGAGCTGCTTTCATAGAATCGAAACTGGCATTATAAGAGTCATTTATTATTGTTACATTATCTTTTATTTTAGAAATTTCCATTCTTTTTTTAGTAAGTTCAAATTTTTTAATTCCATTTTCAATTTCTTTTTTAGATAATCCTAAAACTCTGCCAACTGTTAAAGCACATAAGGCATTATATACAAAATGTTCTCCTCCAACTGGCACAGTAATTTCATATTTTTCATCATCTGTAATTGCAGTAAATTTACTGCTTTGCTCCATTAAGCTTATTTCCTTTGCAATTGATTCGCTACTATTTTCTATTCCATAAGTATGTATTTCATATTTATTTTTATTTTCTTCATACCATTTGTGCAATAAATCGTTATCATTATTTATTACAACATTTTTTATATTTTTGGAATTTAATATTTCAAGTTTTGCTTTTAATATATTTTCTCTAGACCCTAAATTTCCTATATGTGATGTTCCAATATTTGTAATAACTGCTATATTAGGTTCTGCAATATTTGTTAAATAGTCAATTTCCCCAAAATGATTCATTCCCATTTCTACTACTAGTGCTTCTTCATCTTTTAACTTCAAAATTGTAAATGGAAGACCTATATGGTTATTCATATTTCCTTCTGTTTTTAAAACTTTGTACTTTTCAGATACTACACTTGCAATTATATCTTTAGTACTTGTTTTTCCGACACTTCCTGTAACAGCTATAACTGGAAAATTCTTTCCATATAAATTTCTTTTAAAATTAGCAATTTTACCTATCGCTTTTATAGTATCATCAACTAATATTATAGAAACCTCTTTATCTTTAATATATTCTTCATCAACTTCTATACCTTGTAAAATACATACCTTTGCTCCATTTTCAATAGCTTGTTTATATAAAATATTTCCATCAAAGTTTTCACCTTTTATACCAACATAAACATCTCCATTTTGTAAAATTCTTGTATCTTTACAAAAATTTTCACAAATGTCTTTTTTATTACCACAAATTAATTTTCCATTGCAAATATTTAAAATATCTTCTACTGTAATATTTTTCATTAAAAATCACCTCTATAAATTCTATGCTATTATAAAATAAATAAAAGTAATTTACAATATTTTTAAACATAAAAAGATGCAGAATAATCTGCATCTTTTTTAAATTAACATTTCTATTTGTTTTCTACACTTCTATTTGCTATTTCAATTGCTTTTGTTACTATATTACCACATGTTTTTGATGGTACGTTTCCCCATCCTCCATCTTTTTGTACTTGTTCATATACACCTAATTCTTTTGCTATTTCTTCTTTTAGATTTTTAGATATTAGTTTGCTATTTCTAGACATTTTGTAATACCTCCTCTTCAAGAAAACAATTATTTAATTCGTTTTCATAATATTATTATGGACTGTATTATTAATAATTATTTTTTCAATTTTTTACATTGTTAGTGTTCCATTTCCAGTATCTACAATTAGTAATATATCTTCTTCTCTTCCATTTTCTGCATTTATATATACTATATAATTTTTATCGTTTACTTTTCCTTTAAATTCATAACAAAGTATTTCTGTTTGATATTCTGTTGGAATTATTGCTAATTTTTCACTTTCTACTTCTAATTTTTTATTTAATGTTTTTTTAGCTTCTTCCAATGTTATTTTTGGATTTTCAATATTTCTAACATAATGTGAATTTAAGTATCCACTTGTTTCCATTCCCATTATTTGACCATTATCTAAAGCAATTTTTATTTTAATTAAGTCTGGATAAATTATTACTCCATTTTGTTCATATGCAAAATTTATTGTTAACATTCCGCCTTCTTTTATATAGTAAGTTTCTTTCATATTTTCTATTTCTCTTGAAACTAAAAATTCTTTTGCCTTTGCTACCGCTTCTTCTTCATTCATGCTTTCTGCATTTATATCTCTATTGTATGACATATACACAATATGTCCGCCTTTTTTACTAATTGAAATACTCATTTTGTTATCATCTCTACCATCTTGTAAATTCACACTAAAGTCGTAAGTTAGTATTTCTGTATTTTCAGATTCTCCATTTAATGAAATTTCTTTTATATTTTCTGCTCCAACAAAATTTTCTACAACTTTTTTTGCATCTTCTTCAGATACTTCTTCTCCTGTAAGTCCTTTCTTTTCTTTTGAGGTTAAGTGTTCTGAAAATGCTCCATCATATATAAGTCCTGAATATTCATGAAAATTTTCTTCTAAATTACTAAAACTATCTAAAGAAATATTACTAACTTGTTGAGCAAATGCATTGTTTGTTTTTTGAGTTAATTGTTTCCAACTTATTCTTCCACTTTCCATATCTGTAGATAATTGTGCTAATGTATTTTCTAGTTCAACACTATAATTATATAATTCATTTAAATTATCTAGTTCTTCTTGGGTTAAACTTTCATTATAAATATTTTTTCTAGATAAACTATAACTATAATCACTTACTTGATTTAAAAATTTTTCTGTTTTTTCAAGCTCATTTGTATTAACAGGTAACTCTGCTAAATAAGCTTGAGCAAGATTTGCCTCTCTCCACACATTTGTAAGAGTTTCTGCTCCATGTTCAGGAGTTGTGGATATTACAGATTTTGCAAGATAAGTTTCCACATTTTGCACATAATTTATTAATTCATATAAAGATTGATTATAATCATTTTCAGAAACTTGAATATATTTTTCATTTTGATAAATTATAAAACCCACCAATAAACTTAAAAGTAAAATTGCAACAATTATTATAATTCTAACAAATTTATTATTAATTGCTTTTTTAATATTATCTTTCATAAAAACACCTACACTTTTTTTATAATATTTTGCATAAATTTTTAAAAAAATATTCCATTTTTTGAATTTTTATTTAATTTATGTTAGAATTTTTTCAAAAGGAGTTTTCAAATGAAAAAAATATTAATATTTTACGCATCTTATGGTGGTGGTCACCTTTCTGCTGCTAATTCTATAAAAGATTATTTAAGCAATCATTACGAAAATATAGATGTAGAATTAATAGACTGTATGAAATACATAAATAAACCTATAGAAAAAATTACAACTACTGCATACAACGAAATGGCCAAAAAGGCACCTTGGGCATGGGGAAAAATCTACAGTGATTCTCAAAAAGGTCCTCTTGCTCATATTACAACAAGATCTAATCAAGTTTTTGCAATTAAATTATTACGTTTATTACGAGAAAAAAAGCCAGATTTAATTATTTCTACACATCCATTTGGTAGCCAAATGTGTAGTTATTTAAAAAGAAAAGGCAAAATAACTTCAAAAATTGCAACAATTCTAACAGACTTTGCTCCTCACGACCAATGGCTTGTAGGAAGTGATTATACAGATTATTTTTTTGTTGCACATAATAAAATGAAAGAATATTTAATTTCAAAAAATATTCCTGAGAATAAGATATTTGCAACAGGAATTCCAATTTCTAATAAATTTTTAGAAACTTTTAATACAAGTAAAATATTAAGCTCTTTAGGTTTAAAAGAAAATTTAAAAACAGTTTTGTTTTTTGCTGGCGGAAAATTTGGACTTGGAAAATCTAGAACTTTAGAAATTTTTAACACATTTGTAAATGATTTTAACAATATACAAGTTATTGCAATTTCTGGAAAAAATAAAAAAATGTATGAAGAATTTAATCAAATTGTAAAAATTGCTAATAAAACAGATTTTATAAAAGTATTTGAATTTGTAAACAATGTTCCTGAATTAATGGCTGTTTCAGATGTAGTTATTACAAAACCAGGAGGACTAACAACAACAGAAAGCTTAGTTTCAGGGCTTCCAATGATTATTATAAATCCAATACCAGGCCAAGAAGAAGAAAATGCTCAATTTTTAGAACATTCAAACGTTGGAATTTGGCTAAAAAAACAAATGAATATAACAGAAACAATTTCTAACTTTTTATCAGATGATGAGAAATTAAAAGAAATGAAAGAAAACACAAAAAAAATTTCAAACAGAAACTCAACAAAAGACATTTGCACAATATTAGAAGCAGGATTAAATTAATCCTGTTTTTAGTTTTCATAAATTTAATTCTTTATAAATTTCATTGTAAAATTCAACTATATTTGTAAATGTAATATCTACATTTTGCTGAAAAGCCATTGAAATTATATTTATAGCATTAAAAATTATTTCATTTTGTTTTTTCTTTGGTACAAAAACATCTTTTTTATCTTTAATATATTTTTCTTTAATATATTTTTCTAATGTAGGAAACATATTTTGAATAAGAAATACTTGTTTTTTTCCTATCAATGTATCAAATACATAATTATAACATTTTCCATATTTCATAACTTTTTTATTATATATTTCTAAGTATTTATCATACTTACTGGACATTGGAACAAACCATATTATTTCTTTTTCTTTTTTATCTCTAAAGCAATAATAACAAGGTCTGTGTGTTGTTTCCTTATTTTGCATTATATTATACTTTTCTCCATATTTCTTTATAAATTCTTCTTCAATAAAATACAATTTTCCTTTTTCTAATTTAATTTTTTTCACATCCTTTCATTTAAACACAAAAATAGAGAGCTTAAAAAAATAAGCTCCCTATGCATTTATTACCTAGCTCTATTTATATTTCGCCCTCTAGGAGGCGATTAACATTTATTACCTAGCTCTATTTATATTTCGCCCTCTAGGAGGCGATTAACATTTATTAAAGTAATTATATACTACCAAAAAATTTATGTCAAGTGCTTCAATAAATTTATATTATTATATGCAATATTTTAATAAAGTTTCACTAAATTTTAATATCTAAATAGCTCCACGAGTGTGAAGCATTTTTCTTTCGAAAACATGCAGAAAGAAAACATCCTTCACACTGCAAGATGGAGCGGAATTATTATTATTAAATTTATGCACATTTATATATCTTTAACATAAGCATTTTCATTTCCTAATATTTCCTGAAATTCTTTTAAAATTCCATCTGTTAAGTATATTGCTCCACATGGTTTTATTTCTCCATCTTGCAAAATTTGCACTTGAATATTATTTTTATCTCCTGTAAAAAATAGTATTGCTCCTCTTAATTTTGCTTTGGTTTCTTCTGTTGTTCCTGTTATGTTTAACTCCAAAATTTGTTTCTTTTTTACTCCAAAGTCTGTTATTTTATTTGCAATTATTTTTACATCTTCATCTTCTCTTATGCTTAGTCTTCCTTCTACCATTACAACATTTTCTTCTACTAAACTATTACTACTATTTTGATATGCACTTTCAAACAAAATTATTTCTGTAGTCCCATATAAATCTTCCACTGTTATAAATGCCATTAGTTTATTATTTTTTGTGTATTTCTTTTTTATAGATGTTATTATTCCTGCATATTTTACGTTTTGTCCGTCTTTATATGGTAGTTTTATTTCTGGATTGGATATATTTTCTTCAATTTCTTTCATTTTTAATGTATTTATTGTGCTTTGTGCTGCTATTTGTTCTTTTATTTTTTCTAATGGATGACCAGATAAGTAAATACCAAGCATTTCTTTTTCCATTGATAATAATTCTTTTTCTGAAAGCTCTTCTACTTCAATAAAATTATATTTAATTGAATCTAGATTTTCACTTTCATTTCCTCCTAAATCAAACATTGTAACTTGTCCATCAAAGGCTTTTTTATTTTCACTTTGAATTGTATCTAATATTCCTTCAAAAGATTCCAAAAGTGTATGCCTTGTTTGTTCAAATTCATCAAAGCACCCTGCTTTTATGAAGCTTTCTACACATTTTCTGTTTACACCTAAGTCTTTCGTTCTTTCACAAAAATCTGTAAAGCTTTCATATTTTCCATGCTTTTCTCTTTCTTCTACAATGTTTTCTACAACTGCTACACCAACATTTTTTATGCTTCCTAATCCAAATCTTATTTTTCCATTGTCAACCGTAAATTTAGTAAAACTCTTATTTACATCTGGTTTTAAAATTTCTATTTTTAGCCTTTTACATTCATCTATATATTCTGGTACTTTATCTAAGTTTCCTAGAAAACTGTTTAATGTAGCTGCCATAAATTCTTCTGGATAATATGCTTTTAAATATGCTGTTCTATATGCTACAACTGCATAACATGCTGCATGTGATTTATTAAATGCATATTTTGCAAATTCTGCCATTTCGTCAAATATTTTATTTGCACTTTTTTCATCTATTCCATTTCTTACACAGCCTGGTACTAAAACATTTCCTTCTTCATCTACTTCTCCATGAATAAATATTTCTCTTTCTTTTGCCATTACATCCAGCTTTTTCTTACCCATAGCTCTTCTGACTAAATCTGCTCTACCTAGCGAATAACCTGCTAAGTCTCTAACTATTTGCATAACCTGCTCTTGGTACACCATACATCCATAAGTTACATTTAAAATTGGCTCTAATGCCGGATGTGTATATTCGTTATGACCTGGATTTAGTTTTCCTCTAATATAACGAGGAATTTGATCCATTGGTCCTGGTCTATATAATGAAACACCTGCTATTAAATCTTCTAAACAGTCTGGTTTCAATTCTTTCATAAAGTTTGTCATACCTTGGCTTTCAAATTGGAATATTCCAGAAGTTTTCCCTTCTTGCCATAATTTATATACCTTTGGGTCTGACATATCTTTATCAAATTCAACATCTATGCCCCTACATTGTTTTACTAAATCCATACAGTCTTTTATAACTGTAAGTGTACGTAGCCCTAAGAAGTCCATCTTCAATAGTCCAAGTTCTTCTAGTGTTGTCATTATATACTGTGTTGAAATTTGCCCATCTCTAACATATAGAGGAACATATGTATCTACTGGGTCTTTTGTAATAACAACTCCACAAGCATGTGTTGAAGCCTGTCTTGGCATTCCTTCTAATGCCATCGCAATATTTAGTAATTTTTTTATATTTTCATCTGTTTCATATAAATTGTTTAATTCTTTATTTTGTTCAAGTGCTTTTTTTATAGTAATATGTAATTCATTTGGTATCATTTTTGCAAGTTTATCACACTCTGCATATGGAAAATCTAGCACTCTACCAACATCTCTTATAACCATTCTTGCAGACATTGTTCCAAATGTAATAATCTGCGAAACATGGTCATGACCATATTTTCTACATACATAGTCTATAACATCTTGTCTTCTTTCATAACAAAAGTCAACATCAAAGTCGGGCATACTTATTCTTTCTGGATTTAGAAATCTTTCAAATAGTAAATTGTATTTCATAGGGTCTATATCTGTTATTCCAATAGCATATGCCAAAATTGAACCAGCTCCTGAACCTCTACCTGGTCCAACAGGAATTCCGTGCGATTTAGCATAATGTATAAAATCCCATACAATTAAATAATAATCTACATATCCCATTTTTTTAATTATTCCAATTTCATATTCTGCTCTTTTCTTAATGTCTTCAGAATAATTTTCGCCATAACGTTCTATTAGTCCATCATCACATAATTTTTTTAGATAATCGTAATGTGTTTCAAATTCTTCTGGAACATCATAATTAGGCAAAATTGTATTTCCGAATTCAAATTCTACATTACATTCATTTGCTATTTTTACTGTATTTTCTATTGCTTCAGGAAAATTTTTAAAGTAATCTATCATCTCTTCTGGAGATTTTATATAAAGTTCTTCTGTATCAAACTTCATTCTATCTGTATCACTCATTCTTTTTCCTGTTTGAATGCAAAGTAAAACTTCGTGATTATATGCATCTTCCTTTTTTAAATAATGAGCGTCATTTGTTGCAACTAGTGGAATATCTAGTTTTCTACTTAATTCTATTAGTTTTTGATTTGCTAAAACTTGCTCTTTAATTCCGTTATTTTGAATTTCTAAATAATAATCATCTTTAAAAACATTTTTAAACCACAAAGCTCTTTCTTCTGCCTTTTGCATATCTCCATTCAAAATGGCTTGATTAACGCTTCCTGCTAAACAAGCACTAAGACAAATTACTCCCTCGTGGTATTTTTCTATTGTTTCTAAATCTATTCTTGGCTTGTAATAATAGCCTTCTGTAAATCCTATAGAAACCATTTTACTTAAGTTTTTGTAACCTTCGTTATTTTTTGCAAGTAAAATTAGATGATTATATTTATTATCTATTCCCGGTTCCTTTTGAAATCTTGTACGTGGTGCAACATATACTTCACACCCTATAATAGGCTTTACTCCTTCTTTTTTACAAGCTTTATAAAAGTCTATTGCTCCATACATAACCCCGTGGTCTGTTATAGCAATAGAATCCATTCCAAGTTCTTTAGCTCTAACTGGTAGGTCTTTTATTCTGTTAGCTCCATCAAGTAAACTAAATTCGCTATGCACATGCAAATGTACAAAATTAGACATCCTTAAATCTCCTCCATTTTTAAGAATTATATCAAATTGTATAAATATTTTCAATTAAAATAATATAGCAAATAGAATATTTAAAAAAATTTGACATATAATAAAATTGATGTTACAATAACATTAGCTAGCAAGTCATAGGAAGTCACGATGGTTTGCATGAGATATGTACCCGCATATCTCTTTTTTATATTATAGAAAAAGAGCGGTACCCAGCCGCTCTCAAAGATTATTCTTTATCTTTTTGGTTTTCATCGTTATTAAAACTTAAAAGAAGTAAAACGATTAATCTCCAAATTAATTCAAATGAAGTCACGATGTTGCACCCCCTTTCTAAAAGTTTTCCTTTTGAAAGGATTGCTACATTATACTTTATAATTTGATTTATTTCAATAGAATTCCAATTATTCCAAATATAATAAACAAAATTCCTGATATTTTTTTCATTAATTCTTCTGGTATTTTTTTGCTTATAATTTTTCCTAATATAATTGCAAGTAAATCACTTATAACCATTCCCATTATTGCTCCAATGACTAATGGTATTTTATATTTTGCATATTGTATTCCAAGTCCTATTGCAGCTAGAAATGTTTTATCTCCTAATTCTCCTACTGCAATACTAATTGCAATTATTAGTATGTAGTTTAGTTTTATATTTGCCAATTTACTTAATAAACCTGTTTTATTTTCATCACTTTCTTCTTTTTCTTTATTAAATAGAAATATCAATCCAAAAATAATAAATATTATATTTGTAGCAAAATCTAAAATTAATTTTACATTTTCATTATTTATTGCTCCTATATAACTACCAAATAAAATTGCTAAACCATGGCTAAAAAATGTACCTAAAGCAACACCTAATAAAATAGTTACTATTTTTTGTTTTCCTGAAAAACTCATTACTAAAATTTGTGTTTTGTCCCCTAATTCTGAAACAAAAATCATAAAAAATGCAATAAGCATCGGATATATATTTTCCATATACAACCTCCGTTATTGCATTTATATTATAATAATTGTTTAATTATTCTTACTTATTTTATTTGTGTTCTTTTTGTGAATTGTTTGTAATTTGTTTTTGTTTTTATTGAATTTTTTTCTTACGCGTGATAGTATTTTCGTATGTATTAATTTTATATTTTAAGGAGGTTTTTTTCGTGATTACTGTTAAAAATGTTTGCAAAAAATATGGTAGTTTTGTTGCAGTTGATAATATTTCTTTTGAAATAAATGATGGCGAAATTATAGGTCTTTTGGGTCCTAATGGTGCTGGTAAATCTACTACAATGAATATGCTTACTGGTTTTATTGAACCTACAAGTGGCGAAATTTTAATTAATGGGTTTAATATTTCTAAAAAGAGTAAAAAGGCTAAAGCTAATATTGGATACATGCCTGAAAATGTACCACTTTATAAGGATTTAACTGTTAAAGAATTTATAAACTATATGGCAGAGCTTAAATATGTTAAGGGAAAAGATAAAAAGAAGATGGTTTCCGATATTATGGCTAAAACTAATTTAACAGATGTACAAAACAAATTAATTAAGAATTTGTCTCGTGGTTATAAGCAAAGAGTTAGCATGGCTGGTGCTTTGGTTGGTAACCCTAAGATTTTAATCTTAGATGAACCTACTGTTGGTTTAGATCCTAAACAAATTACAGAAATAAGAGATTTAATAAAATCCTTAGCAAAGGATCATACAATTATTATTAGTTCACATATTTTATCTGAAATTTCTCAGATGTGCGAAAAAGTAATTATTTTAAATAAAGGTAAATTAATTGCCATAGATACACCAGAAAATTTGGAAAATAAAGTTTCTAAAAATAATGTTATTTTAGTTACTGTTGAGGATTCTGAAAATAAAATAAAAAATGTTGTAAAAGAAATTCCTGAAATTACAGAAATAAAATTAATTAAGAAAAATGATGATAACACTATACAATATTCTTTAACAGCAAAAGAAAACAGCGATATACGTAAAATTGTTTTTGAAAAATTTGCTAAAGAAGGAATTACAATATTTGAACTTAAAAAATCTGAAACAACTTTGGAAGATGCATTTATAGATTTAATAGAAGATAAAGGAGGTAATAAATAATGTTTGCAGTATTAAAAAAAGAATTGAAAAGCTATTTTCTATCACCTATTGGTTATGTTTTTATTGGCTTATTTTTATTAATGACAAGCGTATTTTTTTATTTAGATATACTTTCTTATGGAATGTCTAAATTTGAATCTATGTTTTATTCTTTAGCTACAATTTTAACTTTTATTACACCTATTCTTACAATGAGAATGTTTTCTGAAGAGAAAAAAGAAGGAACAGACCAACTTTTATTTACATCACCTCGTGGAATTACATCTATTGTTTTTGGTAAATTTTTAGCAGCACTTTGTGTACTTTTAATTACAGAACTTTTAACATTTATATACTATTTTATACTTATGTATTTTGGCTCACCAGACTTTGTTTCTGCAATTGTAACTTTGGGCGGTTTTTTACTACTTGGTGCAGCTTATATTTCTTTTGGTATGTTTGCTTCAAGTATAACAGAAAATCAAGTTATTGCAGCTATTTTAACAATTGGTTTCTTTATTTTAACTTGGTTTTTACCAGAAATTAATGAGATATTTTCATCTTTATCTTTAATTAATATGTTTGACAAATTTCCTTCTGGTCAAATTGATTTAAGCGAAATTGTTACATTTGTAAGTTTTATCTTATTATTTGTGGCATTAACAATTATTGTTTTACAAAGAAGAAAAAGTGTTAAATAAGGAAGGAGATAGTATGAAAAAGTTTATTGAAATAATTAAAAACAAATGGCTTATTAATACAAGTAAAACTTTTGCATTAATAGCAATTATGGTTGCATTGTTTATTGGTATTAATTATGGTATTCAAAAATTAGATTTAAAAACAATTGATTTAACAGAAAATAAATTATATTCTTTAACAGATGAAAGTAAAGAAAAAATAAAAGACATTAATAAAGAAATAAATATTTATTTCTTCGGATATAAAAATGATGATAGTTCAGTAGAACTTGCAAAACAATATACAAGAGAGAATAAAAATATAAAGGTAACTGTAGCAGATGCAGAAAAAAATGCAGACTTATATACAAAGTATGAAGTTGAAGATGGTAACCGAGGTGTTGTAGTTGCCTGTGATGAAAAAAGTAAAATATTAACAAGCTCAGATTTTTATACATATGATTATTCTTCTTATGAGCAAATAGATACAACAGAACAAACATTAACAAGTGCAATTCTAAATATTATTACAGATGAAAAACCTCAAGTATATTTCTTAACAGGTCATTCTGAAGCAATTTCTAAACTTTCTACTTTTAATGTATTTTTACAAAATGAAATAAATGATGTAAATACATTAGATTTAATTACATCAGAGTTTCCAGAAAAATGTGATTGTTTAATTTTAACAACTCCAACTTCTGATTATTCTGAACTAGAAAAAAATAAAATAGTAAATTATATAAATAATGGTGGAAATATTTTATGCTTAATGGATGGATTTTCTGATGACTTTGTAAATTTAAAAAGTATTTTAGATTTATATGGTGTTTCGGTTTCTACAGATACAGTAAAAGAAAGCGATACTTCAAAAACAGCTTCAGGAGATACAAGATATATAATTCCAAATATGTCTTACCACAAAATTACTGAACACCTAATAACAGATGGTTTATTAATGTTTGTAAATAGTTCAAAACTAGATTTAGCAGATGACGATAAATTAGATAGTTTAAATGTAGAATCTACTAAAATAATTGAATCTAACGATACATCTTATCTTTCAAGTGATTCAAACACAAAAGGTCCATTTACTTTAGGTGCTGAACTTTCAAAGAAAATATATGATGACAAAACTTCTAAATTAATAATTTACTCAAATAGTAAATTCGCTCAAGATACAGCAACAATAGGAAATCAAACAGTAGTGCCTTTTACAATTTATAGTAATAAAGACTTATTATTAAATACAGTTGCATATTTAACAGAAAAAGATTCTTCTATTACAATTAGAAAAAATACAAATACAGTAACATATACTGCAACAGAAAAACAAAATAATATTGTTTTGGCAATTATATTTATAATTCCAATTTTAATAATATTAATTGGTATAATAATTGCATTTATTAGAAAAAGAAAAAAATAGTATTAATTAATTTACCCCTAGCATATTTTTTGTTAGGGGGTTATTTATGTTTAAAAATAATATTAAAATAATTTCCATTATAATTGGAACTTTAATTGGTGCTGGTTTTGCTTCTGGAAAAGAAATATATACATTTTTTGTGAAATATAATTCTTTAGGTTTTTTTAGTGTTATTTTTTCGTGTTTTTTTATTGGATTAATTATTAATAAAACTCTTTTGTTAATTTTAAATAATAATATTAATAATTATTCTAACTTTTTAAATTTATTATTTGGAGAAAATAAATTTAAAAAGATATTTTATTTTTTTATTAATTTATTTTTATTACTTTCATATATTACTATGATTTCCGGCTTTAATTCTTTTTTTAAGCAAGAATTAAATATTCCAAAAATAATTACTTGCATGTTTATTTGTGTATTTTGCTTTTTTATTTTTAGAAAAAATATTTCTAGCATTTTAAATATAAATAGTATTTTAATCCCCTTTTTAATTTTTATTATTTTTTTATTTGGATTTTTGGATATACCAAAATTAAATATAAATTTATTTTTTAATAATATTTTTTATTTTAACAATTCTTTTTTTGAATGTTTTTTAAATTCAATTTTATATGCTAGTTATAATTGTATTATTTTAATACCAATTTTAATATCATTAAAAAAATATTTGAAAAATAAAAAGCAAATAAAATATATTTCCTTTTTTTCTTTTATTTTTTTATGTAGTTTAACATTAATTATTTTTTTATTTATTTTTTATTTGCCTAACAATTATTTATATGAAATTCCAATTATAGTAATACTTAATAATTTTAGTAATTTTCAAAAAAATATTTATGGCATTGTTATTGCAATTGCAATTTTAACCTCTGTTATATCTTCTGGGTTTGGATTTATAGATAATTTTAAAAATAAAAATAATTTTATTATTTTTTTAATTAGCTTTTTACCAATTTTTTTTATAAATATTAGTTTTTCTTTTTTAGTTAATTTTGTATTTAGTTTTTTTGGTTACATTGGACTTGTACAAATTATATTTATTCTATTGAAAAAAACACATTTTAATGTTATAAAAGTATATAGAAAAATAGGAATTTCCTATAATAAAATTTTAATAATTAGGAGAAAAAAATGAAATTTTATAACAAATCATCTTTTAAAAGAATTAATAGAAAAAATTTAATAATAAGCATTTGTATAATTATTTTAATTTTACTTTTAATAATTAGCTTTTCTTTATATATTGCTAACCAGAATGTTAGAGAATTTTTTGATATATATTTATTCAAAAAAAATATAAGTAGCAATAATTCTTCAAAAATTGATTTTAATGATGATGAATCTACTTTTGTGTTTTCTTATGATAAATATATTGCAGTCCTAAATAAAAACAATTTTACAACTTATAATTCATCTGGAAATAAAGCTTTTGATTTGTCTGTTGAACTAAGTTCTCCTATTGCTTCTTCAAATAATAGATTTATTTGTTTAGGTGAAAACGGTGGAAAAAAATTATACCTAATAAATGGTCAAAATATAGCTTGGCAAAAAGATATTGAAGGTACTATAAGTAAAGTTAATGTAAATAAGAATGGATATGTTTCTATTGTAGTAACTGGTACAAGTTATAAATCTATTGTAATAACTTACGATTCAAATGGTAAGGAATTATTTAAAACTTATCTTTCTAGCACAACAGCAATAGATTCAGCAATTTCAAATGATAATAAATATTTAGCAATAGCTGAAATAGATTATTCCGGAACAGCTATTCAATCTAATATAAAAATATTATCTATAGAAAAATCACAAAATGATCCAACAAATGCTATAGATTACATATACCCTGCTGATTCAAATTCAATTGCATTAGACATAAATTATAATTCTAAAAATAGATTAGTTTGCATGTATGACAATTCTATACATTTAATTCAAAATAATAATGATACAGAACTTACAAAAATTACAGATAAAACTGATTTATTTTATGATATAAATTTAACAGATACTTATATAAAAATATCACAAAATTCTAATACTTTATTTTCTGGCAATGAAGCACATTTAGTTGATATTTCATCTAATAAAGACAATTTATACTCAATTAATGGAACTCCAAAGTCTATATACTGTGCAGATAATACTATTGCAATTAATTTAGGCTCTGAAATAGATTTTATAAATAATTCTGGTTGGTTAATAAAAAAATTTAATACAACACAAGAAGCCAAAAACATTGTATTAGGCTCAGGTATAGCTGGAGTAGTTTATAAAAATAAAGTAGAAATAATTAATTTATAAGGATTTGATTTTATGAGTTTTTTAATAGATATTTTAGTATGTTTGTTTATTTTTATTATAATTTATATTAATTCAAAAAAAGGGCTTATAGAGGTTGCTTACAAAATTGTTGCATTTTTTATTGCCATAATAATTTCTTTAATTTTATTTAGACCTATATCTGCTTTATTGATTAATAATACAAATATAGACGAATATGTTAATAATTATGTAGTATCTACAATAGATAAAGATTTTAACGAAGAGAAAACTGAAAATAAAGAAAAAAATAGTATTCCAAAAATATTCGACAATGCAATAAATTCTGCAAAGCAAGAAACAACGCAAGCAGTTTCAAGCTCTATTACAAATATAGTTATAAATATAATATCATTTATTGCTGTATTTATAATTACAAGAATAATTTTAATATTTTTACATATATTTTCAGAAGCAATTGGAAACCTACCTTTAATAAAACAATTTAATCATATAGGTGGTTTATTATATGGAATATTAAAATCTTTTATAATTATTTTTATAATACTTGCATTAGTTTCTGTATTGCCTTTAACAAGTTTACAAGAAACAATAGGTTCTACAATAATTACTAGAATTTTATATAATATAAATCCAATTTTATTATTATTTTTTAAATAGTTTTTGAGCCAGGTTAACGCCTGGCTCATTGTATTATTATATTTATGGTGGTTATTGACCACCGCTATTTTTTGTATATACGCATAGTGATTTTTGACCCCGTCACCAAAATCACAGTTTTTCTTAATTCTATAATTTACTCTGCATCATCTGCATTTACTGTGATATCTGAGTTTAGAGAAACTACAGGGCGCATGCCCAAAC
>OLQO01000900.1_pt1 | contig 22019 bp, 18 predicted proteins | sample 1672281 | NCBI WGS metagenome assembly OLQO01 (sample SAMEA3136667, study PRJEB25190) | human gut metagenome | biome: human gut; feature: human-associated habitat; material: faeces | place: Austria | collected 2013
GGAAGGACGCATGGCGGCGCTTCCGCAGGGATAAGCTGGCCGTGTTCGGTCTGGTGATGATCCTCATCGTCTCCCTGTTCGCCATCTTCGGGCCGATGTTTTGCCCGTATGCGTATGACGAGGCCGATTTCCTCTCCATCGCCCAGTGGCCTTCCAAGGCGCATTGGTTCGGCACGGATGCGCTCGGCCGCGATCTGTATGTCCGCGTGCTCTACGGCGCGCGCATCAGCCTTTCCATCGGCGTAGTCGCCGCGCTGGTCAACATGGTCATCGGCGTGCTCTACGGCGGCATCGCGGGCTATTTCGGCGGCAAGGTCGATAACGTGATGATGCGCATCGTCGATATCATCATCGCCCTGCCGTCCCTGCTGTACACCATCCTGCTGATGATGCTCATGGGCTCGAACGTCCGCTCCATCCTGATTGCGCTGTGCCTGTCCTCGTGGGTCGGCACGGCGCGCATCACCCGTTCGCAGGTCGTCAGCCTCAAGCATCAGGAATACGCCCTCGCCGCCAAGCTGGCCGGGGCGAGCGATTTCCAGATTCTGCTGCGCCATCTGCTCCCCAACGCAATGGGGCCGATCATCGTTTCGGTGATGTTCCTGATTCCGGGCGCGATCTTCTCGGAGGCGTTCCTCTCCTTCCTGGGCATCGGCATTCAAAAGCCGATGGCCTCCTGGGGCTCGCTGGCCAACGACGCCATCGGCACGCTGACCAGCGCGCCGTATCAGATGTTCTTCCCCATCGCTGCCATCAGCCTGACGATGTTCTCGCTGAATTTCATCGGCGACGGCCTGCGCGATGCGCTCGATCCGAAACTCAAGAAATAACGGGAGGCTATTATGCAACGACTCCTTGACATTGAAAACCTGCGGACGACGTTCGATATCCACGTCGGCAAGGTGCAGGCCGTTCGCGGCGTGGATCTGCACGTGGACGAGGGCGAGACCGTGGGCGTCGTCGGCGAAAGCGGCTGCGGCAAGAGCGTTTCGATGCTCTCCGTGCTGCACCTTCTGCCGGACTACGCCAAAATTTCGGCGGACAAGATGATCTTTGACGGCACGGATCTGACGCGGCTCACGCCCAAAATGTTCCGCAAGATCAGCGGCGACCAGATCGGCATGATCTTTCAGGATCCCATGACCTCGCTCAACCCGCTCTTCACCGTCGGCGACCAGCTAACCGAGCCGCTGCGCATCCACAAGGGCATTTCCAAAAAGGAAGCGCGCGCCCTCGTGCTCGAAAAGCTCCGGATGGTCGAGATTCCCGATCCGGAAAGCCGCATGAAGCAGTATCCGCACGAGCTTTCCGGCGGCATGCGCCAGCGCATTATGATCGCCATGGCCATCATGTGCAACCCGCGCCTGATTATCGCCGACGAGCCAACCACCGCGCTGGATGTGACGATTCAGGCGCAGATTCTCGACCTGCTGCAAAGCCTGCAAAAAAAGCTCGGCACAGCCGTCATTATGATTACCCACGACCTCGGCGTCATCGCGGGCATGTGTTCACGCGTGCTGGTCATGTACGGCGGCGTCGTCGTGGAGGAAGGCACGGTTCGCGAGATCTTCTACGAGCCGAAGCATCCCTACACGTGGGGGCTGCTGCGCTCCATCCCGCAGAAATCCGGCGAAAAGCGCAAGCTGATTCCGATTCCGGGCTCGCCGCCCGACCTGATTGCGCCGCCGCCGGGCTGTCCGTTCGTGGCGCGCTGTCCGTATGCCATGAACATCTGCAACAGCGCCCTGCCGGAGATGACCCGGCTTTCGCAGACGCATTGCGCGCGCTGCCGGCTGCTGGATGAAGGCGCGCCGCGCATCGTTTGGGAGGGAAACCGCGAATGAGCACGATTGTAGAAGCCCGCGGGCTTAAAATGTATTTTCCCGTCGGCCGCACGCTCGGCGGCAAGCCCAAAAGGCTGCTCAAGGCCGTGGACGACGTGAGCTTTTCCATTCAGAAGGGCGAAACCTTCGGCCTTGTCGGCGAGAGCGGCTGCGGCAAAACGACGGTCGGCCGGTGCCTCGTCCGCCTGTATGAGCCGACGGACGGCCGGATTTTCTTCGACGGGCAGGATATCGCCCACCTCGGTGAAAAGCCGCTGACCCCCTATCGCCGCCGCATGCAGATGATCTTCCAAGACCCCTATGCGTCGCTGAACCCACGCATGACCGTCGCCTCGATCATCGCCGAGCCGCTCCGTTACGCGGGCGCAAGCAAGGCCTATCAGACCGAGCGGGTGCGCGAGCTGGTCGATCTCGTCGGCCTCAAGCCGGATCACCTCCAGCGCTATCCGCATGAGTTTTCCGGTGGCCAGCGCCAGCGCGTCGGCATCGCCCGCGCGCTCGCCTGCAACCCGGAGTTCATCGTCTGCGACGAGCCGGTCTCCGCGCTGGACGTCTCCATCCAGGCTCAGGTCATCAACACGCTGGAATCGCTTCAGGAGAAGCTGGGGCTTTCGTATCTGTTCGTCTCCCACGACCTCTCCATGGTGCGCCACATCTCCCACAATGTCGGTGTGATGTATCTGGGCTGCATGGTCGAGCGCGCGCCGGTGCACGAGCTGTATTCCAACATGCTGCACCCGTACACACAGGCGCTGATGAGCGCCGTGCCGATTCCCGATCCGGATATCGCCGCCGCCAGCAGCCGCATCCACCTCTCCGGCGACGTGCCGACCCCGATTGATCCGCCGAGCGGCTGCCGCTTCCGCGCGCGCTGCCCGTATGCGACCGAACAGTGCGCTCAGGAGCGCCCGGAGCTGCGCGAGGTCGCGCCGGATCACTTCGTCGCCTGCCACCGCATCAAGTGACAAAAACGAAAAACGAAAAGACCAGAGCTGCAAGGCCGTTTCCGCCTTCGCTCTGGTCTTTATGTATGCGTTTGTCGTCTCTATGTGCTTCGGGCTTACACCACGCTCTGCAAGCCGAGCGTCTTTTCAATCAGCAGCATCACGCCCAGCGTCGCCACCATCATAATGGTCGCCAGCGCCGCGATGGTCGGGTCGAAATGATACTCGACATAGCCCATGATCTCAATCGGGAGCATGTTCACGCCGGGGCCGGTCAGGAAAGCGGACAGCGACACGTTGTTGAACGAGTTGATGACCGCCATGATGCAGGCCGAGGCAATGCCGGATTTGATGTTGGGCAGAACGATGTGGAAGAACGTGTATTGCCGCGTCGCGCCGAGGCTGCAAGCCGCCTCCTCCACCGCGAAATCGAAATTCGCGAGGCTGGAGGTAATCACGCGCATGATGTAGGGAATCGACAGCAGCGTATGGCCGATCAGCAGGCTGGGGATGACCGCCAGATCATACTGATTGACCACGTAGCGCAGCATGATGAAGCCGAGCACGATGCACGGAATCAGCACCGGGGAGAGGAAGACCGTCTTGATCGTATCCTTGCCCTTGAAATCGTACCGATTCAGCGCGTAAGCCGCGGGCAGGCCGAACAGCAGCGCAATCGCGGTGCCGCCCAGCGCGATGAACAGGCTCAGTCTGGCGGCCTTGGCAAAGGCACTCATCGTGAACACCTGCTGATACCACCGGAGCGTAAAGCCCTCGCCCGGAAATTTCAGATAGTTGGTATCGCTGAAGGAGGCCGCCATGATGACCACCAGCGGCCCGATCAAAAACAGATAGACCAGTATCGTCACCAGAAACAGCAGTTTGTTCTTTTTCATCGGGGGAAAAGCCTCCTTCGCGATCCAAAGAGTTCTCGCTTACTTCACAGAGAAGATGGCGTTCCAGCTTGCAATCCAGTTCGCCTGATTGGCGGCGATCACGTTCCAGTCCGGCAGCTTGAGGTTCGCGATCATGTCCTCGCCATAGGTGAAGTTGGCAGCCTGCTCGGCGGTCAGCTCAACGTCCGGGCGAACCGGCGCGTCCACGCCGTCCAGCGCCTCGGCGAGCTGCACATCGTAGCTGAGGTAGTAGTCGATGAACGCCTCGGCCAGTTCCTTGTTCTCGCAGCCCTTGACGATGTTGAGCATGTTGTAGCCGGAGAAGGAGCCTTCGGTCGGATCGACCCAGATGTAATCCGGGTTGGCGTTCTTGGCGGTGGTGTAGCTGTAATCCAGCAGAACGGCGACGCTGATCTCGCCCTGGTTGAGCATGTTGATGGTGTCGTTGGCGCTCGTCCAGGTCTTGACGACGTTCGGCTTCAGCTCGGCCAGCTTGGCGAAGATGGCCTCGTCGTCCTTGCCCGGCTCAAGGCCGAAGGCAGCGGCAGTCGCATAGTAGAACAGCGGGCCGGAGGTCGTGGTCATTTCCGGCACGGCGATGCTGCCCGCCAGCTCCGGGTTCCACAGGTCGGCAATGCTCTTGATCTCCACGTCGCAGAACGCGCTGTCATAGACGATGCCGAGGCGGTTGAAGGTGTAGGCCGGGCCGTAACCCTCGCCCATCGGCGCGCGGGCGTTCTCGTAGATGCCGCTGATGTTGCTGAGCTTGCTGGAATCGAAGGTCTCCAGCACGCCCGCCTCGCGGAGCTGATCGACGAACATATCGCCGATGATCACCACGTCGTAATCCTCCGGGGATTCGACGATCTTGGTCACACGCTCCGGATTGCGGCCCGTATCCACGACGAGCTTCGCGCCGGTAGCCGCCTCGAACGGATCGTAAACGTTCTTCTGGAGCAGCTCAGCGTTGAAGCTGAAGGTGCTGATGGTCAGCGTCTGGCCGGCGAAGGGCTTTTCCTCAGCGACGGCGCAGAACGACAGGCTCGCGATCACGAGCAGGGTAACAAGCAGGGTGACAAACTTTTTCATGATTTTTCTCCTCTCCTGTTAGCCAATGAGTTTGATTTTATTCTCCGTCAGCACGAGCGTCACCGCCGTGCCGACCGGGAAGACCTGAGTTTGATCCGCGCTGACGACAAATTCGCCGATCGCGGTCTTGACGTTGAGCTGGTTGTGGCGGCCAAGGAACGTGCTGACCATCACCTCGCCGGGGATGGCGTTGTTCCCCTTCTCCCCCGCCGGTCGAACCTGCACGTCCTCCGGGCGGATGCAGCCCTTGAAGCGCTCGCCCGGCTTCTGATCCGCCGCGCGGATGACCGTGCCGTCCGCCGCGGCGAAATCGCCGCCCTGCGCGCGCGTCAGCTCAAAGAAGTTTTCAAAGCCGACGAACCGGGCGATGAACTCGGTGTTCGGGCTGTTGTAAATCGTGCTCGGCGCGTCCATCTGCTCGATGACGCCCTTGTTCATAATGGCCACCTTGTCGCTGATGGCGAAGCACTCTTCCTGATCGTGCGTGACGTAAATCGCCGTGAAGCCCAACTCCTGCTGAATCCGGCGGATCTCCACGCGCATCTTGACGCGCAGCTTCGCGTCGAGGTTGGAGAGTGGCTCGTCAAAGAGCATCAGATCCGGCTTGATGACCATGGCGCGCGCAAGCGCCACGCGCTGACGCTGGCCGCCGCTCATCTCGCGCGGATAGCGGTTTTCAAACCCCTCCAGATCGACGAGCTTCAGCATCTGCATCACGTCGCGCTCGATGGTCGCCTTATCCAGCTTGCGCATCTTGAGGCCGAAGGCCACGTTGTCAAACACAGTCATGTGCGGAAAGAGCGCGTAGCTCTGGAAGACAAAGCCGAAGTTGCGCTTGTGCAGCGGCACATGGGTGTAATCCCTGCCGTCAAAGCTGATCGTTCCCTGCATCGGCTCGGAAAAGCCCGCGATCAGGCGCAGGGTCGTCGTCTTGCCGCAGCCGGAGGAGCCGAGCAGGCTGACAAATTCGCCGCGCTCCACGTTCAGGTTGAAGTCGCGCAGAATCACGTTCTGGCCGTAGCCGGCGGTAATCCCTTTCAATTCAAGCAGCGCCATGTTTGCTTTTCCTCCTTACGCCATCGGGTTAATCTTTCGGCTCAGGGCGTTGAACACGCCGGAGATGATCATCGTCACCACGATCATCACAACCGCCACGACGGAGGCCTGCGCCCAGTCGCGAAGGCTCATCGCGTATTGATAGATCATCGTCGCCAGCACGCGGGTATCCGTGCCGCCGAGAAGCTGCGGGGTGGTATAGGCCGTCATGCAGCCGGTGAACACGAGCACGCTGCCCGTCACCAGGCCGGAGATGCTCAGCGGGAAAACGACGTGGAAGAACGCGCCGAGCTTCGTCGCGCCGAGGCTTCCGGCCGCCTCGCTCAGGTCGTCCGGGATGTGATCCATCACGCCGATGAGCGAGAGGATCATCAGCGGCAGGAAGAGCTGCACAAAGCCGACCGTCATGGAAAACTCGTTGTACAGCAGGCTCTGCGGCTTGGCGAAAATGCCCAGCGACACCAGCGCGCTGTTGACGATGCCCTTTTTGCCGAGAATGACCATCCAGCTAAAGGAGCGGATGACCGGGCTGGTGAACATCGGGAAGACGGCCAGCGCCATCATCATGCCCTTGTGCCGGGAATGTTTGGCGATGTAATACGCCGTCGGGAAGCCGAGCAGCGCGCAGAGCGCCGTGCTCAGCAGGCTGAGCCGCAGGCTGCGGACAAACACCTGCTGGAAGTACACATCCCCAAAGAGCGAGAAATACGAGGAGAGCGAAAAGCGCTCGCCCGGAAAAAACGAGGTCAGGCAAAGCGAAAACAGCGGAACGAGCATGAAAAACACGATAAACAGCACACCGGGCAGCACCAGCGCCGCCGCAATCCAACGATTTTTTCGATTCACCGAAGGTTTCACCCTTTCCGCAGACATAATGTTCGGTAAAAATGCATTTCATTTTAACATAAAGCGCGGAATGTGTCAATTCTTCTTTCTCTCTTTTTGAGAAAATAATCATTTCGCCGCTTTATGTGTCGGAATGTTCGTGTTTTTGCTCTCGTTCATCAAATGATGTCCGCGTATTTTGCCGCACTCTGCATAAACGGCCCCATCTGCTCCAGCAGCCGCGCCTTCGCCTCCCGCATGTCAAGCCGCGTCAGCTTTCCGCCGCGCACCAGCGTTTCGCCGGAGGCCATCACGAGGCTCACGTCCGAACTGTTCGCGCCGTAAACCAGCGCCGAATAGGGGTTGTAGACCGGGAAAAGGTGCGGCGCGTCCACGCTCACCAGCACCAGATCCGCCCGCATCCCCGGCTGAAGTCGGCCGAATTCGCCCCCCGCGCGCAGCGCCTCCGCGCCGCCCCGCGTCGCCGCCCGCACGATCTCCTTCGCCGGAAAGAGTGCACGGTCGTGGTTCGCCGTCTTGTGGCAGTCGGCAAACAGGCGCATCTGGTCAAACAGGCTCAGCGTGTTGCCGGAGGACGGCCCGTCCGTGCCCAGCCCGAAGCGAACGCCCGCGCGCGCCGCCGCCGCCATCGGCGCAACGCCCTTGCCCGCCTTCGTGTTGCTGCCGATGCAGTGGGCGATGGCCGCGTTCCCTTCCGCCAGAATCTCGATGTCCGCCTGCGTCATGTGGATGCAGTGCCCCGCCAGCAGCCGCTCATTCACCGCGCCGATTTTTTCCAGATAGCGCGTCGGCGTTTCCCCGCGCTCCGCGAAGAACTTCATCTCGTAGTCCATTTCGCTGGCGTGCAGCGTAAACAGCGTGTCATGCTCGGCGGCCAGCTCCGCGCCCGCGCGCAGGAGCGCCACGTCGCAGGTCGTCGTGCCGTGCGGCGCGACAATCGGGCGCACCAGCGCCTCCCCGCGCCACGTGTCAAACATCGCCTTGGCAATCGCCAGCCCGCCGCCGGGCTGGGCGCTGTCGCAGGTCGGCTGGGAGATCAGCGTTTCGCCGAGATAGCCGCGCATGCCCGTCTGCACGCAGGCGCGCGCCACCTCGTCCTCAAAATAATACATGTCCGCAAACGTCGTCACGCCCGCCAGCAGCATTTCCCCGATGCCGAACACCGCGCCGCGATAGACCAGCTCGCGTGTCATCGCCTCGTTTTCCAGCGGGAACAGGAAGCGCCGAAGCCTGTCCGGGCAGTCGTCGCCCATCGTGCGGAACGGCACCATCGACACATGGCAGTGCGTGTTCACAAACCCCGGCAGCAGGATGCCCCCGCGCGCGTCGATCCGCTCGTCCGCCTCGCCCGCAAAAGCCCCCTCGCCCACCTCGGCGATGTTTTTTCCGTCCGTCAGCACGTAGCCCCTGTCCAGCACGCGCATGTCGTCGTCCATCGTCAGGACGACGGCGTTTTCAATCGCTGTCCTCATGCGTCTTCCCCCATCAGCGCCATCGCCGCCGCGCAGAACACCGCAACGCTTTTGCCCAGCACGGCCTCGTCAAAGTCAAACGTGACCGTGTGCTGCGCCCCCGCCATATCGGCCATGGCGCGCATATACGCTGCCTGCCCGCCGTGCGCCTGCACCCGGTTCATCATCACGGAAACATCGTCGCTCCCCCAGTTTTTGGCATTCTGCTCGGTGGAAAGCGTCAGCCCCGGCAGATCGCGGCGGATAACCGCGCCAATGCGCTCAATCAGCGCCAAATCGCTGTGCTGTCCCTCCGCCGTGCCCATCACGGTCAGGCTGCACGCACAGCCCTGCATCGCCGCCGCGCCCCGGCAGATTTCCTCCGTCCGCGCCATCATAAACCGGTTGATCTCCGTCGTTTCGCCGCGCACCTCCACCTGCATCAGCGCGTGATCCGGCACGACGTTTCGCCCCGAGCCCGCGCGCAGTGTGCCCACGTTGACGAAGCTCTGCCCGCCGCTGTGGCGCGGAATGGCGTGCAGCGCCAGCGCGGCGGAGGCCGCCGCCAGCAGCGCGTTTTTCCCCTGCTCCGGGAAGCCGCCCGCGTGCGCCGCGCGCCCGGTGAAGACCGCGTCGTATTTCGTCGTCGCCAGACTGCCCCACGTGCCCACCGTCACGTCGCCGTCGTCCGCCTGCCCCGTCGGCGCGATGTGCGAGGCCAGCAGCACGTCCACGTCGTCGAGCCAGCCGTTTTCCACGATGGCATACGCGCCGCGCACGCCTTCCTCCGCCGGCTGGAAGATCAGCTTCACCGTGCCGCGCAGCGCGTCCCTGTGCGCCGCCAGAATGTGCGCGACGCCCAGACCGATGGCCGCGTGGCCGTCGTGGCCGCAGGCATGCATCATGCCGGGGTTCACGCTCGCAAACCCCGCCCGCGTCGGCCTGTGCGTCTCCTGCGGACATTCCGCCATCGGCAGCGCGTCGATGTCAAACCGCATCGCAAGCGTCGCTCCTTCGCCGCAGCGCAGAACGGCGACCACGCCCGTGTAGCCCGCGCGGACGTCCTGCGTCAGCTCGTCCTCCGGCGCGCCCTGCGCGAGCGCCCGCTCCGCGTGCGCCGCCAAAATCGCCTCATCCGGCAGACCCAGCCGCGCGCCCTCCCTGCAGACCGCGCGCCCCGTGTATGTTTCATACCCCATCGCCCGAAGCGCCTTCGCCAGAATTGCCGTCGTCCGCATTTCCAGCCAGCCCGTCTCCGGGAAGCGGTGCAGATCGCGGCGGATGCGCACCAGCTCCGGCTGGATCGCGTCGATTTCCCCTTGGATTTTCGCAAAGTCATTCTTCATCTGCTTCAGCCCCCTGTTTAGAGCGCCGTATCCGGCGCCCCGCCTCGCTCTCTATGCCCAAAATATATCATAATTGACGCGCGGCTTCAAGGGGCGTATACTGATATTATTCTTGCTGCCAGCGGAGGAGATTATGGAAAATCAAGTGCTCGTCATCGGCTCGACCTGCGTGGACGTCATCATCCGCGTCGATCACCTTCCCCATACCGAGGAAAACCTGCATCCCGACGGCCAGCAGTTCGCCATCGGCGGCTGCGCCTACAACGCCGCCAACATTCTGGGGCGCGGCGGCGCGCCGGTCACGTTCGTCACCCCGGTCGGTCTTCAAGGTGTGTTCGGCGCTTTCGTCAGGGATCGACTCCAAACGCTCCCCTTCGCGCAGCCCGTCTATCTGCCGAACGCGGCGAACGGCTGCTGCTACTGCCTCGTCGAGGCCGGGGGCGAGCGGACGTTCCTATCCATCCACGGCGCGGAATACAGCTTTGATCCCGCGTGGATGGCGCGTTACGCCGCCGGGCGCTACGCCTACGGCTATGTCTGCGGGCTTGAAATCGAGGAAAAGACCGGCGGTCTGCTGGCAGATTATCTCAAAACCGCCCCGATTGATCGAATCCTGTACGCGCCGGGGCCGCGCGGCGCGCAAATCGCGCCGGAAAGAACGGAGGCGCTCTTCGCCCTGCACCCGATGCTCCATCTGAACGCCTCGGAGGCGCGCGCGCTTTCCGGGCTCTCCGATCTGGATGAGGCGATGCGCGCCCTGCATCAAAGGACGCAGGCGCCGGTTATCGCCACGCTGGGCAGGCACGGCGCGCGGGTTTTGGCCGAGGACGGCGCGCTGCTCACCGTGCCGGGTCAGCCGGTCGAGCGCGTGGCGGATACCATCGGCGCGGGGGACGCGCACGCGGGCGCCGTTTTGCTGGGGCTCTCGCGCGGCCTTTCGCTTCCGGATGCGGTCGCGCTGGGCAATCGCGTCAGCGCGCAGGTGGTTCAAACTGCGGGCGCGACGCTCTCGGACGAGGCGCTTTCCCGCGCGCTGTCCTGCGCCAAACCGGCCGTCTGACCGTTTCATCACTTTTTTCTCTTCCGCGCGCATAAATCGCCGCGCACCGGACATCATAGAGGGCGAGGAGCTGAGCAAGCAGCTCAGACCCGAACCGTCTGTCCGCCGCCGCGAGATTCGCCGTCGTCATGGCCGCGCATCCGCCCGGAAGGAAGACCCGTCGGGCGTGATGCGCCAAGCACCGCCTCCTCTCTTTGATAAGCGGAGGGTCGCGTTATCGGCAGGATACGCGGCTCTCTGCCTTTTTTTATGAAGTCGGGGGTGTGCGTTTTCGTTTTTTCCTTTTTGAAACATGAACGTTTTTCATCTGGCGCATGAAAAGTGTTGACATTCTTTTCAAAACGAGTACAATGTGTTCTATCGCCCGTTGCGGCGACCGAGAACAACACTTTTTTCGGAGGAGAAAACCATGAAGAAATTGACGACCCTTGCCGCCGCCGCTTTGGCGCTGGCGATGACCGGCGCTGGCGCGCTGGCCGAAACGACTTTGCAGTTGGGCACCACGGTCAACGAGCAGGACAGCTTCCACGTGGCGGCCATAAAATTCGCCGAGCTTGTGGACGAGCGCACGAACGGCGAATATAAGATTGAGATTTATCCGAACGGCACGCTGGGCGGCGAGAGCGACATGCTCGATTCCATGAGCACCGGTATGCTGGATATGGGCATCATCACCAGCGGCCCGTTCGTCAACTTTTCGGAGATGATGGGCGTTCTGGATATGCCGTACCTGTTCGCCAACAACGAGGAAGCCTATAAGGTGCTTGACGGCGAAATCGGCCGCGAGCTGCTGGATACGCTGGAGGACGCGGGGCTGAAGGGTCTGGCCTACGCCGAGCGCGGCTTCCGCAACGTGACCAACTCCGTTCGCCCGGTGACGTGCGCCGACGATCTCGCCGGCCTCAAGCTGCGCGTGATGGAAAACGAGGTTTACACCGCGACCTTCAAGGCGCTCAAGGTCAACGCCGTTCCGATGGCTTGGGCTGAGGCGCTGACCGCCATGCAGCAGGGCACCATCGAGGGCGAGGAGAACCCGATCAATGTCATCTATTCCTACAGCCTGTGGGATTACGGCCAGAAGTACGTGACCCTCGACCGCCACAGCTACTCCACCGCCATCATCACCATGAGCCTGGATGTGTTCAACAGCCTGGACGAAGCCACGCAGGCGATCTTCCTGCAGAGCGCGCAGGAAGCCGCCGAGTATGAGCGCGCCTGGGTCGCCGAGCAGGAAGCCGATCAGCTCGCGACCATCAAGAGCCACGGCGTTGAAGTCGTCGAGAACCCGGACGTCGATTCCCTCCGCGCCGCGGTGCAGAGCGTCTACGACGCTTATCCGCAGTACGCGGACTACATCGCCCGGATTCAGGCGATGCTGGCCGAGTAATTCAGCCGCTCCCGCGTTTCCTCTCCCGCGAGGGGAGGAAACGTTTTTTTACCCTTTGAAATTACGGGAAAAAACGGAGGCACCCCCATGATACTCAAGAAAATTCTTTCGCCCGTCAGCGACGCGCTCGATCGGGTGTGCAGCGTGCTCATCGTGGTGATGCTCGGCCTGATGGTCGTCATCACCACCGCGCAGATCGTCTGCCGCACGTTCTTCACCTCCCTGAGCTGGTCGGACGAGGTGACACGCTACCTGCTCATCTGGTCCACCTTCCTGGGCGCAACCTGCGTCTATCGCCACGGCGGCAACATCGCCATCACCTTCATTCAGGATATGGTGCCCAAAAAGCTCGGCTCCGTCATGCGCATCGCGGTGCATGCGATCTGCTGCGCGCTCTTCGCCGTGCTGCTGTTTTACAGTTGCAAATACTGCGGCAAGCTGGTCAAGACGGCCACCGCGCTGCCCATCAAGATGAAATACATCTACCTGTGCATCCCCATCAGCATGGGCGTGCTGATGCTCCACGCGCTGGTCATGGCGCTGGGCGAGGTTGAAACCATGAAGGAGGTCAAGGGCTAATGGCAGTCATTCTCTTCGGCGTGTTTATCGCCCTTCTGCTGCTGGGCGTACCGGTTGCGTTTGCCATCTGCTCCGCCGCCGCGACGACGATGTTTGCGGGCTTCGGCGACGCCAAAATGATGATCGTGGTGCAGCGCATGTTCGCCAGCTGCGATTCCTTCAGCCTGATCGCCGTGCCGTTCTTCATCTTCGCGGGCGACCTGCTCGCGGGCGGCAGAATCTCCAAGGTGCTCGTCGAGTTCTGCGAGTCCCTGCTGGGCATGATTAAGGGCGGCCTGTCCGTCGTCTCCGTGCTGGCGGGCATGTTCTTCGCCGCCATCTCCGGTTCGGGCGCGGCGACCACCGCCGCCGTCGGCGCGACGCTCGTGCCCGAGCTGAAAAAGCGCGGTTACCGCGAGGATTCCGCCGCCGCGCTCGTCGCCGCCGCCGGTACGATCGGCGTCGTCATTCCGCCGTCCGTGCCGATGGTTCTCTACGCCGTCATCGCGGAGGAAAGCGTCAGCCGCCTGTTCAGCGCCGGTTTCCTGCCGGGCGTCATCATGGGCATGATGCTTATCGCCATCGCCCTCTATCAGGCGTATCAAAACAACTATCCCAAGGGCGCGCCGTTCTCCCTCAAAAACGTGGGCAAAACCTTTTTGAAGGCCATCCCCGGCATCCTGATGCCCGCGATCATTCTGGGCGGCATCTTCTCCGGCTACTTCACCCCCTCCGAGGCGGCGGCCGTGGCCGTGGTCTACGCGCTGCTGGTGTCCACGTTCGTCTATCGCGACATGAGCCTCAAAAAGCTCTATACGACGATGCTCGGCTCCGCGAAGACCAGCGCCGTCATTATGATTATCATCGCGTGCAGCGGCCCGTTCGGCTGGGCGCTGGCCAACTGGAAGATTCCGGAAGCCATCTCCTCCGCCGTGCTGAGCGTTTCTACCAACAAATACGTCATCCTCTTCCTGATTTCCCTGATTATTCTGGTTGCGGGCGTGTTCATGGAGACGTCCTCCGCAATCATTATCCTGACCCCGGTTTTCCTGCCGCTGGTGCGTGCGCTGGGCATTTCCACCCTGCACTTCGGCATCCTCTTTGTGGTCGGCATCGCCATCGGCATGATTACCCCGCCGGTCGCCATCAACCTGTTCGTGGCCTCGGGCATTACGGGGCTGTCGCTGGAAAAGATATCCAAGGCCGTCGTCCCCTACCTCATCGGCCTGATCGTCGTCTTCCTCGCGATTGTGTATCTGCCGCTCTTCATCCCCGGCTTCATCGGCTGATCTTCTCCGGCCTTTCGTATTCTTTCAACTTATAGAAAGGGCTATTCTCCCCCTTTGGGGGAGAATAGCTTTTTGTCTACAGTCTGGGCGATTCTCCCTCACTTCGGGAAAGAATCGCTTTTTTATCTACTGTCTGCGCGGGGCGTTTTTTATTTTTTTCGTATTTTTTACAATTATCCAAACTTCTCTTAACTTTTGCCGAATCTGTGCTATAATAAGCTGTGTATGTTTTTTCTTTTTGGGCTTTGATGTACAGGAGACGCTTATGTTTAAATCACACGCACACCGCACCATGGATATGACGGAAGGCTCCCTTCTGACCAAGGTGCTGTTTTTTTCGCTGCCGATCATGCTGTCCGGCATTTTGCAGCTCCTCTTCAACGCGGCGGATACCATCGTGGTCGGCCGCTTTGCGGGCAACGAGGCGCTGGCGGCGGTCGGCTCGGTCGGCTCGCTGAACAACATGATTATCAGCCTGTTTGTCGGCCTTTCCATCGGCGTCAACGTGCTGGTCGCGCGCTTCACCGGCGCAAAGGACGCGGAGCGCGTCTGTGAAACGGTTCACACCGCGGTGCTGCTCTCCCTCGTAGGCGGCGCGGTGCTGGCGGTCGTCGGCTTTGCGGCCGCGCGCCCGCTGCTTGAAATCATGGGTTCACCGGAGGACGTGATCGACCTTGCCGAGCTGTATATCCGCATCATCTTTATCGGCATGCCGGTGCAGATGCTCTACAACTTCTGCGCGGCGGTGCTCCGCGCGGTCGGCGACACCAAGCGCCCGTTGTATTTCCTGACGATTGCGGGCGTCATCAACGCCGGGCTGAATCTGGTGTTCGTCATCGGGTTCAAGATGAGCGTAGCGGGCGTCGCGCTGGCGACGATCATTTCGCAGGCGGTCTCGGCCGCGCTGGTCACGCGCTCGCTGATGCTGATGGACGGCCCGACGCAGCTTCACCTCGACCGCCTCGCCATCAAGCCGCACATCATGCGCATGATTATCCAGATCGGCCTGCCTGCGGGCATTCAGAGCTGCATGTTCTCGCTCTCCAATGTCGTCATCCAGTCCTCGGTGAACAGCTTCGGCTCTATCGTCATCGCGGGCAACGCCGCGGGCGCGAACGTCGGCAACTTCGTCTATCAGGCGATGAACACGTTCCAGCAGGCCGTCACCTGCTTTGCCGGGCAGAACATCGGTGCGCGCAAGCCGCGCCGTGTGCTCAGCTCGATGTATGTCAGCCTGTTCTGGGCGCTTTCCTTTGGCGTGGTCTTCGGCGTGCTCTCCTGCGTCTTCGGCACGCAGCTTCTGGGGCTCTATTCGCCGGATCCGGCGGTGATTCAGGTCGGCCTGAACCGCATGTACATCGTCTGCGGCCCGTATTTCCTCTGTGGCATCATGGATGTGATGACCGGCATTCTGCGCGGCGTCGGCTATTCGCTGCTGCCGATGATCGTCTCGCTGATGGGCGCGTGCGTGTTCCGCATTTTCTGGGTGATGACGATATTCGCGGCCAACCGCACGATGGATTGCCTGATGATTTCCTACCCCGTTTCGTGGGCGCTGACCTTCCTCGTGCTGGTGGTGATCTTCGCGGTGCTTTGGAAAAAGAAGATCCGGCCGCGCTATACGCCGGAGGAATTGGCGGCGCGATAAAACAGCAAAACCGACCGATGGTCATTCGGTCGGTTTTTTTGGCCTTTTCGGCTGACAAAGAACGAAACGCCGCAGGGCGCATGCCGTCCCCGCTCGGCGCTTGGAAATGCGTTCCTTCGTTTCTAAAGGGGTTTGATCGGTTCGATAAACCGGAAGTTGGATTATAAAGGTCTTTGCAAATACACCATATCTACCAACTGTATTCCGCTCTCATAGATTGGGTGGTCGTAATTATCTGTGAAAAAATTGGGTATGATGTGTGAACGAACAAAACCACACTTTTCATAAAACGGGATTGAAAGCGGACTATCTCCTGTTCCCACTTGCAGAATTGCGTATTGTTCCCTGTAATTATCAATAATAAACTCAATTAAGGCTCTTGCATAGCCTTTGCCTTGATATTCTGGAACTGTAGCAATATTCTTGATTTCAAGTATGTTATTTCCCTCATCGGTTATGACACACTCGCACTTTACCCCATTATCATCAAGTACATACATCTTGCCTTTATCAAGATAACGGTCAACCATATCTTCCTGTTCATCTGCTAATAGGAGCAAATCCAGATATTGTCTTTTATTTTCTTTAACTTCAACAATTTTCATTAATCACACCTTCATATCCAGATTTATCGTTCATCTACACATCCGAATTATACCATAAAGCGGGAAACGCGAAAAGCCCGAACCTTCTTCTACCGACAGAGCGCAAAACGCCGCAGGGTGCATGCCGTCCCCGCTCGGCACTTGGAAATGCGTTCCTTTGTTTCTAAAGGAATTTGATCGGTTCGATAAGCCGGAATTTATCACTCTAAAATAAATGGGAGCGTAATCATAATAATTCCAAACAGGGCAAATGAAATACCACCAATTTTTGCGACTTTTAAGTAGAATTCAGACGGTTCATCTGCCCGATAAGATTTCCATTCTTCTGTCAATTTCCATACTAAGTCTGGCTTCAAAAAGATAAACATACCTAATGTAAAAATTATGATTCCGCCACAAATAGGCCACAACATATTCACCATCCCCTTCATCAAATTCCGATTTATCGTTCATCTTCACCTCCGAATTATACCATAAAGCGGGAAACGCGAAAAGCCCGAACAGTTTTCTGTCCGGACTTTTTCGCTATGCTCAAATTGATTTAATCCTTTTCGGCTTTCCGGCGCTCGGCCATACGATTTCGCAAGCCCTTGCCAAGGCTTATGCCAGACTGAACGCCGCGAGGAAGAAGAACAGCACGACGGCCAGCACCGTGCCCAGCGACAGCGTGGTGGAAACATACTCCGCATCGTCGCCAAGGTCGGCGAACAGTGGGATGATGAACGGCGCGGGCAGCGTATATTGCAGCATCAGCGCCAGCAGCAGCCCCTTGTCAAACGGAATCACGGCGAACAGAATTCCCGAAACCGCCGCGCAGACGACGGCCAGCACGCCCAGCCGAAGCCCCATCGTCGTCAGCACCGGGCGGAGAAGCGCGCGGCTGACGTGAAGCTGATAGCCCATGACAATCAGAATCAGCGCGGAGGTCGGCGCGGTGATAAAGCTCAGCAGCGAGGTCACGATCTCCCCCGCCGCCGTGCCGTCGATGGCCTTATGCACGCCCAGCGCGCCCAGAACGATGCCCAGCAGCATGCCGATGCAGGCTTTGTTGGTCAGCATGTTTTTGACGATGAACTGGGGCGTCATTTTCTCGCCGCCCGCCGCCTTGAGCGCCGTCAAAAAGACAGTATAGGCGAACATCGTCTGGCCGATATCGACCATGGCGTATGTCTTGGTTTGATCCGCGCCGCAGAGCAGCGCATAGAGCGCGTAGCCGAGCATGCCGCCCTCCGCGCTGGTCATCAGCAGCGGCATGAAGCGGTCATACGGCTTCACGAACCGGCGCAGGCCGTAGCCCGCCGCCAGCGCCGCGCCGTATCCGGCGAACACCAGCACGAACACCAGCAGCATCCAGATCGGAAAAACCGGTAAAAAACGCCTGAAACAGCACGACTGGCAGCAGAATATCGCCGATGATGTTTTTCAGCCCCACATGCTGGTCATCATTCAAAATGCCCTTTGTCGCGCAGACGCGGCCGAGCGCGATCATCACCAGCACGGGCAGAACCTTGGCGAGAATTTGCGTAATCATGTGTACAGTCCCTTCCTATTGAAAGGAAAAGGCTGCAAAGCAGAATTTGCTTTGCAGCCTCCTTTGTTGTAACTTTGGTGTGAATTACTTGGTGTGGATCGCGTCGGTGTAGAACTCGAACGCTTCCTTATCGGTCGCCTTCTGGTGAACGATCATGCGGATCGCCTTCGCCATCTCGACCGGGTGATTGCTCTGGAAGATGTTGCGGCCCATATCCAGACCGCGCGCGCCGCCCTGAATGGAGCGATACGCCAGCGTCAGCGCCTCATCCTCCGGGAGCTTCTTGCCGCCGGCGACGACGATCGGCACCGGGCAGGCCGCGACGACTTCCTCGAAGTTGTCGCAGTAGTAGGTCTTGACGAGCTGCACGCCCATCTCGGCCACAATGCGGGTTGCGAGCTTGAAGAAGCGGTCGGTGCGCTCCATGTCCTTGCCGACGGCCACAACGCCCAGCGTCGGGATGCTGTAGCGCATGCCCGCGTTGATGCAGCGGCTCAGGTTGTCGATGGAGGAGAGCTGGCCGTCCGCGCCGATGAAGGTCTGAACCGCCATGCAGTCCGCGTTCATGCGGATCGCGTCTTCCACGTCCACGGCCAGGCACTCGTGGCTCAGGTCGTCGTTAATCATGGAAGAGCCGCTGGTCACGCGCAGCGCAATGCCCTTCTTGAAGGTCGGGGACACGCAGGTGCGAATCGCGCCACGGGTGCCCATGAACACATCCACCTGCTCCTGAAGCTTCGGGATCACCAAATCCAGACGCTCCAGACCGGCGGTCGAGCCCATGAAGTAGCCATGGTCAAACGCGAACATCACAGTGTTGCCGCTGACCGGGTCAAAGATATTGGAAAGGTGGCGCTTCATGCCCCAATCCGTGTTATTCGCGCCCTTCACGTGGAAGCTGCCCTGATTGCCAAACGGAACATCCGTATGATAATCCTTCGCGACCTTCAGTCCGTCCTTATCTGCCATTGGAATCAATCTTCCTTTCTGAAAACGGTCCATTTGTGAGCTTCTAACAGAGGCGAACGCCGCGTCATGCCGCGGCTTCCACCACAAAGGGAGGGGCCCCGAAGGGTTCCTCCTTGGAGATGCCATGTTTGGGATTAGAAGTTGTAATCCGCCACGTTCTCCGCCGTGAAGACAACGCGCTCCGGCAGCAGCACGACGCCGTTGTTCTCCGCAGCAGTCTCCTGACCGGCGACGAGCGCGTCGTTGGCCAGCACTTCGACGGTGCCGATGGACGGGATGTCGATCTTATCGCCGACCTTCACGGTGTTGCCCGCGGAGATGTAAGCGGCGAGGTAGCAGCCCATCGCGCCCTGGATGCCGCAATCCCACAGACCCCAGCGGGTGCAGATGCCGTTCTCCAGGTAAGAGGTCATGCCGGACGGGGTGCAGAAGCCGGTGATGGTGATGTCCTTCGCGGTCAGACCCTTGTTCTCCGCGGCCTTGCACTGGCCCGGCAGAGCGGTGGAGTCGTTGCAGATGATCGCATCGACGTCAGCATACGCGTCGAGGATGGACTCGCCAACGCTGACGGACTGAGCCGGATCCTGGTTGGAGTAGTACGGATCATGCACCGCAACCCAAGTCGGATACTTTTCCTTGATGTAAGCGTCGCCGGCGACGTACCAGGAGTTCTGGTCAGACACGGACGGGTTGGAGAAGTGCCAGACGTACTTGACTTCGCCGTTCACGTCCACGCCGCGCTCCTTCAGGGAGTCAACCGCCATTTCCACCAGCATCGGGCCGAGGACGTCGGCGGTGCCCTGAGAGACCATCAGCGCACGAGCGTTCGGAGAGACGTCAGAGTCCCAGGTGCTGACATAGATGCCCGCGTCCTGAGCTTCCTGGAGCTTCTCATCAAGGCCGGTCGCATCGACGGAAGAGATGCAGATCGCGTCCACACCCTTGTCGATCGCCTGCTGGATCAGCTCCAGCTGGGTGGTGACGTCAGCGGTCGGGGCGCCGATGTAATCAACGGTCAGGCCCCACTCTTTCGCGTACTTCTGCGCGCCGTCATTCGCGGCCTCGAAGAACGAGTTGCCGGAAACCTTCGGGATGAAGGCGACGGTCATGCCGTCCACCGGGCTCTTGCCTTCGGCAAAAGCAGCGGAGCACAGCGTCAGAGCCATGCACAGCACGAGAAGCATAGACAGGATCTTTTTCATGTTTAGGTTCCTCCTACGTTTTATTTATCTCAAGAGGTGCTCGACGGCGCCCCCTGAAATGCGTGACATTCAGCCTTTCTTCCTTTTGAACAGGCGAGAAAGCATGTGCTGACCGGCGATTTCGCGCCCCAGAACGACCACAACCAGAATCAGGCCGATCGGCAGATCGAGGTTCTGCGTGCTCACGCCAAAGCAGAGCGGCAGGCCGTAGCGCAGGATGCAGATAATCAGCGACGCGAGCACCGTGCCGATGATGCTGCCCTTGCCGCCCGTGTTCAGCGTGCCGCCGAGCACGACGGCGGTGATGATGGCCAGCGTATAGCCGGAGCCGAGATCGTATTTCGCGGAGTTGACGTTCGCAGTCAGCAGCGTGCCCGCAATCGCGGCGCTCACCGCCGAGAGGACATAGGTGCTCATAATGGTCGCGCGGGTGTTGATGCCGGAGTATTCCGCGGCCTGCGGGTTTACGCCGATCAGGAACAGGCGCTCGCCGTACTTGGTGCGGTGGAGAATCCACATGCACAGCAGGATGAACACGACATAAATGACGATCTGCGTCGGAATACCGAAGATGTTGCCCTTGCCGAGGAAGCGGAAGCTGACGAATTTGCCCGCCTCGTTCTTCGCCGGGAAGCCGCCGATGCCCTGATACGCCGGGGTCGCGGACATGCCGGAGACCATCAGCGCAATGCCGGAATACAGGAAGCTGCCGCCCAGGGTGACGACCATCGGCTGAACGCCGCAGTAGGCGACGAAGAAGCCGGAGAGCGCGCCGCACAGCGCGGCGACCACCACGGCGATCGCCACGGCCGCCCAGATGTTCAGCCCCGCGTCGCTCCAGAGCACACCGATGATGATGCTGCTCAGGCCGATGATGGCGGGCGCCTGAATGTCAATGCCGCCGGTAATCATAACCATCGTGACAAACAGCGAAATGATGCAGACGCTGATGTAGTTGACGATGCTGTTCATAATGGACTGCGGACGCAGGAACTTCGGGTTGGCCGCGCCGAACACCACAAATTCCAGAATCAGGAAGATCACCAGAAACATTTCCCAGTGCTTAAAAACCTTTTTCAGCATGTCCTTCATGCCTTCGCGCCTCCTTCTTGATCCGCCGTTCTGGACAGAAGGCGCTTTCTGCGAGTCATTTCAATGGAGCGGCGCTGCGCCAGCGCGTCGATGACGACGATGACGATCAGCATCGTGCCGGTGATGGTGTTGTTGTAGGTGGACGGCAGGCCGATGAAGACCAGCAGTCGGCCGATGGAGGACATGATGACCGCGCCGATGGCCGCGCCGATCACGTTGCCCAAGCCGCCGGAGAGCGAAATGCCGCCGAGCACACAGGCCGCGATGGCGGTCATCTCGTAGCCGTTTCCGGCCACGGTCATCACCTGACCGTACTTGGAGGCGAACACAAAGCCGCCCAGACCCGCGAACAGGCCGCAGAGCACATACGCCAGAATCTTCGTGCCCAGCACAGAGATGCCGACCAGATTCGCGCCGCCCGCGTTGTCGCCGACCGCGATGAAATACTTGCCCTTTCGGGTCTTCGTCAGCGCCAGATGCGAAATCGCAACCAGCACCACCGCAATCGCATAGTAGAGCGTCACGCCCGCGAACACGGTCTTGTTGCCGTAGCTGGAAATCGCGCCGCCGAAGTTTTCAATCGTGCGTCCGCCGGACATGATGTAGATCAGGCCGCGAACCACGCTGTTCGTACCGAGGGTGAAAATCAGCGACGGCACACCGAAATACGAAACGCCGACGCCGTTGACCAGACCGATGGTCGCGCCCGTCGCCAGACACAGCAGCAGCATCTTCAGGATGCTTCCGTCCTGCTGGGCGATGAGACCCGTCATACCGGCGGTCAGGCCGAGGGTTGCGCCGATGGAAACGTCGATCTCGCCCGTCATAATGACGAACGCAATGCCGACGGCCAGCAGCGTGTACATCGTCGCCGTGTTAAAGCAGGTGACGATGTTGTCGTAGGTCAGAAATCCGGGCGCCGCGATGCCGGTGATGACAAACAGCGCAATCAGGAAGATCAGGCTGGTCATCCACCGGGCTTTGAACAGGTTCTTCATTTTCCTCACACCTTCCTCTCATGCGCAATGCCGAAGGAGGCGCTGGTGAGAGCATCCTGCGTGATTTCCTCGCGGCTGAACTCGCCGTTGATCCGTCCCTGGAACACCGTAACCGCGCGGTCAGCCAGCTCGACGACCTCTTCCATGTCGGAGGAGACCATCAGCACGGCCACGCCCGCGTCCTTGAGCTGGCGAATGATGTTGTAAA
>OLQO01000901.1_pt1 | contig 22000 bp, 18 predicted proteins | sample 1672281 | NCBI WGS metagenome assembly OLQO01 (sample SAMEA3136667, study PRJEB25190) | human gut metagenome | biome: human gut; feature: human-associated habitat; material: faeces | place: Austria | collected 2013
AATCCAAGAACAACAGTAGAAATTTACAACGAAAGTCACGAAATCATTGCTGCATGGCTTATTAATAATATGATTCCTCAAGGTGTATATAAAAGAATAGATATTAATAATGAGTATTTATATTTAAAGAAACAATCTACTCGTGAAGAAATAGAAGGAAAAGTTAATAACATTGTCAATGCTGTTTTTGTAAAGAAAGATGAATTTTTGATGAGTTTTTGTTGTGATTATTTAAAATTACAAGCATTGTGTGATCAATGGAAATATAAATAAACAACTAAAATAGATATTGTACATTTTAGCTATTTCATTTATTATATTAGTGCTATGTGTTTGGAGGTCTTATATGAAGATAACATTATTGTCAAAACCAGGTTTTTCAGGAAATATGCTGGTTCGTAAAATAGAAGAAGTAGCTAAAAGTCAATTAATGGATATTGAAGTGTTTTTAAATGAGCATTTACAAGAGGCCGATGTGGTTTTACTTACGCCACAAAGAAGTGAAGATTTAAAGGAAATTAAAAAGGTAGTTAAAGTTCCTGTAGGTGTTATTTCTTTAAAGGATTATGGCCTACTAGATGGAAGCAGCATTATAAAATATGCAAAACAGTTGGTTCAAAAATAATGATAATGTATTAAAAGACCATGAGATGTTTTTTTTAGAAGAAATCTCATGGTCTTTATTTTGTAAAATCAAATAAATATAAAACAGATATGTTTTTAAGTTAAAATAAAATATTTTCTATTAGCTATTTTGACTAGACAAGAGTATAATGAATCCTATGAATATATGTTTGTTTGTATTTTTTAGTGATATAAAAAGTACTTAAAAAGGAGGTAGCTATGAAATATATACAGCGATTAGGTAAATCATTAATGCTACCTGTTTCAATTATGCCCATTGCAGCACTTCTTAAAGGAATAGGGTATTGGATTGATCCTACTGGATGGGGTTTACATAGTCCGCTAGCGGCTTTATTAATTACTTCTGGTGGGACAATTATTGATAATCTTCCTATTCTATTTGCATTAGCTGTTGCTATGGAAATGTCTAAAAAAAGAGATACATTTATTGCATTGAGTACACTTGCTTGCTATATGACAATGACAACTATTTTATCACCTAAATGTATTTCTTTAATGATGCAAATTCCAGAATATGATGTGGATTTGGCATTTCATAATATTCAAAGTGCTTTTATAGGGATATTGATAGGACTTATTGTTTCTATTTCTTTTCAAAAATTTGATCAAAAGCGTTTACCGCAATTTTTATCTTTTTTTGATGGCAAAAGATTTGCGTCAATTATCGCAATAGGTATCACGCTCATTACTTCTTTGCTTTTTATTTATATTTGGCCTACTTGTTATCATTTCTTTATTTATTTTGGAAGAGAAATATCAAAATTAGGACCATTAAGTGCAGGAATTTATGGCGTGTTAAATCGTTTATTGATTCCTACCGGTTTGCATCATGCTTTAAATTCTGTATTCTGGTTTGACGTTGCAGGTATTAATGATATTGGAAAGTTTTGGGGAACGATTTCAGGTGGGGTTAAAGGTATGACAGGAATGTATCAAGCTGGATTTTTCCCAGTAATGATGTTTGGTTTACCTGGAGCTGCTTTAGCAATGTATCATTGTTCTAAAAAAGAAAATAAGAAAAAAGTAGGTGCCATTTTATTTTCAGCAGCGTTAGCTTCGTTTTTTACAGGTGTTACGGAACCTTTAGAGTTTGCTTTTATGTTTGTTGCACCTATTCTTTATTTAATTCATGCCTTCCTTACAGGAATAATGCTTTTTATTGCTGCAAGTCTTAAATGGATGGCTGGTTTTGGTTTTTCAGCTGGATTAATTGATTATATATTGAGTTTTAAATCGCCGTTTGCGAATAACATATTATTTTTAATTCCTTTAGGAGTTATTTGCGGTGTCATTTATTATGTTATTTTTAGAATGTTGATTTTACGATATGATCTTATGACACCTGGAAGAGAAAAAATACAACCAAAAGAAGAAAAAACAAAAGTATTTACTTATGATGATATGGCAATTGAATTATTAGATGCACTAGGTGGAAAAGCTAATGTTTTATGTGTTGACCACTGTATTACACGATTACGTGTAGAAGTAAAAAATATATCAATAATAGATAAACAGGCTCTATCAAATATGAATTTCTCTCACATTGTTGAAACAAGCGAGCACGAAATACAAATTATTATAGGAACTGAAGTTCAATTTATTGCTGAGATATTAAATGAAATATTAATGTAGGGAGAAATAAAATTGAAAATTATAAAAATATTTAATAATAATAGTATTGCAGCATTATCTGATGAATTAGGAGATATTATTTTAACAGGGTCAGGTATTGGCTTTCAAAAGAAAATAGGTGATTTAGTAGATGAGTCACATATTGAAAAAACATATATTTTTAAAGATAAAAGCGAAAAACGGTTACGTAGAGGAATTGATGATATTGAACCTATTTACTATGAAATTACAAGCTTATTAGTTAATAAAGCAACAAATGAGTTAAGTACACAATTTTATGGAGAAATCTTTTTAGCAATTAGTGATCACATTGCCTTTGCTATTAAACGTAAAAAAGAAAAGATAGATTTACCTAATGTTGTTTTATCAGAGACGAAAGCGATATATAAAAAGGAATACCAACTGGGATTATGGGCTATAAAACTTATTAAAGAAAAGATTGGAATTCAATTAGAAGAAGCAGAAGCAGGATATATCGCTTTGCATTTAGTGAATTTTTCAACAAAAAATAGTTCACAAAATACATCTAAAATAGTAAATTTTGTAAAAGATGTTTTTGAAGTAATTGAGCAAACTATGAATATAAAATTAGAATTAGATTCAATCAATTATGCAAGGTTATCAACACATCTTAAGTTTTTAGCGGAAAGAGTTTTTCGTAATGATATTGAAAATACGATGGATACAACAGAAAATATAAGAGATATGTTAAAAGAAAATATTCGATTATCATTATGCATTAATCGAATAAAAAAAATGATTAAAAGTAAATATAATTATACACTTGCGCCAGATGAACAAACTTATTTATGTATTCATATAAAAAAGAATTGTCACATTTAAAATGTATGCGTTTGATAACAATTGTATATTCTCGTTATTGTATAGATAAGGATTGTTACTTTAATTAGGCAAGACCAAATATATAGACGACATTTTTTATGTTGTTTTTATGTTTGGTTTTTTTTAAAAAGAAAGGGAATAAGAATATGAAATTGAAAAAGAAAAGTATTACGCTGTCCTTACATTATCTATGTCGATGAGTTCAGTTCTAGCGATTGTGCCAGTTTATGCAGAGGTGGCCAACAAAATTTAGCGTTAAACAAAACAGCTTATGTTTCAAATGAATATGGAAGTATGCCAAGAAAAAATTTAACAGATAAAATTATTTTAAATCAGATTTATAACGCAAGATATGTACGCTTATATATTGACTTATATACTTCAAATGATCTTGTTTTTGATGAACAAACAACAGTACATGTTGGCGCAGATGAATACAATGCAGATAAAGAAGCTTATCGTCGATTCTCTGATGATAAGTTGAAATATGTACAAGATACGGGAAGAACAGCGCGTATTTTGGAAAGTTAAACACAATGTTTGGGGAATACAGCGGTAAGAAGCAAAGATGTTCAAATGAACTTATGGAACTTTGGTTATGCAAATATGGAACAAATGTATGAACAAGATTATGATTTAATCGATTGTAATGATGGTCATTGCTACATTGTTCCTAATGCCGGATATTATTATGATTATTTAAAAGATGGTATTTTATATAATCAAGAAATTAATTCTATTGGGAATGAACAAATGCTTGGAGGGCTATTGCTGTATGGAACGGCATGACAGATTATTTAGAAAATGGTATTGGTGAATATGATGTTTATGATCGTTTACAAAATTCAATTCCATTATTTGGTGCTAAATTATGGGGTAAAGATGATAAAACTTTAAGCCAATCGAATAATTTAAGAGTTACACTTGGAGATGCTCCAGGTACAAATTTTGGTTATGAAACGATAAAGATGAAAATGTTATTGCTCATTATGATTTAGGTAATTTAGATTAATTAAAAGATTATGAAAATATTGAACTTGCTTTATTAGATAGTTATGATACTTTACATTTATTAGGTGATAAGAGTTATGTTTCTACATCATTTAATACAGCTGGTTTAAATAATGATTTACATGTTAAAGTTAAACATGATTCTTCAAGCAAATATGAACAGATTTTATTTGAAAGTAGTTATGGAGCCATTAAAGCTGTTCAAAAAGAGACTGGTAAAGCAGGATTAAGTAGAGAAAATCATGATTATTCATTTGATTATGAATTACTGTGTTGAATTAGAATTTAAAAATAGAAAAGAAGTCATTGAATTATATGAAAATGGGCAATTAGTAGCTATACTTGATGATGATGAACAAGAAAATGGTAGATTATTAAAAGCAACAATGATGATTCTTTTTGAAAGAATTGGAAGTAAAGAACATGCTTTTGTAGGATATGTAGATGATATTCGATTAGGTTCACAAAAAACATTTGCTTCAACAATGGAATTAGACTATTTAGTAACAAGTGCAAGTATTATTGCTGAAGAATCAAAAAATAAACAATTACAAGATATTCTTAAAGAAGCCCAAAATGTTGTAGATAATCATGATGCTTCAAAAGAAAAAATAAATGAAGCTGTTACAAATTTAGAAAAAACAATGAATAATCTAAAAAAGTAGAAACTTCTACTAAAAATGATGATCCAACAAAAGATGATACACCATCTAAAAAAGACGAAGAATCAAATTATAGCATCTACAAACAAAGATAATAAAAAAACAAAAGAATACATCAACTGCTAAAACGGGTGATGAAGCAAATATTATTTTATTTGTATGGATGGCATTTATATCATGGTTGGGTATTAAAAAATTAAAAAAAGAAGATTTATAGTCAATAAATACCACTGCAAGTAAGTAGTGGTATTTAATTTGTCTAGACAAAATTATTGTAACCGCTTGCATAGATAAGCAAGACGTGTTACAATACAAGACGTAAATACGGATTGTTACTTTAAGTAGGCAAGACCAAATAACTTACGCTTTTTTAGCATGGTTTATTTGGTCTTTATTTTTTGCTCTTGTATTTGCAAATTAAAATTACATTATTCATTTAAGGGAGCAGTAATGTAAATAAGGAAGGAAGAAGAATATGAAAGAGAAGGTAAAAAAAATCATTGCAGTGGTACTTACATTTTTAATGTCTATTGGATGTGTTCAATCTTATCCAATGGTAAGTGCCTTGGAAAGTGATTATGAGGTTTATCCTAATCCTCATATGATGGAATATCAAGATGGTTCATTTGATATAACATCAAATGTCAATATAGTCTATGAAGATGGTATTGATGAATATACAAGGGATAGACTCAATGAAGTGCTAGCTATTAAAAAGATTAATGCTACAACTTCAACAGAAGTTAAAGAAGATCAAACAAATATTTTAGTAGGTATAAAAGGCTCTAATCAATATGTTGATCAATATGCTGGTGAACATTATACAGTAAAAACAAATAATTTATTTGATCAATTAGATTCTTACTTATTAAAAGTTGATAATGGAAAAATTACTGTTTTAGGTAAAGATACAGATGCAGCTTTTTATGGTCTTACAAGTTTGTATCATATTTTTAAACAATTAGACGGAACAAATATCCGCAACTTTACAATGGAAGATTATGCCAATGTTGCAAGTCGTGGATTTATTGAAGGTTACTATGGAAATCCATGGTCTACAACGGATCGTATAAAATTAATGGAATGGGGAGGATACTACAAGTTGAATTCTTATTTCTATGCTCCTAAAGATGATCCAAAACATAACTCTAAATGGCGTGAACTTTATACAAACGAAGAAATTGAAACAAAAATCAAACCTCTTGCAGAAGCAGGAAATAAATCAAAATGTCGTTTTGTCTTTGCTTTACATCCTTATATGTATGATGCAATTAGATATAATAGTGAAGAAAACTATCAAAATGATTTAAAAGTTTTACAAGCTAAATTTGAACAAGTAATACAAGCAGGAGTACGTCAAATTGCTATTTTAGCTGATGATGCAGGTAATGTCGGTGGTGAAAATTATACAAGAACATTAACAGATATGACAGCATGGTTAAAAAAAATGCAAAAAACATATCCAGATTTAAAATTAACATTACCATTCTGCACACAAGAATATATGTATAATGGACAAGGTTATTATCGAAATTTCCCGGAAAATATTCAAATTGTCATGACAGGTGGTAGAGTTTGGGGAGAAGTAACAAATGATTTCACAACGACATTTACTAATAATGTGGGACGTGGACCTTATATGTGGATCAACTGGCCATGTACAGATAACTCTAAAAAACATTTGATCATGGGTGGTTATACAACATTCTTACATCCAGGTGTAGATCCAAACAAGATTCAAGGAATTGTTTTAAATCCAATGCAACAATCTGAACCAAGCAAAGTTGCAATTTTTGGTAATGCATGTTATTCATGGAATATCTGGCAAAGTGAAGAAGAAGCACAAAAATGTTGGAACGCTTCCTTTAAATATGTTGATCATAATAGTGCTCTTGAAACGAAAGCATCAGCTGCTTTAAGAGAACTTTCAAAACATATGATCAATCAAAATATGGATGGTCGTGTTACAGCCTTACAAGAATCAGTTGACTTAAAAGATCGTTTAGCTAGTTTTAAAGAAGCTATCTCTAATGGGACAACAATCAGTGATGAACAATTTAAAGATTTACTCAATGAATTTACAATTTTAAAAAATGCGAGTGCTACTTATAGAGCACAAGCAGGTGATACAAGAGTAAAAGATCAAATTGTCTATTGGTTAAATTGTTGGGATGATACAACAGATGCAGCAATTAATTATATTAAAGCCATTAAAGCAGTGCAAGATGGTGATGCAAATGATAAAATTTGGGATCTTTATGCAGCAGGACAAGCTGCTTTTGAAAAATCAAAAACTTATGGATTTAATTATGTTGATCATTTAGAATATGCCGAAGTAGGTGTTCAACACATTGTACCATTTATTAAAACAATGGATTCTTATTTAGGTGATATTGCTTCAACAATTGTTGATCCAAATAAACAAGTAATTAAATTCATTACAAATCGTAACGATATACCAACAGGTAATACAGATTATGTATTTGATAATAAAGTGAATACGGAAATTGTATATAAAACGCCAAATTCGATTAGTAAAGGAACTTATGTAGGAGTTACTTATACAAAAGCAATTGATATTGATAAAGCAACATTTAAATTAGGGACAAACGCGAATCCTAAAGATACTTTTTCTAAAGCTAAAGTGCAATATACAACAGATGGTAAAAAATGGGTTGATTTAAATGATCAAGAATATACTTTACCAAAAGATGTTGTATTAACTGATTTGGGATTAAAATCAGTTAGAGGAATAAGAATGATTGCTACTGAAGCTAAATCTAATACATGGTTGGGTGTTAGAGATATTGTAATTAATGCCCAAGAAGTAGCAGAGGAAGAAAAAGATGCAGGTACATTATCAACTGATAAATTAACACTTAAATCAGGGTCATTAAATGATTTATTAGATGATAGTGAAGATACATACGCACATTTTGCAGAAAGTCCTTATAAAGGTGGAGAAATTAAAGACTATTTACCAAAAGATGCAAGTATCACATTAACTTTCAACAAAGAAAAAACATTAAGAACAATTCATTTTGCACAAGATGCAGGAAATGATAAATCAATAAAATATGTGATTGAATATACAACAGATGGACAAAACTGGATAGCTATACAAGAATACAATGGAGATGCATCTGTTGAATTAGATGTGACAAGCCAAAATATTAAAGCGAAAGCAATTCGTATTAGAAACTTAGAATTACATTTACAAGATAGTAAATCTTCTGGATATTGGTGGAAAGTTAAAACATTTAAAATGGCTGATTCAGGACAAATCAATGCAACATTTATGTATACAGATGCATGGAGAATTTATGAAGGAACAGTTGCTAACTTAACAGATGATGATGATTCAACAGATGTGGAATTTCGGACATCAGGAGATATAACAAGAAAAGGTGATTATATTGGTTGGGATTTAGGTAAAGAAACGGCTATTGGTAAAATTCATGCAGCAATTGGTGGAAAACGTGATGCAGGAAATAAATGGAAAAAATATAGCTTACAATATTCTAATGACAATAAAAATTGGACAACATACAAAACTTATCAAGGTGTTTCTAGCGGAAAAGATACAATTGATGAAAATTTCAATGGTTTAGAAGCACGTTATGTACGTTTAGTTAATGAAGAAGAAAAACCTGTATGGGTTATTTTCTCCGAATTCTCTGTAAAACCTTATAATCCAGATGAAGAATTTGATAATACAAATGTTTATACAAATACGGATTATAAATTAGCTTCACAAAGTGAAGAAGCTCTTACAGAATTAATTTATAATCAAGAAATTAGTTTAGAAAAAGGTAAATACGTTGGTGTTGATTTATTAAGAATTAAAGATTTAAGTACTTTCAATATTGATTATGAAAATGGTAAAGGATTAACTTTACAAGTTTCTAAAAATGGTGTTGAATGGACAACAATTACTAATCAAGATGGTGAGCTTCCAGATGGAAGATATGTAAGATTGATAAATAAAACAGATCATGCAATCAAATTAACAATCAATCGTTTTGAAGTGCATTCAAATGAAGTTACAGCTCCATCTTTATATGAAACAACTATGAATATTAATTCATCATGGGGTGTTGCAGAAGATACTAGAAATAATGGTGCTGCTTTTGATGGTAATATTGATACAACAACAGAATTCGGAGATTTACCACAAAAAGGACAATATATTATTTATGATTTAGGACAAGAAAGAATAATTTCTAAAATTCAAATGTATTGCCAAGATAGTGCGGTCAATTATATTAGGGATGCTGACATTTTAGTATCGGATGATTTAAAAAATTGGACAAAAGTAGTAACTATTGGAGATGGTATTGAAAATACAAATGATGGAGACGTTAAATGCATTGATTCAGATGCAGGTTATAAAGCCTCAAGTACTTATCCAAATAAAGTATATGTAGAAGGAACTGCAAACCAAGTTAAAGCACGTTATTTGAAAATTTTAATGACAGCTTCAAATAATAAAAGAGCGGTTCTCTTCAATGAAATCGTTATAAATGATGGAGAATATGTACCAGTAACAAATGATCCAGCATATACTTCTACAACTATAGAAGCAAGAGGATATATTCCACAATATTTATTTGATGGTGATTTATCAACAGCTTATAAACCAGGAACAAAAGAAGCAGGAAGTATTACATATACATTATCAAGTAATCTAGATGTCAAGAAAATGCATATTATTCAAAAAGGTGAAATTTCAAATGCAAGAGTATCTGTTCTTGTTGATGATTTAGATACAAAAACACGTACAACTCATAAAAAATGGGTTCAAGTAGGAACTTTAAGAAAATCACTTAATGAATTCTATATGCCAGATGGTAATATCTATGAATTAAAAATTGAATGGGATGAAAATCATATTCCAACAATTTCAGAAACCATTATGTTAAATGAAGATGAATATGTATCAACAGCAACAAAAGATTTACAAGATTATATTGATACTTTAGATGTAAAAGAATCAACATTTACAGCTAATTCATACAAAGAATTTAAAACAAAATTAAAACAAGCAAATAAAGTAATCGATGAAAACTATGGTGAACTTGATTTGGTAGTTCAAGCCAAATCAAAATTAGAAATTGCTTATGCAAGTTTAGTTAAACGTGGAGATATTCAAAGCGTTAAGGATGAACTTGATGCAATTGATCAATTAAAAGAAAATGATTATACGAGTGAAACTTGGGCAACATTACAACAACAAGTTCAAACAGTAAATGATACACTTGCTAAGGGTGAAGCGAATATTACTGAAAAAGATGTAGAAGATATGGTTGAAGCTTTACAAAAAGCGAAAGCACAATTAGTTACAAAAGTCACAGTAAGCAAAGAAGTTTTAAAAAATTATATTGAATCAAATGAATTAGACAAATTAGATACAGATCAATATTTAACTTCAACAGTAAGCAGATATAAACAAGCATTGAAGAATGCACAAGCATTACTTGCTCAAGAAGCTACTAAAGAACAATTAGACGAAGCATTAAAACAACTACAAAATGCAAGGGCGCAATTAGTTTTAAAGGCAACAGATAATGAAATCAATGTATTGAAGACTATAATGGCTCAATATCAAGAAAAAGATTATACAGCATCAACATGGAAAGAATTTGAAAAAGCATATAATGATATTAAAAAATCTTTAGAGAATGAAAACTCAAGTGATGACATTAATTTATTAACTGTTGCATTAGAAAAAGCTTCTCAAAAATTAGTTAAACGTGGAGATTTAAACGGAATTCATGATTTATTAGATCAAATTAAACAATTAGATAGTAAAAAATATACAGATGCATCTTATTCTAAATTATTAAATGCTGTAACAGAAATATCTAAGAAATTAGAAAACTCTTCAGAAATGACACAAGAAGAAGCAGATGTTCTTGCAAATGAATTACAAAATGCAATAGATTCATTAGAAAAAGCACCAACAGTATCAACTGATACAAAAAATGAACCTATTCAAAAACCACAAGTTATTACTACTAAAGAAACAAATAAAGTAAAAACAGGTGACCAAACATCAATTTGGACATTTATGACAATTGCATTTATTTCAGTAATAGCTTATATTGTGTTAAACAAAAAAATAAAAGAAAATAATTAAATAACTATTATAAAATAGTAGTAAAAAACCATGGGGAAATATGCAAAATAAGTACTCATGGTTTTATATTATTTGAATAAAAATCAAAAAGGCAAGAATGTCTTAAATCAATTAATTATACTTTTATGACATTTGTCATATTTACATAGATGACAAAAATCATTAAAATTAAATAAAGGGAGAATAGGAGGGAAACACATGTCTTTTTATAAAAATAAAGCTTTAAAAATAACATGTATTGTAAGCCTTATTATGATTTGTTTTGTCTATCACCATTATTTAAACACTGATACTAAACAAATTAAATTTGGAGCAACTTATATGACAATGAATAATACCTTCTATAAAGCTGTAAATAATGAAATAGAAAATGTTGTTAATAATCATGGGGATGTTTTATATACTAGAGATCCAGCTTTGGATCCTAAAAAACAAAATGAACAAATCAAAGACCTTGTTTCTTTAGGAATAGATGTTTTAATTATTAATCCTGTTGAATCTTCGAGTATTAATAAAACATTAAAAGAAGTCAAAAAAGCAGGAATTAAAATTATTGTAGTAGATGCTCCTATTAGTGATGATCAAATTGCAGATTGTACAGTTGTTTCAGATAATTATGATGCAGGAGTACAGTGTGCTAAAGATATGATGCAACGCTTTGATCATGCACGTATTGCTTTACTTGAACATTCTAAAGCCTTATCAGCGGTTGATCGTATCAACGGCTTTAAAGATACAGTTGCTTTAAATGAGAATTATCAAATAGTAGGAAGTGAAGATTGTTTAGGACAAACGGAACTTGCTTTACCTGCTTTAAATAAAATTATTCAACAAGGAATTGATTTTGATGTTGTCTTTTGTTTGAATGATCCAACGGCTTTAGGAGCACTGGCTTCTATAAAAGAAAATGATTTAGGGCATGATGTTTTTATTTATGGAGTTGATGGTTCACCAAATATTAAGAAATTGTTGGCAGAAACGAAAGCGATTGTGGGAACATCTTCACAATCACCCACTTCTTTAGGAAAAGAAACAATCAAGGTGGCTTATAAGATGTTACATCATAAAAAGTATAAACGCTCAATTATTGTGCCAACAAAATTAATTACCAAAGAAAATATAGAAGAATATGATATAACGGGGTGGCAATAATGAATCATCTTACAAAAGAATATGTTACAAAGTTAAAAGATTCATTATTGTTTATTAATGCGGTTGTTATTATCTATAATGCTTCTTTATTTTTACTTTCTACCAAATATATTTCAGTGCATTATTATGCACGAGATTTCTTAAATAAAGTATCTTATATTACTAGAACACCACAAAATATCTTTTTTGAATCAATTTTTCTTTTTATCATTCTTGTTTTATTAATGAAATTAAGAGAAAAAGATAATTTAAAAATGGCGAATGGCCTTGTTTATATTGAAATTATTCTTTCATTTTTATTAATTATTCGTTTAAATGGTTCCTATAATGGAATTTTACTCTTTGTTTTTGCTGATTTACTTTATAATATGAGAAATATTAAACATATGGCCTTACTTTTATTAATGGCCTTTGGTTTATTATTGATTTCAGATTTTAATATTTTATCAAATATTATACATATGCCAAGTATTGAATCTTATTTATCATTTTATCCAAATTCGAGTCGTACATTTATGTTATTTGCTAAAAATATTTTAGCTTCATTAAATGTTGTTGTTTTTATTCTTTATCTTATTTGCCAAGTTTTAGTTCAACAAGAAGAAACAAAGAAAATCAGTAAAGAACTTCAACTTGCTTCTAAAGTCAATGATGAATTAAAAACATATTCTGCTTTATCTGAAAAAATGGCAGAAGATAAAGAAAGAAAAAGAATTTCAAGAGAGATACATGATACTTTAGGACATGCCTTAACAGGTATTTCGGCGGGAATTGATGCTTGTATTGCTTTGATTGATATTGATCCACAAAAGTCAAAAGAACAACTTTTGGTAATTAGTAATGTTGTTCGTGAAAGTATTAAAGATGTTCGACGTTCTTTATATAAGTTAAGACCGGGAGCACTTGATCAAAGAACTTTAAAAGATGGTTTGATTAAAATGATTGAGGAATTTCAAAGTGTTTCTCATTTAAATGTTGATTTGTATTATGAATGGGAAAATGTTGATTTTGAAAATACGAAAGAAGATATTATTTTTAGAATTATTCAAGAAACGATGACAAACGCTTTAAGACATGGACATGCTTCTCATATTGAAATTCATCTTTTTGACGAAGAGGAAAAATATATGATTATTATGCAAGATAATGGAAGTGGCTGTAAGGAAATTCATTATGGATATGGCTTGAAACAAATGCATGAACGTGTTGCTATATTAAATGGAACGATACATTTTTATAGTGAAGAAGGATTTAGAACAGTTGTAGAAATACCAAAAATAGGAGGAAAAAAAGATGATTAAAGTCATGATAGCGGATGATCAAGAACTTATTAGACAATCCTTACAAATCGTATTATCAACACATGAAGATTTGAAAGTCGTAGATGCTGTTGAAAATGGTTTTGCAGTTCTTGAGAGTATAAAAAAAGAAAGGCCGGATGTTATTTTAATGGATATTCGTATGCCAGAAATGGACGGTGTTTATTGTACAAAGGCGGTCAAAGAAAAATATCCAGATATTAAAATCATTATCCTTACCACTTTTGATGATGATGAATTTGTCTTTAGTGCTTTAAAATATGGAGCAAGCGGTTATTTATTAAAAGGCGTCAGCATGGATGAACTTTATCATGCCATTTGTACAGTTTATAATGGTGGAGCGATGATTAATCCTGATATTGCGACAAAAGTATTTAAACTTTTTTCCAAGATGTCTATGAGTAATTATGCTATCCAAGTCGATGATTCTTTATCAAAAGATTTAACACAGGCTGAATTGAAAGTCATTCAACAAGTTGGTTTTGGTTTATCTAATAAAGAAATTGCTCAAAAACTTTATTTATCAGAAGGAACTGTGCGTAATTATGTTAGCATTGTTTTGTCAAAATTAGAATTACGTGATCGTACGCAACTTGCCATCTGGGCTGTTCAAACAGGGGCCACAATGCAAGAATTTGGTGACGATAATGATTAGAATAAAAAAGGGTATTCTTACATTAGTAAGTCTTTCTTTAGTTCTTATTTATTGCTTGATCAATGATCCAAGTCGTGATATTACTCTTACTTTAGGACTTTATGCAGGAAGTAGTTGGGATGTGCCTAATGGGGAAAGTTATCAAGTTATTGATCAAGCAATCAAGAAATTTGAAAAGAAATACCCCAATGTTCATGTTGAGTATAAAAGTGGAATTATAAAAGATGATTATTCTTCATGGCTTGCTAATGAAATTACCAAAGGAACAACACCTGATGTGTTTATGGTACTTCCTGATGATTTTAATACGTTATCTTCTATTGGTATTTTAAAGAATTTAGATCGACTTATTAAAGAAGAACGAATAGATACTTCTCTTTTTTATCAAAGTGCTTTATTTGCTGGAAATAATGGAAGTCAATATGCACTTCCTTATGAAATCAATCCAACAATTATGTGTATCAATCATGATTTACTTACCAAAGAAGGTATTGCTATTCCGTCAAGTAATTGGACTATTGATGATTTTTATAATATTAGTAATCAAGTTACAAAGGATACAAATAATGATGGTGTCATCGATCAATATGGCTATTATGGCTTTGATTGGCAAGATGTTCTTGATTGTTATGGGTTACAAGTTTTTAAAGAAGACAATTGTCATCTTGATAAAAAAGAAGTCAAAGAAGCGTTTTTATATTTGACAAAGCTTAAAGCTTTATCAAATGGCTATCAAGTTTCATCAGAAGATTTTGATCAAGGGAAAGTCGCTTTTTGTCCTTTGACCTTTGCTCAATATCGTACCTACCAACCTTATCCTTATCGTATTAGTAAATATACATCTTTTAAATGGAGTTGTATTTCAATTCCAGGGACAAAATCAAATACGATTACAACACATTTAGACACTTCATTAATAGGAATGTCTTCACAAACAAAGCATCAAGAAATAGCGTGGGAATTTTTAAAAATGTTGACGATGGATGAAGATATTCAACAATCTCTACTTGATAATTCGAAGGGAGCCTCTCCTTTAAAGAAGGTCATGTTATCAAAGAGAACAAAGGAAATCTTAGCACAGGATGCAGTTTCTTATGCTTCTTTAGATTCAGATGTTTTAAATAAGATTTTAGAAAACACGTTAGTAGAACCAAAGTTTAAAGAATATGAAAATATTCTAGAAAAAGCAGATTATTTGATTAATCAAAGTATTGATCAAGGAACAATTGATAATGATCTTAATAAGATACAAAAGAAATTAGAAAATGAATTGAAATAGATAGCTTGTGGCTATCTTTTTTATTTATGACAAATGTCATAGTAGGAATGATATTTGTCAATTTTTTTTATGATTTTTGTCACTTAAAAGTCGTGATTGAAGACACGTTGCAAGTGCTTTCATATTTGGTATTCTATAGGTGCAAGGAGGGAAGGACATGAAATATTTAGTATTAGTAAGTCATGGTGAATTTGCAGCTGGTTTAAAAACATCATTAATGATGTTGGCAGGACAAAGAGATGATGTGATTGCTTCAGGTTTACCTGATGGAAAGACAGCAGATGAATTTGCGGAAATCTTTAAAGAAAGTGTTAAGGACATTCATGAAGATGATGAAATTGTTTTATTAGCGGATATTGTAGGAGGATCACCACTTACAACTGCTTTAAATGTTTTAGCTGAAAAAGGTTTAATGGAAAAGACAACAACAATTGGTGGGATGAATTTACCATTAGCCCTTACTTCAGTATTAATGAAAGATACTTTACAAGGGGATTCCTTTGTACAAGCTGTCTTAAGTGAAGCAACAACTGCTTTACAAGAATTTAAAGTCGTAGAAGACGACGAAGATGATATTTAAGGAGGAAGAAAGATGTCAGTATCATTTATTAGAATTGATGATCGTATGATTCATGGTCAAACATGTACACGTTGGGCAAGAGAATACCCATGTGATGGTTTAGTGGCTGTAAACGATAAAGCAGCAAATAATTCAGTATTAAAAGCAGCTTACAAATCAGCCAGTGGAAAGAAAACATTTGTATGGACAATGGAAGCTTGGCAAAAGAAAAATCAAAAGGTTTTAGATAGTCAAGATCAATATTTCTTAATTACTAAAAATCCACTTGATATGAAAAAAATTCTTGTTGATCAAGGATTTGATTGTGGTATTAAAACAGTTATTGTTGGACCTTGTAATGATCGTGAAGGAGCAACAAAACTAGGAAACAACCAATCGATTACACAAGAAGAAGCAGAAGCTTTTGAAGCTTTAGCTAAAGCAGGTTATACAATCAAATTTGCTTTATTACCAGATGTTTCAATTGGAACATGGGATGATTTTAAAGGTAAATTTGGTTTCTAACAAATATAAATAAAGGGGAAGAAAAATTATGACAATTAGTTGGTTACAAGCGGCATTACTTGGTTTATTTGCTTGTTTATCAAGTATGCCAGGATTAGGTGGTACTTCCTTTGGTAACTACACATTAGGTCGTCCTTTAATTGGGGGACTTGTTTGTGGGATTATCTTAGGAGATATCAAAACAGGTATTTTAGTAGGGGCAGCAATGCAAGTTGTCTACATTGCATTAGTTACTCCAGGTGGAACCGTTTCAGCAGACGTTCGTGCTGTAAGTTACATTGGGATTCCACTTGCTATGGTAGCGTTAAATAGTTATGGTTTATCTGCTGCCACAAAAGAAGGAGCAGCTCTTGCAACTTCATTTGGAACAATGGTTGGTACTTTAGGTACAGTATTATTCTATGGAACAGCAACAATCAACTTAGCATGGCAACATGTTGGATGGAAAGCTGTTGAAAAAGGGGATTATCATAAATTATATTTTGTAGATATGGTATTACCTTGGATTTCACATATTTTATGTTCATTTATTCCAGCCTTAATTATGTGTAAATTAGGGGCAGATGTTGTTGAATTAATTAAAACAACATTACCTATGGATGGTTTAGCTATGAAAACTTTATTTACAGTTGGATCATTATTACCATGTGTCGGAATTGCAATTTTATTAAAACAAATTGTTACAAAAGCAGTTGATTTCATTCCATTTTTCTTTGGATTTACTCTTGCTGCTTCAATGGGAATCAATTTAGTTGCAGCAACAGTGATCGCTGGTATGTTTGCTTTAATTAACTACAAATTAAAAATGTTACAAAATCAAAGAGTAGCTGCACCTGCAGGAGACTTTGATGATGAAGATGAGGAGGATATTTAAGATGGAAAAGAAACTATCTAAAAAAACATTAACTAAATCCTTCCACAATTGGTATTATGGAAACTTAACATGCTTCTCTCAAGAACATATGCAAACTTTTGGTTATCTATGCTCTATGTTACCAGTAGTAGAAGAACTTTATGATAAAAAAGAAGATCAAGCAAGATCAATGAAAACATATACTGCTTTCTTTAATACAGAACCTCAACTTGGTACTGTTATTGTTGGGATGACAGCTGGGTTAGAAGAAGCACGTGCCAACGGAACAGAAGATGTTGATGATGAAACAATCAACGGTTTAAGAGCTGGTTTGATGGGACCAATCGCCGGTATTGGGGATTCCCTAGTTGTAGGAACAGTTATTCCTATTTTACTTGGTATTGCTTTAGGTATGTCTACAGGAGGTTCTCCTCTTGGAGCTATCATGTACATCATTGTATGGAACTTATTTGCTTACTTTGGAATGAAATTCTTATATTTCAAAGGATATGAATTAGGTGGAAAAGCGGTTGATTTCTTAGTTGGTCCTCAAGGGGAAGCTTTAAGAGAATCAGTCACAATGTTAGGTGGTATTGTTATTGGAGCCGTATCTGCTACATGGATTTCCGTAACAACTTCATTTACGATGACAGCAGCTGGAGCTAAAAAACCTTTCTTAGATTTACAAAAAACATTAGATGGTGTTTATCCAGGATTATTAACAGCTGTCTTTGTTGTTGGATGTTGGTATTTATTATCTAAAAAGAAAATGTCACCAATTAAAGTAATGTTATTATTAGTTGTTGTTGCCTTTATTGGTGTATTTGTTGGATTCTTCAATCCAGGATTATCTTATTAAAAGGAGAAAAAAATGAATAGTCAAGAAAAACAAGGATATATAGATGAAATTAACTATCAAAAGAAAATGATTCATAATCTTATAAAATGGTTACGCAATTTGTTCTTCCTTTCCTCTCTGGGAGTCTTATTGATGTATTATTTTTCAAATATCCTATTTGTAAAAATCTTTGCAATCATATTAATAATAATATCTATATTAGCGATTATCCTTGTTGGAAAGGCTATTTACAGTGGTAAGAAAAACATAAATAAAATTGTTGATCAGTTTTCCTTCAAATATAAAAACTCTCTATAACTCATACAAAAAACCGCTTAGGCGGTTTTTATGTTATACTTTATCTGGTGATATTATGATAACAAATAAAATAAATACATTATTAAATAACAGTCAACAAGGTGATATCGATTATACGATCTGTAACTATATTAAAATGAATTTAAAAGAAGTTGCTTTTATGTCCATTGAAGAACTTGCAAGAAAAAGCTATGTTTCAAAAGCAAAGATTTCTAAATTTATCAAAAAATTAGGTTATGATAATTATATTGCCTTTAAAGATGATTGTTTATTAGAATTAGAAATTAGAAAACAAGTCACAAATACCAACTATTTTCTTACAAAGAAGCATCTTCATGATTCATTATCTTGGATTGAAAAGAATTTAATGAAGATTGAACAAAGTCAAATCGATTACTTTGTAAGAAAAATAAAAGAAGCTAAGCATATTTATCTTTATGGAGTTGCTTATTCACATTTACTTTGTCAATATGTTCAATACGAAGGAGATCTTTTTCAAAAAGATATTCTTGTTTTAGATGAAAATGAGGTAGCTATTGATCGGTTAAAAAAGGATGATTTATTGATTGTTATTGGTGTAGAAGAAGATGCCTTAAGTAAACAATCTTCACGTTGTTTACGAAAGCTTTTAAGAAATCAAGGAAATAAACTTTTGCTTTCAACCCAATTGATTGATCAAACAATGTTGAAATCTTTTGAAGAAACTTTGCTTGTATCTATCGATCATTTAGAAATGAAAGAAAGAAGACTTCTTTTTCGTTATTTAATAGATATGTTGGTATCACGCTACTTTGAATTAGAATGTGCTTAAGGCACATTTTTTTCATCTTGTCAAGAAAGTTTATGAAATATAAAAAAGAAAAGAAATTTATTTATTTTAAAGTAAAGTAATCCATAAGGAGGGCTTATGGAAGAAAAATTAACTATTAAACAATTATTCGCTATTTTAGCCGCAGGTTTGTTTTCTTTTTGTGGTGTTTTGATTGAAACAGCGACAAATATTACTTTTCCTACATTGATGAATGAGTTTCATATTTCAACATCACTTGTTCAATGGATGACAACAGGAAATTTATTGATGATGGGTATTATGATTCCTATTTCATCTTATTTAAAAAGAAGATTTCAGACAAAAAAATTATTTTTGACAGCAGGGTTCTTATTTTCAATAGGATTGATTGTTGATGTCTTTGCACAACAGTTTACTTTATTGTTTATAGGAAGATTTATACAAGGAGCGGGGGTAGGAATTGCACTTCCTATGATGTATAACATCATTTTAGAAGAATCACCGGAAAGACTTCTTGGTTTAATGATGGGATGTGGTTCTTTTGTGACGGCTGCAGCACCTGCTATTGGACCAACTTTTGGGGGAATTATGACACAATATTTTACTTGGCGCTATATTTTTATTTGCGTTTTACCTGTTATTGTTCTGGCAAGTTTTATAGGTTATTTTTGTATGAGTGAACAAATAATTAATAAACATGAAAAATTTGATCTTTTAAGTTTTATAGCGGTAGCGTTAGCTTTTGTTTCTTTAATTATTGGGTTTTCTAATTTAAATCAAATAGTTGATGATTTAGTATTTGTTTTGGGTTGCTTTATTATTGGAATAATCAGTTTATATTATTTTACTAAAAGACAACTGCATATTAAAAATTCCTTAATTCGTATAGAAATATTTAATCATAAAGGTTTTACGTTTCATACTTTAGCTATTATGTTTCTACAAATGACAACACTTGGATATGGTTTATTGTTACCAACATTTGTCCAAATTGTTTTAAAACAACCAGCAACAGATGCAGGAGTCGTTTTACTTCCAGGAGCCATTGTTGGTGCTGTGTTTGCACCAATAGGTGGATTGATACTTGATCGTCTTGGTGCTAAAAAGCCAATTATTCTAGGGTTATGCTGTAGCTTTATTGCCACATTTTGTTTCTTATTCTTTTTTGAAAATCTTACATACCAATCATGTATCTTATTCTATTTTATTTATAGTTTAGGCGTTGGTTTAATTGTTGGTAATATCATGACATCTGCGATGTCTCATTTACCAAAAAATCTACAGGCAGATGGGAATGCTGCGTTACAAACATTGATGCAACTTTCAGGGGGAATAGGAACGTCCATTACAGCAACTATTTTAGCGTTTGTACAACAAGAAACAAACTTATATGATGGGACAAATAGAGGCGCATTGTTTGTTTTGATTTTTTTAATGTTTAATATTAATATTGTTATTTTAAGTCAATATTTTGCTTTTAAAGGAGGAAAGAAAAATGAATTTTAAAGATAAAGTGGTTGTAATTACCGGAGGAACAAGTGGTATTGGAAAGCAAGCAGCGATTGCTTTTTCAAAGCAAGGTGCAAAAGTTGTGACTTTAACTGTTGATCGAGAAGAAGTGTGTAAGCAAGCAATAAAAGAAATAGGAAATGAAGCTTTTTATATTCACTGTGATGTTTCTAAAGAAGAAGATGTAAAAAAAGCTATTGAAGAAGTTGTTTTAAAATATGGACGTCTTGATTGTGCATTTAATAATGCGGGTATTGGACCAGATGGGGTACGTATGCCTTATGAATCATTAACAGAAATTTCTGAAAAAACATGGGATTTAGTAGTTGATGTGGATATGAAAGGTGTTTTTCTTTGTTTAAAATATGAATTATTACAAATGCAAAAACAAGGTTTTGGCGCAATTGTTAATACGGCTTCTATTGGTGGATATAAAATGGCACCTGGATTTGCTGCTTATGGTCCAGCTAAAGCAGCAGTTATTGCTTTAACAGAAATGGCGGCTTTAGAAAACGCGGCATTTGGTATTCGTGTCAATGCCATTTGTCCAGGTCCAACCATGGGAACAGAACTTACCAAAAATTCACTTTCTACTAATCCTCGTGAAGAAGCAATGTTGAAAGAACATGTGATTCCTATGAAAAAACTAGCAACGACTCAAGAAGTCGTAAACGCTGTCTTATGGTTAAGTAGTGAAGAAGCAAGTCATACAACAGGACAAAAAATATTTATAGATGTTGGAATGCATATTGCATAGAAGGGAGAAAAAGATGATTAAACATGTATCGGTATTTACTTTAAAAGATAAAAATGAAATTAAACATTTTGTAGAAATGTTAGAAGAAGTTGGTAAAAAATGTCCTTTGATTATTAAAAGTGAAGTAGGGGTAAATATGAGTGAACAACAATCTGTGGGACCTCATTTCGGTGATGTGATTCAAATTGTTGAATTTTCTAATAGGATAGACTTACAAAAATATCCTCAATCAAAGGAACATCAAAAGCTGTTAACGGATGGTCCAGAAATGGAAACTGTTACCGCAATAGATTATATAATTTAAGCATTCATTCATATATTAAAGAGCATTCATTCAAAATAGTGCTCTTTTTTTCATTTTACATTCATTTTTATGATTAAACAGTCAAAATATAATTGACTTTATGATTGAACGGTCATATAATGAACGCGTAAGAGGTGATCGGTATGGATAATCAACGCCATCAAATTATTTTAAATGAATTAGATAAAAAAGGAAATGTGACTGTAGCTT
>OLQO01000905.1_pt1 | contig 21968 bp, 15 predicted proteins | sample 1672281 | NCBI WGS metagenome assembly OLQO01 (sample SAMEA3136667, study PRJEB25190) | human gut metagenome | biome: human gut; feature: human-associated habitat; material: faeces | place: Austria | collected 2013
GGCAAGCTGAGCGTCGACCTCCCCGGCACGCTGGCGGTAACGAAGCAGTTGGAGGTGCCCGACGGGTACAGTGCTGACGACTTCGCAAACGATTCGTTCGAGTTCACTATTAATATGCCCGATGCCGCAACCAAGAGCTTTAGCGCTGTGGTGAAGAATGCCAACGGCGATAAGGTTGGCGACGCGTTTACCCTGACGTTCGACGGAGAGGGCAAGGCAAAGCACGACCTGAAGGCAGGCGAAACGCTGTACGTGTATGGCCTTGCTGGCGGTTGGAGCTACACGGTTACCGAATCCGATCGTGCTGGATTCGCTCAGGTCGGAACAGACCTTACGGGTGCTATTGCGGCTGGCGAAACGGTAAATGCGAAAGTGGTGAATACCTATAGCGCATCGGGCAAGCTTGAAGGAGCGAAGGTTCTTAAGGGCGAAAAGGTGCTTACGGGCCGCAGCTGGAACGGTACTGATAAATTCACGTTCCTTCTGGAAGCACCCGAAGGCTCCGTCGGTGTTCCTATGCCTGAAGGGGCCATCGGCGGTAGAGCAACCGTTGAGGTGACCCAGCCTGACGGAACTCCGGCTGGTACTCCGGTTCCGTTTAACTTTGGCGACATTACGTATACCAAGCCGGGCGTGTATACCTATGAGATTCGTGAATCGGAAGCACTCAGCGTATTGAATCCTGGCGTAAGCGCATCGGAGGCATTGTATGAGGTTACGGTAACGGTTGCTGACGAAGGTCATACCGGCAATTTAACGGTAACTTCTGAAATGAAGAAGTTGCTTTCCGACGATGGCGACAAGGTAGAACCGCCAACGACGGTGCCCTCTGCGTCTTTCGTGAACGAATACGACACCCAGGAGGTTAAGTGGGCGCCCGTTGGAGAGAAGAAGTATACCGATTCGACTGATGCGCGTCCCCTTGAGCAGGGTATGTTCCATGTAATTGCTTGCACGAATGATCCAACTGCACCCTTGCCCAAGCTTGATAACGATCAGGAGATTTCGGGCGTACATAACGGTGTAACCTACCGCGGCGCGGTAGTTTCCGTGGACGCGAACGGTACCATTACATTCCCGCAGGCAACATATACTTACAGCAACCTGGGCCAGGGGCAGACTGAAAAGACGTTCACCTACAAGATCATTGAAGTGGTCTGGGATGGCAGCAATTGGCGCTCCGTGGAGGATGCCCTTAAAGACCCGAACTTTAATTCTGCAGGCGTTAGGTACGACCCGACGATTTGGACCGTCAACGTAACCCTCAAGAACGACAATAAGGTGTTGGTGCTGAGTGCTCAGTGCCTGAAAAATGGTGTTCCCGTTCAGGGAGCTTCCTTCCAATTCGCAAACAGCTATGACCCCAAGCCTGCAACGGCAACAATTGACGGCACCAAGACTTTGACGGGCCGCGACATGGCGGACGGCGAAACCTTCGGATTTGAGCTTTCTGCTGCAGACGAAACTACGCAGAATGCGGTAACGGCGGGCACTGTGACGCTGCCCGGTGCGGCTACTGTATCGGGTGCCAAGGCCGATGAAGTGAAGGGCTTCCAGTTTGGCGAGATCACCTTCAAAAAGCCAGGCGAATACACCTTTAACGTGAACGAGACGAAGTGGAATGGCGAAGCGGTTCCTGCTGCCGACGGAAACGGCATGCAGTTCGATCGCAGCACCAAGACGGTGAAGGTAACGGTGACCGACGACCATACCGGCTCGCTCAAGGCCGAGGTACCCAATGGTGCAGTGGCGTTTGCCAACAAGTACGCTACGAGCAGCACCTATAACGGCATTCAGGTTGAAAAGACCTTGACCGGTCGCGACATGAAGGCTGGAGAATTCAACTTCGTTATTGAAGGCAAAGACCCTGCTTCTGCGGCACTTCTTGCTGATAGCGACAAGCAGTTCACCAACCCGAATGATTGCACCGAGGGCATTGCCGATGTGATGACAAAGCTTTCGGGACACACGTTCACTCAGGCGGACAATGGTAAGCACTTCGAGTTCACGGTTAAGGAAGAAATTCCCGAAGGAGCAGTTCAGGACCAGGCAACAGGGCTTTGGTACGTTGAGGGTAAAGGCCTGTACTACGACGGGGCAAACCATGTTGTGACCATCGATGTTGCCGACGACGGCAACGGCGTGCTGACGTCAGCCACCAAGGTCGATGACCAGGAAACCAACGTGGTCTCTTTCGCCAATAAGTACCGCGCTCAGAATGTTTCGTTCGATACAGCAAATGCTCAGCTGAACAAGATCCTGCAGGGCCGCGACTGGCTTGACAGCGATTCCTTCGACTTCACCATCACCGCGCTTGATGGCGCGCCGATGCCTAAGCGCGATGGCAGCGAAGTGTCTTCCGCAACGGTGAAGTCGCCCAATTCGAAGGATGGCGATTCGGTATCGTTCGACCTTGGTCAGATTGAGTTTACGTCCGATATGGTGAAGGATGCTCCTGGTCATAAGCGCACCTTTACCTACGAGGTAACTGAAAACGCCGGTAATCTGCCTGGTATTCAGTACAGCGACAACAAGGCCGTTGTTGAGGTAACGGTAAGCGACAATGGCCAGGGCAAGCTGGTTGCGTCTGCCACCACGCAGAATGGCACGTTTGTGAACCGCTATTCCTCTGAGCTGAACTACACGGCAGCGGGTGGCTTGAACCTTGCCAAGACGCTGACTGGCCGCGATATGACTGATGGTCAGTTCATCATTAAGATCACGACCGATGACGAGGCGTCGGCAGGCCTGCTCGGTTTGCCAGAGGGCGGCCGTGAGGTTCCGATGCCTGCGGCTGAAGATGGGGCGCAGGTTATGAAGTCTGCGTTGACTGGCGATGTAGTGCTAACGCAGCGAGACGCGGGTAAAACCTACAGCTATAAGGTGGTTGAGCAAGGCACGGCGCCTAGTGGCTACACCTACGACACGGCAGAACGCACGGTAACGATTACCGTTGAGGGCGATCCTGCGAATGGCACGCTGAAGGCAACCACGGTTGTGTCTGTACCTGGTGACCCTGAGCACAGCAAGACGTATGTATACAGCAGCAACGCCGCCACCCCCCAGGAAACGGCAGTTGTACCGTTCAACAACAGCTATGCAGCTTCGGGCGAAGTAGGCATTACTGCTACCAAGAGCCTGACTGGCCGTAGCCTGACTGACGGCGAGTTCGATTTTGCGCTGAAATACTTTAGCGGCATTGAAGATGTGGCTGCGGCAACCAACGACGCCAGTGGCAACGTTGATTTTGGCAGCATCAAATACACCACCGAAGGCCTTGCCAAGCTGGTAACGGATCACAATGCCGTAAAGACGGTGAAGGACGGTAAGCCTGCGTGGAAGATCGATTACGTAGCTTACGAAAAAACCGATGTCTTGCCTGGTGGCGTTTCCGCTCAGACGCAGCCGATTGTGTTCACGGTGATGGTTGTGGATAACGGTGACGGAACACTTGCCGCAACGGCTAATACGGGCGACGGGCTGAAGTTCCAGAATGTTTATTCCACGGGCGACCCGGTTTCGGTTGATCTTTCTGGCAAGAAGGTTCTGAAGTCTGATGCTGGTCTGACCCCCGCAAGCATCAAAGACAAGTTCACCTTCACGGTAACGCCCGACGACCCAGCGGCTCCTAAGCCTGAGCACGCTACGGCGACCAACGATGCCAATGGCAACGTTGATTTCGGCAGTATCAAATTTACGCTCGATGACCTGAACAAGGCGTTGGGTTCGAACGGCACGCGCGCAGCTGATGCCGACGATGAAACGAAGGGAGCTTCCAGCGGGGAGGCTGCCACCGGTGCTGCTGGCCAGAGTACGTCCGATCAGGGAAGTGCTGCAGGTGCCGATAGCGAAGAGCAGGGCAACGCGGCAGCTTCTGATGGCACCGAGCAGGGCCAGGGCGCTGCAGTAGTGACGGGTGAAGGCACGGGCGGAGCTTCCGTTTCGACGGCTGCAAATAAGGTTGCTGGCGCCGAAGATGCCGACCAGGCATCTGCTCAAAGCGATGAGCCTGCCACCAGGGCTGGCGTTGTCCGTTCGCATACCTTCACCTACAAGGTGACGGAAAGCGGCTCTGCCGATGGCGTAACCAACGACACCGAAACGAAGACCGTGAGCTTTAAGGTGACCGACCACGGCGACGGAAAACTGACGGTGGAGCGCCTGGGTGCTGCTTCCGACCCGGCGTTCACGTTCACCAATACGTATTCGGTACAGCCGGTTGATTCCAGTGTGACCGATCAGGTTACGGTAACGAAGAACCTTACGGGTCGCGATATGAAAGCAGGTGAATTTGAGTTCCAGCTGCTCGAGGGCGGCAACGTGGTGGCAACGGGTACTAATGACGCTTCGGGCAAGGTGGCGCTGAGCCCGATTACCTACACCAAGCCGGGTACCTATAACTACACGTTGTGCGAAGTAGGTGGCGGCAGCCAGAAGGCGGGCGTTCAGTATGACGGCAGCACATTCGCCGTTACCACGACTGTAACCGACAATGGCGACGGCACGCTGTCGGTGGCTCACAAGGTGGACAACGATGCGAATACGGTTGGGTTCACCAATTCGTACACGCCGGCAGCTACTTCGGTGACGCTGGGTGCCTCGAAGGTGCTCAACGGCAAGAGCCTTGATGCCGAAGAGTTCGCCTTCGTTCTTACGGACGAAGGCGGCGAGCAGGTTACCGCAACCAACGATGTGAACGGTATGGTAGTGTTCCCTGCCATCCAGTATGGCGAGGCGGGTACGTACCAGTACACCATTGCGGAAGTGAAGGGCGACGAATCTGATGTGACGTACGACGAATCGGAGTACGCGGTTACCGTTACCGTTGAAGATAACGGCGAAGGCAGCCTGGTTGCCACGGTAGCTTACGAGGGTGGAAATGCCCCCGTGTTCACCAACACGTACAACGCACCTGAAGCCCCGGCATCTCCTGGCGATGGTCCTGCCTCCGTCGTTGAGGCGCTGGTTTCCGGTTCTGCTAAGACTGGCGATTACTTGCTGGTAATTGCTGGCGTGGCCGCTGCGGTGGCCGCTGCGGCTGCTGCTGTGGCCGTGGTTTCCCATCGCAAGAAGGGCAAGCACGCCAAGAAGTAGGTGGGAACATAGGGACAGGTCCCGCTTCCCCGCTTAGCCATAGCGCGCAATGATAGAGCCTCGCTCGCGTGATCGATCGCGAGCGAGGCTTTTTGCTGGGCGGGAAAAGGTGCCGGGGTCATAACTCGGAAGTTATTTGTTTGGGTCTAACATCCACGAATAAGATTCTCCGTCCAAAGTGGACACCCCTTTGGATGCCTAGAAATCCCTTGGTTCCTTACGGTCCAGGGGATTTCTTTTTTTGCGGTGTGCGCTGATGCCACCCCTCCCGCTTTACTTCTGTTTGCAGCTCGAAATTGGTCTTTAATCCAAAAGCAACGGGTTTTAACCCAATACTTTGGCACTTATGCCATTTCATGGGATAATGAATAAAGCATTGTTTCGCCTATCGGGCTAGACCATCGCATAAAAGCCTTGTCTGCTAGGCCGTACGAAAGATTGGAATGCGGAAAATGAAGCGGATGCAGTTGATACTGGCAATGGTTTTTGCTCTTTTGTGCGTGTGTTTTAGCGGAAGCTTTGCATTTGCGGATAGCGAAAATGCTTCTGCTGCCAATGCAAACGAAGCATCGTGTGAAACCGATGCAATTGTGGGTACCGTGAAAATCGATGGGCGTCCACTCCATGCTGGCGAGTTCGACTTTGGCGTGAAGTACGCAAATGGCCGCGATGATTTGCTTTCGGCGAAAAATGAAGCCGATGGAACAATTGATTTCGGCAATTTGAGTTTTACTGTTACTTCGCTCGATGAATTGGCTCAAAACGGTATTGCCGAGAAAACAACGATAGATGGCGTTCCGGCCTGGATTGTGTACTACCTGGTGCATGAGAAGACCAGCGGATTGAGCGATGTGGGTGTAACGCCGCATACCGCCCCTGTTTCTTTGGTTGTAACGGTTAAAGATGAGGGGAACGGGGCGCTTTCGGCAAGCTTCCAGACGGCGAACGAATTGCGCTTCGATAATACGTATTCCACAGGAGAGCCCGTCACTGTGTTTTTGGCGGGAACGAAGGATTTGCAGGTGGAAGAAGGAGCCTCGCTTGTTGATATCGAGGGAAAGTTTCGATTTGCTATATCGACAAAGGATATAGCAGCACCTATGCCCGAATCGACGGATGCCGGAAACGGGCAATGGGGCCGAATCGAGTTTGGGTTCATAACGTTTTCCCTCCAAGATCTGAATAAAGCCCTGGATGTTGATTCTGATTCTGCGGAAAAAGCAGGATGGTCCCGCTCCCATGTGTTCAAACACAAAGTCACCGAAAGAGGATCGGTGCCGGGTGTGGTGAATGACCCAGAAACGAAAACAGTGAGGTTCAAGGTCACCGATGATGGGAAAGGGAATCTCACCGTTGTATGCTTGGAATCTCCCTTCACTGCATCTACCGCCTTCACGTTCACCAATAGGTGCGTAGTTGTGCCCGATAATTCAGCTAACGATGAGATAGGTCCGGGTGCGGGCGATAAGCCGTTGAACTCTAATGGCGACGCCGATTCTAATGCTGGGGACGTTGTTTCGCCGAGTGCGGGGAATGCTCCAAGTGGTACTTCGGGTGGCGCATCGGTTTCCACGACAGCGAAGACGGGCGATGCTACGTTGACGTTGGCGGTGGTGCTTGCCGCGGTTGTTGGCCTGACAATGACCATTGCGGGGTTTGCTTGCGGGAGGGGACGTAACCACAAGAAGTAGCACGCGCAAAAGGAACAATGCAGGCAAATGAAGCTGCAAGCAGCGGGCCGTCGGAGTAATCCAGCGGCCTGTTTTGTGCTGTTGGCGCATGCGTGAAAACCGCGCTGTGCCATTCGCCTGGAGAGGCTGCCGACCTACCAAAACATAAAATGTGACGAAAATTTGAAGGCAGAACATTTCAATTGCGTTAAGCGGGGCGCCTCCCTATAATGGATCAAGTCGCATAGAGCGATTGATCGTGCGGGGTGGAGCAGTCTGGTAGCTCGCCGGGCTCATAACCCGGAGGTCGTAGGTTCAAATCCTGCCCCCGCGACCAAAATTTCAGCCCTGAACTGGTAAAACGGTTCAGGGCTTTTTCGTTGCCTTGGGGCAAAAATGCCCAAAGTAATCTGTATGGTAATATGTATGAGCGAAAAAAGCCTTAGACCCTGCGTTTCGCCAGGCTATCTCTGAGCGCTCGGAGCACCTCAACCGCAACGGGCAACTCGTCAATCTCGAATGAATCAAGAATCTCTTGCACCTCGGCGGAAAGCTTCGCCTTGTCGGGTTTTGGGGCGTCACTGAGCAAAGCGTCGGTGCCTACCGACAGCTCCTCTGCAATCTTTGCGAGCACGGGCAGGCTCAGCTTGGTGTTGCCCGTTTCGATGTGGCTCATGTGCGTTACCGATATTCCAACTTTTTGCGCGAGCGCCTCCTGCGACAGCCCGCAGGCTTTGCGGTAGCGCCTGATGCGCTGTCCTATGTCGAAGTATTTCATTTTAACCGCCCGTCAAAATCAAGTTGCCTTGAATCGTATGGGCGATTAGCCTCAAATATAATAAACTGGAAAGGCTGTATTTCATGCATGCAGTTAATGTTTGAGACCTCATTCTTACGAACGAGGCGAGAGCGTTAGTGAGTCAAAAAAACAGGAGGTAATGCGATGACGCCAATGAACGAGCAGGAAAACCTGCTATCGGGTATCACAATCGCTCATAACCTGATGCACCGCGTGGTCAGTCTTCAGCAACGCATCAACCAGCTCACCACTCAGTTTGCCGCCAAGACGGAAAAGAAGACTAAAAGGCACCCTGTTCTCTATGCAATCGGGGGCTTCCTTATCGCGTTCACGCTTATCACGAGCACGCCACTTAAGGTGATAACGTATCTCCCTACCCTTCCGTTCTTCTCGATGGGAGGCCCGGAGCTTCAATTGGCGGTCTGGAATATCGTGAACCTCATCGTCTCAGCTATCATCGGTGCGATTCTATACAAGGTCATAGCGAAGACAGCGGACAAAAGCCGCTCCCAGAAAAATGCCGCGATTGACCAAAGCAACCAACGAGTTGAAGCCAACAACCAGGCCCTAGCCCAGAGCATCGAGCAAACCAAGCAGGAGATTTTCGCCGTACAGCAGCAATGGGCTTCGCAGGTCGCCCCGTGGTACCCCATGGATTACGACAGCATCGAAGCCGTGGATTTCTTCCTTGCCGCCGTGCGCAACCATCGCGCCACCACCGTGCAGGAGATGGTCAACCTCTACGAGACCGAGATGCACCAGCGCCGCATGGAAGCTGGGCAGCAGCAGATTCTCAACCAGCAGCGCATCGGCAACATGCTGCAAATAGGCAACCTGTTCATGCAGGGGCAGATTCTCAATCAGGCTCAGCAGATTAGCGCAAATACCGCCAGTGCGAACAGCAACCTCGACTGGATGGCTCGCGCGATGGGAAAACGCTAAGTAATGACGCGGTTGACATAACGAGGCAACTCGAAACCACCATGAAAGAAAAGGGGATGGATAATGAACGGATTATCCCAGTGGGCGCGCTCGCATAAGCCCCAAGCCGCAGCGATAGCCGCTGCGATCGTTGTTGCGATCGTTGTTGCGATAGCCGTGGCAAGTGGGGCGTTCGCAACGTCCGAGCAACAACCAGAACAACAGGAGCCAAGAACCGTCGATGTGACCCTCAGCGTCACGGCCGACCACGGCTGGGACGAGAACTCCACGCCCGCCATCGCCCATATCGAGGGCAACGACGTGGACTTCTACCACGCGGTGACCCCCGATGCCGATGGCAACAAGGGCACTTCCACGGTCGAACTCGCCGAGGGTGACTACACCGTGAGCTTCGTCAGCCCCGTCAACTCCGACGGTTCCGCATTCGACATCTACGACACGGGCGCTCCCGTCGACATCACCGTCGACGCCGACGCGAAGACCGCACCCGCGGTCAACTGCCCTATGGCGCAGATTCCCGCCGACAAGGTCACCGATGACATGCTCGCCGACATCGTCAACAAGACCAAGGACGCCATCAAGAAGGGTGACGAGACCTTGAAGGGCGATGCTGGCACGGGCATCCTCGACAAGCTCGACGGCAACGTCGCCAAGAACCCGAACGCGAGCGACAAGACCAAGCAGGAGGCCACTGACGCCGACAAGGACGTCGATGTCAACGACAAGCCTGCACAGACGACCCCGTCTGCCAAGAATGACAGCAACGCCAAGGCCGACAGCAACGCTGGTTCCCAGTCTTCCAGCAACGGCTCTTCAAACTCTGGCAACTCTGGTTCCGCTTCCAGCAAGCCTTCTCAGTCCAGCCAGCCTTCCAAGCCTGCCCACACGCACACTTGGGTGAACCACACGGCTACCCGTGACGTCTGGGTAAGCAACTGGGTTGACGTGCCCGATTACGGCACTCAACAGGTCGTCGTAGGCAACACCTACATCTTCTCTGACGGCTATTCCACTACCGATATCAACGCCGCCAAGGCGCACGGCAGGGAGCTGGCTATGGCAGGCAAGGATTGCGGTTATCAGACAAAGCCCGTCTACGAGAATCAGACGGTTCAGACTGGTTCCCACAAGGAGGACCACGGTACCAACAAGACCGAAACCTACGTGGACTACGTGTATTGCAGTTCGTGCGGTGCTCGCCAGTAACGGCAAGCCCATAACGGCACGTACTGTGTTCGGGCATAGCCCTCACAGACCTGCACGCTCCCTCCGGTCGCGTGCAGGTGTCCGTTTCCCAAACAAGGGGAGCATCCGTATAACGGGTGCTCCCCTTGTTTTTTGCCCAGATGCTCCGGAATACCGCGAAACAGGATCAGCAACAGCGCACCGACCTTTGAAGGGCTTTTCGAGGTCTTTCGGTGGGCTGTTCTGAGACCTTTTCGCGCCCCTGCCCGAACAAAGCCCCTGCGAAGGGCTTTCGCTGGGCTGTGCTGAGCCCATTTCGCGCCCCTGCCCGAACAAAGCCCCTGCGAAGGTCTTTCGGAGGTCTTTCGCTGGGCTTTGGATGGGCATGCGTGAAAGACGCCTGCGGCGTCGGGTGCCTCTGAAACGAAGATAAGGAGGTACACGATGGACAGGGAGCGTCTTGAACCCAACAGCCCCCAGGAGGAGGCCATGTGGAGGGCGCAGGTGCTCAGGCGCACCGCCCGCATCTGCTCGGCGAAGGCCAAGGAGCTTGAGCGCATGGCGAAGGTGGACGGCAACGCCCCCATGCGCGACAGCGGCACCCTGAAGGACGTGCTCAAGCGCATCGACAATGTGATGGAGTGGCGGTTCGTGAACGCTCTGGGCGAGGTCGTGCTCGACGGGGACATCCTCACGGAGAGCATCGACTGCGAGGCCCTGCGCACCATGCGCTACTGCGTGGCTGAATGTCTCAAGCGAACCGAGGAGCGGGAAGCGGAGGGGAAAAGCGATGAGTGACTACGGCATCAAGACCTACGCCGACCTCGCCGAGACGTGCGGGAACATGGTGCTCGCAAACGAGATGGCAAAACGCCCGCTTGAGCTTGTGAGCGGGGACTGGGCGCCATGGGAGGAGATTTTCCAGTGGTACATCATACAGGACCCGTCGTTTGTCATGGAGCACACGGGCGAGCCGGTGTTCTACGACGAGGAGCTTGACCTGTACGTCCTTGGGGTAAATCATCTAGGCACAGCTTGGCAGCTCGTGCCCGCTCCGATAATCTACGACTGAAAAGACGCCGAAGGGCACAGCGAAAACAATCGCTGCGCCCTTTATCTTTTTGCTCCGCGCGCACTCAAGACGCACTTTCTACACGTCGTCACTTTACGCCTGAACTTGTAGAAAAACTCCGAGAAGATTGCCCCGTTTATGGGGCTTTCCAAAGCGCTTTCTACAACTGTCGCAATTTTCGACAAATCCAACCCCTGAAACATGCCTTGTTTTCTACAGCGTTTCACGCCATATATCAGGAGAAATCGCCTTGGCTCCCTCCGCTATACGCTTCGGGGGCAAAAAAGGCAAAAGGGCATAAGGGGGACTGACGCAGCGTGCGCTGCGGTCGGCATAGCCGACAGTCCCCCTCGATGCGACCTCAGGGTCGCAAACGCTGCGAGCGCAAGGCGCTCGCAGATGCCGTCTTAGGACGTACGCCAGCGGGCTTGGGTGGCGGCGGAGCGCCACATGAAAAGGGACGGAGGCGAAAAGCCGTCCGTCCCTATCGAGACAGTGGATGCCGCCGTGATCGAAGCGACTACCCCTGCGGTGCGGGGCAGATCGCTTCGCTTTCGCGGCGGTCCGCATCATGAGGTTCAGCGGGCTGCGGGTTGACTTGCGGCTCGCCTTGCGGGACGTCTCGCACCAGCCCCTCGTATCGCTCCTTGATGCTGGCGGGCATGCACGCGCGGTCGGGGTCGGAGCCGCGATAGGCTCTGTTCATCCACTCGGTCACGTCGTACTCCCAGATGAGCGGTTCGGGCCAGTCCATCTTGAAGGGGGCGCGGACGGGGTTTTGGGTGGAGCTCCATCCGATGCCGTGCTGGGGCAGGAGCGCCTTGACCTCCTTGATGAAGACCTGCTTGGACTGAACCCTTCCCGAGGGGTTGTTGCGCCGCGACCAGTGGCGGTACAGGTCGTGGAGGAACTGCCAGGGGAGCAAATCCCAAGCGACTTGCGGCAGGATGTCGTCGAGGAACTGGCGCACGGGGTCGTTCACCTCGCGATACTCGGCAAGGAGCCTGTGCGTCGCCTCGGGGGCGTCAAGCTCGTAGTAATCGGTCTTTGCGAGGATGCGGTGGAGCACGTATTCGAGGACTTCGGGTCGGTTCAGGTAGTCGCCCTTGATGTACTTGCGCTCGCAGCCCTCGAAGCGCTTCTCGAAGGGAATCACCAGAAGGCGGCGGTACAGAGACTCCGACTTGTCGCGAAGCTTCGGCAGCGAGTTGATGCGCTGAATCATGAAGCCTCGGAACTTCACCGAGCGCGGGTCTTTGAACTTGCGGTTCATCAGGAACGGGTCTCCCGTGATGATGGACTTGAGCGCCGCCGCATCGTCCAGGTAGGTGCCCGTGTCGTTCTCGTCGGTGATGATGGCGGAGACGCGCGTGAGGGATTCGAGCTTGAAGTCGTCCGCGAACGCCTTGATGGGGATGGACGCCCACGCCCCCTTGCCGCAGAGGTTGCGGGCGAGGGTGCAAAACGTCCCCTTGCCGTTGTTGCCGAGGGTCGAGTACAGCCACGCGCTCTTGTTCCAGTCGACGTTGGGGCGCACGACCGCGCCGAGAACCTGCCAAAGAAGCTCCACGACCTTGGGGTCGTCGGAAAGCTCGTCCATCCACGTCACCACGTCCCAGTCGGTGCCGTCCTCGTTGTTGCGGATGACGGGATTGGGGGCGTCTTCCACGAAGTCCGTCCCGATTTTGGAGGTGAACACCAGCTCGGGGTCGAAGTCCATGAGAATCTTGTTGCCATAGTCGTACAGGCCGTTGTTCACGGCGACGAGGTCGGGGTTGGTGCAGGGGGACACCACCTCGCACACCGCGCGCAAGATCGCAACGACCTCATCGACGTTACGTTTGCTGATCGTTGCGTCATAGCGGCGGATAAGCCGCGTGAGGTTGTCGCTTCTGGTGTCGTAGACGCCCTTGGCATCCCCCTCCGACTGGTACACGCCCACGTCGTAGTTTCCGTCCCCCTCGTCTGCCGCCCAGCAGATGAGCTTGGCGTGGTGGAGCCACTTGATGGCAAGCGCAATCTGGAGGGGCAGAAGCTCCTTGAGCTTCTTGAGGCGCTCTCCCGGCGGTTTCTGGTCGGGGTAGGCGACCTCCAGTCTTGCGCCGATAGGGGCATTTTCGTCACGGGGACCGAGGTTGTACTCCTGTATGGCGTTGTTGGTGGCTTGGAGCAGCTCGCCTTCGATGGCCGGCGGAGACGGGATGCTGTCCATGTCGATGCCTGCAAGATAGTCTTCGGTCACGGTTCTTATAAGCTCGTTGTACGTCTGTGCCATGGCTTTTCCTCCGAATCTTTCGCGGTGTTTTTAGAATGTTTTACCGTGACATTCGGTGACTGAGAAGACCTCGTTTTCTGCAAAAGCGCAGGTAGAAGGGCTTTCTGTTCGTAAATGAGCGGAAAGCCGGTGTGCTGTTTTCGTGAAGCGAGGACGCCGCGGCGGAGAAGGTGGCGCGCGACAGGTCTGGCAGGTGCGCGGCAGGGGGCGGCGCGGCGACTTCCTGCCGCCCTTCCTTCTGCGGCGATGGGGGCTGAGAGGGCACTGGCAGTCCTGGCAGCCTAAATAGTACATGGACACAGGTAAAACCGTTCCCCTGCCTTTTCGTGTACGTCTTCTTCCACCGCTACCCGTTTTGCGGTGGCGGGAGGGGCTGCCAGGGTTGCCAGTCCCGCCTTGCGAGCCTGTGGGCGGGGGTTTGGGATGGCAGTTCGGGTCTGAAAAGCCCTGCCGCAAGGCTGCCGCGAGGCTGCAACGGCGTCGCCCCGATCATGCAACGACGGGATGAGGCGCGCGCGAGCGTGCGTTGCAAGTGCGGGGCTTGCCCTGCCGCTTATGGTGACTTTATGGAACTGTTTTCCGAAAAACGCGGCGTGAAAACGGGCGCGTCTCTCTCGTTGCCCTCAGCATCGGTCTTCCCGGGCGATGCGCCTAAAAACAAGCGCCATCTTCCCCGTTTGGCAAGAATGGCACGGCGGGGTAAGATGTCATCGGGCCGTTTGAGGCCTCGTGCTCTGGCGCTTCCGTCTTCTCGAAGCGCTAACCACTGGATGCAGGTGGCGTCTCCCATGACGCCTTAAGAGGCTGCCTCGGGGAAACAGAGCCTCCCCACGCCATGTCCGATGCACCAAACCCCTGCTCGGGCTGGGCAAGGCCAAAAGACCGCTGCAGGTCGGCTCGCGGGACGCGCGAATTGGTTTTCGCCGATTCCCGCATGTCAGGAAGCGCGGATGTGCGTATCGCATCCGATGGGAGCGCCTTCTGGCCAGGATGCACGCCGCTATTGCGGCTGTGCCTGTTGCCAGGAGGCAGTCATGGCTACAAACGAAACCGATTCCATTTTTCTCATCGACTCAAAAGAGGCCGCATTCGTGCTGGGCATCAGCTCTCGCACGCTCGCGAACTGGCGCTGCAAGGGCCGAGGGCCTGCGTACATTCGCCTGGGCAAGAAGCGCTCCCCTGTGATGTATCGCCTGAGCGACGTGCAGGACTGGATTGTCGAACATCAGGTAAAGGCGAGCGGAGATGCTCGCCGATAGGCGACGCAAAGGAAGGAAGGTGAAACATGTCCCGCGTCGCCCTTGAGCTTGGAGAGACAAGCATTGACCGCGCAAAGATTACGCCGACGCCCGACGGTGGCTATCGCATGCAGTGGAGCATGCGCTTGCTGAACGGGCGTCTCATCAAGAAGACGACCAAGGGGAAGTGCACCAAAGGCGAGCTGCGCCGCCGCGCTCATGCCCAAGCTGAGGAAATTCTCGCAACAGGCGGGGGCAGCACTCCTTGGAAGGGCTCGTCGAGCATGCGCGACTATATCCGCAAAGAGGTAATCCCCGGAATCGAGCGCACCGATGATTCCATCTTGCGACCCCGAACACGGGACAAATACTGCCACGTGCTCAATCTCGCGGCGGAGGCGTTTGGGGGCTTTCGCATCGCGGACGCGGTTCGCCCGCGCAACCTCGAAGGCATCTTGGATGGGATGGCAAGGCGCCACGGCACCTCTACCGCCAAGCATTGTCAAAAGACGGTGAGCAAATATGTTCTTGAGCCTTTGGTGCGCGACGAGGTAATCGCCCACAACCCCCTCAAGAGCTTCAGGCCGCGCCTGCCTGAGTGCCGCATGACAAACAAGGCTCCGGGCGGACAGGCGCTCACGCCGGAGGAGCGCGGGCGCGTGCTCGAATACCTGCTTGCGATTGACCCCAATGATGTAAATCCGCCGAAAAGAGGGCGCTATACCGTTGAGGACGTGCGCAATCTGCGCCGCGCTGTCGTTGAGATCACGCTGCTGCAGGCAGTGACAGGGCTTCGCATCAACGAGGCGAGACTGCTCAGCCGCGCGAACGTTGAGGACAAGGACGGCTTGCTTAGTGTTACCGTGACGACCGAGGTGTCAAAGACCCATCGCGGGCGTACCATCCCCATCCTTGACGAGCGCGTTGCCGAGCGCATGAGGGCGCGGCTGGAAAGAGCGGGGGCCGAACCAGGCGCGCTGCTGTTCCCCGCCCCCGCGGCTCCTGGCAGCGCGTGGGACATCAACAACGCGCAGCATGCCATTAAGAAGCTCTATCACGAGTTGGCAGACACCTTGGACATACCCCTTCTCGATAAGGTCTCGACCCATGTCTGGCGCGCGACCCTCAACACCGAGTGGATGCAGAAAGGCGTTCCCGATTTGATTCGCTCGGCGTATTTCGGGCACAGCCCCGAGGTGAATCGCAGCTACTATACGGATACGACCAACGTCTCCGTTTTGGTGGACATGCTCCGTACGACCTAGGGGTTCGAGGTAATCTGTATGGTAATATGTATGAGCGTGATTTTCCGTGATTTTACGTGATACCGAGTGACACTGTTTTGGTCGAAAAATAGGGTTTGAGCTGGGATGATACAGCGTGTGACCTCGGGAAACTAAAATTTGAAAAGGGTGCCTGGAGGTCGTTGGTTCAAATCCAGCCCCCGCGACCAAGCATTTTCGCAGGCCAGAGGTTAATTCCTCTGGCCTGCTTTGTTTTCTTAGACCCTGGGTGGTCCCGAAGCGGTCCCAGGTCCCAGTAAGTTCTAGGTTTTCATGCTGCCATTGCTGGAAGTGTGGCGACTGTTGCGTGTTTCGGAGATGCGCAGGACTTCCGAATCTGTGAAGGTCTCGCATTGCTCCGCCGTTTGTTCAGTATATTGAACAAAAGGCGCGATTAGCCGCTCTACCCCAAAAGCTCTTTGCGGCACGCGACGATCCATTCTGCAAGTTCTGGGATTCCCTCCCCAGTGCGTGCGCACGTTTCGAATATCTCAAGGTGGGGGTTGAGCACGCGTGCTTGTTTGTGCAGTGCTGCCATGTCGAAATCGGGGTTAAGCGGAAGATAGTCGGTTTTGGTTACGATGAGTGCATCCACTACCGCGAACATGGGCGGATACTTGTACACCTTGTCATACCCTTCGGGAACCGAAAGCAGCATGACGCGTTTGTGTGCACCGGTGTCGAACTCTGCCGGGCAAACCAGGTTGCCGATGTTCTCTAGAAATAGGTAGTCGAAATGCTGTCCGCCAAACGCCTGGAAAGCGCGTTCGACCATGCTCATCTCAACATGGCATATTCCCCGCGTTTCAAGCTGCACTGCTTGTATGCCCGCATCCTTGATCTTCCGCGAATCCACGAACGACTCCAAGTCTGCTTCGATGATGCCGATGCTTGACGATTTCCGCAGTTCTTCAATGAGCGCCAGCAGCAAGGTGGTCTTGCCTGCGCCGGGAGATGCCATAACATCCACGAAGAAGGTGCCCTGGTTTTCAAGTATCTTCCGAAAATCGTTTGCGGCATTGGTGTTGTCGGCAAGGATGTCCTCTTTTATTTCTACGATGCGTGATTCTTCCATCGGTAACCCCTCTTCAATGGGAAGGCGGCTCCCCCCCCCTAAAGTCGGGGGAGCCGCTAAAGCAAATGCTAGTCAACCGTTTTGCCCATGATCTTGTTTGCAGCGTAAATGCCGCTGATGCATGCGGGCTCCAGGCCCAAGCCGTTCACGTCGCCTGCCATGATGAGTCCTGGTGCCGGGTTTTGCGGCAAAGCCTCATGGGCGGCGGTGTACAGAGCATGGCTCCAGTACTTCTTTCCTATAACCGTCCACTCGTCGAAGTACTCGTCGAATTTGCGGGTTTCCTCGAAATCGACCTCGGTGAACACCTCGTAATCGTCGTCGAAGCGCTTGGCGATATAGATAATCGGAATAGTGTCATCGAACAGGTGAACAAGGTGCCCACGGAACTTCCGCTTGGCTTTCCCTCGCACCAAATAGCCCGTAAGCTCGGAAGCCTTGCGAATATCCAGTGCGGGAATTCCCTCGACAGGCTCCAGGAGGCGTTGTGTGTCTACGGCGGGAGATGCCATAACCAGATTGCTCGTCGTAAAGCGTCCTGCGCCGCATTCGACAGCCCAGCCCTCGTCGCACTTCTCAACCCGGGTTATCTCGTCGATAAGAACCTCTCCCGAACCCTGCGCCAAGCGCTGCTTGGTCCCTTCGGAATCGAAGTCGAAACGCTTCAGATCGAAAAGCAGCCGCAGAGGAGGGATCTTCATGGTAAGGGGCTGCACGGTGTTCAGATAATCAAGGGCGGTAAGGTCCTTGATCTTCGTTCCCGTACACGCGTGAGCGAACATGCTGATCAGATCGTGGGCGATGGGACCAAAACCCATTCGCTCGATCATGTCCATTGCTGATTCTTGGTACAGCTGCTTGATCAGGGGGTCTTTCTCAAGGGCTGCCGTGACTTCCATCACCGTGCAGTTGTCCTTGAACTTGGTGTAGCGGGGGATGAATTCCTCGCGCATCCACTTCATGTACTTCAGAAGCGAAGGCGCGTCGGCAATTGTTGTAGGGGAAACCGGTTCGTACTGTTTCCCGTTGTCGTGATGGCAACAGCCGGCGCTCAAAGCGGGCAGGACATCAGGCCCTTCAATCAGCAGCTTTGAGCGGAGCATATATTTGTAGGTTCCGAAATAGAACACCGCGCCGTAGTTCATGTGGCGTTCTTCGTCGTTGCAGATTCGCCCGCCAATATTGGGGCTGATCAGCAGGTATTCGCGATCGTTTTTCTGGAGCTCCAAGCAGCAGTTCATGCCAGCTGCACCGGCTCCAACCACGATGGTTTCGTAATGCGTTTTCATGGCGCCTTCTTTCCCTTAGTCGAAGTAACGCTTGCGGAAATCTCTGCGACCCTCCGCCAAGCCGGTGATTGTTTCCATGCAGCAACGCCCCATGACAAGGGATGCGGTTCCCAGGATGAAAACAACGAAGTACTTGTGGATGGGAGTGCGCAGGAAAGGATCGAAATGGCAATCGCAACGATAGATGAAGCGCGATTGGGTTTCATTGATCTGGTACACTTCCCAGTTCCACGTCCACGCAAAGCGGTGGAACCACAGGCGAAGCGCGCCTTCCTGATTTGGGCCGCGGTTTTTCCACGTTGGATCGGTAGCCGTATCGGAGTGGGCTGCCCAATAATAGAGGCCGTTTTCTCCGTTGGAACAATCGGTTACCCATTCGCCGATAGAAAGCGGTGCCTGGTGAAACCACTGAAACTCACCAACATGGAGGTTCTGCCACTGAGGGTATTTCTTCCAGTCGTAATGATTGCGGATGTCGAAGGTGAACAGGCGTTCCAAGCGCTCAAAGCTGTACCAACCACCCTTTGATTGGCCTGCCTGTTGCATATAGGGCCATATCTCTTCGGGTAGAGCGTTGACTGTAATGCCTCCGTCGTAGCGAAGCGTCTTTTCTCCGTTATGGAAGTGGTCGTCACCCTTGAGATTGTAGGCGCGCTCGGCATCGGTCATCTTTGTGCGCAAACCGTAGATCCACAACATCGAAAGCACAATGAAGCACGCGCCGCAGATGCACCAAAGAATATTCCATACCGTGACGCCAGGGCCGAACAGTTGGAGCAGGTAATCGGTTTTGTTGATCCCCAAAGCCAAGAGGGCGAATCGGGTGATCATGCTTGCGCCCCAGCCGATAAGGCCGTACCAAATTGCCTCGGCGCTACATTCCATCATCTTTTTCTTGTGGCCGATAGCCCAGTCGATCAAAACGCCTATGATGCCCAGGAAGTACCCCAACAGCACAAAACCTACTTTGGTGGCTTTAGAGAAACGATCCATGAAGCGAGGCTGTTTTTTGGGCATTGAAGGCAAAGTTCCATTTGCTGCTTTTGCCATGAGTGTCACGCTCCTTTCCTCTGCTTGCTATTTCTTGTGTTTAAGAAGCAGCCACGCCAATGCGCCTATGCCAATGGCGCCTGCCACGTATTTCTTGTTGTACTTGAAGAAGGCTTTCGCGCTTGTGCATCCAAGATTTCGCGCCGCCTCGTCGGCAAGTGCTACGGTTTTTTGGCCCGCTGCCTGCATAATTGCCATCGGATCCATTTGGGTATCCTTCCACTCGTAATCTGCCGGAGGAATCTCCATCGTGCATTTATCCATGACCATGTCGATCCTTCCTTCTTCCAGGAAGTACTCATGGATGCTTTCACGTAGGGGCATGGTTTGCTGAAGGGTGATGGCGTCGTTCGGGCAGACGCTCTTGCAGTACCCGCAGCCGATGCAATGGTCTTGGTCGATTGTCACCTTGCCATCGGAGTTCACCGTGATGATTTCCTGTGGGCACTTCTTGGCGCAGTTGCCGCAACCCGTGCATTTCTCGTGGTCGATTACCGCCGTAAAGCCAGCGCCGCTGAATCGGTTCTTTATAGTGCGGTTCGCATTCTTGCAAACATCGAGCGCCACGCAGCAGCAAGGGCAGCAGAAGCGGATTTCCATGAACTCATCCATCTTCTGATTCTCGAAGCCCCAAACCATCTGCTCGAGTTCGACATACAACGCCTGCCCGATCAAACCGGCATCGCGGGCATCGTAGACATGCTGCTTAGCCTCTTCTTTCGTTACCGGCTTTGCCAGCCCGTTTTTCACCGCCGTTACTCCCGCCATGTTGAAGAACAGGCAGCCCAGCGTTTTTTCGTATTCGGAGCAGTCGTGGGCGGAACGGCAAATGCACCGATTCATTTGAGCGATGTATTCAGCGCCATCGATGGCGTCCATGATCAGATCTATGGGCAAAACCGCGGTTTTGCCTTCCTCGACCATGTCCACATTAAGGGGCAGCACAGTGCCGTGCGTGTACATTTTCTCATCGGGCGAGAACTGGGTAGCCCTTTTATAGAGCTCTGGAATGATACCCTCTTTTCCCGTAAGCTTTGCTCCTGATACGATCATCATGAACACCTTAAGGGTGCGGTCCCACGTTTTTGGCGTTGTGGCCAGCACCTTTGTCATGATGAAGTCTTTGATTCCCAGCCCGCGCGGGTGGTTTTCGTGCAGGGGCTTGTCTGGCAGCTCCCTGCGGCGCAGGCGGCCTTCGTCCAAGAAAAGCACTTCCCCCTGCGGGGTGATGTTGCCGCCGTCGCGCGGGTCGAGCGAGGCAATTACCTCATCAGGAACCCCGATGCTCTTCAGTTTCTCGTAATCGATGCCTGGCTTTACCCGAACGGAAGCTGCTTGCGTTTCCGTAGCGTTCCCTTGAGCTTGGTTGAGCATTTCTTCCCCTTTATGCATTTCCCGCTCCTTTCTTTTCCGAACGATTTATTTCCCCTTGTTCGTAATACGTGAAGTAGGCCTATCTGATTTCGATTTCCTTGATAAGGAGTTCTCCGCCGGTGACCATGTCGTAGTTTTCGCTTCCGCAATCGGGGCAGCACATATGCCTGTCGCTGCCCATGGCAAGTTGGAAGGTTGACCCGCAGTCGTTGCAGTAAAAAGCCATAGGTACCTTCTGGATCTTGATTTTTGCGCCTTCGGCAAGGGTGCCTTTTGCGCAGCGGTCAAAATAGCGCTGCACCCATTCTTCTTCCAAGTTGCGCATTTCGCCTATAACCAGGCTCACCGAAAGGACCTGTTTGGCCTGCTGGGCGCATGCGTTGCGCAATACAACGTCAACGATGCTTCTGGTTACCCCAAGTTCGTGCATTTTGCCCGCCTTTCCCCTCAAGGCAGCAGAACGAAGCTTCTGATTTCCCCATTTGCCAGGACGTATCAAGCGACGATGCAGCTTCGTACTCTGACAAGTAGTATTCTAATTGCAGCATGAACGTGTTCATGAAGAACGAGACATTTTGCCTGGGATTGTATTGGTTGTATTAACCCAGCTGAGCGCACTTCGCAGAACGCCATTCCGGGAACAAAAGACGAGGTAACGATGATCCCCATTCAGCAGCTGCCAAAATCGCCAACGCGAAAGTGCTTTGAAGAGGCGTTTCTTGAGCTCTATGCCCAAAAGCCGCTCGACCAAATTAGCGTTATGGCTCTTACGGAAAAGGCGGGCTATTCACGGGCGACGTTTTACCGCAACTATTACAGCATCAGCAATGTTCTTGAGTCTGTCGAAGAAGAAAATACCTGCACATCAACCTGCCAAGCCATTATTTCGTGCTTAGATGATATTACGCTTGAGCAGGCTACCGATGCGATGGCCGACTTTTATCAAAAACGCTTCAGGGAAGTTTCCATTTTGGCGAACGGGGAATATGGGTCTATTTACCTTGATAAGCAGCGTGAGCCGATGAAGCAGTTGTTCGCCGCATTGTTGGATAGAGGCTTTGAGCTTTCTCCCTTTCAGCTCGATGTAATTTCGGAGTACATCGCTTCAGCGAAAGTGGGTATGCTTCGGCTTTGGGTAAATGATCCAAGCAAGATTACCCTTAACCATTTGAACAAGATGACGGAAAACATCTTCGAATCGAGGCTTTGGACCTACCTTGCAAAGTGTCTTTCAGGCGATGGCGCCAAACAGGACAAGATCGTGCTTCCCGAGGAGTTTCCGGATTATCCCTGGATGATGAAGTAGGGGCATGCTGGCGGGGCAGCATCTAACTGCGCCTTTTTTGACTTCCAGCGTGGCAGTGCCGAATTCGCCACTACGAAGATGTTGCCGTAGTTTGCGCACAGGTGAGTCTGTTACGGGATCCAGCGCAGCCGCCGTGGCCAGCACGATAGGTATGAGACTCAGCGCTATCGAAAAGGCGAGGTTTGCCCTGATTTTGATGCGGACATGCTGCGGCTATCGGTCTGCCGCTATCTGCAATCCTGAAGCTGCAAGGGAGAATGTCGTCGCTCGGCTAAATGGCTATTTAGCGGAACTCCAGCAAGCCATTTATGCTGAT
>OLQO01000916.1_pt1 | contig 21757 bp, 16 predicted proteins | sample 1672281 | NCBI WGS metagenome assembly OLQO01 (sample SAMEA3136667, study PRJEB25190) | human gut metagenome | biome: human gut; feature: human-associated habitat; material: faeces | place: Austria | collected 2013
CTAGGAGCTTTTGGGCCTTCAGCCCGTACTTGAACCACATGCGAAACTTCAGTTAGTAATATTGAAAAAACAAGCAGAAAATATGGGATTATTCTTATTTTTTTTGCGTTAAAGTTTACATCGTGATGTATTTTTTTGTATCTATAAGATTTTATATCAGATACTTTTTGGATTTACCGTTGAGTATGTGCTCGTACGAAAAAAGTTTTTTATGAAAAAAGTATCAAAGTATCATTTTTTTTGCTGAACGTAAAGATAAATGACTGACATATAATAAGATAGAAGAATGATACATTTTGTATTACCTAACAAGAAGTATCATAGAAGTATCATAAAAAACGTCATTTAAGTATCACAAAATCGTAATGAAGCATTATGCATAAAAGCAAAGCCGCCGATCTGCAAGGAGTACCCAAAAATCGCTCGGCTTTTGGGCACTCTGTGCCCATCGCATGGGCAACAAATGCCCGACGCTTGTTCTGTTGATGCCCATCGCTTGTTCAGTCGATGCCCGTCGCTTGTTCACTGAGTGCCCACTTGACGGGCAAGACAGACCACCTGATGGTCTCTTACAGAACGGCTTATGTGATTTTATTCCTAATCCAGCTTGTCAATCTTTCTTCTTATTCATAGTTTGTATTGACATTCTTTACATACTGGAAGAGTAGGTGTTAACGTTTTTTATAAAACTGGAATAGAAGACACTTCTTTTTTAGTCTTTTAAATCGACTCAAAGCCGAATTTAATGATGTTTCTTGTGATTTATGATACTTCTATGATACTTCTTGTAAAATAAACGAAAAAGTATTATTCTTGTATTGTACAGTATATCAGATGTTTATAAGAATATCGTACTAAATAATGATACTATGATACATTTTCCCGCAAAAAACATTTATGCGCAAGCAATTATTTTCCGATTTTGTCTTTTGATTGTTTGGGGCTATGAAATGATATTTATGTTATCTCTGTGTTAGTGGTAACTCAAAAAGCTCCAAAGCAACCTTTTTCGCTCGTATTTTATGATTATCAATTAAAGGAATAATATTGCGAAATGCTCAACTATTTGCATGTTCCGTAAACATTTTGAGAATATTTTTCCTTTTTCTGAAATTATTCTCGTACTTTTGCAAGCGTATTCACCTATATATAATAATGTATGGCAAAGAAAGATGTAAATAGATTGAAGATAATGTTGGCAGTAACCAAGCGCTCAAACAAGTGGTTGGCAGAAATGTTGGGTAAAGACCAAGCAACCATTTCTAAATGGTGCACCAATACTTGCCAACCAGACTTGGAAACCTTAATACGGATTTCTGATTTGCTGAAAGTGGATGTAAACGATTTGTTGAATAAAGAATGTATCAAAGAATGATGGACGATATATCGAAACAGATAAAGGCAGGCGAGGTGTCTGGGGTGCAGTTCAAGGAACGCATTCTCGACAAATATGATATTGCCTGTGAGTTAGTGGCGTTCAGTAATTCACATGGTGGCAAATTGGTAGTTGGTATAAAGGATAAGACCGGAAAAACCAATGCCTTATCGTATTCTGAGGTACAAGAAACAACCAACTTGTTGAGTGACATTGCTTCAGAAAACGTAGTGCCATCCATTCTGATAAAGATAGATACTGTTGAAGTTGAGGATGGCAACTTGGTTGTTGCTACTGTGAAGGAAGGACTCAACAAGCCTTATCATGACAACAAGGGAATCGTATGGGTGAAGAATGGTGCCGACAAGCGTAAAGTGTTCGATAATGTTGAACTTGCAGAAATGATGACCGATTGCGGTAGTTTTGCTCCAGACGAGGCTGGAGTTAGGGATGCAACTGTCAACGACCTTGATGCAGCGACTATCAAGCAGTTTCTTGGCAACCGTTTTGAAAGAGTTTTGGAGAAGAAAGGCTTGACAGGTGACGCTTTTAATGAAGCATCACTTGATATGATATGCTCTGCCATAGCTAAGGGGCATGACTGTGAGAAGATACTTCGCAATCTGCGATTTATCCGTCCTGATGGTTCACTGACCGTTGCTGCCATGCTTTTGTTTGGCAAATACACCCAACGCTGGATGCCAATGATGACAGCCAAGTGTATCTGTTTTGCTGGCAACAGCGTTGGCAGCAAGGTTTTTCGTGACAAGGTGAATGATGCAGATATGGAGGGAAACCTGCTTCATCAATATGACACGATCATGGATTTCTTCACTCGTAATCTGCATAATGTGCAGGTGGGAGATGAATTCAACAGCATGGGTAAGTTAGAAATACCTTATACAAGCTTGGTTGAGTTCACGGTAAACAGCCTTGTACATCGCTCGTTGAACATGAAAGCCCCTGTTCGCATTTTCATTTTCGACAATCGTGTTGAGATTCACAGTCCGGGTGCATTGCCTAACGGACTCACTATTGATGACATCAAGGCTGGAACATCCATGCCTCGCAATATGTTCCTTTTTAACAATGCTATATACTTGCTGCCATACACTGGTGTGGGTAGTGGCATCACTCGTGCACTGGACGAAGATATCAATGTCACGTTTATGAATAATGACAAGGCGCAGGAATTTGTCATCACGGTTTGGAGAGGAGAAAGTAACCAAGTCGAGGGTGAAAGTAACCAAGTCGGTAACCAAGTCGAGGAAAAAAGTAACCAAGTCGAAGAGGAAAGTAACGAAGTCGAGGGAAAAAGTAACCAAGTCCAAGACTCTGACACTCAACTTAGACACTCTGACACTAAAAAAGTGTCATTGTCTAATAAGCAAAGGGATATAGTCAATTTCTGTTCAGTTCCTCGAACCACAGCAGAGATCATGGAACGCCTTGGTTTATCCAATCAAACCAAGAACCGTGAGCGTTACATCACCTCCCTTGTTGCAGCAGGATATTTGCAGATGACCAACCCTGAAAATCCTACGGCAAGCAATCAAAAATACAAGAAAGTAACAACAAAATAGTAAGAATGATGGACTTTTTATATTTCCTCCAGTTTGCATGTTTCATCTTCATGCTCATCAATGCCCTTATCCTCGGCATCACCCACCTGCATATGAAGTGGGTCAACCGACGCTATGAGTGGTCACGCTGGCTGATACTTGCAGGCATGATGGGACTTGCCATACAATATCTCTTGCAGATGCTCTTGGGTTTTCGTGCGAAAAGCGATGACTTGGGAGCAGTCTTCAATATCTTGGTCTATACCCCATGCTTCACCACTATCTCCATGGGCATATACAACATTGAGGCGACCCATGCCAACCGCCGAAAGATGAACATCGTATGCACTTGCATTTATGCCGCCATCATAGCAGTTTTCTGCATAGGCTACAGCAATAGCGGAAGTCTTAACATCGGCAATTGGCTCTATGCGATGCTCGTATTGTTCGGCGCAAACGTAGCGTATTGCATCTATATGATTATGATTGAGATGCGGAAACGCAAGAAGATGTTGGAGCTGATGACTGGTGACGACATGCTGCCCTACGTGCGATATGCCCGAGCCAGCATTTTCGCCCTGTTCTTCTCTACCCTTACCATGCCTTTCGCCATCCTCTCCACCACCTTATTATATATAATAGGTCCGTTGGCTTTGCTCTCTATCCTTTTCTTCAATCTGAGTTTCGTGGCTATGGGCTTCAATTACGTTCCTACCGAGGAACTCTTGGATAAGGAGGAAGAAGAAAGTGCAGCCCTCGCAGATGAAATAACAGAAAGCTCCAATGGGCAGGATGCAGAACCTACAGACGGTAAAGAAAATTTACCATCGTTTTCTCAGGAGCGTCAGGCAGCCATCAAGAAGAAGCTCGACAAGTGGTGCGAAGAGTTGGGCTATAAAGACACCACAGTAAACATGTTCACCCTGTCACGCTCGCTGAACATTTCCAAGAACGAGTTGTCACGCTACTTCACTTCCTGCCTGAACTCCACCTTCCGCATCTGGCTTGCCGAGGTACGATTCGAGGCAGCCAAGAAGATGATGCTCGACTATCCCGACTACAACAACGACATCATTTCTGCCGAATGTGGCTTCTCTTCACGCTCCTATCTCTATCGCATATTCAAAGAGAAAGAAGGTTGCTCCCCAACAGTCTGGAGAGCGAAAATACAATAAAATCACGCCTTAGGTGTCTACTTCCCCCACCAAGTAGACACCTATTTTGTAGGAAGTAGACACCTAAGTGGGGGAAGTGGAGACAAAGAGAACCATTAATTTTGCAGATGAAAAAGGGCTATACTCATTTTTTAAATCTTTCTCATTTCTGTCCGTCTGCCATATAAAAAGGTTTAAATATCTTAATAAATGATAGTACTATCAGATAATTTGTTTATCTTTGCATTATCCAAAAGATTGGAAAAATGTAAGAAATAGCCTGAAAAAAGATTGGAAAAATGTATAAAATAGGCTGTTTTTACCTTGGAAAAATGTAATTTAACAGTGCAAGTGTATGATTAACAGAAAGATAGATAAATATTTAGATAATTTCTTTCAAGCAACGCATAAAGCATTGTTGCTTACGGGAGCTCGACAGATAGGTAAGACTTACTCAATAAGACAGGCTGCTCAGCGAATCTTTGATGATTTTGTTGAGATCAATTTCATAACTTCTCCTGAGGCTATTGGCATCTTCACTGGAGCCAAAGATGTAAAGGATATGCTGTTTCGTCTGACGGCTTTCGTGCATAAGCCTCTTGTTAAAGGAAAGACTCTCATCTTTTTTGATGAAGTGCAGGTTTATCCTGAAGTAGTAACCCTCATCAAGTTTCTGGTTGATGAAGGGAGTTATCGCTATGCCTTAAGTGGTTCTTTGCTGGGTATCGAATTGAATAATTTGCGTTCTGAACCTGTTGGCTATTTAGATGTTAAGGAAATGTTTCCACTTGATTTGCAGGAGTTCTATTCTGCTATAGGTTTATCTGCAGATGTTTTGGATGTTATCCGTAAAAACTGGGAAGAAAAGACGCCTGTAGATGATTTTGTACATCATGAATTGATGAGAGCTTTTCGCTTGTATTTGATAATAGGAGGAATGCCGCAAGCTGTTCAGACCTATTTGGATAGCAATAATTTACAGCGTGTGATTGATGTACAGAAGAGTATTCTTTTGGAGTATCAGCGTGATATCATGAAATATAAGATGGATGACAACAATCAAAAGTTGTATATCCAGGAAATATTCCAATTGATTCCTTCTGAATTGAATGCTAAAAACAAGCGTTTTATTCTTAAAAGTTTGAATCAGCAAGCTAGATTTGCTAATTATGAAAATAGCTTTCTTTGGCTTCGGGATGCTGGTGTGGCTCTTCCTACTTACAATGTAGAGGAACCTAAATTACCATTGTTGCTGGCTAAGACAAGAAACCTTTTCAAATTATTCCAAAATGATGTGGGGTTGCTGATCAGTCAGTTTGCTGATGGCATTCAGTTGCGTCTTTTAAACGATGAACAGTTTATCAATTTTGGCGCCATCTATGAGAATGTGGTTGCTCAGGAGTTGAAAGCTCATGGCTTTGACCTCTATTACTTTAACAATAAGCGTTTGGGAGAGTTGGATTTTGTGGTGGAGTACAAAGGACAGGTTTTGCCAATAGAGGTGAAGTCTGGTAAGGATTATGACCGTCATAATGCGCTTTCGAATGTAATGGCATCAACAGAATACAAAATTCCTCATGGTTTGGTACTTTGTAATGGAAATGTAGAGACAAAAGGAAAGGTGACTTATGTTCCGATTTACATGCTGATGTTTCTGGAAAAAGATTCTGTTCAGAATATAACCTATAAGATGGATTTGTCAGGATTAAATGTGTAAAATTCTGGCTCATCTGCCGAATGTGGCTTCTCTTCACGCTCCTATCTCTATCGCATATTCAAAGAGAAAGAAGGTTGCTCCCCAACAGTCTGGAGAGCGAAAATACAATAAAATCACGCCTTAGGTGTCTACTTCCCCCACCAAGTAGACACCTGTTTTGTAGGAAGTAGACACCTAAGTGGGGGAAGTGGACACCTTTTTCCGAAGAAAAACACTATTTTTGCGCCATGGGAAATATGATAGAGACTCTCACGAAAGAGGAACAGGCTATTTTCATTGTGGCATTGTTTCTTCTTTTATTCGCCATAGTCATGAGCTATGCCATGGTTCAAGACTACAGGATATATCTTGATGAAAACTACAAGGCTCGCTACAGCTTCTGCGATTTCATCAAGAGAGAAAGATATTATATCTATCTGTTTCTCGGACTGACTTTCGTCATCATCCTGGGATTTACAGTATATCTGATGGCAATGAGAGAAAATATGTAAGAAAGTATAATAATAATAATTTACAGTTATGAATAACAAAAAACAAAGAAACAGGCTATTCACGATGCTGCTGCTCGTGATGGCTATCCTCATGCCTTATGGGGGGGCATGGGCACAAACGCAGTCTTCCAAAGGTGATGGCAAAGTAGGCAATCCTTACATCATCACAAAAACTGAGGAGTTGGCGTGGTTCCGCGATCAGGTGAATGGCGGAAATAAAAAAATCTGCGCTAAGATTGCAGATAATGTTGAGGTCATTGACATGAGTACAGTATGCCATGCGGCTGATAAGTCTCAAAACTTAGAAGAAAAGAGCTGGGTGCCTATCGGCAATAGTAATGAAAAGTACCAAGGTACTTTCGACGGAAATGGAAAGACTATCAGCAACCTTTATATCAATGCAAGCCAAAAATATATGGGGTTTTTCGGGTGTACCTATCAAAGTACCATCAAGAACCTAACCTTTGAGAATGCAAATGTGACAAATACGGAATATAAAACAGGAATTTTGGTTGGTGATGCAGGAGCTGGAAGCACCCTTCAAAATATCAAAATATCAAAAACTTGCCAGATAAATGGAGGTAATATCTATACTGGCGGTATTGCAGGAAAACTTGATGGCAATGCGAGCAACTGCGTGAACTACGCCACGGTACAAGGAATCGAAGACATCGGCGGTCTTTTTGGCTACTATAGTAGAACAGGTAATTCTATAACCGCCTGTGCCAACTATGGAAATGTATCGGCAACAAGTAAGGCTGCTGGTGGCTTGGTTGGCTATTACGATAGCGGAACGATCCAAGACTGCGCCAACTATGGAGATGTAAAAGGTAGAAATCATGTTGCAGGCATGGCTGGTTATGTATACAAAGGCAAGATACAGAACGTGTTCAGCTATGGCAACATCAGTGCTACAAACGAAACACAAGATGTAGGCATGGCTTTTGGCTATTCTGAAAATGGGACTGCTGAAGGCATGGTGGCATACTATAGTGGCGCAAAGCTGACCGTAAATGGCCAAGAACAAACTGTAAAAGCCTTCGGAAGCGGCAAACTCTCAGAAGATAACGCAACTGGATTTACAGAAACCCAACTGAAGAGCGGTGTTGTTGCCTATTTGCTCCAGCAAAACGCTTCGAGCGAAGCGAAATGGGGACAAAATCTGACTAATGGTGGCGACATCTATCCTGTCATTGGTTCGGAACATAAGGTTTATGCTGACAATTTGACTTTAAATTGCAAAACCAATGAGGTGGTGGAGGGTAGTTTCACCAACAATCCTACCAGTTCCGCAATCAGTTATCAACACGGACAGACAATAAATCACCACGCTGCAACAGATGCTACATGCACAGAGGCGGCAACCAAGGAATATTGGCAATGTCAGGACTGCCAAAGGACATATTCCGACAGCCAATTGGCCAATGAATTGACTGATGTAACGATCACAGAGAAGCCTGCCCTTGGACATGCTAACGACGACGAAGGCTATTGCAAGCGTTGCCAGCATTATGTGGCTGTGAAGCCTTCACAGGAAAATGGTGTGTACTTGATAGCCAAACCTTGCCACTTGGCTTGGTTCCGCGACTATGTGAACGGAACTATCGTGGACGAAGGCGAAGCAGCTGGAACTATTCACTCATCAGCATCTGCCATGCTGACTGCGGATATCAATCTCAAGAACTATTGCCATGCGGCAGAAGATGGCAAGGAACTCTTGAGTTGGATTCCGATAGGCAATGACAATAATAAGTGGAAGGGAAAGATGGACGGTCAGGCACATACCATCTCCAATCTCTATATCAAGACAGCACAAAACGACGTGGGGCTTTTCGGCTATACTGACGGTGCGACTATCCAAGACCTTATCTTTGACAGTGCCAAGGTGGAGAATGTGAACACAACAGGCCCGCAAACAATGTTCACTGGTATCTTGGCAGGATATGCATACGCATACACAAATTCTCCAGCACATATACAGGGCATTAAAACCACAAACAATTGTACTGTAATAGGACAAGAATATACCGGCGGTATTCTTGGAGGGGCTAAAATAAATCTCGAAAACTGCGAGAATCGCTCCAGTGTGAAGGGTACAGGGAATGTTGGCGGAATTGCAGGTAATAGCTCTGAAAGAAACATCAAGCGCAGTACCAATTATGGAACCGTTGAAAACGATGGTTTCATTACTGGTGGAATCATAGGTTATGCTTATAAAACAAGTATCGAAGATTGCGCCAACTATGGCAAGATTACAAGTACAGGTGCCGGTGGCATAGCAGGACAAACGTTGGGTAACAGCAGTGTCCAGAATGTGTTCAGTTATGGAGATATGACGTATGCAAATGGTTCAGGAATCATTATAGGTTATGTAGATGGTACACTAACCGCAAAGGGTATTGTAGCTTACAACAAGGAGGCATTGCTAAATAATTCATCTGAGAACATCAAAATAGTTGGTAAGGGAAGTCTGACTTTCGAAGACGGAAAGGTAGAAGCGGACGTGGTCAAGGCATTCACCAAACAGCAGATAAAGAGTGGCGAGGTGGCATTGGCGTTAAATGACAATAAAACTTCTGGCGATTTGGCTTGGTATCAGAAACTTGGTGAGAATGGTGATGCTTATCCTGTGTTGAAATCTACTGGTGACAATACTGTATATCATGGTAAGGAATGTGACAAGATAACTGATGTTTATACCAATGATAATAGCATTTTCGGTGAGGATGGAGCTGTTCCACACGTATTTGAGATGGCTGGACACCCAGATGCCAATGGACTCTATGGGGATGTATGTATCAACTGCAATGCAAACAATGAGAACATAAAATACATTCAGCACTTCTGTGGCATTCTTGGCAACAACCTGAAACTGATCTACGCTGATGGCAAGTACACTGCCGAGGCAGTGACGCTCACAGATGGCGAGGCTTATAATAGCCCAGTAGATATAGAGGTGGCTGACTTCAAGTACATTCGTACATTCGATGCCTACAAGTGGCAATCACTCTATGTGCCATTTAGGATGAGTCTTGAACAGTTGACAAGCAATGGCTTAAACGTGGCAACCCCAGTGGACATCGAAGTGGTCAATAAGACTGTTACACGACTGAACGTAAAGAAGTTGAAGTCTGGTTCCTCTAAAGCAAACTATCCAAGCTTGATCATGTGTGAGAGTGATGGAGAAAAGACCATCGAGTTGGCAGATGTCACACTTTCTGCATCGAAGGAAAAATTTATCGACTGTATGAGTATGACAAGAAAATATGTTTTTAATGGTGTTTATCAAGCCAATAAAAACCTTGCGTCTAACTCGGAGGATGCTATCAATTACATCATAAAAGATGGTGGACTGGTCTTGCGAACAGACGATGATGTGCCTGCGCCACAAAGTTGGTATATGAATGTAACTATACGCGAGAATCCTTTCGGAGGTGCAGATGAACCTTTGTCTTCCGATGCTAAGACTATGCCTATTTATGTGATAGGTGAAGGTTATGCTACTGGCATAGAGAATGTGAATACCGCAGAGGAACATATTCTGCATGGCATCTACGACTTGCAAGGTCGCAAGTTGAGTCAGGAGCCAGAAAGCGGCATCTATATCAAGGATGGAAAGAAGTACGTGAAATAATTGACTCAACTTTCGAAACATTCGCTACATCGATATGTACTTTTTGACATTTACTCCATCACCTCCCAGAAACTCTCGGGGAGGTGATGTTCTTTATCTCCTTTGCCTCCTTGAACAGTGGGGCGATGTCCTCTGAGTCAAAGCCGGCAATGCCGCAACCGATGGGTGTTATCAGGAACTGCTTCTCGGGATGCAGACTCCTCTGTTCTCATATCATTTGCGATATTGTTTTAATTGTTTGCAAATATATAGTTTTTTGAGGAGAAAAGGGCTTCTTTGCCCAATTCTTCTCCTATTTAATATTATAAGATTCAAGTTTCGCAAGTGTTTTAGGAGAAAAAAGCGTGGCTATCCGATAGAAGAACTAAGAACATATCGGTAGAAAATCCTTGTTAGCAAATCGGTATCCACAGTGTTGCAGCTCATTAAAACTTATATATAGGCAAAATCTTGACCTTATAACCATTTTTCTCAATTATTCTTTCCTCATTCATCGTGACAATAATCAGATTGGAGCATTTGAGTTCCCCCGCACATTCAATGATGCTATCTACTTCCCGCTTGAGCGTTCGTTCGGATGAGAGGTCATAACATACTTGTATAAGACTTTCTACATGAGCACCCTGCCTTGTAACAAAATCAGTCTCCTTGTCATTACGGGAGCGATAATAGAAAAGTGATGTTTCTGCATGATACCCCCTACGAATCAACTCTATAAAAACCTGATTCTCCAATAACCTGCCTAAGTTCTCACTCACACTAAAAGCCTTGGCTTCTACAAAACCATTGTCAACCACATATACTTTTTGTGGAGCTTTCTTCATTACTTTCAACTTGTTGTTGTAACGTGGCAGATAATACAAGAGATAGGGCTCACTTAAATATCCCATAAACTTCTTGGTGGTTGCTACGCTTGAAAATCCCAGCGTTTCTGCCAGTTCGTTGGCACTGAATGGATTGCAGAAGTTAGAAACCAGATACATGGCCAGGTTGTTCAAATCCTCTACATTGCGTACTTTATGACGCTTGGCAATGTCTTTCCAAATGATGGAATCAAAGAGTGTGGAGAGATAGTTTTGGGTCAGGCTTCTTGCTGCTACAGTCTCTGGATAGCCACCATGGTGCAGATAGTCTGCAATAAGCGAGAGGTCTGATGCGCTGTCTTTCATCTCTGATACTTCCGAAAGATTTCTGTGGTTCCAGATAAAGAATTCAGAAAGACTGAAAGGCAGCATCTCTATTTGGATATATCTGCCTGTGAGCAATGTTGCCATTTCGCTACTCAGCAATTTGGCGTTGCTTCCCGTAATAACCATGTTGATTCCCATGCGGTAAAGTTTGGAAACCCATAAATGCCAACCATCCAGATTTTGAACCTCATCAAGCAGAAGATACTCAAAGTCGGGATAAACGGCATGTAATGTTTCCCAAACCAAATCATCGTCCCATGCACTCAGGAGTTTGCCGTCATCAAAATTCAGGTAGGCAAAGTTCCTGCCTTTCAGCATCAGCAAAGCCTCTGTCGATTTGCCAGTTCTTCTGGGACCCGTTATCAACTTGATTTGCTTGCTTGCCAACAGTTCATCCTCATCATATTTGGTATGACGTGTAAGGTAAGGACGGGAAAGCAGAATATCCCGTTCCTTTTTCTGGTTACTGATAATTGTTCTCATTTCTCTTCAGATGAATTGATTAAACCGAGACAAAGATACAAAAAAATATTCATTCTATCCATTGTATTGAATAAAAAAGTGCTGATTTTATTCAGTACGATGGATAAAATGAACAAAAAACGACAAGGGGGCTATCTGCCACGATGATAAGTGCAAGCGCATTCACCATTTTTTCATCGTCACCATTCGCTACATCGACTATAATAGTTGTAACTACTCAGTTCACCCATATTGTCATGAGTTGTTACGTTAATGTGAGTCAACGTGTATTATTAATAAAGTTTAAAGTGGTCAACTATATTTTTATAGTTTCTATCAGAATAATGCAATAGGCTTCAACTGCTTACGAAGCCGCTTTCATATTTCGAGCCTTTTCTATTCTGTTTTTCAATAGGGGTGCTGAGTTATAAGACAAATGTAGGGGAAAAATGAAGCAGAGAATCATTTTTTCAGAAAAACTTTGCCAACTGATGTCCAGCCATCACGGCGATGAGGCCAAGGATGAGGCTGCCGAAGAGATAGAGCATCATGTAGAGATATTGCTCATCCTTCATCAGCGATGAACCTTCGTTCATGAAGGTGGAGAAGGTGGTGAAGCCACCGCAGAAGCCTGTGGTGAGCAGCAACTTGGTGGAGGGATTCATCCATCCGCCGCCATTCCACGAAATGCCGGAGAGAAATCCGATGATGAAGCAGCCCAACACGTTTACTGTCATGGTGCCGAAGGGGAAAGCTATGAGGCTGCACGACTGCATCATCTTGGAAATCCAATATCTCAGGCCGCCTCCAAAGAAGCTGCCTATGCTTACGATTAATACTTCTTTCATGTCTGTTTCTTGTCTTATATCTGTTTTCTTGCTTTGCCTCGGAAGCTGTTTCGTGCCAGTGCCGACTCGCAGTCGCGGCAAAGTGCTTCCGAGGCATGATGATGTTTGAAACCCTCTATCAATGCCGTAGCCCTTGGCGAGGAGAGAATATCTTCGAGCGACTGATGGAAGAGGTTGCCCAGCACGACATCGCCGTTATGGTCGAGGCAGCAGGGCACGAGGCTTCCGTCTGCCAGCACACCTATCTGCTTGATAAGCGCCTTGCAGAACACCTCTCTTCCCTTGACGTTACTCTTGTCTTCCTCGCTGTTGCCTGTTTCCTGTTTTTCTTCTTTGTTGTCGAAGTTGGGCCACTCGAATTTTCTGTCAAACTCCAAGTAGAGATTGTCGCTGAGGCGGAATCCGTCGGGACGCTCTTTCCAGGGCTTAGGCACGTACTTCTCGATGAGGCTCATCACCTCTTCGTTCTCTTGGTCCATGCCTCCTTGGTTCCATAGGCGCAACACCATACAGGTGCCTTTGGCTGCTGCCTGAGTGGAGAAGCGCATCACCTCATCCATATAGTCGGACAGTCTGCCTTGTGCATTGCTCTCGTGCGAGTGGACAGAGAGCTGAATCTTATGAGGCAACGTGTCTAAAAGTTCCATGGCCCGATGCAGGAGGGTGCCATTGGAGGTAAGCACGGTTTTGAATCCACGCTCTCTTGCCAGAGTGATGAATTGTGGCAGCAGAGGGTGGAGCAGGGGCTCTCCCATGAGATGGAAGTAGAGGAAACAAGCCTTGCCTTTCAACTTACTGGTGAGCAAGTCGAACTCTTCTGCCGTGAGCTGTCTCTTCGCTCTGTTGTGCTTCGGACAGAAGTGGCAATTCAGGTTGCACGTGTTGGTTATTTCTATATAACAGCGGTCTATCATACTTCTATAGTCAGTCTTGATTTTTTGTCGTCACTCATGAAGTGTGGTGCAAAAGTAACAAAAAATAGTCATTCGTGGGCATTTTGTCTCTCTAACTTCTCTGGCTTCCCCTAACTTTTCTGTTTTTCTTCCCATGCCAGTATCAGGGCGACGACACCCGAATAGCTTTTCCTGCCTTCCGAGACGTTGTTGCCCTTGAGGTAAAGGTCGAAGATGAAGTCTTGTGCGGCATCAAGCACCTTGCTTCGCTTGCTGAGCCAGTAGTGGCGGTCGTCCTTTGCCAGACGGATGATCTCGGGACGGATGTGTTTCAGGAATTTCTCTCCCTCCTTTTCGCCTAAGACATCGAAGACATTGTGGAGCACATGGAAGAAGATGTGGTAATAACCACTAAACTTCACAGCCTTGTCTGTTGACGATGTGCAGACAATATAGCTGTAGAAGTTGGCTTCGCCCTCATTGGCTATTCCTAAGAAATGTGCATATTCGTGTGCATAGATGGCAGGATAGTCGTGAGGGCGAATGTCGCCATTCAGCGTAAACTCGCAGAAGAAAGGAGCCATGCTGCCCGTGACGCCCGCCATCGAGCTGAGGGGAGTGAACACCATGGTCTTGACATGGGGATGAGGGTTGAAGGAAGGGTTGATGCCTTCCTTGTGTCCTATTTTGTTGTATCCTTTCAGAACTGCATCCCGCACCCGATTCTTCAATCCATCATCCACAAAACCATTGAATTGACTTTCCCTTTGGCCGTCGAACGCTGTTTCTTCACTCTTCACTCTTAGTTCTTCACTCAATAAGTTGAGGCTGTCAGCGTAGCGATAGGCAAACTCGCGTAGCTTGTCCTTATCTACTTCTGCTGGTTTCATGCCTGTGCGCTGATAGATGTTGGGCTGCGAGTAGTTGAGTCCCCAGGCCATGTAGAACCATACGTAGATCCACAGCAGATATTCTGCGACTCTTCCCCACACCGTCTTTGTCTTGGGATAACAGTTTCCCTTAGGCGCCAGGAAGACGAAACGGCGGGCAAGTCGTTTGCGAAGGACAATCTCGTAGAGAGGATAAAGAATGACCCATGCGATGCTGAGGGCGATGAAGATGTCGCCTATGGCAAATGGGAAGATGCCCGAAAAGGATGATAGTATTCTCCCGATGGTGCTGTATATATATAAGGTGTAAATGTAGCCTAAGTATGGGTTCCACTTAATGACGAGAACGAGGATGAGCAACGACAAGAGCAACCAGTGTCGCCATCTTAGTCGGTTGAAAGTATTTGATAGTTTCATGCTGTGGTTTTATAATGAGAATGTTCATACATTTTACAATGCTGCAAAAATACACAACTTTTCTGAATTATTGACAAGGTGACTCCGTTTTTTTTTCTATATTTGCAATCACAAAGCAGATTATTAACTTTAACATATAGGAGGGTGGATTATGAAAAAGTCATTAGAAGCATTCGAGGCAAAGAACCTGGAGTATGAGAACATTTACAACGAAGAAGATGATCGTAGAGAATATAATTCTATTTGGTACAACTAAGCATCTTGTTTGAAGCTTTTACCCACGTGCTGTTGAATTTCTGATTCAGAGTACGTGGGTAAATTTTTGTCATTTCTCGAAGTGCTGATAGTCTTTGCTGTGCTTCCAGTCGCCACCCCATCTGAATCCTTTTTCTTTGAAAAGGCGATAGCACAAGTCACCCCTTTGAATCATGTATGCGTGTTTCTTACTGCGGTCGAGATAGGGACGTGCTGTGGCAGGTTCTATTACTTCTTTGCCATTTCTCAGTCGTTTGTGGTAGGGGTTGTAGAGTGTGTTGATGTCTACAGCCATTCCTCTGCCGTGCTTTGATACGGTGTGGGTATGCGAGATAAACCTGAAGTTAAAGCAAGAGGAGTTGTTGGCTCTCATGGCCCGTTCGTCGTCTGCGTTCCAATAGTCGATGAGCCGCATTCGTTCTATCGGATATTTTGCCCGGTAGAGTTTGTACAGAATGTCGAGCACATCGTTAGCTATGGCTTTGTTGACCACCATTTCTCCCACGATGCTCCTGCCTTCCTTGTCGGTGTGCAGGCAGCGCAGATAGCGCAGCTCGCTTCTTGGCACAGTACAATTCTTCTTGTATGTTTTTCCCTTCATCATGCTGAAGATGTTGTCGGGAATGGGCACGGCATAAAAGTAATGTTTTTCTCCCTTTTTGCTGATGCTTTGCTCTGTGACAGTCTCGCCTGGGTTCTGTGCTTTCAAGGGCATACAGAACAGCGAAGAGAGCATGATGCACAGAAGGAGGAGTGTCTTCGCCAACAATCTGCTTGCCGGGATGTAATGCGAGTCTTTTATTTCGCCAATGACGATGATACTGTGAAGACTGCCTATGCAGTCAATGTTGCCGAGGGTGTTGAGCATGAAGTCCTGATAGTCTTTCATGTCGTGTGCATACACTTTGATCTGAAAATCATAGTCGCCCGTGGTGTTGTAGCATTCCGTTATCTGGTCTATGTTCTGCACGGTGTCCATGAATTGCTGTATCAGGTCGTGAGTGTGCTGCTTCAGTCGGATATTGCATAGCACGATGACGTTGTGCCCCATCTTGTGATGGTCGACGATGGCTCCATATCGCTGTATGTATCCTTCCCGTTCCAGTCGTTTCTGACGTTCAAAGGTAGGCGAGGGCGAAAGGTGTACTCTTGCTGCAAGTTCCTTGACGGTAAGCCGGGAGTTCTGTTGCAGCAACTTCAGTATCTTGATGTCTATGTCGTCGAGTTTTTCTTCTGTTGCCATAATCTATTCTTCTTTAAATGTGCATTTTTTACAGAATAATATTCTACGTATCGATTATTCTAACTGCAAAGTTAGCATATTTTTCTGAATTATGAAGAATATTTGGCAGATAAAATTCTTCTTTCTACCTTTGCAGCCGAAAAAGAAGCATTTCTGCCGTCAGTGGGGCAGGATGCAGACAGTCATCATTACACATAATATTAAAGAAAGGGAAATAAAAACATGAGCAACGTGAGAAATCAACATTTTGAGGCAGTGGGCAGCTATTTGCGCCCAGCAGAGTTGAAGGAAGCCAGAGTAAAGTTTGCCGAGGGACAGATTTCTGCAGTAGAACTTCGTCACATTGAAGACCGGCTTATCACAGAAGTGGTCAGACAGCAGAAGGCGCACGGATTGCGCTATATTACAGATGGCGAGTTTCGTCGCAGCTATTGGCATCTCGACTTTATGTGGGGATTTGGCGGCGTAGAGCACATAGAGTTGGATCATGGTTATCAGTTTCATGGCGAGGAAACCACGAAAGGCTCCCTCCGTCTTACAGGAAAGATAACAGGCGAGAACCATCCCTTCATCAAAGATTTCTTGTTTGTGAAGCAGTTTGAGGAGGAGGGCGTAGAGGCCAAGCAGACCGTACCGGCACCGGCACAGTTTCTGGCAGAGCTGTTCCGGGGAAAGAATGCCGAGAACACCCGTCAGTTTTATCCCAACACCACAGAGCTGATAGAAGACATTGCCAAGGCCTATCGCACATTCTTCCACGAGATCTATGCAGCAGGCTGTCGAACTGTACAGTTGGACGACTGTACCTGGGGCATGATTGTAGATGACGATTTCTGGAAGTCGATGGCAGGTACGGGCTTTACCCTGGAACACGAGGCCCTGCAATATCTGAAGGTCAACAACCTCTCCATAGAGGGAAAGCCCGAGGGGCTGACCGTCAACACGCACGTGTGCCGTGGCAACTATCATTCATGCTATGCCACGAAGGGCGCCTACGATGCTGTGGCTCCTTATCTCTTTGCCCGCGAGGATGCCGACACCTTCTATCTTGAATACGACGATGAGCGTTCGGGTGGCTTCGAGCCTCTGCGGTATGTGGCTGAAGGCAAGAAGGTGGTTCTTGGTCTGATAACCAGCAAGTCGCCTGTGCTCGAGGACAAGGCCACAGTCATAGCCCGCATTCATGAGGCGGCGAAGTATCTTCCTCTCCAGCGTCTCAGCCTGAGTCCTCAGTGTGGTTTTGCTTCTTGCGAGATAGGCAACAAACTGACAGAGGCAGAGCAGTGGGCCAAGTTGGATCTTGTGCGAGAAATCGCCGAGGAGGTTTGGGGAGCGTGATGCTTCCCCTTGTCTTGCAAAATCATCCGGGGCAATGACGTGTTCTTACAGCGCAAGTATATTCATACAAGAATTGCCGAAAAACGGCTTCTCAGTTGGGAAAATGAATCTGCCCAACTGGGGAAATATTTTTTCCTAACTGGGAAATAATTTTTTCGCAGTTAAGTGCAGTATGCTTGTGAATATTTATGCACGGCTTTCTTTTTGCGTAAAACTCGGGCAAAGTCTTGGCTTTTTCATGATTTCTCCGTACCTTTGCACGCCGAAGAATAAAACAAAACGAAAAAACATTATGGAATATATGTCTCAGGAAGGCTACGATGAGCTCGTGGCTGAACTTCAACACATGGTAAAGGTGGAACTGCCTGCTGTGCGTGACGCCATAGCCGAGGCACGCGACAAGGGCGACCTCAGCGAGAACTTTGAGTATCATGCTGCCAAGCGAGAGCAGGGCAAACTGTTGAGCAGAATCAGTTTCAAGCAGAAGATTCTGGAGAATGCCCGCGTAATAGACAAGTCGCGACTGCAAAGCGACAAGGTGGGACTGTTGAGCAAGGTGAAGATTACTAATGTGGCCAATAAGTGCAGCATGACTTACACCATAGTGAATCCTCACGAGGCAGACCTTCATAGTGGAAAAATCTCTATCAAGTCGCCCATCGCACAGGCTCTCTTGGGCAAGAAAGCCGGTGATGAGGTCATGGTGAAGGTGCCTGCCGGACTCATGAAATTCCACATAGACAATGTGGAACTGTAAGAACGATTACTCAGAAAGAATATTTCTCAACTCTCCGAGCATATTTCCTAAGTCGTCGAAGACGGCCTGGATGTATGCTCGGATTTTTTTGTCTTCCTGTTCGCCGATGTGCTCGGGCGAGAGAGCCTGCAGCTGCTGTTGACATTCCGCCTGCATCATCTGGGCTATGGGTTGCAGTTTGTGGGCGATTCTTGCCACATTCTGCTTGTCCTCCTGGCTGAGTTCCACCTGTACAGCCTGTGTGTTGTCCTCCTGTTTCTCTTCTTCCTTTTCGGCAGCAGGCAGATACTTGTTCAACGATTCCCGGTAAGTTTCCATTTCTGCCGTCACGGTTTTCACAATCTCCATCTCCGCTTCCTTGTCGCCTCCGGCAAAGATCAAAAGTGAAGACAGCCTTTCACGGACAGATACATCAGCGGCAGGCTCTTCTGCAGTTGTTTCTTCAGCGGCAGGCTCTTCTGTAGCAGCTTCTCGGACAGCAGGAGCCAACAAACTCTCTAAGGCTTCAGGGCGGAAGGGCTTAAACAGGCAGTCGTCGAAGCCAGCCTCCGTCAGTTCTTCCTTGATGCTGATGTCATGGGCTGTCATGGCAATCACCTTCATGTGTCTGTGATTGATCATGCGGATAATCTCCGTTCCGTTCATCTCTGGCATTTCTATATCCATCAGCATCAGGGCGGGCTGCTCGTTGTGCAGAATGGTAAAAGCCTCGGTAACATGCTGACAGGCAAATATCTGCCAGTCGTCATTGGCCTTGCGGTGCAACATCTCCTGGAGCAGTTGCAGCTGCAGACGGTCGTCGTCGAGGATCAGAATCTTATGGTTGGCAAGGGGCTGCTGGTTCGCTGATGACAGTTCTGTGCCCGCGGCGCTGATACTTGCCGGCTGCTTTTCGGCAGCTTCGCTCATCGATGCTTCCTGAACGGAAGGAGGATTCTGACTGATAGGAAGGGTGATGGTAAAGGTGGAGCCGATGCCTTTCTCTGATTGCAGACTGATCTGTCCGCCTAAGAGGGTGACGAGTTCATGGGTGATGGACAGTCCTAAGCCTGTGCCTTCTATGCCCTGTGCGTCTTTGAGACGTGTGAAAGCCTGGAACACTTTTCGACATTCCTCAGAAGTCATGCCCATGCCCGTATCCTCTACCTTTATAATAAGGTGGCAGATGCCTGCCGATGGGGCTGGCTTGACGAGGGCAGTGACAGTAACCTTTCCTTTCACGGTGTACTTGATGGCGTTGCTGATGAGGTTGTCCAACACCTGACGGATGCGGAAAGCATCTGCCTGATAGGTGATTGCGGCATCGGCTGCTAATCCTTGCAGCTCGGCAGCCTTATCCTGATAAGAGGAACTTAACACCAGGTTCTTCTTCTCTGCCTGCATCCTCATGCCTTCGGTGCATTGCTGAATGAGCGAGGCTGGCGAGAAACTGGAGGGATGGAGTTCCAGCAGTCCGTTCTCCAATTTGTGATAGTCGAGGAGCGAGGCCACCAATCTTGACAGATGGCAGGCAGAGCTGGCTATGTTGTCGATATAGTTCATGCCTTTCTCGTCGCTCACATGTTCTCTCATCAGGTCGATGAAGCCCGAAATGGAAGCCACGGGAGCCTTGATGTCGTGGGTGATGGTAAGAAGGAGTCTTTCGCGTTGGTTCATGATGCGCTGAATCTCGGTGTTGGCCTCTTCCAAGTTCTCACGATAGATGCGTTCCTTCTTGGTGTCTTTGAAGATGTAGCACAGCAAGACTACGGCGGCGGTCATGGCAAGCAAAGCCATAAGGGTGATCTGCCACAGGAGTGAACGGCGGGCATTCAGCGCTTTGCCTAAAGCCTGCTGCATGGACTGCATCTCGCTTTGGCGGATGGTGTTGAGCAAGTGGGAAGTACGTTCGGCAAGCTGGGCGCTCACTTTCTGCAGGTCGCTCACCTCTTTGTTTACTGCTTTCTCCTTCTTCTGTGTGTTCTGTTTGTCTTCCTGTCCTATCTGCGACAGCACCTGTGCCACCTCTCCGGCGATGTCGACAGGTGTGGAAATCGAGTCGGTTGTAGTTTGGTTGACATCATTGTGTATGGCTATGGTGTCGGTGGCGCCTTTCTTGAAGGCGTCGGCGAGTCGGCGGAAGAAGCCTTTTCGGGTCTTCACCACCTCAACGGTTGTCCTTTTGTTCTCATGGGTTTGTGCAGTCTTGGGGTGCACCACTACCGAGTCTTTTCCGCTGTTCAGATTGCTCACCTTTTCGTGAAGAAAGCTCTCATGATTGTTGGCTATCAACACTCTCCGGAGTTGCTTCAGGTTGACTTGTTTCAGGTTGAGCAGACTGACGAGGGTGTCCATGCGTGCTTTCTGCAGGGAGTCCTTTTCCAGCGCCTTGAGTTTGAGTGCCTGCACCTTGGCTTCTGAGATGGAGTGGTTGAGTTCCTCCCAGTTTCCCGATGTCTCCATATAGATGGAACGTTCGTTGTTGCTCACGTCGAGCAGGCTGTACACCAGGCTGTCGGCCATATTGCGTTTGTGGGTATAGTCACGTGAAGCCTTGTCGATATTTAGGATAGACTGCGTGTTGCTGTATACGAGCGCTACTGCCAGGGCCATCACCACGGCTACGGCAGCATATCCTAAGGCTACTTTGAGAGGAATATTGTTTTTTATCATGGTGCAAAAATACAAAAAAATATCTTGCCTTCGGAAGACAAGGCAAGATATTTTCATTTTAAAAGCTGCATGTATACTGTTTTTTGAAGATGGAGCGGTTTACTGAGCCTGTTCTGCTGTTGAGTCGGCTGGAGTATTTGTTGTGTCAGCAGGAGTCTCTGTTGGAGCAGGAGTCTCGGCTGGTGCTACTGTGTCAGTTGGCTCGATGTCGCTGAGTGACATTACCAAAGATGCTTCCGCAGGCTTCTCTGTTGTAGTCTCTGTAGTGTCGGCTGGAGCTACTGTATCAGTTGGCTCGTAAGCTGATGTGCTGATCATTTTGTTACTTGCAAATACGTTGTTTGCTGATACGAAAACGAATGCTGCTGCGATAACTGCGAAAAATAACTTCTTCATAATTGTAATGTTTTAAATTGTTAATATTCTATTTTTGTTTATTATTCTCTGTTGAAACTCTTGTTGAACATTCAGTTCGTTTGCGAGTTCACTATCTAATATCACAATCAGCGTGCCAAAAATGAAGAAAGTTTGCTAAGTGCTTGATAATCAGTGGTTGGAATGGTTGTGCCAAAAAGTGGGGAAGTGTGGAAAGTGTGGAAATAGTGTGGAATATTTCCCCAAAAAGTTGTGGAACTCTATTGGGGAATGGGGAATTGGCACAGGATGTCGGGACATGATAGAAAAGCTATCATACAGCAAGGACGGACTATGAACCCCATTGGGTTTACAGTCTGTCCTTGCTATGTGTTATAGGAAGTTGCAGAGGTCTACAGATTACCTGTTGGCGGAATTAATTTAGTGCATACTTAATTCTGCCAATGGGTTTGTCGTTAATGAAGTTTACGTATTGCAGAATGGTAAGTGCACTAATTTTGCCAA
>OLQO01000926.1_pt1 | contig 21609 bp, 19 predicted proteins | sample 1672281 | NCBI WGS metagenome assembly OLQO01 (sample SAMEA3136667, study PRJEB25190) | human gut metagenome | biome: human gut; feature: human-associated habitat; material: faeces | place: Austria | collected 2013
GGACGTGGTGGCCGATCTGCCCGAAAAGATCGAGGACACGGTCATGGCGCAGCTCACCGGCGAGCAGCGCAAGCTCTACCTGGCCAACCAGGACCGCATCGCCCAGCAGGTGCAGCACCGCGAGGCCGGGGAGTTTAAGAAGGACAAGCTCAAGGTACTTGCCGAGCTCACCAAGCTGCGCCAGATCTGCTGCGACCCGCGTCTGCACTACGAGGATTACAAGGCGGGGAGCGCCAAGCTCGATACGTGCATGGAGCTCGTGCACGGCGCACTCGACGGCGGACATCGCATCCTGTTGTTCAGCCAGTTTACGGGTATGCTCGATATTATCGGTAAGCGCCTGGCCAAGGAGGATATCGCCTTCCTTAAGCTCACGGGCGCATCGTCTAAAGAGAGCCGCGCCAAGATGGTCGCACAGTTCCAGGCGGGCGAGGTGCCGGTCTTTTTGATCTCGCTCAAGGCGGGCGGCGTGGGCCTTAACCTGACGGCGGCCGACGTGGTAATCCACTACGACCCGTGGTGGAACGTGGCGGCGCAGGACCAAGCGACTGACCGCGCGCATCGTATTGGCCAGCAACATACCGTGACCGTGTACAAGCTCATCGCCAAGGACACGATCGAGGAGCGCATTATGCAGATGCAGGAGTCCAAGCGCGACCTGGTCAACAGCGTGCTCGGCGGCGACGGCATCTCGTCGGCACTGTTCACGCGCGAGGATGTTCTGGCGCTGCTCGGCGGCGACGGGCGCTAGCCGCGCGCGGGGTGGGACTGCTGGAGTGGGCAGGACGGTCGACGCATTTTGGCCCGACCGCTTGCCTGGTCCGTTATGTGTTCATTTGCAATGCCGTGGATGGTTTGTCTGCCTTTGGGCATAAGAACCATCAAGAACATTGGCACATCAGCAAAGGAGAACATCATGGCGAAATTCTTTAAGGACCCCGACGGTAAGCTCATCGCTGCCCTTGGCGACGACGTTGCGACCCCTGCCGGTTGCACGGAACTGACCGCAAACACTGAGGACGCGGCGCACGAGAAGCACGTGCCTGTTGTCGAGACCGAGCGCGACGGTCACGTGATTCGTGCACGCGTTGGCTCGGTCGAGCACCCCAGCCTGCCCGAACACTACATTGAGTGGATTGCGCTTGAGGCCGAGGGCCGCTTAGAGGTTCATTACCTTGAGCCCGGCATGAAACCCGCGACGTTTTTCGCGGGCGGCTCCAAGACCGGTACCGTCTATGCCTACTGCAACCTGCACGGGCTGTGGTCCGCGACATTCTAGGAGCGCGCCCCCGCTCGGGGTATCATAACTAGCATATGCACATGCAAGCGCCGGCTGCATTATGCGGCCGGCGCTTTTACTACGATTTCGATGGTTTACGACGGAAAGGGCTGGGCCATGAAGCTCGCGCTTGCACAGATCGATATGCGCCTGGGTGATATTGAGGGCATTTGCGGCCGCATCGAGGACCAGGCTCGTCTGGCCCACGAGCGCGGGGCGCGCGTGCTGTGCGTTCCGGCTCCGCTCTTTATGGGCGCCATGCCCGGTGGCCTGGTGGGCGCTGCCGACTTTGAGCACGACGTGCTTGCCGGTTTGACTGGTGTCGCCGAGCGTATCCAGGAGCTTGACATGATCTGCATCGTGCCCGCGGCGGTTTCGTTTGAGGGCCAGCCGCTGCTCGACTACATGATGCTCAAGGACGGTCATGTGGTGCCGGCGCGTTCGAGCATTGCCCTGCAGCGTGGCGAGAACAACGACACACGTTGGGCGCCGCCGGTGTTCGACGTGGACGGCGTGCGCATCGCCGTGATTTTTGACTTGGACCGCGAACTCGAGATGTTGCCGACCGGTGTTGACCTCATTGCGTATTTCCAATTCAACGCGTTTGACATGACCGACCGCGAGACTGCCGCCATTGCTGCCGTTCGCAGCGGCGCCTACCGCAAGATCGCATCCAAGCGCAGCGTGTGGTTTGTCTGCATGGCGCCGGTCGGTGCCTATGACGAGTCGGTGTATACCGGCGGTTCGTTTGTGCTCGACGACTGCGGTCGCGTGGTGGCCCAGGCGCCGTGCTTTGAGGAGAGCCTGCTGGTTCAGGAGATTCAGCGCGGCGTGATGCTCGATGCCCTGGAGGATCACGAACTGCCCGAGTTCCGTTCCGAGGAGTGGCTGTGGCAGGCGCTGGTGCTCGCCGTGCGCGACAACGCCCGAGCCCACGGTGCGTCGCGTGCTGTGGTGACACTCGAGGGTGACTTGCCGTCGTCCCTGCTGGCGGCGCTGGCCGTCGACGCTCTGGGCCCGCGCAATGTGATTGGCCTGGTGCTGGGGCGCAACCGTATCTTTACGCCGGCGCAGGAAGAGGCCGAGGCTGCCCGCTGTGCCGCCGTCCGCGCCATCGCCGAGCGTCTGCACATTCGCACCGTCGAGCGCGATGCACCGGATGCGGCGCGTGTGCTCGATCGCGACGTGTCGGCGGGCGATGCCGAGCGTCTGCGCTCGCGCACGTTGGGCCTCATGCTGGAGGACACGGCGCTCGAGCTGGGTGCGATGGCGCTGAGCCCGCTGTCCAAAACCGAGTACGCGCTGGCGGCGCCGGCGCTTTGCGGCGGCTACCAGGGCGATTACGCGCCCTTTGGCGATGTGTACCTGTCGACGCTTGAGTTTGTGGCGCGTGTGCGCAACCGCACGTCTGCCGTGGTGCCCCAAGAGCTCGTGACGCTCAACGCGGTGGAAGATTGTATGGAGCGCGTGCTGGCGCAAGCGCTCTCGACGCTCGACGGTCCGGTCGATATGCTCGACCGCGCGGCACAGCTGCTCGGCGGGCTTGAGCCGGGTGAGGTCGATGGCGCGCTCGAGGCGCACGTGGACCGCAATCGATCTTTCGACGACATCCCGATGGCCGCTGGCAAGCCTGAGGCTTGCTCGCTGCTGCTGATGCTCGTTCGACAGGGTGAGGCTGCCCGCCGCATGTTGCCGATGGCGCCGATCGTCTCGGCCCGTTCGTTTGCCGAGCGTGCCTGGCCGTATATGCTCGCGTGGTCCGACCTGGGGCTTAACGGCAAGGAGCGTATGACGGTCGATTCGCTGGCGCGCGCCGAGGTGCGCCGTTTTGCTGACGAGGATACGAGCGAGCGCGTGCGAAACGAGATGATGGGCGTGCTGGGCGAGCTACTGGGTATTTCGCCCGAGCAGATGGAGGAGCTGCGCTCTGAGGATGGCCAGCGTCGTTTGCATGAGGGTATGAAAAAGTTCGAGGGCGAGGTTCAGGACGCCATCGATAAGATGATGGGCGGTCAGGGCGGTCCGCAGGGTGGGCCCCAGGGTGGTCCGATGCCGCATCCGCCGGTGGATCCGAGGCAGTTCCCCTTTTTCTCGCAGAACTAACTATGGGATAGGATTCGCTCCCAGCCCCGATACTTCAACTAAGCATTTCGGCCCCGTTGTGTTATTCTAGAACAGACGTTCGTGAATGATGCGCGGGGCCTTGTCTTGCGCTGTGCTTGTGGCGAGGGGAGGTCGGCTTGGTCATTTTGGGTATCGACCCCGGTTTGGCCCATACGGGTTGGGGGATTATCGAGGAGCGGCGCGGCGAGGTTCGCTGCCGTGCCTACGGCTGCATCGAGACCAGTGCCGGAAGTCCGCTCGCGGTGCGCCTGTCGCATATCGCCCGCGACCTCAAGGGTGTCGTGGAGCGTTATCGACCCGATACCGCTGCTATCGAGAGCATTTACTTTGGTGCTAACGTTCGCTCGGCAATTCCTACGGCGCATGCCCGCGGGGCTGCACTCGTGGCGCTGTCGGAATGCGCGCTCGAGATTGGCGAATACACGCCCATGCAGATCAAGCAGGCTGTGGTGGGCACCGGCGCCGCGGACAAGCGGCAGGTCGCCTACATGGTACGCACGCTAACGCAGCTCGACCACGACCCGCATCCCGACCATGCCGCCGATGCCCTGGCTTGCGCCATCTGCCACGTAAACCTCAGCCGCACCCGCGCCCTTACCGGTGGCGAGTTCTATCAACAGAGAGGAACCGGATACTGATGATTTCCCAGCTCCACGGAACGCTTGTCGAGGCCACGATGAGCTCTGCTGTCGTCGATGTGTCGGGCGTTGGCTTTGAGCTCGGCATTTCGGGCAGCACTGCGGCCACGTTGCCGACGCCCGGTGGCGAGGTCCGCCTCTACACGCGTATGCAGGTGCGCGAGGACGCCATGACACTTTTCGGTTTTTCCTCAAAGGATGAGCGCACGATGTTCGACCGGCTCGTGTCCGTTTCGGGCGTTGGCCCGCGCCTGGCGCTTGCCGTGCTTTCCACCTATACCGTGGGGCAGCTGTATTCGCTGGTGATGGCCGAGGACGACAAGGGCATGGCCAAGGTACCCGGTGTGGGCAAAAAGACAGCTCAGCGCCTGATCCTGGAACTCAAGAGCACCTTTGCCAAGGATAAGGGCTTTGTGCCGGTCGACGTGATTCCCGGACAGGTTGCGATGCCCGTGCCCGCTGCCGCTCCCTCGGCGATCGATGATGCCCGTGCGGCGCTCCTTTCCATGGGCTTTAGCCCGCAGGAGACCGATGTTGCCCTGAGCGGGTATGATGGGCAGAATATGCGTGTCGAGGATCTGCTCGGCGCGGCGCTTAAGCGACTCGGAATGGATGCGTGATGTGGGAAGCCGATGACTCTCAGGACCTGTGGGCGACGCCCGGCAACTCGCCGGCGGCATCCATGGCGCACGGCGAGCGCATGGTGGGCTCGGAGCTGACGGCCGAGGACCTCGATGTCGACCGCACTTTGCGCCCCCAGCGCCTGGACGATTACTGTGGTCAGGAGCACATCAAGCAGAGCCTGCGCGTGTTGATCGAAGCGGCGCAGAGCCGTGGCGAGACGCTCGACCACGTGATCTTCTCGGGTCCTCCGGGCCTGGGCAAGACCACGCTGGCCACCGTTATCGCCAACGAGCTGGGCGCTCAGATCAAGACCACGAGTGGCCCTGCCATCGCGCGCACGGGTGACCTGGCGGCCATCCTTACTAACTTGCAGCCGGGTGATGTGCTGTTTATCGACGAGATCCACCGCCTCAACCGTTCGGTCGAGGAGGTCCTGTACCCCGCGATGGAGGACTTTGCCCTCGATATCGTGATTGGCAAGGGTCCGGCGGCGCGCTCGATTCGCCTGGATATTCCCAAGTTTACGCTGGTAGCGGCAACGACCCGCTCAGGCATGTTGACCGGCCCGTTGCGCGACCGCTTTGGCATTTCGTATCGCCTGGATTACTACACGGTCGAGGAGCTCGCGCAGATTGTGACGCGCTCGGCGACTATCCTGGGCGTGACGATCGACCATCCCAGTGCACTCGAGATCGGCTCGCGTTCGCGCGGCACGCCACGTCTTGCCAACCGCCTTCTCAAGCGCGTGCGCGATTACGCACAGGTGCGTGGCAGCGGCCCTATCGAGCTCGATATCTGCCGCCAGGCGCTCGAGTTTTTCGAGATCGACGAGCTCGGTCTGGACTGGATGGATATTCGTATCTTGGAGACGCTTGCCAAGACGTTCTCCGGCCGTGCTGTAGGCCTGACGACCCTTGCCAGTGCGGTGGGCGAGGACCCGGGCACGCTCGAGGATGTCTATGAGCCCTATTTGCTGCAGTGCGGGTTGATGATTCGTACGCCGCAGGGCCGTCAGGCAACCCTTCGCACCTTTGAGCACCTGGGGATTGAACCTACCGTTTAGGGCGCTTTGTTTTGGCGGGCTGTTGGACTATCGCTGGGCATCGGGTAAACATATCGCCGTTCATCGGTTATGGGCGTTTTACTATTGCGCGCCCGTGCTATGCTGAATTGGTCTTTTTCTCATTCGGTAACGAAAGGACCGCCCATGCCTACTGACATCGAAATCGCACGTTCTGTCACGCCACTGCCTATTACCGAGGTGGCCAAGAACGCCGGCGTCGACGTTAAGCACCTTATTCCGTACGGCTTCGACAAGGCTAAGGTCGACTATTCACTGCTCAACGAGCCGACTGATCACCAGGCCAAGCTCGTCCTCGTGACCGCTATCAACCCAACGCCCGCGGGCGAGGGCAAGACCACCACGACCATCGGTCTGGCCGACGGCCTGCGTCGTCGCGGCGTCAAGAGTGCCGTGGCCCTGCGCGAGCCTTCGCTCGGCCCCGTCTTTGGCGTTAAGGGCGGTGCTGCCGGCGGCGGCTGGGCTCAGGTCATCCCCATGGAGGATATCAACCTGCACTTTACCGGCGACTTCCACGCTATCGGTGCCGCCAATAACCTGCTGGCCGCCATGCTTGATAACCACATCCAGCAGGGCAATCAGCTCGGTATTGACGTTAAGCGCATCACTTGGAAGCGCGTCGTCGATATGAACGACCGTCAGCTGCGCCACGTCATCGACGGCATTGGCGGTAAGGCCCAGGGCGTGCCGCGCGAGGACGGCTTCGATATCACCGTCGCCTCCGAGGTCATGGCAATCCTGTGCCTGTCTACGAGCATCAGCGACCTCAAGGAACGCTTGGGTGAGATTGTCGTCGGCTATAGCTTTGCCGGCGAGCCCGTCCGTGCCCGCGACCTCAAGGCCCAGGGTGCCATGGCCGCGTTGCTTAAGGACGCGCTCAAGCCCAACCTGGTGCAAACGCTCGAGGGCACGCCCGCGTTTGTCCACGGCGGTCCCTTCGCCAATATCGCCCACGGCTGCAACTCCATCATGGCCACGCGTATGGCGATGCGCTTTGGCGATGTTGCCATTACCGAGGCCGGCTTCGGTGCCGATCTGGGTGCCGAGAAGTTCCTCGACATCAAGTGCCGCATGACGGGCGTTCGCCCCAGCGCCGTCGTGATCGTCGCTACCGCCCGTGCGCTTAAGTACAACGGTGGCGTCGCCAAGGCCGACCTCAACGAGGAGAACCTCGAAGCACTCAAGGCTGGCATGCCCAACCTGCTGCGTCACGTCGACAACATCCAGAACGTTTATGGTCTGCCCTGCGTGGTCGCCATCAACCGCTTCCCGACGGACACCGAGGCCGAGCTTGCGCTCATCGAGTCCGAGTGCCAGAAGCTCGGCGTCAGCGTTAAGCTTTCCGAGGTCTGGGCCAAGGGCGGCGAGGGCGCGCTCGACCTGGCCGATGAGGTCATGCGTCTGATTGAGCAGCCGAGCGAGCTCAAGTTTGCCTACGAGGACGGCGCCGATGTGGCCGACGCCCTCGAGGCCGTTGCCACCAAGGTCTACCGCGCCGACGGCGTCGACTTTACGCCGGCTGCCAAGCGCCAGCTCGCCGAGCTGCGCGAGAACGGCTTTGGCAACCTGCCGGTGTGCGTGGCCAAGACGCAGTACAGCTTTAGCGACAACGCCAAGGCGCTGGGTGCTCCCGAGGGCTTCCGCATCACCGTGCGTGAGCTCAAGGTTTCCGCCGGTGCCCACTTCGTGGTCGCGCTGACCGGCAGCGTTCTGACCATGCCCGGCCTGCCCAAGGTTCCCGCGGCCGAGAACATCGACGTCGACAACGACGGCAACATCACCGGTCTGTTCTAAGCCTGCTGCTCATAGCCGCATACCCGCCCCGCCGCGCCTACCAAGGCCCGGCGGGGCTTTTTCCTCCGTCCCCAAGGGATCATTTTTTGCGGCGGTAATGTTGCGCAACAAGAATCACGATTTCTCCCGTACGGTGTAGTTAGAAGAACTGCGCGGGCGCATTGCGGCTGCGACGAGAGACGGGAGATGCGATGTATTGCACCAAGTGCGGAGCTCAGATACCCGATGGCTCCATGTTTTGCACGAGTTGCGGGGCTCGCGTGGGTGGCACCGAGGACCAAGCGGAGCCCGTGGCGTTTCCAGTGGGGGACGCGCCGGCGTCCGCTCCTGTGGGACAGCAAACTCCTCAGGGTGCCCCGGTTCATATGGCGGCGCAGCCTCGTTATGAGGAGCCTATGACCGAGCCTGCCGAGGCCGCTCAGCCGTTTGTTCCGACGCCGCAGCCCAAGAAACCCAAGCACAGGGGCCGCATCGTCGCGGCCGTTATCGGCGGCGTGGCCGTTGTCGCCATTGTCGCCGCTATCGTGATCGTGCCGCGTATCGGCGCGTCGTCCGAGGTAACTTCGGGTGGCAAGGGCTATGTTGTCTGCGCATGCGAGACTAAAGTGCTGCCCAAGAACAGCAAGGGCAAAAAGCTCAAGAGCTATACCGTCGAGCTGGCGCCGGTGTCTGGCAAGGGCAAGAGCTACACCATCAAAGTGGATGGCGAGGACGGCTTTGCCATGGAGGACTTTGGCGAGCTGCCCGACCAGAAATACCAGATGACCATCACCTCGGGCAAGGGCAAAAAGAAGAGCACGACCACCATGAAGGTGGACTACGCCAAGGAAGGCTCGGACGCCCCTAAGAACGTTGAGCTCACACAGTCCAAGAAGGAGGCCAAGGCTTCTGCCAAGGCGGCGGTCAAGACGGCAAACGAGCTATTTACCGACAAGATCCTCGAGTACCAAAAGAAGTACGGCGAGGGCGAGGCTGTCGAGGTTGCTCAATCTACGTATGGAGCCCAGGGCGTTGCTTTCGCTAAACTCGTCGATTTTGACAGGGATGGTCAGGACGAACTCCTGATTGAGTATTCTGATGAGCCGCTCTTCAACGCTAATGGCGCCACCGCCGCTAAGGCCGAAGTTTGGGCATACCGCGACGGCAAAATCGAGAAAGTATATGAGCCCGATATCTGGGTTGACGTTATGTGCGTTGGCGTTTCGCTCCGTGTATACAATTGCGATGGCACCTATGGGTTCAGGCGATATTTGCATGACGGGGAGAAGATCAACGTCAAAGAGGTTCCAGTCGGGATGGACGAATCTCGTGATGGCTATGAGTGCGAATTCGATGCCTACGATGGTAAGGCGTTTAGCGCCGTTGCCGGTCCGGCGCCGATAGGCGATTCGAAGATTGCCGGCACCAATGAAGTGTCCGAGCTGAGCGCCGTGCTTACCAGCACCGAGGAGAGCGTAGCCAGCACCATCGCAACGGTGGCCACGACGCTGGAGCAGCTGAAATCGAAGGACGATGGCAGTGCGCAGGTGGGCTACGAGGCCGTTTCTGCCACGCAGGATGTTGACTTTACGGCTGCGGTTGGCGAAGGCCCGCTGAATCCGTCCCCCGATGACACGTGCCAGATCACGGCTACGTGGACCTATCCCCAGGTGAAGGGCCAGGGCGTGGGTGTCGCCAAGTTTAACAAGGATATGGTCCAGCTCGTTGCGGATACGCTCGATGCGAGCAAGCAGGCCTCGATGGATGACGAGGACAGCCGCGTGACCATGATGTACACCGCCGAGATCGTCTCGATCGATGGCGATATTGCCTGTGTGCGCACGTTTACCGACAGCTATCAACCTCCGTATCGATCGGAGCGAGTGACAAGGTCGGCGTTCTACAACCTCAAGACGGGTGAGCAGGTTTCGCTCGAGGACTCGCTTGCGCAGCACGGGCTCTCGTTCGATACCCTCAAGAGTGAGGCCAAGCAGGCAATTAAGACGGCAAAGCCGGATATGGACTCTGTGTCCGAAGACAACATCGACGATGACGATAACTACACCGAGGACCATTTCTACTACGACGGCAAGGGCTATATCGTTGTCCTCGATACTGGTGAGTTTGACTGCATGGCATGGGATACGCACGACTTGGTTGCGCACGCCTTCGACTCGAGCTATTCCTGCGGCCAGGATGTAACGCCCGAGCGGGCTAGGGCCACGTACGTACCCAACGAGTAGAGTAAAGCCGCAAGAAGCGAATTACAAAGTTCCCCGGTGACGCAAAACACAGTGTCGCCGGGGACTTTTTGATGCAAATTGGCTCCGAAACAAGCTATCTGGGCCAGCCACGCCACGAAAAGCGCCCATCTACTACGTTTGCGAGGGCTGGACCGACCATGGAGCGTTTTTTAACAATGCAGCAAGACGTTTACCTGCGGTTTTGTTAACGCAAATTTGGCTATGGTTGGCACCCTTGGGTTAAACGTAGTAGATGGGCGCAATTTGTGGTGCACAGCCCAAGAAGGGATCATTAGCCGCGCTGGAGGCCGAAGAGTTTGGCGTTGCGCTCGGCGACCATCATGTTGATGTCGGCGATTTCCATCTCGCCGTCAATGTAGGGCTGGTAGGTGCCGTACGGATCGCCGGCTCCCAAGCTGCAGCTTCCGCAGTTGTCGCAACTGCCGTTGCCGCAGCCAGCGAGCGCTAGCTTGATGATCTTCTCACGCTCGGCACGCGTCGTGTCCTTGATGAGCTTGCTTTTTGCCATGACATATCCTCGATTCGCTTGTGACCGTCGGCCGCGCATGTCTTGTAAATACCGGCAGGCTTTGCCCATCATAGACTTTTGCGCGGGTAGAATGCATGGATAACTTGATGCTTACAGGCGACGGAAAGGAATCGTTGCATGGACCAGGATAAGACGACCGTAATGGGTGGCTACGGCTCCCCGCGGACGGGCAATGGCGCCGATGAGACCCGCGTCGTGCCGAATCCCGGCTACGCTGCCCCCGATACGACGCAGACTTCGGCCGATCCCACGCGCGTTGTGAATTACGGAAACGCAGTGCAGGACCCGTATGGCGTCTCGTCGCAGAGCCCCTACGGCAATGCGGCGGCAGACCCTTATGATGACCTGCTGCAAAATCCCATTCCGCAACCTCAGCAGACGACATATATGCCGCGCACGGCACAGCCGCGCTACGAGTCGCGCGACCGATATGCGCGCGAGCCGTATCGTGAGCATCCCAAGTCCATCCCTCAGTATGGCGAGGACGAGGAGAAGAAGCCTTCACGTTCGTCGGGCGTGATCAAGAAGATCCTCATCGTGTTGGCGATCTTCTTTGCCTTGTCGGTTGTGTTTGCCATTGTGTCGGGCATGCTCAACAAGCGGGGCGCCACGACTGATACCACGGCCGAGCAGACCGAGACTACCCAGTCCGGCACCGTCGACCTGAGCGATATCCCGGGTCAGTACTGGTCCAACGCCAAGAAGCTCCTCAAGTCGCGCGGGGCCGATCTTTCGAATGCCGTGATTCTGACCGATGACGGCTCAACGCCCGTTGTCGATGCCAATTGGGTCGTGACGTCTGCCTACTATAACGACAACGGTAACCTCGAGATTCAGCTCACGCGCAAGGGCAGCTCGTCGGGTAATGCGTCCGGCGACCAGGGCGGCGCGGACAGCTCGAGCTCCAACACGCTGGAGGACCTGAGCAACAAGGCGCAGGAGCTGGGGGATAAGGTCCAAGAGCTGGGCGGCACGGCTCAGAACCTCGGCGATACCGCACAGAACCTGGGCGATATGGCAACGAACGCCTGGGATGCCCTGCAAAACGGCATTTCGGGCGCGCAGGGGAACTAGCGGCCGAGCGGCTAGAGCCTTAGCAGCTCAAACAAAAACGGGGCGCAGGATCGCGTGACCGGGCGCGTAGGCGCGTTGGTCGGCGGTCCTGCGTCCCGTTTTGCTGTCGATTACAGCTGTTCGGCCGGGCGGTCGGGCGAGCTGAAGCCCGAGTCAAATGTGACGACGCACGAGGCATCGGGCCGGCGCTCGTGCACGATGCGCGTGACGAGCTCCAGCAGCTCCTCGTCGGATATGTCAAAGCCGTCGGGACGCACCAGGTCAAACGAAACGAACCCGTCGTGCTCGTGCAGGTCGTGGATGGAGAGCGCGGGATCGATTTGCGCTATGCCGCGCTTGACCCAGCCACGCAGGTCGTCGCCGGTGGTGGCGATGGGGTCGCAGTGCAGCGTGATACCGATGCCCATCTGATGCTTGATATCGTGCTCGATGGTGTCCAGAATCTCATGGTGCTCAAACGCATCGCCCTCGCCGGGCATTTCCACGTGTGCGCTGGCAAATTGCCGACCGGGGCCGTAGTCGTGCACCATCAGGTCGTGCGTGCCTAGGACCTGCGGATACGACATGATCTTGTCGCGGATTGCCTGGACGAGCTTGGGGTCGGGCGCTTGCCCCAACAGCGGGCTGATGGCGTCGCGCACCAGGCCCATGCCGCTGATGCAGATGAAGATGCCCACGCCCAGGCCCGCCCAGCCATCGAGGTCAAAGCCGGTCGTTTGCGAAATAAGCGCTGCGGCCAGGACCGAGGCCGAGGTAATGACGTCGTTTTTGGAATCCTGCGCCGTGGCGATAAGCGTCTCGGAATCGATGCGGTTGCCCAACGTGCGGTTGAACGCCGCCATCCAAAACTTGACGAGCATGGACAGGACAAGGGCTGCCATGGAGAGCGCCGAATACGCGGTGGGGGAGGGCTTGATAATCTTGGTGACCGACTCCAGGATCAGGTTGATGCCGACGGCGCAAACGAGAACGGCGACAAACAAGCCGGCGAGGTACTCGTAGCGGCCGTGGCCATAGGGGTGCCCCTCGTCGGCCGGGCGGCTGGCAAGGCGAAATCCGAGCAGGCTCACGATGTTGCTCGAGGCGTCGGAAAGGTTGTTGAAGGCGTCGGCGATAAGCGAGACGGAGCCCGCGAGCAGACCGGCTATGCCCTTGGCCAGGCACAGTGTGATGTTGAGGCCAATGCAGATGAGGCTTGCGGCAAAACCCGCGTTGGTGCGGCAGGAGCTATCGACCGGCTCGCTTTCGCTGCCGGGAACAAGCGTATGTACCAGCCGATTTACAAATAGCATAACGATCGTCCTCGCAATCATGTTTAAGGGGATAGTGTAGCTCGCATGGGCGCGCCGTGCGCCGGTGCTCAGAAAATGCAGCAATGGTCTGCCGGCGCTAACGGGCGCGAGGCGGAGGGGGACGACTGCCCGCGCCTTCGAGTTCACTGCGCCTTCCCGCCCGACCGAGTGCTCCATTTTGGGCCACATGGGTATGGGCACGCGCCGATTTGCTCGACATACTTAATGTCGACAGCCCTGTGCAAAGGAGGACGTTTCCATGGACGAGATGTTTGCCATTAAATGCCAAAACTGCGGCGGCCCCATGTATTCGCACCAGGCAAAGCGCAGCTTTGAGTGCGCCTATTGCGAAACGGTTATTCCGTGGCAAGCGGACGCCGGGGAGCCCAAGAGCGCGCTAGGTATCCGTCATACGCCGCTGACGGTGGTTGACGGGCTGCTCAAGCTCACGCACGTCTCGCAGCTCGAGCGCCCGGAGGACCCGGACTGGTATTTCTTCAATTCGCACTGGCGCAATCAGTCGGTTCTGGAGCATCTGCTGTGGGAGGACCGCGGCACGGCTCAAGAGTTCCAAGAGGCGACGCACGTGAGCATTCTCTGCCCCTTCTGCGGCGCGTCCTTTGAGGGGTCATCGACCCAGCGCGTGTTTGAGTGCCCGTCATGCGGCAATAAGATCGGCGTTGCCGACCTGCTTAAGCCAGGGACGTTTAGCAAGCGCCTGACCATGGGCGTTGGCGCGGAGTATGTACCCGAGCAGGGTATTCCCTGCGAAATCTCACCGCAGCAGGCACGTGCCAACGCGCTGCAGCTGGTGCGCCAGTACCCCGACGCCTTTGCCGGTCACGATGTAGAAGACGCGATCCAAAACGACATGATGCTCTTCTACTTCCCCATGGCGCTCGCGGACTTGCGCATGATGGCGTCCTTCCCGGGCAAGGGGCTGAGCAAGGAGACCTTGGTGTACTACGAGGTGCTCGACTGGGCATATCCCAGGGCAAACTACCTGGACGTTCGCCTTATGGGCATTTTGGAGCCGTGGGACTTTGGCAAGGTGGGACCGTTCGATCCCGCTATGCAGGAAGGCGACTTCCGCGTCGTTTCCGTCGATGCGTCTACCAAGGACCAGGTGGTCATTGATAGACTGGCGCTCGATATTGCCGGCAACGATGCCGAGGCGGTGCTGGGGCTCAATAAAAAGAGCATCCGCGCCTGGGCGCGCAAGGCTCGCAAGCACAAGGACGGTCTGGTGATGGTGCCGGTCTACTTTGTCGATCGCCCGGCGTCGGATAGCCGCGACGGCGAGCAGGTGCGCATCGCCGTAAACGGCCAGACGGGTCGCGCGGCCGCGGTGGTGTTTAGCGACAAGCGCGAGACGCATGTGGTGGCACCGCTCAATCCCAACGTGTTGCTGTCGAGTGAAAGCACCGTGCACGCCACGCCCATCGAGGTCAAATACGTTAAATCGCCCTTCCTATACCAGATCGTACGCCGTGGAGGCGGCGAACAGCCGCGTCAGGTGGCAGCGGCGGCCGAGGGTTCCTACCGAGAGGGGAAGCCCAAACGCAAGGGATTGCTGGGCGCGCTATTTGGGAAATAGGGAGTAGTGCTGGGGTGTTGGGCTGCATCACAAGGTCATTAGATGAATTTAAAAGTGCTGGGAACGTGCTACCATTGCCGATAGCCTTAATCTCGTAGAAGCGGAGGCCGGATTATGGGTTTTGCGGATCAGCAGCTTCAGATTCAGGTACCGTATTCTCCTGACGACACGTTTAATGCCTTGAAGGCAGCTATGGAAAAGCTGCCTAAAGTAAAAGTTGATAGCGCATCGCCCGCAACAAGAACAGTTGCAGCCGAGATTGGTATGAGCCTTTGGTCCTGGGGTGAAAATATCAGTATTTCGGTTGTTCCAGTTGAAGGCGGATCTGGCGTTACTGTCAACTCGTCATCTAAGGTCAGGACAAACGTATTAAACGGGGGCAAAAATGCAAAGAATATTGCCGAGATAGTCGATGCCCTATCGAAGGAGCTCGAGCAGTATCCGCAGGTTTCACAGACTATTGAGACGCTGGTGGATAGTGGTGATGTAGTTGCAAGGCCCGAGAGACTTGCAGCGCTGCGTGATAGTGGAGTACTTACCGAGGAAGAGTTTGCTGCAGAAAAGGCGAAAATCCTTTCGTAATTAGACACGATGGTTGGATTTGCTTTCTGTTATTGAACTTGTTTATACCAGGCTGAAAACATCGTGTGGAATAAAAGTGCGCAGTAGCCTCGCCTTATACGGCAATAGGGACCTCTTTGGGGCGCCCTGCCTTTGGTGCGTCGGTGAGTCGTGCCTCGATGGAAGTTTTGGACACCATGCGCTTGGTGCCGTCCTTCCAAGAATCCAGCAGCCCAGCATTTATCAGTTGCGATACCCTTGCCGTGCTAACGCCAAGCATACGTGCGGCATCCGCTGCGGTGACGGCGGGGATGTCGCCGAGCTCGCGGCTGACGGCCACGGCGATAATCTTGCCGCCGTGTTGTGGCTGGTGTCCAAAGTCCGGCGCGGGAAGATCGACGCCGCCCATAAGGTGATCGTCGACCATACATGCGAGAAAATCAGTGGCGCTTTCGACAGCGTCGTTTAGGTCGGAGCCAAACGTTCCCCCTCCGCCCAGCGAGCCACATGGCACAGCGTCGACAACGCCGTCCGAATCAAAGAACTCGAATTCCCATACGTAAAGCATGTAAGGCCTCCTCTAATGGCGAATAATACGAGGCGTACTCCTAGAAGCATTGCCAGTCGCATCGATGCGGCTGATCATGTCTATCTTAAAGCCTCGCGCGGACTCGAATTTCAATGTCGCCTAGCGCCTTCGTGCAGGATTCCCGAAGTGACTAAAATGTGACCATAGAGGCAGTTTTAGCGAACCCCATGGGAGTGACACGCATGGACAACAGCACCTTGTTGTTCCAGGACAAAGGTTCGGGCATGTTTAAAGACGTCAAGATCTAGCCTAACCGTATCGAGGTGCTCAAGAATGGTACTTTCGGCGGCAAGCATATCGAGATTGTCTACCTTAAGGACATCACGGGAGTCAACAGGATCAAGGGCCGCGACGTTTTTCTGCGCAACAGATTGTTGACTGCCTGTGTCTTTAGCCTGAGTAGCCGTGCGAAGGCCCAGGAATTTGTGAACGCGCTGAACATGGTGATGTAGCCGACGTCGGCGTTCGGGCCAGACTTACGCCCGCGCATCTGGCGGCACGGTGGCTGGTCGTTCAACCTGCGAGGCGTTGCTCCTTCATGTCAAAAATAGGGGCGCAGAACGGTATTCTGCGCCCCCCAATCAAATCGATGTGTCCAAAAGGGCCGGCTGGCCTATTCGTCAACGTCTCCATTGTCCTCGCGGTCATTGGCAAGCATTGCCGTGCCGGCGACCGTCGTCGCCACGGCGGCAGCGGCGAGCCCGGCGGCGATGCCAGAGCCGTCGCCTGTGTCGGCGAGTTTTCCGCCCGAGCCCTTGCCCTTGTTGCCCTTGCCGTTCTTGTCGGCGCTGCCCGCGTTGGCGCCAGTGCCGGCGCCGGCGGCGCCTGCACTGCTCGAGGCCGCTACGGTAAAGCTTGCGGCTCCGTCGCTGGCGAGCGTGTAGTTCTGCGCCGCGTCGCCCAAGAGACCGTTCACGCGCACCCAGTACGTTCCTGCGGCAAATGTTTCGCCCTCGGCCATTGCCGCGCCCGGAGCGCCGTTCGCGTCGTGCACAAATTCGAGCTGGGCCGTACAGGCATCGGTTTCGAGCTTGCCGTCGAGCGGCGCCGTGACCTTGGCGCGCACATCCTCGCCGGCCTTAAGGCCTTCAAGTCCCTCAAAATGGGGCGTCAGCACGCGCGGATCGATATCGATGGGCACGGATCCCCGCAACTCCGTAGCGGTCTCGTTGCCCAGGGCATCGACATCCACATATTCGATGGCAAACGCATGGCCCGAAGCCGCCACGTTGAGTACGTTGCTGCTGTCGACAAGGCGGAAATGGCCCTCGCCAACGGTCTTGCCATCTTGGAGCGAGGCATCGCTCAGCGAGTCTCCATACGTCATGTGCATGCGGTCCGGGAGGCAGCATGAAACTGTTGGCTTGTGCTTCGCGTCGTAATTGCGTTGGTAGATGCTCCGGGCCAGTGCCGAATCGACAAAGTCGGACGCGATAATGCCAACGTGCTTGAGGCAATCTGACTTTGTTTTATCGCTGCCGCTGGGATTGATGTACTGGCTCTTGTACAGATGCTCGTTGACCACTCGCGACGCGGTAAAAGGATTGCTTCCTTGTTTGTAATTCGTGCAACTGGTGTAGTTGATAGACCAGCAGCGTTCCAGGACTTGCACCTTGGCGCCATCATTGTCCTCGACGTCCACCTTGTTGCGCGTGAGATTGGTCGTCTCTCGCAGCGCCATATCGACCCAGCTAGTCTTGTCGGTTCCGGTGCATTCAAAATGGTCCTGGGCGTATACCTTGGTGCAATAGGGCTCTTTGTCGCCCGCATTGCCCGTAGTCTCAAAGCCTCGCGCGTCTTGGACGAGGCACATCGACTGCCCGGAATGCGCCTTGATTTTGTCGTCCCATTGGGTGAGATCGAGGCCCCACGTGTGGCCGCTTACGCTGTTGCCGGCGAGTACAAATCGACGCAGCAGGACGATCTTTCCGCGCACCTCGTTCAGTGTAGGGATTCGGCTCGACGTGTAGAACAGATCGGGATTATCGTGCATAACCTTGGCGAAAGCCGTCGTAACGCTTTCGTCGGTAGCCTCGTCGTTGCCTCGTGACGCAAGCATGATGAGCGCTTCTGACGGGTTTTCGTTCAAAAATGTTTTGAAGTAACCGATGACATCGGAGAGATGCATAAAGCCCCCGTCTTTTTTGAGCAGGTAGCATCTTCCATGGTCGATACCGGGGTCGCCGTTCTCGTCGTTCCTTCCGAGTCGGATATCAAAATAGCGAATGCCTTCGAGCAACTGCGTCGGGATGTAATCCTGCTGGCACTTTGCTTGTGAGGATTGGGGCTCGGTGTCGTTGTCCACGCTGCAGGTGCCCGAATCATGCGTGCCCGGGATACTCAGCTCGTCGAGGTACTTGTTGTCGTCGACGTATTTCATCCAGCATGGTCCGTCGACGTAGCTGCTATACGTGGTCCAGTCGATACTTCTAACTGTGGTATTGATCTTGCCCATGTCGTAACCGACAAGTTCTAGCTCCCACGGAATGCTCTTACTCTTATGGCAGATCTTATTGTTGTCCTGGTCTTTGCCGTCCGATTCTATTGCCAGGTACTTAATGTCTTTTTTCTCGGTTTCTTTCTCGACCGTGCGGTCTCGGATGATATAGGTTCCGTTTGATTGACGCTCGAACGCAAAAGCGCGGCTGGGCTTGTTGTCATACTCGCCGCCCCATACGTGGATGACCTTTCCATCTTTGTCCGAGTCGTCGTCGACCGACCAAATGCTGTAGCCCGTCTTTTTATGCTCTTCGAAATTGAGCAAGGTGCGGATAGCATACCAGTTTGTATCGTCATTCTTGGTCGTTACGTTCTCAAGGATGAGCTTGCTGGACGTGCCGTCGTTAAACAGGTGGCAGACGTTGCCGCGAACGTTGCCGTCTTGGTTGACGCTCGCGGTGCGAAAATAGCCCGCGGGGCGAAGGCGAATGACGAAATTGTCGAGGCTGTCCGACGGTGCGGGTGTGTTGTCTGCAAATGCCGCTCGCAGGGGAATGCCCGGCGCTGCGGTTTCGGGCAGGCTTGCAAGTGGTGACAACGCCGCAAGCCCTAGGCCCAGCGTAAACGCTCGGCGGCTGATGGCATGGTGTTCGGTCATAACTTCTCCATTCGCAGAGTGCGGTTATGCGATAGTTTTGGTCACTATACTGACCAGATGTTTAAAGATGCTGGTTTAATTGTCTGCTCGGCGCAATAAATCGGTGGGCGGACGTGTTGGGGTGTTTGTCGTTTTCGTACTGTTGCCACATTTGGGGTGGTTCCGGCGTCCGGCGTCCTCGCGTTCGTCGGCTACCGGCATAAGAAAAGGAGGGTCGGTTTACCGGCCCTCCCTTGGTACGAAGCGCTGGGATACCGTCGCTTGTTTACGCTGCGCCCGTGTTTCCCGCTGCGCTCGCCAGTCGCTTAGCGTTTAATCTCGATATCCTCGAGCTTAACGTCCATGGCCTCGGTCTTGGCCTTGGTGATGTCGTCGGCAAATTCCAGAGACTCCATCATGGTCTCGACGGCGTCCTTGTGCTCCTCGACATTGTCGATACGCACGTACGCACTGCCGCCGTCAACGTCAGTGAAGTACTCGGTCGTCACGCCGCCCGAGTGCGTAAAGTAGGCGCTGCGCCAGGTCTTGCCGTTGTACTTAACGGGATCGCTCTCGGTCCATCCGGAGTTGGCCTTCCACTTTGCCTCGTAATCGAACAACTCGTCGGCGTTCTTGTCAGAGTCGAAGACGGGGATGAAGCGGTCGCTAGCGTGCTCGCTCTCGGTGAACCTAAACTGGGCCCTATCGGCCGTGTCGCCGGCAGCGTCGGTGATCTCGACGCCCTCGGGGACCTCGACCTTAAACCAAATGAAGTCGGTCCTCATATCCACGGCTGGTTTTTCTGCTCCGCCGCCACCGCCACTTCCGGTAGCGCCACCGCTTCCGCCGCAACCCACCAGGGCAACCGCGGCAAAGAGACTGATGCAGAGGGTGAGAATCGCAAAGGCCTTCTTTTTCATGGTCGTGTCCTCCTCGATCTGTAACCGCCCATGGATTACCTGCCTTTACTGTACGCGCGAGCGGCTCGTTCGGGTGGGCCATGTGTCCCATTCTGAGGGCCGGATTTGCGCCGGCAAGTGGCAATATGTCTGGGCGCAAAAGAGGGGAGGGCCGATGCCGTCGGCCCTCCCCGGGGTTGGGCGCCCTCGCTTTTAACGGAGCGCGTGCGCGGATGCGGGTGGAGCCTTGTATGCCCCAGTTTGCGCTGCTGGGGAGTCTCGAAAGGTGGGCCATGTGTCCCATGTTTGGGGCACTGGGCGCATGGGGCGGCACGGCTCGGCATCGGCTTTTTCATGTTGCGCAACAGCGCCCTGGGTGGGGGCGTATAGACTTGGCTGTGACAAAAGCTAAACCACGAAAGGTCGAACGATGTTCTGTAAAACATGCGGACAGCAAGTTCCCGATGGATCGACGTTTTGTACGCACTGTGGGGCTTCGCTTACGGGCGGTTCCGTTCCGGCGCCTACGGGCGCTGGTTCTTCCTCTGCCCCGGGCCTAACCCAATCGATGCCGCCGGTCGCGCCTGTACCTCAAAAGCCTAAGAGCAAGGCGCCGGTCATTATCGCGGTGGCGTGTGCCGCCGTGGTACTCCTCGGGGGCGGCACGGTGTTTGCGCTCACGATGCTTAACGGGTCCAAGAGCTCTGACACGCAGATTTCGGTGATCGATACCGGGTCTTCGGACGAGAAAGATTCTTCTGCCAAGAAGAAGGATGACAAGTCCAAGGCCAAGGAGTCTTCGTCGTCGGATGACGAGGCCGTTCCCGAGGACGAATCGGCATACTACGGCTCGGGCGATTCGTACGATTACCTAACCGATGTGTATACGTACACGAACGACATGCATCCTTATAGCATGTCGATTCCCAATCGCTTTGAGATGGAAGATACTCCCAGCAGCAGCGGCGCTAGGTATAAGGATCCGGAGACGGGCTTTGTAATCAACCTGTTTGGCTAGGTCAACATTAACGAAGAAACCGCACACGAGATGTTCGTCGATGCGGACACCTCGGGCAAGGCCGACCTCTATACCGCAGAGGGCGACAACTGGTACGTGGTCTCGTGGTGTGAGGACGATACGATCATTTACGAAAAGACGATCGTCACGGATTCGACGATTGCCACGGCGCATTTGGAGTACTCGACTGCAAACCGCGACATGGGGTCGAAGATTATCGATACGCTGCTGCCGACGTTTCAGGTGGACTAGGCGCCCGCGCCTATAGCCGGCAATCGGAAACGCCGATAGCCAGAGCTCCTGACAGCCTTTGTCTTATGGGCTAGACTGGCTTGGACAAGATCGATGAATGGGACAACCGCTTCCTGGTGTCGTTGTCCCATTTTTTATTATGCGTGCGGCCCGTGGTGGCCGGCGCGGTGGGCAGGGGTGTTTCGATGAGCCAAGAGATGATGGATAAAACCTGTCGAGAGTTTGCCCAAGCGCTGGCTGCTCGCGAGCCGGTTCCCGGTGGCGGTAGTGCGAGCGCCTTTGTGGGCGCACTGGGCGCCTCGCTTTGCGGGATGGTCGCCCGCTACGGTGCGACCAATCCCGCGCTTGCTGATCGTGCGGATGACCTGACGCGCGCGTTTACCCAGGCTGATGAGCTGGCCCAGGAGCTTGTCGAGTTGGTTGCCGAGGACGTTCGTGCGTACGGCCAGGTGTCCGCGGCGTACGGTATTCCGCGTGACGATCCGACTCGAGCGACCGCGATTCAGGATGCGCTGCATGTGGCCGCTCTGCCGCCGTATCGCATTATGGATGCCTGCGGGCGTGCGCTGGCGCTGCTCGAGGACATGGCCGACAAGGGTTCGCGTCAACTGCTGTCCGATGTGGCGTGCGGCGCCGTGTTCTGCCGTGCCGCTATGCAGGGCGCGAGCTTGACGCTCTTTGCGAACACCACGTCTATGAAGGATCGCGCTCGTGCTAAGGAGCTCGAGACGGCGTGTGATGAGTTGCTCGACACATGGTTGCCGCGCGCCGATGCGCTGGCGCGCCGCGCCTCCGACGCTGCAAGGAAGAGAGGATAGCCATGGCTGAACTGCTGAAGGGTGCTCCCGTTGCTCGCGCTTTGACTGAGGAACTTGCTGCTCGCTGCGCAGCCCTGCGCGAGCGGGGCGTTGTTCCGACGTTGGCTCTCGTGCGTGTAGG
>OLQO01000938.1_pt1 | contig 21387 bp, 16 predicted proteins | sample 1672281 | NCBI WGS metagenome assembly OLQO01 (sample SAMEA3136667, study PRJEB25190) | human gut metagenome | biome: human gut; feature: human-associated habitat; material: faeces | place: Austria | collected 2013
GATCTTCTCGATGACGGCGCCCGCGTACTCGCTGGGCACGTCGGCGACCATCCGCTCCATCGGCTCGAGCTTGTTGCCGTTCTCGTCATAGTGGAAGAGCACCTCCGGCTTGGAAACCTGAAACTCGTAGCCCTGACGGCGCATATTCTCGATGAGCACGGAGAGGTGCAGCTCGCCGCGGCCGCTGACGCGGAAGGAATCGGCGGAGTCGGTCTCCTCCACGCGGAGGGAAACGTCGGTTTGCAGCTCACGCATCGCGCAGGTGGCGGGAGGTGACGTAGGTGCCCTCGCGGCCGGCGAACGGGCTGTCGTTGACGGAGAAGGTCATGGCGACGGTCGGCTCGGTGATCTTGACGAAGGGCAGCGGCTCGACGGTATCCGGCGCGCAGATGGTGTCGCCGATCATGATGTCCTCAATGCCCGTGACGGCGACGATCTCGCCCATGCTGGCGCTTTCCACCGGCACACGCTTGAGCCCCTCGAACGCGAACAGGCTGCTCAGGCGGAAGTTCTCGTGGAGATCGGGGTTGAGGTTGTTGCAGCGGGTCGCCATGCTGTTGAGCTTCAGCGTGCCGCGGGAGATGCGGCCGATGCCGATACGGCCGACGAACTCGTTGTAGTCGATGGTGGAGATGAGCATCTGCACCGGCGCGTCCGGGTCGCCCTTCGGCGCGGGGATGTACTTGAGGATGGTTTCAAACAGCGGGCGCAGGTCTTCGCTCGGCACGTTCGGGTCGAGCGTCGCGGTGCCGGCGCGGGCGCTGGCGTAGACGACCGGGGTATCGAGCTGGCTTTCGTCCGCGCCGAGGTCGATCATCAGGTCGAAGGCCTCGTTGTAGACCTCCTCGCAGCGCGCGTCCGGGCGATCCATCTTGTTGATGACGATGATGACCGGCAGGCCGAGCGCCAGCGCGTGCTGGAGCACGAAGCGGGTCTGCGGCATCGGGCCTTCAAACGAGTCGATGAGCAGCAAAACGCCGTCCACCATCTTGAGCACGCGCTCGACCTCGCCGCCGAAATCGGCGTGACCGGGGGTATCGACGACGTTGATCTTCACGTCCTTATAGTACATGGAGGTATTCTTCGCCAGAATGGTGATGCCGCGCTCCTTTTCGATGGCGTTATTGTCCATCACGCGGTCGGCAACCTGCTGGTTTTCGCGGAAAACGCCGCCCTGCTTGAGCATCTCGTTGACGAGCGTGGTCTTGCCGTGGTCAACGTGGGCGATGATGGCGATGTTGCGGAGGTTTTCACGAATCATTTCCAAATGGAAGCCCTTCTTTCTGTTGATATGTCGGTTTTATGTCAGTGGGGGGGAATGTCAGCCTAAACGGGACGCGGTTTCCGCCAGCTCCAGCCCTTCGTTGTTTTCAAGCGCCCAGCGGATCGACCACTCGTTTTCAAAGAGGATCACGTCGCGCTCGCGCGCGTCCTTGGCCAGAGACGAGGTGCTGGAGAGCTTCAAATCCTCGATGGCCTTCGGCGACTTGGTGATCCAGCGCACGAAGCGGTAGGGGAGCTGCTGGCGGCGGATCTCGGCGTTGTATTCCGTCTTCAGGCGGTGTTCGAGCACCTCGAACTGGAGCACGCCGACCACGCCGACGATGATCTCCTCAAAGCCGATGCCCGGCCGCTTGAAGGTCTGAATCGCGCCTTCCTCGCTGAGCTGCAAAACGCCCTTGACGAACTGCTTGCGCTTGAGGCTGTCGATGCTGCTCACGCGGGCGAAGAACTCCGGCGCGAACATCGGAATGCCGGGGAAGCGGCGCTTTTTGCCCGTGCAGAGCGAGTCGCCCAGCGCGAAGATGCCGGGGTCGAACAGGCCGATGATGTCGCCCGGATAGGCGTTTTCAACGGCCTCGCGCTCGTCCGCCATGAACTGCTGCGGCTGCTTGAGCTGAATCATCTTGCCGCTGCCGCTGTGCCAGACGGTCATGCCCTTGGTGAACACGCCCGAGCAGATGCGCATGAAGGCCAGACGGTCGCGGTGCGCCGGGTTCATGTTGGCCTGAATCTTGAAGATGAAACCGGAGAAATCCGGGTCGTCCGCCGCCACCGGCCCCACGTCGCTCTCGTGCGAGGCGGGCGGGGTGGAGTATTCGAGGAAGCGGGTCAGGAACGGCTCGACGCCGAAGTTGGTGATGGCCGAGCCGAAGAACATCGGCGTCAGCTCGCCTTTGCGCACAAGATCCAGATCGAAGGAATCGCCCGCGATATCCAGCAGCTCGATTTCATCCGTCAGGCGCTTGTAGAGGCGCTCGCCGAGCAGCTCCGGAAGCTGCGGATCGTTTAGCGGCACATCCTGCTTTTCCACGCGCGTCTTGCCGTGGTCGCCGGATTCGTAAAGCTCCACCATCTGGGTATCGCGGTGGTAAACGCCCTTGAAATCGCCATCCGTGCCGATGGGCCAGTTAATCGGGCAGGCGCGAATACCGAGCACCTGCTCCATCTCCTCCATCAGGGCAAACGGGTCTTTGCCCGCGCGGTCCATCTTGTTGACGAAGGTGAAAATCGGGATGTTTCGCAGGCGGCAGACCTTGAACAGCTTGATGGTCTGTGCCTCGACGCCCTTGGCCGCGTCGATGAGCATTACGGCGCTGTCCGCCGCGACGAGCACGCGGTAGGTGTCCTCCGAAAAATCCTGATGGCCGGGGGTATCGAGGATGTTGATGTGGTAGCCGTCAAACTCGAACTGCATGGCCGAGGAGGTCACGGAAATGCCGCGCTGTTTCTCGATATCCATCCAGTCGCTGGTGGCGTGTTTGTCGCTCTTGCGGGCTTTGACGGAACCGGCGGTGCGAATCGCGCCCGAATAAAGCAGCAGCTTTTCGGTCAGCGTCGTTTTACCGGCGTCGGGGTGGGAGATAATGGCGAACGTCCGGCGGCGGGCGGTTTCGGCCGCGAGCGAACCGGGCATCGGCGTATCAGGCATGGGTTGATCCTCCTTGGGGCGATGTAAAGGAGCGCGAAACACGCTCCCGAGCTACTTTCAAACAATCATATAGTATATCATAAAGGATTCGACTTGAAAAGCGAAAAGGTGCAAAAAAAACGGGTGTGAAAATACAATATTCGGCAGAACGGGCGCGCCCCGAACGGGGGAAACAAAAAATCCGCCGGCGAAGCCGCCGACGGAGGAGAGCGCCGAAAGGACGATCAGGCGTGTTTTTCGCGCCGCTCGAACGCATGCATCCAGTCGGCCTTGAAGTAATAGAGCGTGAACACCAGCGTGCTCAGCCCCCATGTGATCGGGTACGCCCAGGAGACCGTCTGCAGCACGGGGAAGAACTTCACGGCGACGGTGACGTAGATGACCCGGATGATGCACCAGCAGAGCATCATAACCAGCATCGGCACGGTGGATTTGCCCGCGCCGCGGAAGATGGCGGCCATGCAGTGCGAATAGGCCAGCAGGAAGAAGAACGGCGTCGTCGTGCGCTGATGCATCACGCCGAAGGCGATGGATTCCGCGTCGCCGGTGAACAGGCCGATCAGCTTCGGGGAGAAGATGAAGATCAACAGGGCGACGGTCTCCGCAATCGTCACCGAGCAGAAAATGCCCACGCGAATCCCCTTCTTCACGCGGTCATACGCCTTTGCGCCGAGGTTTTGGCTGACGAAGGTGGTCAGCGCCATCGTGAAGCAGGTGACGGGCAGAAAGCCGAAGCCCTCGATGCGGCTGTGCGCGCCGCAGCCCGCCATGGCCGCCGCGCCAAACTGGTTGATGTTGCTCTGCACGACGACGTTGCCGATGGAGATGATGCTGTTTTGCAGACCGGCGGGCAGGCCGTTTTGCAGAATTTCGAGGAGCGCGCGCCTGTCAAAGCGGATTTTCCGCAGGCTGACGCGGTACGCGCGTTCGCTTCGCATCAGGCGGAGCAGGCAAAGCGCCATGCTCACCAACTGGGAAATGGCCGTCGCCGCGGCGGCGGACCACACGCCCATGTGGAACACGCCGACAAAGAGCAGGTCAAGCACGACGTTGACGAGGGAAGAAATCATCAGGTATTGCAGCGGGTGGCGGCTGTCGCCGACGGCCTGCAAAATGCCCATGCAGATGTTATAGAGCACGAAAGCCAGCGATCCGGTGAAATAGGTGCGGAAATAGCTGATGGAATCGGGCAGAACCGTTTCCGGCGTATCCATCAGCCGCAGCATCACCGGGGAGAGCGCGACGCCGACAATCGTCAGCAGCGCGCCCGCGACGAGGCCGAAGGCCAGCAGCGTGTGGATGGTCTTTTGTATGCGGTCGTAATCCTTCGCGCCGAAATAGCGCGCGATGACGACGCCCGCGCCCATCGAGACGCCGTTGACCAGACCGACCATCAGGAAAATCAGGTTGCCGGAGGAGCTGACGGCGGCCAGCGCCTCGCTGCCCAGAAAATTGCCGACGATCAGGGAATCCGCCGTGTTATAGAGCTGCTGGAACAGGTTGCCCAGAAGCAGCGGGAGCGCGAAGGAGATCAGCGCCTGCGAGATCGGGCCTTCGGTGAGCGACGTGGGGGTGTGAACAGTTTGAAAACGCATGACTACAAAATTCCTTTGTGATTGACTTTGGAGCGCAAAAAAGCGCCACTCCCATTATACGCCTCGGTTGACAGATTTGCAACCGATCGGGCGGGCGAAAATAAAAATGGGACGGATGCGGGCGCGGTTTGAGCGCGCACGACGGCCGAAAAAGATGATTTTCGGCGGCGGCTTCCCCTTTCCGCTTGCCTGCGCAGGATGCGTATGATATACTTTCTGTAAACAAAGAAGAACGAAATGGAAGTGTTTGCCGTGCTTGCAAGTGTTCAGAGTATGGGGCTGACGGGCATACAGGGCTACCCGGTGACGGTGGAGGCATATTGTGTGGACGGCATGCCGATGTTTGAAATTGTCGGCCTGCCGGATGCGGCGGTGAAGGAGAGCCGGGAACGGGTGCGCGCGGCGATGTCCGCCTGCCATACGCCCTTCCCCGTCGCGCGGCTGACGCTCAACCTCGCTCCGGCGGATGTGCGCAAGGAGGGGCCGGCCTACGACCTGCCCATCGCGCTGGCGATTCTCGCGTCGATGGGGCGGCTGGACGCGGAGACGATGGCGGGCATGGCGGCGGTCGGCGAGCTGTCGCTCTCCGGCGGGGTGATGGGCGTGCGCGGAGCGCTGTCGATGGCCATTGCGGCGAAGGAAAGCGGCCTGCGCGCGATCATGCTGCCCGCGTCCAACGCGGCGGAGGCCGCCTGCATCGAGGGGCTGGACATTCTGCCGGTCGCGCACCTGAGCGAGGCAATCGACCATCTGCGCGGCAGGCGGAGGATCGAGCCGCTGCGCGCCAGACCCTACGATGATGGCGCGCTGCCTGCCGGGGATTCTGCCGGATATGACGCTGGAAGAAGCGCTAGAGGTGACGCGCATCCACAGCGCGGCGGGCACGCTGGCGGCCGACGCGGGGCTGATGGCCGAGCGGCCGTTCCGCGCGCCGCATCACACGGTCAGCGCGGTGGCGCTGGTCGGCGGCGGCACGAAGGCGCGCCCCGGCGAAATCAGCCTCGCGCACAACGGCGTGCTGTTCCTCGACGAGCTGCCGGAGTACGACCGGGGCGCGCTGGAAGCCCTGCGCCAGCCGCTGGAGGATGGCTTTGTCAGCGTCGTCCGCGTCAGCGCGCAGGCGAAATACCCCGCGCGGGCGATGTTCGTCGCGGCGATGAACCCGTGCCCCTGCGGCAATTACGGCAGCTCGACGCAACCCTGCCGCTGCACCCAGAAGGAAATCGCGCGCTATCTGGGGCGCATCTCCGGGCCGCTGCTGGACAGAATCGACATGCAGCTCGAGGTCACGGCCGTCCCCGTGCGCCAGATCACCGAGAGCGCGCCGGAAGAGCCCTCCGAGGCGATTCACGCGCGTGTGCAGGCCGCGCGCAGGCGGCAGCAGGCGCGATACGCGGGCGAGGGCGTCAGCAGCAACGCGGAGCTTTCCGCGCGCCAGCTCGAACAGTTCTGCCCGCTGGACGACGCCTGCCGCGAGCTGATCGGCAAGGCTTGCGACAAATATAACCTCTCCATGCGCGCGGTCAGCCGGGTGCGCAAGGTCGCGCGGACAATCGCCGACCTCGCGGGGGAGGAGAACATCGGCAAGGCGCATATTCTGGAAGCGCTGCGGTATCGCAATCTGGAAGGAAATTACTGGAAATAAGGGGAAAACGAAATGCTTGAATCCGAAGCGATGGCGATTCTGGTCGGTGCGGGCGTGAGCTATGGCCGCCGGGAGGCGGCGCTGCGCGCGGCGGGGAGCGCGCTGGCGATTTTGGCCGAGCCGGGGCTGTACGCGGCGCAGCTTCAGGAAAAGGGGCTGGCGCTGCTCCGGCACGCGATTGCGGATGAAGCGCGCCTGCTTGGCGGCCTGGCGAAAAAGAAGATGGCGCTCGTCCTGCGCGAGGACGCGCAGTATCCGCCGCTGCTTCGGCAGATCGCCCACCCGCCGCACCTGCTCTATGTCTACGGCGAGACGGATTTGACGGATCGCTTCCCCGTCGCCGTGGTCGGCACGCGGCGGGCGAGCGCCTACGGCCTGACGCACACGCGGGAAATTGCTGCCGAGCTGGCGCAAACCGGCGTCTGCGTCGTTTCCGGTCTGGCGCTGGGCATCGACGCGGCGGCGCATACGGGCGCGCTGGATGGCGGCGGGCGAACCGTCGCCGTGCTGGGCAGCGCGCTGGATAAGCCCTATCCGCAGGAGAACAAGCCGCTGATGCGGCGGATTTTGGAAAGCGGCGGGAGCGTCGTCAGCGAATACGCGCCGGGAACGCCGCCGAGCCGATACAGCTTTTTGCAGCGCAACCGCATCATTGCGGGCATGTGTCTGGGCACGCTGGTCACGGAGGGGCCGCGGCGCAGCGGCGCGCTGAATACCGCGACGCGGACGCTGGAAAACGGGCGCGAGGTGTTCGCCCTGCCCGGCAATGTGGACAGCCCCGGCGCGCAGCTGCCCAACATGCTCATCAGCGAGGGCGCGCGGCTGGTGACGGGCGCGGCGGATATTCTCTCCGCGCTGGTGATCGAGCCGAAGGACGCGCCGAAGGCCGCGCAGGCGGCGGTTGCGCCGATGGAAGCGCCGGCGGAAAAGAAACCGCACATCCCCGGCGGGCTGGATGAAACGCAGCGGGCGATCTGCGCCGCGCTTCTGGCGGGCGAGGCGGATTTTGACGCGCTCTGCGCGGTCAGCGGGCTGGAGAGCGACGAGCTGGGCGCGCTGCTTATCGAGATGGAAATGGACGGGCTGGTCACGCCGCTGGCCGGAACGAGATACGCGCCGGGGACGCAGATGACGGGCTGAAAACGCGCATAAAACCGCATACTAATGAAGAAACTTCCTGCGAAATTCAAATTGCGGCCTTGACAGATTCAAAAAGGGCTGGTATCCTTTTTGACGTTTGGCAGTTGCCTTGAGCCGCGTTTATCCCGCCGCCGGCGGGGGAAAAGCGGGGATTTTCCCACGCTCGGCTCAGGCGCGTGTGTTTTGAAGCGTGAAGAGAATACGGCGGTTTTTCCGCCGCGTTGGAGGAATTGGATTTGAACAGTCGTAAGCCCGCATACAAGCTGGTTATCGTGGAGTCGCCCGCGAAGGCGCGCACCATTTCAAAATTTTTAGGCCGAAACTACAAGGTGGAGGCCTCGCAGGGGCACGTTCGGGATTTGCCCAAATCCCAGCTTGGCGTGGACGTCGAGCACGATTTTGAACCGAAGTATATCACCATTCGCGGCCGGGGCGAGGTGCTCGAGCGCATCCGCAAAGAGGCGAAGGGCGCGAAATCCATCATCCTCGCGACGGACCCTGACCGCGAGGGCGAGGCGATTTCGTGGCATCTGGCGACCATTCTGGGCATCGACCCGGAGAGCGAATGCCGCGTGGAATTCAACGAGATCACGGAAAAGACGGTCAAGAGCGCGATTAAGCAGCCGCGCGCGGTGAACATGCAGCTCGTCAACGCCCAGCAGGCGCGCCGTCTGCTCGACCGGCTGGTGGGCTACAAGATCAGCCCGCTGCTCTGGGTGAAGATCAAGAAGGGGCTGTCCGCGGGGCGCGTGCAGTCCGTCGCCACGCGCATGGTGGTTGACCGCGAGCAGGAGATCGAGCAGTTTGAGCCGGAGGAATACTGGTTTGTGGACGCGGAACTTCGCGCGGGCGGCAAACAGCTCCATGCGCGGCTGATCGCGCTGGACGGCGAGCGCGTGAGCCTTTCCGATCAGGCGCAGGCGGACGCGGCGAAGGCGCGCGTGGAACAGGGCGGCTTTGTCATCCGCAGCGTGAAGCGCGGCGAAAAGCGCAAGCATCCCGCCCCGCCGTTCACGACCTCCAATTTGCAGCAGGAGGCCAGCCGAAAGCTCGGCTTCACCACGGCCAAGACGATGCAGATCGCGCAGCAGCTCTACGAGGGCGTGGACATCGAGGGGCGCGGCACGCTGGGCCTGATTTCCTACATCCGTACCGACAGCGTCCGCCTGAGCGACGAGGCGGTGGCCGCCGCGCGCGAGGCGATTGCGGCGCGTTACGGCGCGGAATATGTGCCGGAGAAGCCGAACGTCTACAAGGGGCGCAAGAGCGCGCAGGACGCGCACGAGGCCATCCGCCCGGCGAACATCGACCTGCGGCCGGAGGAGATCAAGGCCTCGCTGACCAAGGATCAGTTTAACCTGTACAAGCTGGTGTATCTGCGCTTTGTCGCTTGCCAGATGGCGGACGCGCTGTATGAAACCCAGCAGATTGAAATCGCCTCCGAGAGCGGCGCGGTTCTGCGCTCGAGCGCCGAGCGGCTGAAATTTGCGGGTTTCACGGCGGTGTATGAAGAAGGCACGGACGACGCGCCCGCGCAGGATGAGGCGCAGGCCGGCGCGATGGCGGACGTGAACGAGGGCGACAAGGCGGAGCTGCTGGGCGACGAGGCCACGCAGCACTTCACGCAGGCGCCGCCGCGCTACACGGAGGCTTCGCTGGTGCGCGCGCTGGAGGAAAAGGGCATCGGCCGCCCGTCCACCTACGCGCCGACGATCTCCACCATTTTGGCGCGCGGGTACGTCATGCGCGAAAAGAAGCAGCTCTTCCCGACCGAGCTGGGCATTATGATTACCAACATGATGGAGGAGTATTTCGCGGATATCGTGGATATCGCCTTCACCGCCGGCATGGAGGAGCAGCTTGACGAGGTGGAAGAGGGCAAGCTGGATTGGCACAAGGTGCTCTCCGATTTCTACGGCCCGTTTGAAAAGACGCTGGAAAACGCGGAGGCCAAGATCGAAAAGGTCGAAATCAAGGACGAGGTTTCCGATGTGCCCTGCGACAAGTGCGGCGCGATGATGGTCTACAAGCTGGGGCGCTACGGCCGGTTTTTGGCCTGCCCAAACTTCCCGGACTGCCGCAACACGAAGGCGATTCAGATTGAAATCGACGCGCCCTGCCCGAAGTGCGGCGGCAAGCTCTTGCAGAAGACCTCGCGCAAGGGGCGCAAGTTCTACGGCTGCGAGCGCTACCCGGAATGCGATTTCGTCTCCTGGGAGATGCCGGTTCGGGAGAAGTGCCCGAAGTGCGGAAGCTACATGACGCTTTCCCGCACGAAAAAGGGCGATTTCTACGTCTGCGCGAACGAAACCTGCCGCGAGCGCATTCCCGCGCCGCAGGAAGAGAACGAATGATGGAAAGAGCGATTGTGATCGGCGCGGGGCTGGCGGGGTGCGAGGCGGCGTGGCAGCTTGCCCAGCGCGGCGTGCCCGTGACCCTGCACGAAATGAAGCCCCACGCCTTTACGCCTGCGCACCACAGCGCGGGCTTTGCCGAATTGGTTTGCTCCAATTCGCTCAGAAGCGACCAGCTGACCAACGCCGTCGGCCTGCTTAAGGAAGAGATGCGCCAGCTCGGCAGCCTCATCCTCAAGGCGGCGGACGCGACGCGCGTGCCCGCGGGCGGCGCGCTGGCGGTGGATCGCGAAAAGTTTTCGGATTATGTGACGCAGGCCGTGCGCAGCCATCCGCTGATCGAGGTCGTCCTCCGCGAGGCGGATGAGCTGCCGCAGACCAACGCCGTCATCGCCACGGGGCCGCTGACCAGCGATAAGCTGGCGGAGAAAATCGCGGCGCTTCCGGGGCTGCAAACGCTGAATTTTTACGACGCGGCCGCGCCGATCGTCTCCGGCGAATCGCTGGATATGACGAAGGTGTTCCGGCAGGGGCGATACGGCCGCGGCGACGATTACCTCAACTGCCCGATGAACCGCGAGGAATACGAGGCGTTTTATCAGGCGCTGCTGACCGCCGAAAAGGCCGATGTGCACGGGTTTGACGGCACGCAGGTCTTCGAGGGCTGCATGCCCATCGAGGTGATGGCCGCGCGCGGGGAAATGGTGATGGCGTTCGGGCCGATGAAGCCCGTCGGCCTCGTCGATCCCCGAACCGGACGCGAGCCCTACGCCGCCGTGCAGCTCCGCGCGGAGAACAGCGCGGGGACGATGTATAACCTCGTCGGCTTCCAGACGCGGCTCAAGTGGGGCGAGCAGAAGCGCGTCTTCTCCATGATTCCCGGCCTTGAAAACGCGGAATTCCTGCGCTACGGCGTGATGCACCGCAACACGTTCCTCCATTCGCCGGGCTTCCTCGACGCGCAATACGGCATGATCGGCCGCCCCGGCCTGTATTTCGCCGGGCAGATGACCGGCGTGGAGGGCTATGTGGAGAGCGCTTCCAGCGGCCTCGTCGCGGGCATTTCGCTGGCGCGGCGCATGCTCGGCCTGCCGCCCGTCGATTTCACGACGCGCACGGCCATCGGCGCGCTGGCGCACCATGTTTCCGGCGCGACGGCCGATTTCCAGCCGATGAACGCCAATTTCGGCTTGATTGATTCCTGCGAAAAGCGCATCCGCAACAAGCAGGAGCGTTATGCCCACGTCGCGGCGCGCGCGCTGGATACCATCGAGGCCATCCGCAGCAATCCGCTGGCCTGCGATTTCGACCGGACGCTTCAAAACTGACTCCCCGCACGCCGCCCTGTTCAAAATCGGGGCGGCGTGTTATAATAAGAAAACGAACTCCTTCAGTCGGTTTCCTCAAAGAGGAAACCGCTGAGGCGGAGATGCGGCTCAAAAGAAGTTTTTGAGCGGAATGGAAGCATATACGAAGCGCCTCCCTCCCAGAGGGACGTTTGAAATCGTCGCCGCCTGTGGCGGATTCAGACGATGAAAACGCCGAAGGTTGGCTGCCGAAGGCAGACGGAAGGAGTTGACGGGACAGCGTCCCGACATAACCCAGTGTAACGTATCGGAGGTAAACATAGATGACACTCAAGGGCACCACCATCTGCGCCGTCAGGAAGGACGGCAAAATCGCCGTCGCGGGCGACGGTCAGGTGACGATGGGCGAAAGCACCATCTTCAAGGCGACCGCGCACAAGGTTCGCCGCATCTACGGCGGCAAGGTCGTCACCGGCTTTGCCGGAACGGTTTCGGACGCCTTTGCGCTCTGCGACCGCTTTGAGGCGAAGCTGGAGCAGTATTCCGGCAATCTGGAGCGCGCCGCCGTCGAGCTGGCGCAGGAATGGCGCAGCGACAAGGCCATGCGCAAGCTGGAGGCCATGCTGATCGTCGCCAGCGGCGAAATGCTGATGATCGTCTCCGGCACGGGCGAGGTCATCGAGCCGGATGACGGCGTCGCGGCCGTCGGCTCCGGCGGCAACTATGCGATGGCCGCCGCGCGCGCCCTCAAGGAGAACACCGATCTTTCCGCGCACGAAATCGCCGAAAAGGCGCTGCATATCGCGGCGGATATCTGCGTGTTCACCAACCATAACGTGATTGTGGAGGATGCCTGATATGGAATTGACGCCGAAACAGGTTGTTCGCGAGCTGGATCGCTATATCATCGGTCAGGACGAGGCCAAGCGCGCCGTCGCCGTCGCCCTGCGCAACCGCTATCGCCGCGCGCAGCTTCCGGAGGAAATCCGGGATGAAATCGTGCCCAAAAACATCCTGATGGTCGGCCCGACGGGCGTGGGCAAGACCGAAATCGCCCGCCGTCTGGCCAAGCTGGTGGACGCGCCGTTTGTCAAGGTTGAGGCGACGAAATTCACCGAGGTCGGCTATGTCGGCCGCGACGTGGAGAGCATCATCCGCGATCTGGTCGAGGCCAGCGTGCGGATCTGCAAGGAGAAGGCCAGCCAGAAGGTCAAGGTGCGCGCGACCGTGCTCGCCGAGGAGCGCATCATCGACCTGATTCTGCACCCGAACCGCAAGCCGGTCAACCCGATTGACGTGCTGCTGGGCAACAAACCCAAGCAGCCGGAGCTGCCCGCCGAGGAGAAGCAGCGCATCGCCCAGAAGGCGGACGAGCTGCGCGCCCAGCTTCAGCGCGGCGAGCTGGAGGACATGGAGATCGAGGTCGAGGTGGAGGACGCGCCGAAGGACGTGGAGATCAACGGCGCGAGCGTGAACATCGGCTCGATGATGGGCGACATGATGCCCAAAAAGACCAAGATGCGCCGCATGAAGGTCGCCGACGCGCGCCGCCTGCTGGTCGCCGAGGAAGAGGATAAGCTGATCGACATGGACGCGGTGACGGAGGAAGCCCTGCGCCGCGCCGAGCAGGACGGCATCATCTTCATCGACGAGATCGACAAGGTGGCCGGGCGCTCCGCCAACGGCCCGGATGTGAGCCGCGAGGGCGTTCAGCGCGACATCCTGCCGATCGTCGAGGGCAGCACGGTGAACACCAAATACGGCGTGGTCAAGACGGATTACATGCTCTTTATCGCGGCGGGCGCGTTCCATGTGGCGAAGGTGACGGATCTCATTCCCGAACTGCAGGGACGTTTCCCGGTGCGCGTGAATTTGAAGCCGCTGACCCGCGAGGATTTCAAGGCGATTCTGAGCCAGACGGATAACGCGCTGACCCGCCAATACGAGGCGCTGCTGGCCGTCGATCACGTGCATCTGCACTTTGAGGAATCCGCGCTGGACGCGCTGGCGCAGGCCGCGCAGCAGGAAAACGAAACCCGCGAGGATATCGGCGCGCGCCGCCTGCATACGCTGTTTGAAAAGATGCTGGAGGATATCTCCTTCAACGCGGGCGGCGATATGCCGGACGTGGATGTGACGATCAACGGCGATTATGTGGCCGAACACCTCGGCGGGGACGGTAAAAAGCTGGACATGAGGCAGTATATCCTGTAAAATAGAATAGAGATCGCGAGCCGCTGATTTCAGCGGCTCTTTTGCGTTTGAAAAACGGTATGATTGAAAAGGCGGGAGGTACAGGAACCTCGGGTTCCTGTTGGGTGTTTGAGGGCAAAGCCCTCAACGTACCCCCGGAAAGGATGAAACCATGCAGGCGTTTGTCATCACGGCTTATAAGGATTATGAGGCGCTCAAAACGCTGACGCTGGCGCTGAGCCGAAGGGGGCTCTGCGTGATCCATGCGGACGCGCAGGGGGCGATTACGGCGCGGCAGGTGGAAGAACTGAACGCGCTGCCCAATGTGCGCGCGATTCGTAAATATAAGGTCAACTGGGGCAGCGTCTGCCACCTCTACGCGCTGCTCGACCTGTGCCGCATGGCGCTTGAGGATGAGCGCGTGGATTATCTGCACCTGATGAGCGCGCAGGATGTGCCGCTGCTCTGCGCGGACGAGATGGAGCGGCGGTTTGCGGGCGAGACGCGCCTGTTCATGCAGCGGCTGAGCACGGCGGAAAACCCGGAGCTGGCGCACCGCTACGAGCATTATCACTTCATGCATTGGCTCAACTACCGTGATCCGTCGGAGAGGACACAGAACTGGGTCGGCCGCATCGACCGCTGGCAGGATAAGCTGCACATCCGGCGCAGGCTGGCGCTGCCGTATAAGGGTATGGTCTGGCTGAGCCTGCCGCGCGACGCGGCGCAGTACGCCGTCTCCGGCCGCGCGGGGAAGAAGCTGCTGCGCAGGCTCCGCACGACGTATATCCCGGAGGAGTTTTATTTTCAGAATGTGTTTTCCGGCACGGCGTTTGAGCCGCGGATCGTCAACCGGGAGCTGCATTTTTCCATCTGGAACGAGCCGGAGCGCGGCCTGCCTGCCGTGCTGAACATGGGCGATTTGGAAAAAATGAGCGCCTCGGATTGCTGCTTTGCCCGCAAGGTGGACGTTGACAGCGAGCTGGGGCGGGCGCTGCTGGAAAGGTGGAACGGATGAAAAAAGAAATCCGTTGACAACCCGGCGAAAACCGCCTATAATAATCCATGTATATGAGCTTCCCGTTGAAAAAGAGGAGTACGCGCGTGCCGCCGTCAGAGAGAACCGCCCATGGGCTGCAAGGCGATTCGGAGAGAGCGCGCGCGGAAGGTCGCTTTGGAGGGACAGGGTGCGCCCGATACAGCGCAAAGAGGCATCCTTTTGGGTGTAAATGAAGGTGGTACCACGCAGAGCGCTGCGTCCTTTGGGGCGAGGCGGTCTGCGTTTTTTTACTCCTTCCGTCACAAGGGAGACATGCGTATGAATTTTCAGGCGGGTATGATTCCGGGAATCTGCGCCCTGGCGGTCGGCGCGCTGCTGACGTTTTTCAGCGACAAGCTCTGCCACAGGGAGAAGAACGTGCCGCAGATGAAGCTGCTCGGCGTGGCGCTGGCCGTCGTCGGCGCGTTGATGGTGTTTACCGTTTAATGGAGCATAGAGAGAAAGGAAACGACTATGGAAAACAAAGCCGCTCAGATGGACAAGGTGTATAACCCGCAGGCCATCGAAGGAGAGCTCTACAAGGAGTGGGAGGAGACCGGCGCGTTTGTGGCGCACCGCGTGGAGGGCAAGCAGCCCTTTACCATCGTGATGCCGCCGCCGAACATCACCGGCCAGCTTCACATGGGTCACGCGATGGACGGCGTGCTTCAGGACAGCCTGACGCGCTATCACCGCATGAAGGGCGACCCGACGCTCTGGCTGCCGGGCACGGATCACGCCTCCATCGCCACGGAGGTGAAGATCGTCGAGGCCATGCGCAAGGAAGGGCTCGACAAGCACGACGTCGGCCGCGAGGAATTCCTGCGCCGCGCGTGGGCATGGAAGAACGAATACGGCGGACGCATCGTCCGCCAGACCCGCCGCATGGGCAATAGCTGCGACTGGAGCCGCGAGCGCTTCACCATGGACGAGGGATGCAGCAAGGCCGTCACCGAGGTCTTCAACAGCCTCTACGAAAAGGGGCTGATCTACCGCGGCAACCGCATGGTCAACTGGTGCCCGTGCTGCAACACCTCCATTTCCGACGCGGAGGTGGAGTATCAGGAGCAGGAGGGTCACTTCTGGCACCTGCTCTACACCGTCAAGGAGACGGGCGAGCAGCTTGAACTGGCGACGACCCGCCCGGAGACGATGCTGGGCGATACCGCCGTGGCCATCAACGAAAACGACCCGCGCTATGCGCATCTGCACGGCTGCCACGTCATCCTGCCGCTGATGAACGTCGAAATTCCGATCGTCTGCGACGAGCACGCCGACATGGAAAAGGGCACCGGCGTGGTGAAGATCACCCCGGCGCACGACCCGAACGACTTTGAGGTCGGCCAGCGCCACAACCTGCCCATCGTCCGCGTGTTCACCTACGACGGCCGCATGACCGGCGCGAAGGAGAAGGCGGAAAACGACGCGCTCTTTGCCAGCGGCAAGGCGACCGTCGGCGAGCCGCGCGTGATCGACTGCGGCAAGTACGCGGGCATGACGACGATGGAGGCCCGCAAGGCCATCGTCAAGGATCTGGAAGCGGGCGGCTATCTCAAGCGCGTCGAGCCGCTGGCGCACGAGGTCGGCACGTGCTACCGCTGCCACACGACCATCGAGCCGATGGTTTCCAAGCAGTGGTTTGTGAAGATGGCGCCGCTGGCCAAGCCGGCCGTCGAGTGCGTCAGAAACGGCGAGGTTCGCTTTGTGCCGGAGCGCTTCGCGAAGAATTACATGACGTGGATGGAGAACATCCGCGACTGGTGCATCTCCCGCCAGCTCTGGTGGGGTCACCGCATCCCGGCGTGGTATTGCGACGACTGCGGCGAGGTCATCGTCGCGCGCGAAACGCCGACCGTCTGCCCGAAGTGCGGCTGCACGCACCTTGCGCAGGACGAGGACGTGCTGGATACCTGGTTCTCCTCCGCGCTTTGGCCGTTCTCCACGCTCGGCTGGCCTGAGCAGACCGCCGACCTGTCGTATTTCTACCCGACCAGCGTGCTGGTGACGGGCTACGACATCATCTTCTTCTGGGTCGCCCGCATGATCTTCTCGGGCATCGAGCAGATGGGCAAGCCGCCCTTCCACACCGTGCTGATTCACGGCCTTGTGCGCGACGCGCAGGGGCGCAAGATGAGCAAGTCGCTGGGCAACGGCGTCGATCCGCTGGAGATCATCGACCAGTACGGCGCAGACGCGCTGCGCTTCTCGCTGGTCATGGGCGTCAGCCCCGGAAACGACATGCGCTTCTCCACGGACAAGGTCGAATCCGCCCGCAACTTCGCCAACAAGATCTGGAACGCGAGCCGCTTTGTGCTGATGAACATGGGCGACGAGGCGGAAACGCTGGAAGGCAAGACGCTCTGCGCCGCCGACCAGTGGATTCTCACCCGCCTGAACGACACCATCCGCGAGGTCAGCGCGCACTTTGAGGATTATGACCTCGGTTTGGCCGCGCAGAAGATTTATGATTTCGCGTGGAGCGAGTTCTGCGACTGGTACATCGAGCTGGCGAAGGTCAGCCTGAACGGCGAGAGCCGCGCGGCGACGCTGGCCGTGCTGCGCCATGTGCTCATCTGCCTGCTCAAGATGCTTCACCCGTTCATGCCGTTCATCACCGACGAAGTATATCGCTACATCCCCGGCACGGAGGGCACGATCATGCTTTCCGACTGGCCGAAGGTTGACGACGCGATGAATTTCCCGCAGGAAGCGCACGAGATGGAGGGCGTGATGGACGTGATCCGCGCCGTCCGCAACCTCCGCGCGGAGATGAACGTTTCCGTCGGCCGCCGCGCGCACCTGATCGTCCGCCCGAAGGCGGGCTGGGAGCACGCCATGGCGGGCGCGGGCGAGTACTTCGGCCGCCTCGCGTGGGCGAGCGGCATGCAGCTCCTCGCGCAGGATGAGGAAGCCCCGGCCAAGACGGTTTCCGCCGTCAGCGAAGCGGCCGAGCTGTTCATCCCGCTGGGCGACCTTGTGGACGTGGCCAAGGAGACCGCGCGCCTGACCAAGGAGCGCGACAGCGTGCAGCGCGACATCGAGCGCGGCGAAGCGAAGCTGAATAACCCCGGCTTTACGGGCAAGGCTCCGGCGCAGCTCGTCGAGCAGGAGCGCGAAAAGCTGGCCGTCGCCCGCGACAAGCTGGCCAAGCTGAACGCGCGCATCGAGGATCTCGCAAATATGTAAATCTCATACTAATTCTTGTTAAAATGGCTTAATCCGCGCACCATCTTTTTCGCTCTGACTTTGCCTCGTTCCGTTCAACGTACCTCCAGTACGCCTCACTTCACTTGGCTTCGTCAGAACAAAAAATCTGATGCGCTCTGTTAAGCATTTTAACTGCGAATTAGTATCAAAGGGCTGTCAGGACGATTCGGGCTTGACAACCCTTCTTTTATGGCTTATAAAAAAGGATGAAAGGGGGGATTCCCCATGACGGAAAAAGAAGCGATTGAAAAGATTCACAGCGTTTACCCGACCGGCTGCAAAAACGGCCTTGAAAATATGCGCGCCCTGATGGGCAGGCTCGGCAATCCGCAGGAAAAGCTGACCATGGTGCACGTCGCCGGAACGAACGGCAAGGGCTCCTGCTGCGCGATGATCGAGCGCATGCTCCGCGCGGCGGGATACAAGACCGGGCTGTATACCTCGCCGTATATCGAGGTATACAACGAGCGCATCCGCATCAACGGCGAACCGATTGCGGGCGACAAGCTGGCCGCGCTGGTGGAAAGCGTATGGCCCGCGGTGGAGGCCTGCGAAAAGGACGGCGTGCAGATCACCGAGTTCGAACTGGGCACGGCGCTCGCGTTTTGCTGCTTCGCGAAGGAAAAGGTCAATGTCGCGGTGATCGAGGTCGGCCTCGGCGGCCGGCTCGACCCGACGAATATCATCACCCCGGCGGTCAGCGTCATCACCGAGGTCGGCATGGATCACATGCAGCTCCTCGGCGACACGATCGAGCAGATCGCGCTGGAAAAGGCGGGGATTATGAAGCCCGGCGTGCCCGTCGTGCTGGGGCGGCAGGAAAAGGCCGCGCGCGGCGTGCTGCTGGCGGCGGCGAAGGGCAAGGAGCTGCCCATCCTTTCCCTGACGGCGGAAAACGTCAAGGAAGAGCGCACGCGGATCACGTTCGACGTGGCCTTCGGCGGCGAGCGGCTCAAAGCGCTGACCGTCTCCCTCTGCGGCCGTCATCAGGCGGATAACGCCTGCGCGGCGCTGGGCGCGCTGCTGGCGCTCAAGAAAAAGGGCTTCAAAATTCCGACGAGCGCCGTTCGCGCGGGGCTGGCGGACGTGCATTGGCCGGGGCGGCTGGAATACTTCGGGCGCGTGCTGCTTGACGGCGCGCACAACGACCCCGGCGTTCGCGCGCTCTGCGGCTACCTCGACCGGTGGGTGCCGAAGGAGAACACCGTGCTCATCAGCGCGATGATGCGCGACAAGGAGACGGAAAAGATGTGCCAGCGCCTCGCCGCGCGCGTGCGCTGCGTCGTCTGCACCCAGCCGAATAACCCGCGCGCCATGCCCGCCGGGGAGCTGGCGAAGGAATTTGAGGCGCAGGGGATCCGCGCCTACGCCTTTGCCCATGTGAAGGACGCGCTGGAGGAGGCGCGGCGGCTGGCCGGGCCGGAGGGCAATGTCGTCTGCGCGGGCTCGCTGTATCTGATCGGCGAGATGAGAACGGTGCTGAGGGAAGAAAGGGACAAGCGATGAATTTTGAACATGTGAGCGTGATGCTCATGCCCACGGTGGATATGCTCGACGTGCGCGAGGGCGGCATCTATGTGGACGGCACGCTGGGCGGCGGCGGCCACAGCGCGGAGATTCTGCGTCGGCTGAACGGCACGGGGCACCTCTACGGCATCGACCGCGACAACGACGCGCTGGCGGCGGCGACGGAGCGCCTCGGCGCGGCGGGCAACTTCACCGCCGTCAAGGGCAATTTTCACGACGTCAAGGCGCTGCTGGCCGAGCGCGGCGTGGAAAAAATCGACGGCATGATGATCGACCTCGGCGTGAGCAGCCACCAGCTCGACACCGCCGAGCGCGGCTTCTCCTACCACGCGGACGCGCCGCTGGACATGCGCATGGATCAGGATCAGCCGCTGACGGCGCGGGAGATCGTCAACACGTGGAGCGCGGCGGAGATCACCCGCATCCTGCGCGATTACTCGGAGGAGAAGTGGGCGGCGCGCATCGCGCAGATCATCTGCGAGCACCGCGCGCAGAAGCCGCTGGAGACGACGAGCGATCTGGTGGCGTGCGTGGACGCGGCCATCCCCAAAAAGGTGCGCATGCAGGACAACGGCCACAGCGCGCGCCGCACGTTTCAGGCGCTGCGCATCGCGGTCAACGACGAGCTGGACCCGCTCAAAAAGGCGCTGGAGGACATGGTGGAGCTGCTGAACCCCGGCGGCCATCTGGCGGTGCTGACGTTCCACTCGCTGGAGGATCGCATCGTCAAGCAGACGTTCCGGCGGCTGGCGAATCCCTGCACCTGCCCGCCGAAAATCCCGGTGTGCATCTGCGGCAAAAAGCCGGTCGTGCGCGTTTTGGGCGGCGGCGGAATCAAGCCGGACGCGCAGGAGGTCGAGCGCAACCCGCGTGCCAGAAGCGCGATGCTGCGCGGCTGCGAGAAGCTGGAGACGCAGGGATAACGCTGCGCGGGCAATCAAGAGAGCCATTCTTCCGAAACGGAAGAATGGCTCTCAGACTGTAGACAAAAAGCTATTCTCCCCCCGAAGGGAGGAGAATAGCCCTTTCTGCAAATGAAAGAATAGATGGATTTCTTGATTTTGCTATCCAAGCCAAGTTTGCTTATGTCAACAAACTGAGAGTCATTCTCCCGGAGCGGAAGAATGGCTCTTTGTCTATGACGAGAAAATGCTAAAAACGGGGCATATCCCGCTTTTCCTGATCTTTTCCCTTTTTTTACACGTCTGCGCTTTTTGATTTTACACATCGGTTTTACAATAACCTCGTTCTCAGATGAGGACGAAAAAAATCCCGACATTCACTCAAAGAACGTGAAGAAAGAGGAGAAAATCAACATGAACAAGATTGCCAAAATCGCGGCGCTGGCCGCGCTTGCCCTGACCTGTGTGACCTCGACCGCCTGCGCGGATTTCAGCGCGGACAAGTCCATCACCGTCATCTCCCGTGAGGAGGGCTCCGGCACGCGCGGCGCGTTTGTCGAGCTGACGGGCGTGGAGCAGAAGATCGACGGCAAGAAGGTCGATATGACCACCGACGACGCGCAGATCACCAACAACACCGCCGCCATGCTGATGACCGTCGCGGGCGACACGCAGGCGATCGGTTACGTCTCCCTCGGCTCGCTGAACGAGACGGTGAAGGCCGTGAAGATCGAGGGCGTTGAGGCGACGGCGCAGAACGTGGCCGACGGCAGCTACAAGATCGCGCGCCCGTTCAACATCGCCTACAAGGCGGACGGCCAGAGCGACCTTTCCAAGGACTTCATCGCCTACGTGATGAGCGCCGAGGGTCAGGCAATCATCAATGAGAACGGCTATGTCGGCAGCAGCGACGCGGCGGCCTACGCGGCCAACGGCGCGAGCGGCAAGCTGGTCGTCGGCGGTTCTTCCTCCGTGTCCCCGGTGATGGTGAAGCTGATCGAGGCCTATAAGGCGGTCAACGCGAACGCGGACATCGAGCTGCTGACGAGCGATTCCACCACCGGCATGACCTCCGCCATCGAGGGCACCTACGACATCGGCATGGCCTCCCGCGAGCTGAAGGAGGACGAGGCGGCGGCGCTGGCGCATCAGGCCATCGCGATGGACGGCATCGCCGTGATCGTCAATCTGGAAAACCCGACGGAGGATATGACCGTCGAGCAGATCGCTTCCATCTTCCTCGGCGATGCGACGAAGTGGAATGAGATTATGAAGTAAAAAAACATCCTTCCACTGCCGAGGCGGTTCCCTGAGGGGGATGGCGCGGCAGTGGAATTTTTTTGCGGGTGATGATATGGAGCAAAGCTACAAAAAACGGGCGCTGCTGGAGCGCGTGATGGAATATGTCTTTCTGGCGGCGGCGTGCGTATCCGTGCTGTGTGTGGCGCTGATCTGCGCGTTTCTGCTGGCCAACGGCCTGCCCGCGATGGGGGAAATCGGCGTGCTGAAATTCCTTTCCGGCACGCGGTGGAAGCCCGGCGCGGAT